>Ga0247831_1001406_pt1 | contig 45165 bp, 50 predicted proteins | sample LaCruzMarch2015__9_FD_192406 | JGI IMG/M metagenome (GOLD analysis project Ga0247831, IMG submission 192406) | Freshwater microbial communities from meromictic Lake La Cruz, Castile-La Mancha, Spain - LaCruzMarch2015_1m | ecosystem: Environmental > Aquatic > Freshwater > Lake | place: Spain...
CGATCGCGGCGGGCTTGCCGGCGATCACGACTGACCGGCAATGGAGCGCGCTGGCAATTCCTGGCCTTGATGTCATCCAGGCTCGATGACCGACATCTTCCTCTCCTACAACCGCGAGGATCAGGCGGGGGCGATCGGCTGTTAAGGACCAAAAGTCAGCTCAGATCATCGCTTTGGACGTCTGACAGAATTGGCCCAATCCGGTCGTCGGGACCCCGTTTTCAATTCTTGATTTAGACTTCGCGATCGGACGAAATCAAAATCACTCAGCGGATAGCCGACTTTTGGCGCTCGCAACCGATACTCTGAGTTGCAGATGTTTGCCAACGCCTATGAAACTGTTGAGGACTTCGAAATCAAGCACGACAGGATCGAGCGCACCGGCGTCGTTGAGATTGACGATGATCTCGCCTTGAGCCGGTACAGTCACGATGTCGCTCGCGTTCGAGAAGCGGCGTGGACCGAGATTGCGCAGGAGCAGAGGCACAGAACTCGAATTGCGCAAGGTGACCTGCAGGACTGTCGAGTTGCGGGGCATTTCGCCCGCCTCACCTGTTAGGATCGCGCTCAATACAGGACCAACTTCAGCTTCGCGGCCAACGAACTGGTTGTGATAGAGCGCGACTGTCTTGCCCGAAACGAGCGCGGATTTAAGCGCCTCGGGGGAGCGGCCCTCGGTCAGCACCAGGGTCACTGTCCGATGCTCGCCGCCCTCGATATCATAGTCGTAATCAATCAAGCCATGAATGTCAGATGTCCCAAGCATCACGAGGTCATTATCGAGCGCGTATTGCAGCGTCTCCTCGGAAAAATAATGGCCGTTCGCAACTTCGATGCCCTGGATGAGTCCGTCATCAATGAGGGCTTGTTGGGCTGCGGGCACTTTCAGAATGCCGTCAGGTGCGTCACGCGGCCAAGCCGGATGATTCCAGAAAACGAATGCATCCTGCGCCTTTGCTTCTTCAAGCGCTTCTCGCGCATTTTCGAGGGCGTCCTCTTCGCGCGCATCGATCGTGAGAAGGGCGTTGGCATCGGTAATGAAGACCGCGTTGACGTGCCCGGGTGGCAGGCGCCGCGTTATCTCGGCGCCCGGGATCACGAGCAGTCCTGCTTCAGGCATCCGAGCCGCGCTTTCAACAGCGAGATTATAGGCCCTGTTGCGGTCAGGGTGCGGGATGTCGTCGGCATGGGGTTGATATTCGAGATGCTCGGTGATCGCTAGGGCATCAAGTCCGTCTTTTTCAGCTTCCCAGGTCCGCACTGTCGGCCAGACATGCCCGTCGGAAAACACGCTGTGCGTGTGCAGATCAACCACAGCAATCTGCCGGCCATCAGCCAGCGCCGGAAAATCAAACTCCCGCGCGGGCCGAACGTCGACGTGGCGATGCTCATGAGCATGGAGCGAGCTGTCGCCAGTGATGACAGCATATGCCGGCGCCGACGATACAGCCAACTGCGCGCAACCTTGAAGGCAAGTTACCAGCACGACAAGACTGAACATTCGCATGAAGCTCTCCTGGATTTATCCTCGCTAAAACTATCAGGGGCTTTGTTGACGAGCTGATGACACTAGCGCTTTTCATATCGCTAAACCGACCGAACCGCTCGGGTCCGTCGGGAACCGGTTCTTGGTTGATCCAGCGGACCTGATTCGTCAAAGCCAATCGCCGGCGGCGTGCTAAGAGTGCGTCCATCGCCTTCGCCGACGACTGCGCGTGTAAATAGCAAAGTCACCCTAGTCCGGTCATCTGCGGTTTCACGTCGAACAACGTCTCATGAGCAGATTAGACTATGCCGCAGTCATCGGATGTCCACGTGTGAGGCGACTATCCGATAGAAAGCGACGTTAAGGAGAGCTGATTTAGGCCGCGTTCTCGGCGGTCAGCCACACTTAGATCGCATCACGTGCTGAGTTCAATTCAATTCCAGATATACCGGGTTAGAGTAAAACCACAGGTCGCTCCAAGGGTCTTCTCCCTTCGGGTCAGCCGAAGGTTCAAGTTCGTTTGAATTTGTTCCGCGGACACGAATGTAGGCGTCTGTTGAAAGGACTCCCAAGTCGAAAGACATGGTCAGGATTTCGCCGTCTGCTGTCCAGTCGCTAGCAGTGAAGCGTTTTGCAACTCTGGTCGTCGTATTGGTGTCGCCTTCGCGATCCTCTCGGGGACCAGCAACTTCACCGACAATCAGATCGATGCGTGAGACCAACGGCGTCTGACCCGCTGCATTCGGCGCCGAAGGGTCACGCGCGCGAACGGAAATGCTGACCGGTTGACCGGCGCCAACGACGAGTGTTTCTCCCATTTGCGCACGCGACTGGCCAGCGGACACCACGACGTCCAGTTCCGAGACCAGATCGCCCGTAGTCACGAAGACCCGGCCCGAACGGAGCCCGTCGATTATGTCGCCATGATCACGGCGGGCCAAAACGTAGGTCTTGGAGTATTCGCCCGGCCAGAAGTCGCTTCCCCCTTCGGTAAAATGCCGGTGCGAGTCTGATGTCGAAGTCACCCACCAGCCGCGGCCTTCTCCAAGCATCGAATCCCAGAAGCCGCCAAGACGGGCCGTCATTTGGTCAAAGCCGCCAAGCGTGGGCGAGCGAGAGTACCCGCCTCTCGCTCCGGTCGGGTCTGCCGCGCCGAATGGATTGAGGCCGCTGGCCTGATGGCCTGGCGCTCCTTCCATCCCTATCGCAACTTCCGGGGCCGTATCGTTCCAATCCCGAAACTCCCGGGGCGTGTATTTTCCGTACACACCCAAACCCGTTGCAGAGCGCGACGGATGGTTCGCGATGACAACGGGCGGCGCTGCGATTCCGAGCATGTAGCGCAATGCCTCGAGCATTTTCGGTTCAGTATTGCGCGAGGGGTCTTCAGGCCAGGCATCCTCGTGCGCGAAGCGAGATTCGATATCACGCAGCGACTCCCTCTCATCATGCGTATGCGGAATAATCAGGCTGCTATGCTCACCGCCCGGCGTATCAAGCTCCATGCCGAAGAACTGCAGAACTTCCGGCACGGCGGCGCGCGACTTCAGCAATTCGGGGTAAGCCAGATCGTGGTTGAGCTTGGAGTGTAGCGGGCCGCCATGGTCGGTGGAGACCATCCAGGACAGACCGAACTCCCGCGCCATTTCAGCGTTCTTGAGGATCGAATAGCGCCCGTCTGCCCCGAGGGTCACAGCTGGCGGCGCGGAGGGATTTGCCGGGTCGGGCGTGTAGTCCGCGCTGAATTCGCTATGGATATGGTGGTCTCCGGCAAGCCAGGTCCGGCTTTCGGATGACGCGGCCGGCGCATGCACATGGCCGCCTTCCGGGCCATGATGATGACCGCTGCCCGTTTGCACGCAGCCGCTCAGGATCGCCGTGCCGGCCAGCAGGATGGCCACGGTCAGTGTTCTGGCTTCAACCGTCTTCATTTCATTGTCCCGTTCTGATGCGCTGCGACGTGCCTGCGCGCCGTTATCCCACGGCTCGCCGGACGATGCCGGTGGTGTTTATGCAAAAAATTTCGCCCGGACGCACAGACCTTTCAGGTGTCTGTGTGTCCGGGCGAAACGTCAGTCTACGATCAGTCTAGAAGTTGAAGCGCAGGCCCATGAGGTAGCGCTCGCCGAACATTTCGTACTCGATCCGGTAGCGTTCCGAATCGCCGAAGCGAATGGCCGGATCATTGCCGAGGTTAATCCCGTCAAAGAACCATTCGAGGTTGTCGTTCAGCTGATAGCGGACGGAGAGGTCGATCTCTTCGTCATCGCCCCAGTAGATGTCGCCGTTGCCGCTCGGAACGATTTGGCCAGCAACCGTGGTGTAGTTGCCATAGCCCTGCACCCAGGCGGTGCGGAACTGGTAGGCGAGACGGACAGACAGGTCGTACTTTTCGTACGTCAGCTGGAGGTTGTAGGTTTCGTCCGACGTGCCCGGCAAAGTTTGCGTGCGAACTGTCGCCAGACCGGTCGAGTTTGCGGGGATCTCGACTTCGCTGTCGGTCCAGGTGCCCGATGCGCGAACACCGAAGCCGCCGAGCCATTGCGGCATGTCCATGCTGTCGACGAGGCCTTGCGCGGTCTGCGAGTAGAAGATCTCGAAGCCTTGCAGGTAACCATCGCCCGCGTTGTCCACGCGGCTGAAGGCGTAGTTGGAGCGGTCGAGGCCGGGGATATCCAGCGTGTCGAGGCCGAACGTGGAGGTTTGCGTGAACAGAACGTCCGTGATGTCCTTGTAGAAGACGCCAGCCGACAGGAAGCCTTCCGGCTCCATGTACCATTCATAGTAGGCGTCGATGCCAACCTGCTTCTCGGGCTGGGCTTCCGGGTTGCCGCCGGAAATCGTTTGCGCCGCGTCGTTGATCGAGAAGTTCGGGCGAAGGTCGTCAAAGTCAGGACGCGCCGCGCTGCCGGTGAAGCCCACGCGGAACTTCATCTCGTCGTTGATGTCCCAGTTCACGTTCACGCTCGGATAAACCTGCGTGTCTTCGCTTTCGGTATTGACGAGCCGCGTCTGGGCTAGGGTCGCAGGCGTAGTTCCCACTGCCGGGCGAGCGGGGAATTCAACGAACGCTTCACCGGTGTTGGTGATCTGCTCCACGCGGGCACCAGCAACGATGTTGCCCCAATCGAAGTCGAGCTTGCCCATGGCGTAGCCTGCGAGGATTTCTTCGCCGACTTTCCAGTAAGCCAGGGTTTCCGAACGTACATTCCGCGTTGCAATGCCGCGGCGCTGCAAGTCTGCAGCATAGGCATCGAGCGCATCCTTCGAGTGATACCGGAACGCGTAGCCCATGTTCAGGTCACCCAGATACGGCTTCCGGAGGGCGAACGTGCTCTGGGTCGGCACCGCGAGGCCGGCCGCCGTCAGCTGCGCTGCGGTGGCAGTGTAGGATTCCTGGTCGTTCTTCTTCGTGCGGTCGGTGTAGAGCGCGCCGGTCTTGAATTCGAGGTCCAGTCCGCCGACGACGAAGTCGCGCGAGATGTCGCCCTTCAATGTGTAGGCCTGGGTTGCGGCTTCGCCGCCCCGCCGGGAGATCGTCGTCAGCGGCGTGGAGAACTGATCGACCGAGAACTGCTGTGGGCCCATGGCGCGGGTTGAAGACGTCGGCGCCAGCGTCGTGAACAGTGACAGAGGACGGTCCGGATTGCTGAAATCATAAACGACGGTCGGGCGGGCCGTGGCGGTCGAGGGGCTCTGGAATGTCGGCGCCGCCGGCGCGTCGAAGCCGTCGGCCGTGTAGGTGTAGTTGGCGCGCCAGTCGGCTTTCCAGCCGCCCAGGTTGCTCTCGCCGCCGATCGTGTGGATGTGGCTGTCTTCTTCGGATTCCAGCGAGTTGGTGTCGGAGCTGATCTGCGCGCCGTAGACCGTACCGCTGAACTGGGTGCCGCTGTTGAACGCGGGCGATGTGTAGAGGTTGCCGGCGGCGTCGGTGCCCGAGTTGAAGATGAACTGGTACTGCGTGCGCAGTTCTTCATCGTTGTAGTTGGTCCAGATGTTGGACCAGAACACGCTGTGATCTTCGTTGAACTCATAGTCGAAATTCGCCGACAGAGACTCGTTGCCGCGTGTCAGGCGATACTGCTTGTTACGGTGGCGGCTGGGAAAGCGCTGGTCGATTTTAGCGGCCAGCGGGGTGATGTAGTTGTCGGTCTCCCAGTTATCGGTGACCATGTTGCGCGTGTAGAATGAGCCCTGCAGCAGCACGCCCAGACGGCCGTCCAGGAACTGGTCGGCGTAAACGATGTTGCTGTCGATCTCTTCGCCGCCGCCAAGGGTGACATAACCGGCGCCGACTTTGCCGAAGATCGTGCGTTCGTCATAATCCAGGCCCGAACGGGTGATGACATTGATATTGCCGGCGACGGAGCCGCCCGGCATGTCCGGCGTGATGGCCTTGTTGACGATAACTTGCGAGGCGATGGCCGACGGAATGTTGTCGAGGCGCGAGTCGCGGCCCTCGGGGCTGATGACCTGCAGGCCGTCGAACGTGATCGTCGTCCAGTTTCTCGGCATGCCGCGGATGTTGACGTAACGCGCCTGGCCCTGGTCACGCTCGAGCGAAACGCCCGGCAGACGGCCGACGGCGAAAGCAACGTTCTGGTCAGGCAGGTTGCCGATGGCGTCAGCCGACAGGGCGCTGACGATTGTGTCGGACTCGCGCTGGATTTCCAGCGAGGCGGCCTCGGATTCGGCAAGCGGGCGGCGGCCGGTGATGATGATCGCTTCCTGCGCCACTGCGGCTTCGGTTTGCTCTGTCGCAGCGGCGTCGGTGGCCGGTGCAACGGCGGCGGCTTCTTGAGCCAGTGCAGGCATGGAGCCCCAACCCAGCGCTGCGCTTGCAGCGCCCAAAAGCCAGGTGGTCCGGCGTGTCGTTTTCGTCATTTCATTGCCCCGATAGAAGTGTATGAGAACCGACCTTCGGTTCTTGCGGGGCAATTAATGTCAGCTCGTGACGCCCGAGATACGGATTTGTTACCAATTGATGAAAGGCCGGGAGCTGGGCGGGTTAGATGGTTTATGTGGCAAATGCGCCACGCAAGGCATGCCTTCAGGTGCAGCCCATGCTCCTTCTTCGCAAACACGCTCCGGAACGTCGCAACCTGTCGAACACAGGTGGACGTGCACAGATGGTCAAAGCGCACTTTGCGCCTGCCACCCGACCGCGTCGCGACTTGATACGGTGTGCAGCCATTTCGCGAACGTCCAAGCGGCGTCGTAGAGTGGACGTTCATGCGGCGTGACGAAGTTGTAGAAGGTCGGGAGGCAGACAATCGGCAATCCCAGGGCCACAAGGTGCCCGGACTGAAGACGCGGTTCGACCATAGCGCTCACACCGAGCGCGATGCCCAAGCCCGCCGCCGCTGCTTCATACATCGAGTGTGCGTCATCGAACTGACAGGTTTGCTGGCTCTCCGGCAAGTCGACCCCAGCCGCGCTGGACCAGCAATGCCAAGCATCAGGTTTCTGGCGCATCGTCAGTCTGCTGAGTTGAGAAAACCGGTCGCTGCACCCGGCAGCAAAGCAGGCGATAGCTGGGCTCGACACAGGCGTGACCCGCATGTTGATGAAAGGCTCAGCCTTCAGTCCGCTCGTGTCGACATCGCTGTCGAAAATTCCAAGGTGTGCAGCTCCGGAGCGGATTTTCGATGCGTCCTGCTCGGTCTGCACATCAACTTCCAGCCCAGGATGCAGATTGCGAAACCGTTCCAGGCGCGGGTTCAACCAGGCCGGCGCAAGCGACCGGGACGCCGAGAGTATCACAGTCCGGTCTGATGCAGGTATTGCTATGGAGGCTACTGCGCGTTTCAAATCGACGTAGCTCGGCTCCAGCAGGGCGTAACATTCCCGTCCGGCCTGCGTCAAAACCATCCCGCCCGGAACCTTTTCGAACATGGGGCACCCAGCAAACTGGACAAAAGCGTGGATCCGGCGTGCGAGAGCCGCCTGGCTCAAGGCGCAATTATCAGCAGCCGTGCGCAAATCTGGCGCGCGTGCCGCTTCAATGAATGCTTCGAGGATTTCTAACTTGGGCAGCCTGCTGAGCATCGATGTTGCTTCTGATCTCACGACAATTGCCTAGGAATTACGGGTAACCGTTTTGTGACGGAGCAGATTCTGGATCTTCAAACTCATTCCGCTACAAGCGGCAGTGCATAGGTCTCCTGCTCCACCTGCAGGCCGTGCAGGCGCCGGTAGAGGCCTCCTGGCCTGGCCAGCAACTCGGCATGGGATCCTTGCTCGGCCACTCGGCCATCTTCGAACACGAGGATGCGATCGGCGCGACGGACAGTTGAAAGCCGGTGCGCAATGATGATCGTTGTGCGTTCGGCCATAAGGTCTTCGATCGCCGCCTGCACATCCTGCTCGGTCAAGGTGTCGAGACTGGACGTCGCTTCATCCAGAATGAGAATAGGGGCATCGGCCAGGAAGGCCCGCGCGAGGGCTACCCGCTGACGCTCGCCACCCGACAGTTTTACGCCGCGTTCGCCGACCAGCGTATCGTAACTCTGCGGCAGGCTTTCAATGAAGGCATCGGCCCGCGCACGCCGAGCTGCCCCGCGGATCTCCTCCCGGCTCGCGCCGGGCCGGCCATAGGCGATGTTTTCTGCCAGCGATCGATGAAAGAGAACCGGGTCTTGCGGCACGATCGCGATGGCCCGCCGAAGGTCCGACTGAGCAATGGTGGAAATATCTATGCCATCGATGCGGATCGCTCCCGCATCCACATCATAAAGACGCTGGATCAATTTCACGAACGTCGATTTTCCGGAGCCCGATGGGCCCACCAGACCGACGCGCTGTCCTTGCGGGATGCGCAGCGAAAAGTCCTCATACAAGGCTGGCCGGCCAGCATAAGCGAAGGTGATATGATCGATGACGATCTCTCCGCGCGGTCTCTTGAACGCGACGGGTGCTTCAGGCTCAGGGACGCCGGCGGGCGCCCGTAAAAAGATCACGGCATCAATGAATTCTGAAAAGCCTCGCTGAAGCATACGGATATCACCGCCGATACCGCGCAAATGGCCCCCCAATTGAAGGTTCGCAGCAATCGCAAAAGCGATATCTGCGGCGTTGGCGCGGCCGGCCTCGGCCGCGGAAATCAGGATCCAGATCGTGGAAATCTGCAACACGGCCCATGTGCCCGACTGAAGGGCATTCATGGTTGAGCCGCGGGTCCAGCCGCGTTCGGAGGCCAAAGCCCACTCAGCCGAGCGCGTGGCCAGGCGTTCGTCTTCCCGGTCTTCGGCGCCGAAGGCGCGCACGGCTGCATTGTTGGAGATGCCATCAGCCACGAGGCCGGTAAGGCTTGAATCGATTTCTGCGGCGGCGATGTTGGCTGGCCGCACCCAGGCATTGGCGATCCAGAAACTGCCGACCAGGTAGACGGCCGCCGCTAGGAAAAAGACGAGCCCCGCCAGCGGAAGCCGCAGGAAGAGCATGACGCCCACGCCGATGATCATCACCATCGGCGGCACCAGCCGCGTCATAACCACGTTTCCGATTGAGTCGAGCGCCCAGCGCGCGCGGGAGATCTTGTGCACGGTGGCGCCCGCAAAGGAATTGGCATGCCAATCGGCAGAGAAGCGTTGCACGCGGGCGTACATGTCCAGTTGGAGACGGCGCATGAATTCCGCCGTGATGCCGTTCCAGGCTCGATCTGCCACGCCGCGCAGAGCGGCGTAGGCCAACATGCCGAAGCCGGCAGCGGTCAGCAGCGCATAGGCGTGTTGGAAGTTTCCATCGCCGCCCTCTTTCGGCAGGGCGCCGACGACGCCGCCGATGGCGACCGGCACGCTAAGGTCGGCGGCTAACGCGGCGGCCAGGAGAGCTGCAAAAACTACGACCTTCCGGGGGGACGCAAACCAATAGCTGGCGCAAACGCCAAGCACCTCGGCCCAGCCGACGGCTCCGCGACCGGATTTGCGGTCCCGCGCGAGGGCGGGCCTTCTGTCAGGCCTTCTCATCGGGGCGTTCCCTCTGTTTTGACAAGATCGACGACGATGGCAGCATGATCGCTGGGGTACTGACCGTCGTCGGGTGCGGCTGTATCGAGGGCGCGCTGGCGCCTCGCGACGCGCCAAGCCATTCCGGCACGCAGGAGCACAATATGATCGATGACGCTTGCCTGCGAAGGCGAGTGAGAGCGCAAGCCTTCATTGATCGTCGGCGGCAGGCTCGAAATGGGATCCGGCCCCCAGTCCAACTCGGGCGCTGTAAACAGGGACCCGCACTCGGGCGCATCCAAACGAGCGTTGAAGTCGCCGGCGAGGATCACCGGCCCGGGGGGCAAATCTGCTAGGGCGGCCGCGGTCTGATCGATCTGTCGGCGGCGCAGGGCTGCGCCGTGCTCGCCGCGCAAATGCGATGCGTGAAGATTGCCAACCCAAATCCAATCGCCGGCGTGTTCGAAACCAGCGATCAGCAGGCAGCGGCCACCGTCGTCATCATCGGTCTCAAGCGGCAGAACCATAGTCGCCTGGGGGGACTTGCGCGACAGGACGGCGAGCCCGGAAGTGGAGAGAACACTCTCGGGCCCCACCGATCGAAACTTCTCGCGCGCTTCGGCTTGCACAACGTGAAGCCCCAGTTGGTCGCCAAGGAATGCGCCCGTATCGAACCCGCGCTCGGGAACCTTCAGGCATTCCTGAAGACAGATTATGTCGGCGTTCAACGAGGCTAGACCGGCCTCGATCAACGCCAGCCGCCGCGGATAATCGCCCTCGCCCTTCCATGTGTTCAGCGTGACGATCCGCAGGCTTTGGGTCATGCCGCCCGGCGCCCTTCGACCCAGGCCGCGGCGAGGACAGGATGCCCTTGCACGGGGCGGATGCGAATCAGGTCTGCACGCAGGCCCGGCGCGATCCGGCCGCGATCATGCAGGCCCACCGCCTTGGCCGGATTGGCGGTTACGGTCGCAATCGCTTTGGGCAGCGACCAGTTGAACGGCCCCCCCGTCAGCAGGAAAGGACATTCGATCATGCTGCGCGGCACGTAGTCCGAAGCGATCGCATCGAGCAAATCCAGCTTCGCCAGTTCAGCCACGCCGACATTTCCCGAATAGGATCCGCCACGTACGAGATTTGGGCCACCCATAACGATCATCATGCCCAGTTCGCGGGAGCGGCGCGCTGCCTCGACCGTTACCGGGAACTCGGCCGCCACAGCCCCAGCGGCGCGTGCGGCTTCCACATGTTCGGCCGTTTCGTCGTCATGGGCGAGAACTGGCAAGAGTTTCTCGTTTGCAAGAGCCGCAACGTAGGCGCGGTTGCGGCCGACGTTCGCCGCTTGGCGTTCCTTTCCGGTGGCGAGCTTCTGGTCAATGTCGGCGTCGGTCATGCCCGCTTCGCGCCACATGACAAGATGGCGGTCGATGTTGCGATACTGACGCTGGCCCGGTGTGTGATCCATCAGCGAGAGCAACGCGGTCAGCGGATTGCCGATCAATCGGTCCAGCGTAGGCTCGAGATCATCCGCGGAGAGTTCGCATCGCCAATGCAAGAAGTGATCACTCTTCAGCGCGCCGATCGCTTTTGCGTGCGCGGTGCCTTCTGCGAGACGGATCAGATTGTCGGCTTGGCGCGACTCCTTCTTGGCAAAAGAGCCAACGCTCAGCGCGTCGAAGACCGTGGTAACGCCAAGCGACAGGCAGAAGCCGTCGTGAATGATGGCGGCCGAGACGGGGTCCCATCCAATGTTCGGGCGCGGGAAAAAATGCTTTTCCAGATTGTCCGTGTGCAGGTCGATCAGCCCCGGCGTCAGGTAATCGCCTTCACAGTCTTCGCCCGTCCGTGTCGGAGACGATGAAATGTCAACAATACGGCCGTCGCGCACATGGATCGCACCGCGGATGACTTCGTCCGGGGTAACAATTTCGGCATTTGTCAGAACGTAATCCATGGAATCCTCTTGTCCTTCGAACGGGCAACCGGATTGGTCATGGCAGCGGTTTGTTGCAGTTTCTTGTCCGCGCGCGATTCAATCGGCGAACAAATCAAAAGGCGGTTCAGTCGTGGTGCAGAGGACATTCGAAGTCTTCGGAATCGATTCGCAGTTCCACCCGGTCAGCTGCTCGGCGCGTTTCGCCATATTCAAGCGGTTGCCCCAACATGTCGTTGTTGACGGAACGCGTAATGATCAGTGGCACATGCCGCGGAAGATCGAGGAGTTCCGCTTCGGCAACCGTCGGCAGACGGGCCAGCACCGTCGTGTGTGTTCGCACATAGTCGAGAACTCCGGAGTCCCGGAGCGTGTCGGTGATTGACAGGCGCTTCTTGTACATGTCGATGAAATGCGGGAGCCGGTCATGGCTGAAATGATGGCGCCCGATGCCGATCGGACCGTCATCGATACAGGCGATCCGTTCGACCACCACGACCGGTGCACCGAGTTTGAGGCCGAGCGCCTTAGCGGTCAGCGGGTCGGCTGGCTGGGTCTCAAGTACCAAGAGCTTGTGCTTATAGGAAACCCCGTTCTCGCGCATCGTGTCGGAGAAGCGCGTTCGCCGGCTGATCCGCATGACAACCGTCTGACGACGGACAAAGCTTCCCCGGCCCTGGGTTGTTTCGACCAGTCCTTTCGAATGGAGTAAACCCAACGCCCGGCGAACCGTGTGACGATTTACAAGATAAGCGCGCGCGAGTTCTTGCTCAGTTGCGACTTTGTCTCCCGGCGAGAGCTCCCGATTGCGGATCTTATGCTCAAGATCGTCAGAAATAGTTTGCCAAAGCGGGCGTTGCATGAAGTTTCCATTCGGTTTTTACTTGCGCAATACTTATCACTAGACAAATTTTTGCTGCGTCACGTAAGTTTCGCACTAAGCAGAGTTGCGCCTCGATCCCAACAAGGCCAATAAATCGCAAATTCAAGAGCAGCAAGTAGTGCGATTGTCGAGGGTGTTATGGGGACTGCCGACCTGATTTCTCCCAAATTTGTCCAGTCAGAACATCATGAGCGGAAAGCCTGGCTCGGTGTCCTGGCGAGGAGCGATGCGCGCGAAGTGGCGGCGCGATGGACAGCGTTGAAGCTCGAACCTGACTTTCAGACGCTCCGCCCTCCCGAGACGGGCCTTGTCATGGTTCGCGGCCGAGCTGGCGGCACCGGCGATGCCTTCAATCTCGGAGAGATGACAGCGACACGCGCTGTTATCCGTCTGTCGTCTGGCGAAACCGGCGTCGGATACGTTTCTGGCCGGGACAAAAGGCACGCGCTGACGGCGGCGCTCGCGGACGCGCTCCTCCAGTCACCCGATCACAAGCAAGCTGTGATGACCGGGTTGATAGCCCCCCTCGCCTCGGCGCGCGACGCAGCGCGCCGGGAGGCGAGCCGCAAGGCAGCGGCCACGAAAGTCGAATTCTTTACGATGGTCCGCGACCGGAGCCCGAAGAAATGAGTCCACTCGATCTCTCTGCTGTGAAGCCAGGATTTGCCGATCCCGTTCACCAGTCTCAAGCCGTGTTCAGGCAAGTCATGCAGGCAATGTCGCGGCCCGGAACCCGCGCGAGGCTGGATCTTGATGTGAAGCCGCCTGAAGGCTTGGACGCAGCTGCGGCCGCCTTTGCATTGACCTTCCTCGATATCGACACACCGGTCTGGCTGTCGCCCGCGCTTGCCGGAGGCGAGACCGAAACCTTTATCCGGTTCCACTGCGGCTGCCCGGTCACACAATCGCCGGCCAGTGCTGCCTTTGCGTTTGCCGGACGCGATACCGCGTCGGCTCCGCTCAGCGCTTTCAATCCGGGCAGCGAGAAGTATCCCGATCAGTCCACGACGCTCGTTCTCGCCTGTAGCGCGTTCGACGGCGGCCCGCAGCTTGTTCTGGAAGGTCCCGGCATAAAGTTGGTTGCCGTCATCTCGCCTGTTGGCCTGCCGGCGACGTTCATCGAAGACTGGCGCCAGAACCAGGCGCGCTTCCAGTGCGGCGTCGACCTTGTGCTGACTTGCGGATCGGAAGCGATCTGCCTGCCGCGTTCCATCCGAATTGAACTCAAAGGAGCCTGAGACCCATGGCCTATGTAGCAGTCAAAGGCGGCGAACAGGCGATCACCAACGCCCACGCCCTGTTAGCCGAAGATCGCCGCGGTTCGCGGGACGTTCCGGAAGTCGGGGTCGACCAGATCCGCGCCCAGCTCAGCCTGGCGGTTGACCGCGTGATGGGCGAAGGCTCGTGCTATGACCGTGACCTTGCGGCGCTTGCGATCAAGCAATCGCGCGGCGACCTGCCCGAGGCGATCTTTCTCTTGCGAGCCTATCGCACAACCCTGCCCCGCTTTGGATTTTCGGATCCGATCGCCACGGAGCAGATGGCCGTGCGCCGGCGGGTTTCGGCCGCTTTCAAGGATATCCCCGGCGGCCAGGTGCTCGGTCCAACCTTCGACTACACGCACCGCCTGCTCGATTTTGCGCTCGCCGCTGAAGGCGGGCACCTGCCCGAGCCCGCCGCGATGGCTGAGGCTCCGCTTGCGGATGATCTGCCCACCATCGCTTCGGTCTTTTCGCATGAGGACTTGCTGGAGCATGAGACTCCGGCTCTGGACGCTGCCGAACCGTATGATCTGACACGCGAACCGATGCAATTTCCGGCGACCCGCGACCAGCGGCTTCAGGCGCTGGCGCGCGGCGACGAGGGGTTCCTCCTGAGCCTTGCCTATTCCAGCCAGCGCGGTTGGGGCTCGACGCACCCGCTCTGCGGTGAAATCCGGCTTGGCGACGTCAGTGTAGAGTTCACGCCGCCCGAACTCGGCTTTCCGATTGAACTGGCGGACTTGACGGTGACTGAGTGTACAATGCTTTCAGAATTCGAAGGCTCGATGGAACATCCGCCGCAATATGCACGGGGCTACGGACTGACTTTCGGACATTGCGAGCGCAAGGCCATGAGCATGGCGATCGTCGACCGGGCTCTTAAAGCAGCTGAAAACGCAGTCGATCAGGTGCACCCCGTTCAGGACGAGGAATTTGTTCTTTATCACAGCGACAATGTCGAGGCTTCGGGCTTCGTCCAGCACTTGAAGTTGCCGCACTATGTCGATTTCCAGGCGAGCCTGCAGTTCGTGCGCAAACTGCGGCGGGAATGGGCCGAAGCGCGTTCCGCCAAAGAGGCTGCAGAATGAGCGTGCAACCTACTGCCCAGGCCGAGTTGACCGCGCCGCTCTATAATTTCGCTTATCTTGATGAGCAGACCAAGCGGATGATCCGGCGAACGATCCTCAAGGCGATCGCGATCCCGGGTTATCAGGTTCCATTTGGCTCACGTGAAATGCCGGTACCTTATGGATGGGGAACGGGCGGCATCCAGGTGACGGCCTCAATCATCGGCCGATCTGACGTCTTCAAGTGCATCGATCAGGGCGCGGACGATACCACCAACGCAGTATCGATTCGGCGCTTTTTTGCCAAGATCGCCGAGGTTGCCGTCACCGAATCTACGGCTGAAGCTACGATTATTCAGACCCGCCACAGAATTCCCGAAAAGGATCTTCAGGAGGGGCAAGTTATGGTGTTCCAGGTTCCCCAACCGGAGCCGCTGCGGGGTCTTGAGCCGCGCGAAACGGAAACGCGGGCGATGCACGCTTATGAAGAGTATGGCCTGCAATATGTCTCGCTTTATGAGAGCGTCTCGGCCTATCGGCGGATCGCCGCAACGGCGAGCTATCCCGTTATCGTAGACGAGCGGTATCTCATGTCGCCGTCGCCGATTCCGAAGTTCGACAATCCGAAGCTGCACATGAGCCCGGCGCTTATGTTGTTCGGCGCAGGGCGCGAAAAGCGCATCTATGCGGTGCCGCCGTACACACGGGTTCGCAGTCTCGACTTTGAGGACTATCCGTTCGAAACACAGCGCTGGGACGATGTCTGCGCGCTCTGCGGCGCAGAAGAGTCGTATCTCGATGAAGTCGTGCTCGACGATCAGGGCAACCGCATGTTCGTCTGTTCCGACAGCAATCATTGCGGCGAGCGCCGCGCCGAGGGGCATGTCGGCCCGATGGTGGACCATGCGCTCGCAGGAGCAACGTCATGACCACCCAAGCTCCGCCCCTGTTGCGCGTTAATCGCGTCTCCAAGTGGTTCGGCGAGATCGTCGGCTGCCGGAACGTTTCCTTCGACCTGCATCCGGGCGAGATTCTCGGCGTGGTTGGTGAAAGCGGATCGGGCAAGACGACGCTCCTGCGCTGCCTGTCCGGCAAGCTTGAGCCAACGTCGGGCGGCGCCGAATTCCTGTCGAAGCGGCACGGTCCCGTCGATATCTTCCAGCTTGGCGAACAGGATCGCCGCCGGCTTCAACGAGAAGAGTGGGGCTTTGTCCACCAGAACCCCCGCGATGGATTGCGGATGCGTGTTTCGGGCGGCGCGAATGTCGCCGAGCCGCTGATGAACCTCGGTGGGCGCCACTATGGCCAAATGCGAAGGGCAACAACGGATTGGCTGGAACGGGTTGAACTCGATATCTCGCGTGTCGACCACAAGCCGCGCAACTTTTCCGGCGGGATGCAACAGCGCATTCAGATTGCCCGCAATCTTATCCACCAGCCGCGCCTCGTGTTCATGGACGAGCCGACGGGCGGGCTCGACGTGTCCGTCCAGGCGCGCTTGCTGGACCTGCTTCGTGAACTTGTCCGCGACCTGCAACTCTCCGCGATCATCGTGACGCATGACATGGGCGTGGCGCGGCTTATGGCTGATCGCTTGCTGGTGATGAAGAACGGCGACGTGGTCGAAACCGGGCTGACCGATCAGGTGCTCGACGATGCCCAGCATCCTTATACCCAGTTGCTTGTTTCCTCTGTCCTTCAGCTTTAGGCGATATCATGACAAAGAAGCTCGACAGACCCATGATCAAGGTCGAAGGCCTGACCAAGCGTTTCACCTTGCACCAGCATGGAGGAGCGCGGATTGGCGTCTTTGGCGGGCTCGATCTTGAAGTAAAAAAAGGCGAGTGCGTTGTGCTTGCCGGCGCGTCGGGAATGGGCAAGTCGACCCTTATCCGCTGCGTCTATGGAAATTACCTGACGAGTGGCGGCTCTGTAAAAATTCTTCACGATGGCGCCGAAGTTGATCTGGCCGGAGCGACACCTCAGACCATTCTCGATATTCGCCGGCGCACGATGGGATATGTCAGCCAGTTCCTTCGGGTCATTCCGCGCGTGTCCACCTTGCAGCTGGTGATGGAGCCATTGCTCGAGAATGGTGTGTCTGCGGAGGAAGCAGAGGCACGGGCACGGGCCATGCTGGCATCGCTGAAACTGCCGGAGGCTCATTGGTCCCTGCCCCCCGCCACGTTCTCCGGCGGCGAGCAGCAACGGGTCAACATCGCTCGCAGTTTCGTGCGTGAGTATCCGATCCTCCTTCTCGACGAACCCACTGCGTCCCTGGACGCCGCCAATCGCGCGATCGTTGTGGATCTGATCAAGGCGGCCCTTGCCAAGGGATCGGCGATGATCGGCATCTTTCATGATGAATCCGTCCGGGAAGCGGCCGCGACGCGTTTCTTTGAAATCGAAAGCTACAAGACGGCCGCCTGACATGACCGAAACGCGTTTCTTCTCAAACCGAATCGTGACGCCGGACGGCGTGGTCTCGGGCGAAATGGTTATTCAGGGCGGCCGGATCGTCAGCGTTGATGCACGGGGCTCGGAGCCAAGACACGCCCTCGATTGGGCCGATGATATCATCATTCCGGGCCTTATTGATATCCATACGGACAATCTCGAAAAGCACTTCATGCCTCGGCCCGGAACGCGCTGGGACAGTTTTGGCGCAGCGCTCGCGCACGACGCGCAATGCGCCGCAGCCGGCATAACTACTGTCTATGACAGCCTCAGCCTATCCGGCGCAAAAAATGGGCTCGACCGCGGCGAAGCACTTCCCGAAATGATGGAGGCAGTCAGCCGTGCGGCCGCCGCGGGTGCGCTGAAAGCCGATCATCGCCTTCATCTACGCTGCGAAGTCTCCAATCCGTATCTGATGGACCTCGTCGCACAGCACATCGACAATCCGGCGCTGGCGCTCTTTTCCGTCATGGACCATGCGCCAGGTCAAAGGAATATGGGTGGACTTGAGGGCTGGCGCAAAAAATGGCGGTTTCAGGGCAAATCCGAAGCCGAGATTGACGCACAGCTCGTCGAAACCTTGGAACGCCGCGACACGGCAAACGCGCCGCGTCGCCGGGCAGAAATCGCCGCCATCGCGAAGCTGGCGGCCTTACCTCTCGCCAGTCATGATGACTCCAGCGAGGCACATATCGAAGAAGCCGCCGCCTTCGGCGTGACGATCGCGGAGTTCCCGGTCACGATGGAGGCGGCCCGGCACGCCGCCAAGCACAACATGATCAACGTCATGGGCGCGCCAAATTTCGTGCGCGGCGGATCGCACAGCGGCAACGTTTCGGCCCGCGACATCGCATCGGAAGGCTTGCTGCACGCACTGTGTTCGGACTATGTGCCAATGTCGATGATCAAAGCCGCGTTCCAGTTGACCGAAGCGCCATTTGCATGGTCGCTGCCACGCGCGATGGATGTCGTGGCGGGTGCTCCGGCACGCATGTGTGGGCTAAGCGACCGCGGAGAATTGCGGTCTGGCCTGCGCGCTGATTTTGTCCGTGTGCGTGTTTTGAGTGACTGGCCGACGCCAGTCGAAGTCTGGCGCGAGGGTATTCGCGTCGCGTGACCGCCCGATACGCACTCTATTATGTCCCGTCGCAGGACGACCAGCTGTACCGCGAGGCGAGCCGCTGGCTTGGACAGGATGCCTATTCTGGCAGCCGGCTTGAACGCCCGAGTGTCGCCGGGCTGGGCAGTGTTGACGTGGAAGGCCTGACGGCCGATCCACGCCACTATGGATTTCATGCAACTCTGAAGGCGCCATTCGAATTGGCGAACGACAAGACTGAGGCTGAACTGATCGCTGCCGTGGAGAACTATTGCCGCGATAGACAAGGCTTCACGGCACACTTGTCGGTTCAGGCGCTGAGCGTATTTCTCGCCTTTCGCCTTTCTGAGCCCTCAAGCGACATGCAGGCCTTCCACGAAGACTGCGTTCGCTTGTTTGAACCCTTCCGGGCGCCGTTGTCGGACTTCGACTATCAACGCCGCCGCAGGCCGGGCATGAGCGAGGCGCAGGATCGCCAGCTCAAGGACTTCGGTTATCCTGGCATCTTCCAGGATTTCCGTTTCCACATGACCCTCACAGGCGCGATACGTGACGAAGCCGTTCGGTCCAGCATATTGGCGGCGCTGAAATCGCACTTTGCCGATCTGGAGGGGCCCCACCGCGTGACCGGTCTCGGCCTGTTCAAACAAATGGACCGGGATTCTGATTTCACGGTAATCGCGCGCGGACGTTTTGCCGGGTTTGCTGCGGTGTGATATCTGCTGCGAGGTGATCCGGCATGGGGGAATGTGGCATGCGCGTGGTCGTCATCGGCACGTCCGGTTCTGGAAAGACAACGTTCGCAAGCCGGCTCTCAAAGCAGCTCGACGTTCCGCATGTCGAGCTCGATCTCGTGAACTGGCAGCCCGGCTGGTACAGCCTTTCAGAGAGCGAACCGGACCGGTTCATCGCCTTGGTGGATGCTGCGACCGCAGGAGATCGCTGGACGGTTTCCGGAGGCTATTCCAAGGTCCGGCGTATGTTGTGGTCCAAGGCGACGCATCTGGTCTGGCTCGACTTGCCCAAGCGCGTGGTCATGCGCCAGGTGATCTGGCGATCGCTCGGCCGCGCCGTCCTTCCGCGCGACGTCTTTCCGGGATGCCGGGAAGATGTCTGGCGCCTTTTTACAAGAGAACATCCAATCCGCTGGGCTTGGACGACGCATGACAGCCGCCGTCCGCGTTACGAAGAGATGCTGAACGAGCCGGAATTTGCCCACCTGAAAGTGTTGCGCTGCCTCTCCCGAGAAGCCGCCAACGCCGCATTTGTTCAACTCGCTCGTGACGCCTGCAAGTGAGCCCGCCCGCCATGTCGAGCGCCCTGTTTGATCCGCACGCGCTGTTTCATGTCTCCGAGGAACCAGGCATCGCCGAATTCCGTCCGCGCCCGCCGCCCTCGCCGGATGCGGGCGTCAAGGAAGATGCCGTCTGGGCGATCGATCATGTGCATCTTCCAAACTATCTCACGCCTCGGGATTGCCCCCGCGTGACCTACGGGCGCGGTCCTCAGACCACGGACGTTGACGCCGCGCGCTTCTTGACCGGGACAGCGGGCCGGATCGTCACGATTGAGCACGCTTGGCTGGACGCTCTGATCTCAACTCCGATCTATGTTTATGTCTTCGATCCCGGCACGTCGTGGAGGGCCCTCTCAAACGGGGCGGGGTACTTCGTCAGCGAGGAGACAGAGCGGCCAGTCGACTGTATCCGCGTCGATCGGCCTGATCACGCAATTCTTGCGCACGGGTCGGAATTGCGCGTGAGGGCCAATCTTTGGAACCTCATCGATCTCGTGGCCAGTTCCAGCCTCGAGTTTTCAATCATCCGGAAGCGGAATGCGCAGCCACGCTGGTCCGGATGACGGCGACAAGCCGCGCGACGCCCGATGCAATATCCGCATCGTTGACGATCAGGTCCACATCTGGCCCTTCAACCGAATACGCCGCGGCCCGGCGCACCCGGTCCTCGACCACCTCAAGGTTTTCGCGGCCGCGCGCCCTAAGCCTCGCGCGCAACATCTCAGGTTCTGCCGCTATTGAGACGACACGCAGGGGCTGAAAGCGGGCGCGTGAATCATCAATCACCGTGCGCGATACATTGATGACGACAGAAGTGCCGCTGGCGAGTGCTTCGCTCGCTTCCATCTGGATGCCGTAGCCGAGTCCATGGGCCCGCCATGACAGCATGAACGCGCCTGCCATTTCTGCATCCTCAAACTCGGGCAACGTACACGCGATGTGATCCTCGCCGCCGGCATCCGCGGGCCGCGTGATGACCCGGCGCTGAAACCGGATGGACAGCTCATCAGCAAGCAGAAGGCTGGCGCCGTCTATAAGGGTATCCTTGCCCGCGCCGGATGGCCCCACCACCAGAAACAAGACGCCGCGACCGCTCATGCGTATTTCTCGACGAAGGCCTCCGCGCCCAGTTTCCTGAAATCCGGCAGAGCCGCCGCAATCCGTTCATGGTCCCAATTCCACCAGGCGATCGCCTTCAGGCCGATCTGTATTTCCTTCGGGAACCGCTCGCGAATGGGTTGCGCCGGCACACCGCCGACGATCATGAAATCCGGCACATCCTTTGAGACAACCGCGCCAGCCCCGATGGCCGCGCCGGTCCCCAAGGTCACGCCGGGCAATATTGTCGCGCCATGGCCGATCCAGACATCATTGCCCAGCACAACTCGGTGGCTCCGGCGCCACTCGAAGAACTCATGGTCGTCTTCCTCGCCAAGCTGGTAGGAGACTGACCGGTAGGAGAAATGGTGCAACGCTGCCCGCCACATCGGGTGATTGCCAGGATTGATGCGGACATCCCGCGCGATCGAACAGAACTTCCCGATATCGGAATAAGTCGCGCTGGAGTCCGACACGATGTAGCTGTAAGCGCCCATCCAAACTTCACTCAGGCTGGTGCGCGCACCGACCCTTACCCAGGGCCCGAGTACGCAATCGTGAGCCGAACCTTCAGGATGCACGTTCGGTTCCCACGGGCCGACTTCGGCCCCCTCGACCGGCAAAGCCGCTGCCGAATCTCGCTTCGACCCATAGTATCGATAGCCCGGAGGCAGCGGGCGATCCTGCAGGCGCCCGGTCACGCGGCCGCTTCGTAATGCTCGGGCATATCCGGATCATCCATCGGGCCACGATAAATCTCGCTGAGCGCGGCATCATTCAGCGCCGTCGGCGGGCCATCAAACACGATCTTTCCCGAAATCATGCCGATGATGCGCGGACAATAGCGCCGCGCAACTCCGAGAGTGTGCAGATTGACGATCACCGTAATGCCGCGCTCGCGATTTATCCTCTGAAGCGCCTGCATAACGGTGTTCGCATTGGACACGTCAAGCGAAGAAATGGGCTCGTCTGCCAGAATTATATCCGGATTTTGCATCATCGCCCTAGCGATCGCCACACGTTGTTGCTGACCGCCGGAAAGGGTCTGTGCCCGCTGCAAGGCAAACTGCGCCATGTCGAGCGACCGCAACTCTTCGAATGCCCTCGCCCGCAACTCGGCTGGAAACTGCTTGAACAGCGTCGGGACAACCGGCCGCCCGTGCAGCGAGCCAATCAGCACGTTGGTCAGCACATCGAGCCGCGGGGCGAGCTGAAACTGTTGAAAGATCATCGCGGTCTGCCGCCGCCAGTTTCGCAGCGCGCTGCCGGAGAGGCCGGATACGGAATTGCCGTCCCAGAGGATGTCGCCACTGTCTGGCTCAGCCAGTCGATTGATCGTCCGCAGCAGGGTCGATTTTCCCGCGCCGGAGCGGCCGATGATTCCGACCATTTCTCCTTTGGGAATTGACAAAGAAACGTTATCTACCGCGATTGTGTCTCCGAACGACTTGGTGAGCGCGCGCAACTCAAGCATGGAACGACCTCTCCTAGAATTGAGTTATCGTAGCCTCGCCGCGTAACTCTGATGTGACATGCACCGCCGCCGCTGCGCATCAGATCGAGGACTTGTCGAGACAAGTCATAATCTGGCACGGGAAGACATGGCGAAGTTCCTGATTTTAGGCGGTTTGGCATGGGATCGGGTGATCCGGTTGTCGGGACCTGTTGCGCCGGGCGCGCGGCTGGCCGGTGAGATTTTGCCGGCAGGCATGTCCGACCCTCACCCGCTGGCCGGGCGGCTCGGGGGCGGCGCTGCCAACGCCGCAGTCGCTCTGGTGAAGGCAGGTTGCGCTGTGGCCGTGGCAGGGGTTTTATCGCGCGATGATGCCGGCCGCTTGGTTCAGGCGGCTCTGGCACAAGCGGGCGTGGACATGTCGCTCGTGCAGCAGACGGACTCGCCCTCCGCGCTCACGCTCATTCTGATTGATCCATCCGGTGAGCGAACGATCATTGGCGTCCAGCCGGCAAACGGCGCGCCCCAGGATCAATCGCTGGCGGCAACGCGGGATCGATTATCAGGCGCCGTCGCGCGCCGCCTCGCGGCAGAACCCTTTTGCGGCGTCTTTCTGAGGGCGCCCATTCGCGTAGACATCCCTGCCGGTATACTGACGATCGCGCATTGGGCCGGCGGCGAAAGCCTGCCGGCGGCAGATGTCGTGGTTGCATCGTCGAGTGACATCGGAGATCCCGATCCTGGCGCCGCGTTTCGCCGGGTCCGCGAAGTCTCAGGCCCAAGGCCGCGTTGGCTGGTGTTGACCCACGGCGCGCAAGGCGCTTTCGCGTTCAGCGATGATAGGACGGTCACGGCGCCCGGACGCCACGTTCTTGTCAAGGATGCCACTGGCGCCGGTGACATCTTTGCCGCCGGCTTGATGCAGGCTCTTGCAGCCCGGGCAGGCATGGAGGCCGCGCTGAATCACGCCTGCCAATGGGGGGCGATGGCCGCGTCGCTTGATGGGTCGGCGCCGCTCGGTGCACCCGATAGAGCATTTCGTCCCTATACGGATTAACTATTGCAGGCGCTTGCGCAGTTCGCCCGAGGCGAAGTCCAGCACCGCCACGCAGATCATGTACAAGCCAGTGATGAACAAGACTTCGTCGAAGGCGAAGATGCGGATGCGTTCTGACAATTCAAAGCCAATGCCGCCCGCGCCAACGATCCCGAGGATTGCTGCCGAGCGGAAGTTGCGTTCAAGAAAATAGAGACATTGGCTCGCCCAGATCGGGATCGTCTGCGGCAAGAGGCCAAACCGGATACCGGCGAGGGTCGAGCCGCCCGCAGCTTTGACCGCCTCGCGCGGGCGGGAATCGGCATTCTCGATCGACTCTCCGAAAAGCTTTGCGAACCGCGGCGCATCTTCCAGCGCCAGCGCTATGACCCCGGCAAGCGGGCCCAGACCAAAGGCGGCAATCAGGATCAAGGCCCAGACGAGTGCGGGCACGCCTCTAAAGATATCGAACAATCGCCGAAGCAGGAAGTGGATCACCGGATTGGAGACCACCGTGCGGGCGCCCAGAATTCCCAACGGCGCCGCGACCGCCGCCCCGATAACCGTTCCGGCGAAGGCCATCGCGAAAGTCTGCACCAGAGCGTCCACGATCCGCGGGAGCTGACCGCCATCGCTCGGAGGCCACATCGCCGACAGGAACCCGCCCAGTTTGTGGAGGCCGGTTCCGAACTGGTCCATGGACAAGCCAAGGTCGAATGCGCACCAGGCAATAGCGCCGAACACTGCGACCCAAATGCTCCACGTCCGGATCGACCGCCACCGCGCCGCGCTCATGCTCGCACGAACGCCTGGATCCTCAGTCATGGCCGGGCTGGTCATGCATACACCTTCAAACCCATGAGACGATGACGGATGAACTCCGATGTCAGATCGATCACGAAGATCATAAGGATGATCATCAGCAGGATCGCGAAATAGGTATCAAACTCCGTGTACGTGATCGCACGCTCCAGTTCGAGGCCAATACCGCCGGCGCCGACGATCCCGAGAGCTGCAGCGGCTGCAAGGTTCACCTCGAGCCTCAGCAGCAGATACGAAACAATGATCGGGAACACTTGGGGTAGCACACCGTACCGGATCTGGGCAAACCAGTTGCCGCCAGCCGCCCGGACCGCTTCGATCGGGCGGGCATCAGAACTCTCGATCGCCTCGGTGTAGAGTTTGCCTTGCGACCCGAGAGTCGCGATCATCAGGGTCAGGACGCCGGCCATCGGTCCGATACCAAACGCCGCCGTCAGCAGGATTGCGAGGATGATGTCCGGGATGGTGCGCAGGATTTCAAAAAATCTGCGCACGACAAAACGCACCGGAGCGAACGGCATCAGGTTGCGCGCCGCCAGGCTGCAGAGTCCCAGGGCGATGATTGCCCCTGCCGCCGTACCAACGACCGCCATCTGGACCGTCTCGATTGCAGCGTCGAGCCAGCGCGGAAAATCATAGTACCAGTAAGCAACAGACCCTTGCGTGCGCCTGTCATCGAACAAAACCTCGCTCCGCAGGTCAGGCAACATGCGTTCAAGAAACTGGCCGAGCCGGCCGAACGCGTCGATTCCCGCATTTGAACTGAACATGCCGCTGACGTTCAGCGACCATGCAAACACAGCGCTGAAACCCAGGACCCAAAGCAGCGCGGCGAGCCTTGACCGGCGAAGTTCGCGTCCGCGCCAATACTCGAACGCTTCTGGTGTTGTGGGCGGAGCAGTCGGCCGCGGTTCTGATTCCTTCACGGACCCGGCCCTGCTGGCGAGAGCGCGCCGGCTTCAACAGGGGTCAGCTCTACCGCTCCGGGGGCCATCCAAGAGAACGCGGCCGGGTTTTCCAGATTGAGCGCCACGAGGATCCCGGCGAGCCGGTAGAGCGTGTCTCGATCCGTATCGGCGCGCAGGGCCCAAGCGGTCTTGGCGCGCTCGCGGCCCATCCAGACAACGTTGAAATCGGCGCAAGGTTCATCCCCGGCGCGCGCGCCCCGGCATAGCCGCTGCCAGGCGGCAACGTGGGTGATAAGAATATCCGCTCCACCGGTTCGCACGCGCTCCACTGCCTGTTCCGGCGTCGGCTCGATCGTTTCCGATGCCAGCGTCTCGATCCGTCCTCCATTGTCCGAAATCGCTGCCTTCGGACCAGAGATGAACGCGGCCCCCTGCCCGGCGAACACGGCGCGCGTACCGGAGATATCTTTCAGGCTGGCAATATTCGAGGATTTCGGCGCCGCAACCACCGACATGATCCGTCCGATGCTGTCCTTTGCGCGCGGCGCTACCAGCGCGCGCGCCGTGGCTAGGTCAGGTGCATTGGCCTGGTCCAGAAGCGCGAAATCGACTTGACTTGCGGCGAGCGCTGCGCCGGCCGCTTCGGTCGTGGCAAAACGGCAAATCTCGACGGGCCGTTTCAAGCGCGCGCCCAGATGGTCTGCCAGTGCCTCGGCGCCGGCGTCGTTGGTTGGCACTGCGCAAGGCCCAGGGGTTCCGAGCGCGATCCCGATCCTGAAAGGACCGGTCGGCGCCTCGGCCAAAGCCTGAGGGCAGGCCGTCTGCCCGACCCAGAGCGCGGCTAGCGTTGCAACAAAAAAGCGAAGGCGTACCATTACCGGTTCTCCGTCGAGGTCGGCGCAGAGGTGACCTCAGGCGCCAGTCCGCGGCGTTCTGCGATGTCCGCCAGACGCAGTGCGATCACGTCTTCGTACACCTCGCGATCAACGGCAGAATAGTCTGAGCCCGTCGGGCCGCCCAACTCGAACATCAGGTCGGGCCGGTCATACGGCATAAGGGCGTAGGCCCCCCGAAACGTGTCAATGAACTCCTGCGGCCGGTCGGTTCGGATCACGATCGGAGAATTGGGAATTTCACCGACGCTCCAGATGATCCTGAAATCCTTGATGTCAACCAGCCCGCGTCCTGCCATCGTGAAATGTGCGCCGGTCGTGAAACCCGTTTCTGGCGTGCCGCCCGCCACGTTGACAAGGACAGCGTCGAATTGGCCACGGTCGAGTGCCATCACGGCCTGCGTATGCCCGCCCGAGAACGCTGTCTCGCCGAAATAGGTATCCGGGTTAATGCCCATCCGGCGCATCATCATGCGCGGGTAAAGATATCCGGACGTTGAGTTGAAATCGACAAAGCCAATGGTTTTTCCCTTCAGATCGTCAATCGACTGAAACGGACTGTCGGCCTTCACCATCAGGGCGGAATAATAGCCATCATTTCCCTCGGCCTGCCGACGCACGAGGATCGGCGCGGCGAGATCGCCAATCTGGGCATCAACATTGGCGTAACTTCCGCCGCCCATGTAGGCGGCGTCCACCTGATTGGAGGCGAGAGCCTGAATCGAGCCGTTATAGTCGGCCGGTTCGATGATGGTCACCGGCAAATCCAGAACGTCCTCCAAGTAGGCTTCGAAGTTCGACCGGTTGGCGATCATCGCCGGGTCGTCATCGGCGCCGCGAATGGCGATCTGTACCTCGCTCATGCTGGACCGCCAGTTGCCGTCTTCAGCCGCCGGCGCCTTGCTCGCACCGCAGCCCGAGACGACGCTCGCACCGAGGCACAAAAAGGCGATAAACCCCGCGCGGTTGTGTTTGACCTTGGTCAGCATCATCGGCTCCCAATTAACCTACAAGGCGCACCGACCGGCTCATTCGATGCGGTGCGCTGGCGAGTTCCAGACGCCGCGTTCTGTCGCGCCTGCGATGACCGGTTTCGTTCACTGGTTCTGTTAACACCGCGAGATGTCTGTCGCGTGACGGCAGAAAGGACACGATGGCGATAACTTGAGAACTTGTTCATCTGCCCGCAGGCGCGCAGGACGGCGCAGATCACGATAGGCGATGGCTCCGAGCGCCCTGGTGCTGACCCAGCGTTAGGAGCGACCTTCATCAGCCGATTGCAGACGTTCGAGCTATAAGGCACGTGTTCCGCTTGGGCCTTGGAGACGGACGATGCCTGCACTGTTTTCTTTCGACGGCCCGGTCTGGCGGCTCCTGCCTGAATCGCTGGTTACAACACCTTGCGAACCCGCGAGGGCGCCGGAAGGTCGTTTCCATCACTCGGGCCAGATCGCGGCGTATGCGTCGCTGACCGCCGAAGGCGCCCACGTTGCGATCAAACGTTACATTGCGGACGGCGTGAAGCGAGAACTTGTGTCGTTAAAGCTAAAATCAGATCGCGTGGCTGATCAGCGCGGTAACAAACTCGCGTCGATCGTCTGGCAAGATCTGCGCGCCGCTGGCGCAATTTCACCAACCTGGGCGTGGTCCGATGCGGCCAGAGATATTGGCGCGCAAGCTATGCTCTATTCTTCAAGATCGAGGCCTGATTTGGTTCACGTTGTGGTTTTCCAACCCGCGTGCTTGAGAACGATGGGATGAGGGCACGCGCGTCCGTTTGGGCCAGGTTGGCTCCGATAGCCAGGTTCGGCATCCGGCAGGGTCACCTCAGTCCTGTCATTCGGCCGCCTCAGGGGATGAGGCCGGACTTTGCCGTTTGCGGCCCCTACTCTGCTGTCCAGAGGTGGCGGCCTTGCGAGGCTAGCCAGGCAATCCACCGCAAACCTCAAGGCCTGCGCAGCGTCACCCTCTAGGCAACTTTGATATTGGCTTTCCCGCCCCGCGCTAAAACGGTCATGTCGCGGTGGCGATGCGAATATCTTGGTCGCTGGCACCGTTTGCTGCGAGCGTCATAACCGCGCGCGCTTTGGCCGGGCTCAAACGATAAAAGTCGCGGTAGTCCACGCCAGCTTCGATTACACGCCGCGCCAGCTTGGCGCTCGTCACGCCGCGCGACTGGGCGCCGAACCCGTCAGAGGCCTGTTTGCCCAGCCAGGACTTGTCCAGCCAGCGTGACGTATCTTCCAGGAACGGAACGATTCCGAGCTGCGCGCGCACAGCCTCAAGCGGTTGCGGCAGAAGCGCTTCCCAATCCACGAAAATTGCCGGACACACCGCGTGTGCGGCAAGGCCATTTTTGTGCGCCTCCTTCAACAAAGCGCGCCAGCGTTTCGTGCCGATGCTAGGGTGGATGAAAAATCTGGGTCCAATTCCAAAAGGGGACCACGCCAGTTTCGAATATGAAACGCCGTAGAGATAAGCGTGTTGGAAATAGATCAGCAAGCCTTCGCCCGAAAGGTTCGGGGCATAGCCAGTGACGACATGAAACAGATCATGCATCCAACGCGCGCGCTCCAGATAATATCGGGCGTCGTCACTCATCTCGAATGAGTCAAAAAACCCGTCGCGATATATCAGTCCGGCCAACAGATAGCCCGGCACGCCGTAAGGATTGTCCATCGAGTCGAAAAAGGCCCGGCCCAGGCTGCCGGCTGGCATCGCCTTGAGCGCGGCAGTATCCGACAATGACACCCCCAGATCCGGCCGCTCGGCAAGCAAGCGCCTTCCAGTTGGGTGTACGCGCATGCGCTCGACGTCCGCCAGAATCTCAGGACCGCCCGCCAACATCTTGATGCGGGGAACTTGCTTCGCGCCGCCCTCAGAAACCGGGTTCATGAGCCAACGCGCGCCCGCAAGGAGGGAGCCGGGAATATCGCGCTTCTCAAGAGTTCTTTTTGGCATGAAACGTCTGGCCTCTTTCGGCGGTTTAATCAGCTTTGAGCTTTTAACCCACTTTCCGCCGCGGCGCACCACCGACTGGAACGGGAGTTGGCACCGATTGCCATAGCGGGCGACGGGCAGGATCGATCCGGGTCTGCCATTGAGCTACTCACCGAGCAATCGGGTTAGCATTCTGCGGATATGATCCCGGCCGCCAAAAAAGACGGCGAGCACCCGAACAAGTTTCACATCTTCATCTATGTCGAACCACACAATGGCCTGCCCAATTGTCAAATGGCGCAGTCCAGGTAGCATTTCGTCATGCAGCGTTCCGCGATGGGGTAGTTGTCCCAATTGAGTGATGTCTGCGCGGATCGACTGCACGCGAGTTTCTGCGCGCATAATGGCTGTCTCGGCATCATCGCCAAAGCCAACATAGCTGTCGACCAGAAATTCGAAAATCAGTGTGAAGTCATGTCGGGCACCGGCCGCGAAGACGACCTCATATGCCATGTTTGGCGCGCTTATGGGTCGCTGCGCCAGAAATGACGTCGATCATATCGTCATTGGATACGAACTTTCCGCTTCGCCGTTCGAGCAGAAGAGTTCGCAACGCCTCAAGCTCCAGCTCGTCATTTTCGAAACGAACGCGCAACAGTTCCAGTCCTTGCTGCAAGGCTGCGCTGACAGATGGAAATCGCCCTTTCTCGACGAGTTGGCGTGCGAATGCATCCTGTTCGTCGGTGAGCGAGATCGAAGATTTGACAGTCATGAGCTCTCTCCTTGTGGCCCTAAAGTACTACTGGGTAGCACCAAATTCAAGTCTACAGGCTCGACTTCGATCGGCCGCGCCATGCCCGTTGCATGCCTCCCCTTTAGCCGCCTGCGCGGCGCAGCGGCTTGAAGAGAAGGAACATCATGGAAGACGAAGTGAAGCGGGCTGACCTTGGCAGGTCCGGCCGGGCGCTCTATCGTAGAGGGCGGCCGAGTGACGGGTCAGGTGAAACGAATGCTGGACTTCCGGACCAGGATCTCAGGTCTTTGCATCCTTATGCTGGGCGCGTGTTCGCACGACCGCGGCCCGGCAGCGGCCTGCGGACCAGGCGTGCTGGGCACCTCCCGGGTGCAGGTTGTTTCGCTTGAAACCGATTATGTGCCGGACCTGCTGGCCGAAAACGAAGTCGTCCTGACGTTTGATGACGGTCCCCACCCCAACCGCACGAAACGCGTGCTGGATCTTCTGGACGATCAGTGCGTGCAGGCGACCTTCTTCCTGGTGGGCAGGGAAGCGAAAGATTTTCCTGGCCTGGTGCGCGAGATCCGGTCGCGGGGACATACGCTGGGCGGGCACAGCTGGGACCATCCGCATCTCTCAAAGCTGCCGGTCGCGGGCGCGGTTTCGAACATCGAGGCCGGAATGGAAGCGATCGAGGCCGCGACCGGTGAGGATGTGCTGATGTTCCGGTTTCCTTTCATCGACACGTCGCCAGAGCTTTCCGACGCGGTGCGCGAGGCGGGCTACCTGGATGTGACCGCGACCGCGGACGGGGCTGATTGGCTTGACGAGCCGCCGGAAGCGTCGGTCGGCCGGATCCTAAACAAGCTGGACGCCGGAGGGCGGCGGGGCATCATCCTGCTGCACGATCCTTTCGGCGCGTCCGACCGCAGGACGCGTAAATTGCTGGAAGCCCTTAAGGCAGAAAACTACCGTGTGGTGGCGCTGCAACCGGCTGGCTGAACACGTCCGATATAGTGGCATGCGACGTGCAAAAGAGTGATCATGGCGTTCCTATTGCGATATCTTCCAGCCGTTCTGTTTGCAGGCACGTTTACCATTTGCGCTCCGATCCTGTCGCTGGGCCTGCGGGCAGCAACGCCCATGCCGGAGATGGTCGTGCTCAGCGACAAGCTGGACGTCTGGCGAGCGGATGCCCCAAAATACAATACGGTCTTCATCGGCACCTCGCGCACGTTCTATCATATCGACCCTGCCGCCGTTGAAGCTGCGGCCGCGGCAAATGGCTGCCCCGACATGCGCGCCTTCAATTTCGGCGTGTTCGGGATGACAGGCGCGGAACTCGACTGGACCACTGGCGAAATCCTGTCCGCATCTGGCGCCGCGCTGCGCACTTTGGTGCTCGAAGACCCGTTGCCCCAGCCCCGCGCGATGGACGAGGCGACGAACGAACGGGCCCGCTGGTTCCACGGGCCTGACTATTGGGACGGCGCGGTCGACAACATCCGTAGCTATCCGGAATCCAGGTCCAAGCGCCTCTTCCGTACCGGGATATTCCTTTACGGCGTAGCGTTTGACTTGTCCGGCGTCGGCCTCGGAGCGGCTCTTGTCTTCCCGCCCGTCAGCACGGAAGCGTTCGAGCCGCCGGATGTTTCGCGGCGCGGATTCGAGCCGCTTGGCTCTGTCCTGACCGAAAACATCATCGCTCGCCGCGAAGAGTTCGTCAGCAATCCGGAAGGCTTCGATTCTGCCTTGAAGCGATACGGCGCAGCAAGCGATGAGCCGGTGGCCGAGCGCGCTGCCTATATCGCCGAGCGCCTGAGATCCATCGAGGCGCGCGGTGTGAACGCGGCACTGTATGTCTCGCCGGACCTCGGCGAACTAGACCGTACGCCGCGGGTAGGCGGCGCGCTTTCCGCACTCGATCCATCGCTGGACGTGTACAACTACAACCAGCCGGATCAGTACGCCGATCTGTTCGAGCGCGATGTCTGGCATGACTTCAGCCACCTGCTGCCCGTGGGCGCGGAGCGCCTTAGTGTTCATCTGGGCACTGAAATCTGCGACAGCTGGAAGCGCGACGCTGGGGAGACGAACGATGCTGTTCGTTGAACTCCGCTTCTTCGTCTTCTTCTCCATTGTCTTCGCGGCCGCGTGGGTCCTGCGCAGCAATGAATGGCGCAAGCGCATCCTGACTGCGGCGTCCTATGTTTTCTATGGAGTCTGGGATTGGCGCTTCCTTGGCCTGATCCTGCTAATCACCTTCCTCAGCTGGATCGTCGGCGTAGCCGCAGCACGCCACCCACCGGACGCAAAGGCCCGAAAATGGGCGCTAGCCTCTGGCGTGATTGGCGCGCTCGGCATTCTCGGCGTCTTCAAATACTTCAATTTCTTCGCCGGCAGTTTTGAGGATTTTGCCGGGCTGATGGGCTTCAACGCAGGCCAGGTGACACTCGACCTCATCCTGCCGGTGGGCGTCAGTTTCTATACATTCCAGGCGATCAGCTACATGGTGGATGTCCACCGGGGGGAAATCGGCGCGAAGCGCAGCTTCCTCGACGTGGCGTTCTATATCGCCTTCTTCCCGCAACTGGTGGCGGGTCCGATCGTCCGGGCAGCGGACTTCATACCGCAGATGGACACCTCCCGGCGCTGGGCGGACGTAAACGTGCGCGCCTGTGTTGCGCTGTTCCTTGTCGGCTTCTTCAAGAAGGCGTGCATCTCGGACAATATTGCACCCTACGTCGATCTGATCTTCAACGATCCCGGCGCCTATTCAGCTGCAGATGTGGTCGCGGGCGTGCTACTCTACGGCACGCAGATCTATTGCGATTTCTCCGGTTATTCTGACATGGCCATCGGCTCTGCGGGCCTGCTGGGTTACAAGTTCATGGCGAACTTCAACTCGCCCTACCTCTCCGCCAACATCCAGGATTTCTGGCGGCGCTGGCATATCTCGCTGTCGACCTGGTTGCGGGATTATCTTTACATTCCCCTAGGGGGTAACCGGCACGGGAGGCTTCGCCGGGATGCCAACCTGATGACCACGATGGTGCTCGGAGGTCTCTGGCACGGCGCCTCGTTCAACTTTGTGATCTGGGGTTTCCTGCACGGCCTGGCGCTGATGGTGGAGCGGGCCTGGAACAAGCTGGTCTGTAAACGCGTGCCAGCGATGGGATGGGTTGGCGGCGTGCTCGGTGCGGCGTTGACCTTTTACTGGGTACATCTCGCCTGGATCTTCTTTCGGGCGCCAAACGTCGCGGAAGCCCTGCAGATATCTCAGGTCTACCTGACCTGGCAATCGGCTGGCACGGGCGAATTGCCGCCGGTTGTCTGGCCCCTGATCTTCGGCCTCGCCGCATGGCACGTCATCGCCAACAAAGTGCGGCTGGGCGAGAAGCTGGGCGAGCTGCCGCCCAACTTGTTCGCAGTGACAACCGGCGCGCTGGCGGCGGTTTTGCTGGCCTTTGTGCCGCTCGGCTACCGGCCTTTCATCTACTTTCAGTTCTGAAATGCAGGCCGCTCAACGATTTGTGAGCATTCACTCTTAATGCCACATTGCTCTGCGTCATCGACTGAGAGACCGCGCGGCCAAATTGCCTAAGGAGGATTTCTGGCTCTTCGTTACTGACAGGAGGCGTGACGATGAAACGGAAAGTCAGGCCGAAAGTGTCTTTGGCCGAGAAACATATGCAGGCAATCACGCGTCAGCCTCGGCGGAAGTTTTCAGCCGAGGAGAAGATCTGGATTGGTCAGGAGGCCGGAGATCGCCGAAATTGTCTGGTCAGCGCGAACGCGCTCCTTCGTTGAGCACATACGAAGTCTTTGTCCCTAGGAACGGGACTTCGATGCGGGCGAAAGCAGTATAGATCGGCTGCCACGCTCCGTTAAAGCGCTGTTCGAGCACCCGCTTAACGACGCCGCCAAGTTGGGTGTGAATTGCCAGCCGGCAGTCTCCCACCACTAATGCATCTAGCGCATCCGAAACGAGTTGCCGCTTGCTCTCGTAAGGAAAGAAGTGGGACCAAAACTCACCGAAGCCGACGTTCAGCTCGTCGTTGTTTTGGAGCCCTAGTGTAAGTTCAAGCGAAAGCCCCGGCTGCGGCGGGACCCTCATCATTAGCTCGACATTCGGTTCGTCGCCCTTCTCGATGGTAAAGGAGTGCTTCTGGGCAAAGTCCCGAAACAAAGCTTCAGCGTCGTCTGTGTAGTTCGTCATATTAATATCATACCAGAAAAACCGATGACCGATTAGGGCCAGGTCGGCTCTGATCGTCAGGTTCGGCGTCCGGCAGGGTCGCCTCAGTCCTGTTATTCGGCCTACTCACCACGACCAGGCCAGAGAGCGCCGGTTGCGGTCATTGATTGCATCTTTCCGAATGTCCGTTTTGCCGACTTTCCTGGCGAGCTGAGTGTCAGCGGCAAGTTCGCTTGAGATCGCCGTGACACCGTCCGGCATATCGGAGAGGTTGCTGTCTCCTGAAGACCCATCAGAGTGTATGTGTGCGTTTGTGAAAGCTGCAGCGCGGGCGCGCGCCGCTTTCAATTGGCTCCTGGCCATGAGTCCGCCGCTGGAAAAGACGAACGCTTTCAATGTGCACGAAGCCCCAGGTGCACGCTCATTGGTTCGAAATCGCGATCCTGGTGCAAGAGCTGATAGCCGCGTCGAATGCAGAATGCGCCGATGATGACATCGATGGTCTTGCGAGGCGTCTGGCCCAATGCGCGCAACGTGCGATAAAGCCGTGCCGCTTCGACGGCTGGCTGGTCACCAAGCATGTCTTCCACTTGGAAGGCACGCAGCGCTGCCTCAATCTGCGCAGCATGGACTTCGTCGCGAGCGCCCTGCAGACATTCAAGCAAGATCAGATCGCCGACTATGATGTCGTTCGGATTGGCGATCGCCCGCAGTTTCGTAACTGCCGAAGTGGCTTCATTGCGGAAGTGCGCGATCCAAACAGAGGTATCGACGACGATCACGAGTGCGCGTCGCTGTCGCGCCGCATTGCCTCAAGGTTGCCCTCCCAGCCGATCCCGGCTGTCGAACGAATAGCTTCCCGGCGCCGCTTCTGATTAACAACTTGGCGCAACGCCTCTTCCACGGTCGCCCTCTTGGTCGCCAAACCGGTCGCGGCCATCGCCTCGTCTAGAAGATCGTCGTCAATTTCGATATTGGTTCGCATCGAATGACCTCAATGTGTACTATAAGCTTAGTGTATACACATTGCCCGACCGAGCAAGCTGTTTGTCTATGATTTGTCATCCGTGTGCGATCTGGACAGCGCTGCGAAGTTCGCCCTTTCGGGTTCTGCTCTCGTCGCGTTGCCGCAGCGCTGCGCGTACTTGGAGCGCACGAAGCCGCGCCGCGGCCTTTCGTATGTCAATCCTTGGCGTCGCGCCGGGAGCGCTCCGATGAGCGAAGGCGGTTGCGATCGTCAGGTTCCTCGACCGGCGGGCTCAACCCGATCGTGTCATTCTGCAGCGTCACCGGAACCAGGCTGGAGTTCGCCGAGAGCAGTCATCGGCTGCAAATCGCGAACGAGTATACGCGCGCAAGCCCACGAATGGGTCGCGAGACCAAGTGGGCCTCAGGCTAAACGAAATCGGCATGGCGGTTTCAGTCCGGCACAGGCTCGCCCTCGTTGTCCGCAAGCAGTCTGGTCTGACTGATTGAGACGGTTGCGTCGTTTGCAAATGCCCTAGGGTCGATTCCGATCGGAGCCCAGCTTTGCAGTTTCGATGATCGCCCCGTCTGGTCAAGCCTGAGCCGTTTCACTCGAAGATTCTGCAGGGCCGAACAGCAATTGAAGCGACGTAATGTAATCGGCGTGATCGGCGTCATCCGATGCGGACACTTTCCGATCGTGCCTGAGCATGACCTGTCCATTCGTCACAAGCCTCAGAATTTGGGCATCGAGCCAACCGATATGGCCGCGGCAACCTTCAAGACGCGCGAGAAGTTGCCGCGAAGCAGATCCTGTGTTTGCGAACATTGCCAAAGCCAGCTCACTCAATTCAGTGTCGCGTGAAGCTTCAAACATGGCGTTCAGCAATCCTGCGAGATCGGCTTCGTTCTGGAGGAGGTTGGCGGTGGTTGGTGGCTGCAGTCCTTCTGCCAGCTGGCGTGCCGTCAACGGCGCACCTGCCCTCGCGGCGCTGCCAAGACTGTCAAAAGACCTGGTCCGTAGGCGGAGATATAACTGAATGTAGGCTTCCTTGAGCAGGCTTTGCCGCGACTCAAAGAAATGGATCACTGACGACGCCGATGCCTTGGCCACAGACGCCAATCGCCGATGCGTCACGCTGGCGACGCCTTCCTCCAACAGAATGTTCATGGCGGCGTTCAGAATGTCTTGCCGAGTGGGATGCATTGGGGCGCCCGCATCCTCGCCGAACCCATTCTGAGATTCGGCGGCGGCCGCGCGGAAGGCGCTATCGCTCCCTGTCTCACCGGGTACTCCGCCCAGAAGCCTCAGGGCAAACCGGTGCACAAGTGCGTTGGACCAGGCTTGAAAGCCCGGTCGACGACGTGCGATCACATGCCCGAAGGCGAGGCCCTGGTAGAATTGCATGATCAGTTGCCGGCAAGCCGGGGAAAGGTCGGTTTGCTGCGCAAGTTCGTTCCAGAAATGCACTTCCTGAGCGGCCACTATGTCAGACTCAGATCGCTTGCCTTCCCTCACTGACCGCACGCATCTCAACCACCGGACAGCTCCCAGATCCGGCATCGGGTCATTTTCGGTGTTCAACAGTTCGCACAGCAAGCCGGGAAGATCAGCAACCGTGATTGCCGCATGGAGGTAGACTTCGCGGCGGCGCGCCCAGACCTTTTCCTCCTGCTCGAGCGCCGCTTGCAGCGCGGCGTTCCGCACGCCGGCCATATCGCCGAACCGGTAAAGCACCAGCGCCGGGCTGACGCCCGCGGCCGCTGCAACATGTCTGACGGTGGGCACGCCTGCGCCCGTCCCGATCTGCTTGATCACTTCGGCGAGAATACGCTCAGATACATCCATGACTCTGATACACTTGTTCAAGGTTTTGCGCAGCCGGAGATGTCATTGTCGTATATGAGTTTGAAATCCGGGAAAAGGCCGGAACTTCAAGCGAATAGGCAGCGCGCCCGTTCCTCTTAGTTACAGAGTTCACAGACGTGTTTTGCAGCTTTGATGACGGCCTCGTCATTTCGGCGTTGTAAAAACTTGATTTGGTGCGTTTGTTCAGTTCGCCTATCCGCGTTCCATTAACCAATGGAGTGGGACATGCGGTTGGGATCTCTGAAACTGAAGCTTTTCATGGCGGGCGCTATCCTTGCGACTCCTGGCGCGCTTGCGCAAACCGAAGATGGCGCCGACGCCCGCGTTGAGACGATCATCGTCACGTCGACGCCGATCCTCGACAGCCAGACAGCGGCGATCGCGGAAAAGCGCAATGCCGACAATCTGATTGATGTCGCCGCCGCAGATACGGTCGGCCGCTTTCCCGACCAGAACGCCGCCGCAGCGCTGGCCCGCCTGCCTTCCGTCGCCGTTCAGCGCGATCAGGGGCAGGAGCGCTACATCCAGATCCGCGGCGCCCCGAACCGCTGGGTATCGGTCAGCGTTGACGGGGTGCCCGTCATCGGCGTTGATGAAGGCGGCACCTCGCGCGCGTTCCGCTTCGATGCCATTCCGGCTGTCCTATTAAGCTCAGCTGCGATCAGCAAATCGCTGACAGCAGATCTGACGGCTGAAGCCGTTGTCTCGAATGTCGACCTGCGGACCTACTCCGCCTTGGACAATCCGGGCCTCAATATCCAAGCCGACGCTGGCTATGGCCGGATGGATCTTGGCACCGGCGGCCAGGAGCAACTGTCGCTGCGCGCATCGTGGGCGAACGACAAGGTTGGCTTCGTGATCGGCGGCTCGCATTACATGCGCGACCAGACGACGGACAACCGGGAAGTCGGCCTCTATGACGCCCTTGGCCCGACCGAGTTCGATGTTCGTAACTACCAGCTCGAACGCGCAAACGACAGCTACTTTGCAGGCATCGATTATCAGGCAACGGACGAGCTGAAGTTGTTTGCAAAGGCGATTTATACCGAGTTCACAGACAACGAAGAACGCGACCAATACGAGTTCCGGCTTTCGAATACGACCTTTGGAACCCGCAATTTCCAGACCGGCGATCTTGCCCGCGTGCCCGTCCGCGGAACCTTCAACTCTGCCGACTACGTCACGTCTTATGACATCTACAGCCTCGGCGGCGATTTCACCGGCGACGTATGGGACGCATCTGTCCGCCTCAACTACACAGGTTCGGAAAACACCACTTTCCTGCCGCTCGTGCAGGTGAGCACATCCTCCGCTCAGGCTCCGGGGCTGCTCTACGATAACTCTGACCCGAACTTCCCGCTGATTTCGCTGTTCACGTCAGTGCCGGGATCGACACCGGGATCGTTTGTGCGCGGTGCGCCGCTGACGGGTCTCAATCAGGCTGCCTTCTCCACCAATATCTATATCCCGGCCCTGCAAGACAGCTTTTCCGACAGCTACACGGCGAAGTTCGATGCGACACGCCGCTTCGACGGCTTTGAGCTGTCCGGTGGTCTGTCCTACACGGAGCGGGAACTCGAAGGCTTCACCTTCGCAACGGCAAACGTGGTCGTCTTGAACTCAGCGTTGCCTGCGATCGGCCAGACCTTCGCCATCGGCAACTATGTTTCGACCGCGCCCTGGTCGACTGATTTCCCGCTCGGCGTTCGCTTCAACCAGATCGACAACGTCGCCCTTCGGCGCGATGTGCTCGGCTTCATCGAGCTTCTGACGAACGCAGGCCGCTACAACCCGGCGAACGATGTGCCTGCCGAAAACCGCTATGCGCTGACCGAAGAGACGCTGGCAGCCTACCTTCAGGGCAAGGTCGAATTCGACCGGGCACAAATCGTTGCCGGGCTTCGCGTGGAGCAGTTCTCGCTGGACAATGCTGGCACCGCTCGCCTGGCAGGCGGCGCTTTGCAGCCCCTCGCCGTTGCGGATGAATACACCGAAGTGTTCCCGAGCGTGAACTTCAAGTACGATGTCTCCGACAGGATCATCCTTCGCCTCGCCGGTCAGCGCAGCCTGTCGCGTCCTTCGTTCGGTGAGATCCGGGTCAGCGCCTCCATCAACGACACGGCAACACCGGGAACAATTTCAGGCGGGAACCCCGGGCTGGCGCCGGAAGATATCTGGGGTCTGGATGCCAGCCTCGAATTCTACCCCAATGAATCGAGCATTCTGGCCGTGTCGGCCTTCCATCGCTGGGTCGATGGGGTCCTGTTCTCGAATACGCAGCCTGTCGGCAGCGACAGCTTCAATAGCGGCGGGGTCGACCGCTCCGGTTATCTTCTGACATCGACGTTCAATGGCGGCGAGGGCACACTTTCGGGACTGGAGCTTAACTACCAGCAACAGTTCGCCTTCCTTCCGGGTCACCTTGACGGCCTGGGCTTCCAGGGCAACCTCACCCTCCTTGATGGGTCATTCGAAGCGGGCGCCCGCGATGATGCCAGTTTCCCGGGAACGTCGGAAACCATCGTCAACGCGTCTCTCTTCTACGAAAAGTTCGGCTTCTCGGGCCGCGTCAGCTATCAATGGCGCGATGACTGGGTGGACACGCTCGGCGGCTTTGGTGTGGGCAGCACGGGCGATGAATTCCGTAAGGGATACGAAAATCTCGACGTTGCTGTTCGCTATGCCCTGAACGACAAATTCACTCTGTATGCGGACTTTGCAAACCTCACGAACGAGACTTACATCGCCTTCCAGGGCGATGAGAGCCGCCCCACCGAGGTTGAGCAGATCGGCACCCGCACCCTGTTTGGCGTACGCTACACATACTGAGCCACAGCCCCCTCTTTGCGCCCCACTTGGGCTTGAGAGGGGGCTGCTTCACGCTTTCCGGGATATTGCCATGCGCCGTTTCTTCTTGTCGGTTTCGTTACTCACCATGATGTCTGCTTGCGATCAGAATGTCGCTCAAAAGGACGAGGCCGCGTTGCCTCCGGCCCCAGCCGAGATTATCGGCGTCGCCGTCGCTGAACCCATGCGAGGTCAGTATGAAATCACCTGGACACTGGACCGCGCCGGGCCTGTGGCGATCGAAGCGTACATGGACCCGTCGGCGCCCCAAGGTTCCGGAATCTTGGTCCAAGCCGATTTCGAAGGCAGCTCATTGAAGTGGCCGGCACCTGACGGGACGCAGCGCTACTACTTCCGTATCACGCCTGAGGGCGGCTCCGCCGAAACCGCAGCCGCACGACTTCTGCCGCTTGAGGGCGGCCGCAATTTCCGCGATCTCGGTGGATATGAAACAGAAACCGGGCAATCCATCGCCTGGGGTAAACTCTATCGTTCGGGCGTGATGGCCGGGCTTACGTCCGCCGACTACGAATACCTCGACCGTTTGGGGATCAAGGTGATTTGTGATTTGCGTTCCGCGGCCGAGCGCACACACGAGCCAACCAACTGGGCCGCAGCGCCCGTCGAGACCCTAACGTTCCCCGACCCTGTATCGGACAACGCCTCCCTGCTCGGCGCCATCTTCCAGAAGCCAGATCTTTCGGCAGGCGATGTGAAAGCCGCGATGGCGGGCTTCTACCGTGAAACGCTGTCTCAGCAGGATGCGGCCTACTCAGCCATGTTCGCCGCACTCGCAACCGACCAGACGCCGCTCACATTTCATTGCTCGGCGGGCAAGGACCGAACCGGCGTTGGCGCGGCGCTGGTACTCGCAGCGCTGGGTGTTCCGGAGTCCTCGATTGTCGAAGACTATGTCCTTTCGGACAAGATTGTCGATTACCGTAAGGAAATGAACCTCGACGCCAAAGCGGCTCCCTCAGGCGAAGATCCCTATGCCTTCCTGCGCACCCTGCCGCCAGAAGTGGTCGACCCGCTTCTCAAATCAGACGCCGCCTACATTCAAGCCGCGCTGGACGAAGCCAAGACGCGCCATGGCAGTGTGATCGGCTTCATCAAGGCTGAGTACAACGTCAGCGATGAGGAAATCGAAGCCATCCGCCGCAACCTCCTCCAACCCTGATCGGCACCGCGCATCTCATCGGCGAGAGAAACGAGCGCCCCAAATGCCGGTTTCGACGGTACGACCGTGGAAGTCTTTGACCGGCCCTATCGAGCAGCTGAGGCAGCACGCCCGTGTTGGGTGCTCCAAACCCCAAAAAGCTGGGGTCGGGCCTTCAGGCGAACGATTGGATGGCGGCTTCGTTACGGCGGGGCTAATCCTGGTCGCGCACTTTACCGTCAAAACCCTCGGCGCGACTTGAGCCGCAAACCGTATTCACCCCGCACCCGATCGCAAAGGTAGCAGGCGTAACCTTCGCCGTTCGGCGTCGATCGTCAACAAAGCGCCAGACTCCAGCTCTGCCGCGCATTGGCGCAGAGCAGCGATGATAAGCGATGACAAGTGATCCGGGGCGAGGTTCACCGCCCGGATTTGGACGACACTCGGCTTGCTGTCGTTCGTCGCCGCCAGGATGGCGCTGAAATCCAGGTCATGGGTGACGACGATTGTATCATTCGCACGCGCGTAGTTGAAAATTTCGGTGTCATCCGCCGCCGGATCTCAAATGCCGGCCCAGTGCACAACCTGAAAGCCTACAGCGCCAAGAGTGCCGACAAGAGCCGGCGACAGGTTCATGTCCAACAGAGGCTTCACGGCTCCTGAACGAGCGCCACGTCTTGCCCCTCAGCGAGCCATGCGGCGTATTGCAGGGCCTGAAGGATATCCTCCCGCTCCAGATACGGGTAATCGGCAAGCACCTGATCAATGCTCCGCCCGGCGCCGATCTGGTTCACGAGAATCGCCGCCGTTACCCGCATCCCTCGAATGCAGGCCTTTCCGCCCATGAGTCCGGGGCGACGGGTAATGCGGTCAAATGTTTTCATGCCAGCATTATGGCGCAAGGTGGGGTGAGTAAGGAGGGCCAGGTTGCTCCCACCAGAAGAATCCGGGACCGGCAGGGTCGATCCAATCGTGCCGTCCGGCAGGCTCACCGCCGCCAGGCCGAAGATCGCCGATAACAGTCACTGATACAGCACCGCCGCATCAGTTCTCGCAGACGGCAGAAATCTAACGATCCCAAGACTGACAGGGGTTCAAACGGATCGGGCCACCTCTGCTGCAGAACTTCCCCGCTATCCTTGCTTCAAGCTGCCCGAAATGTTAAACTAGTCGGAAATTATAGTTGAAATGGAGGGTTCTATGATCACAGTCGGCGCTTTTGAGGCCAAAACTCATCTTTCCTCATTGCTCGATAAGGTTGCGGCGGGCGAAGAAGTGCTGATCACAAAGCACGGGAAGGCGATCGCGCGCCTGGTCAGGGCCGAAGACGCCGCCCGCGAGGACGTGGACGCTGTCATTGCGAAGATGAAGGCGCTGCGGGCTGGAACAACCCTCGCATCTGATTGGAAAGCCCTGAGGAACGAGGGGCGGCGGTGAGCGCTTTGGTTCTGGATTGTTCCCTCGCCATGGCTTGGTGTTTTGAAGATGAAGCGAGCGCAGCGGCCGATGCCATTCTGGAGCGTGTGCGCGACGACGGCGCCCTCGTCCCTGCTCTTTGGGTCTGGGAGGTAGCGAATGTGTTGACGCTGGCGGCAAGGCGCGGGCGCATCGGCGGCGGCGATGTGGCGGCGCGGTTGGCGCTCATGACGGCACTACCCATTCGCGTTGACGATGAGGGGGGCGCCCGCGCGTGGCGTGAAACCGCGTTGCTGGCGCAGGCCGAAACGTTGACGGTGTATGACGCCGCTTATCTGGAGCTCGCCTTGCGCCTGAGCGCAGACCTTGCCACGCTGGACACTGAACTGCGGCGCGCCGCCGGCCGCGTCGGTGTAAGGGTTCTGCCGTGAAAGACTTCCTCCTGTCCTGGAATCCTAAAGGGTCTGGCGGCCGCCAAGATCTTCGCCGGACAGTTCGGCGCAAGGATTTCCGACAAGGGCCGCAACTAATCTGGGGTACGCGGACGGCCGAAACGGGCCACGAAGCCTGCGATAGGCATCATAGGTGAACGGCAGGGTCGCCGCATGCCTGTCGTTCGGTTGCGTCATCGGCACCAGGCGGGACTTCGCCGAGAGCGGTCATGCAGAACTCCGCAATGCCGCGGTAGCGTCGAACGCCAACAATTGCTATTATGAACCAATGTCACAGGATCTTCTCGCACGCATAACTATCCGGCCGGAGCAGTGCCATGGGCGCCCCTGTATCCGGGGAATGCGGATTCGAGTGGTTGATGTGTTGGGAATGTTGGCCAGCGGCGCCCCCGAAGCAGAGATTCTAGAGGACTTCCCGGATCTAGAGCCCGAAGACATCCGTGCGTGCCTCGCCTACGCGGTTACCCAGCTTGGCCATCCAGTCATCATTGCCGCCGAGTAGGCGATGCGGTTCATTGTTGACGCACAGCTTCCGCCCCAGCTCGCACAGTGGCTGCGCGATCGCGGGCATGAAGCGTCCGCATTAAGAGAGATCGGATTGCGCGATGCTGATGACGCCGACATCTGGTCGCGTGCGCTCGCCGAACGCGCCATCATCGTCACCAAGGATGAGGACTTTGCTGCGATGGCGGGCCGGCTCGCGAACGGCCCCCAGGTGCTTTGGGTTCGCTCGGGCAATCTTCTGCGACGCATCCTCGTCGCGCGCTTCGAAGCCGTCTGGCCTCAGATCGAGCCCATCCTCGAGTCGGGTGCCGGTCTCGTGGAGATGCGATAGGCGTCGGCGGACAAAACTTACGGTTGCGAAACTCGGCATTTGGCAACCGATGACCGGAACGGGCCAGGTCCGCTCCGATCGTGACCGTCGGCCACAGGCAGGGTCACCTCAGTCCTGTCATTCGGCCGCCTCACGCAAACCAGGCCTGACTTCGCCGGAAACGGTCATCGACTGTCTGCCGCTGAATGACCGATGGCTGGCAATTTTCGATTTGAATGCGGGACCAATCGGGGCGCAGGTCCCTTAACACGCTCTCCGCAATCCCTTCTTACGCTTCTGCGTATGACCCACTATTGACAGTAAGGCGATTTTGCCTTACTTTTTCTTTATGATCACTCTTACCGTTACCTCAAAAGGTCAAGTTACGCTTCGGCGGGACGTCCTGGAGCACCTCGGCGTAGGCCCCGGTGAGCAAATTGACGTCACAAAGCTTCCGGACGGAAGGATTGAGGTTCGGGCGGCGTCGACGGGCGAGATTTCATCGTTGTTCGGAATGCTCACAAAGAAGGGCCGGCCGCCGCTGTCCATCGACGAAATCAATGAAATCACGAAACAAGGATGGTCCGGCAAAGTCGACGAGACCAGATGAAGATCACCGCCGACACAAATGTGCTCGTCCGGGCAATTGTGGCCGATGAGCCAAAGCAGGCACGCCTCGCTCAATCAGCTCTTGCGAGGGCGGATCTCATTGCAATCGGACCGACGACTTTGTGCGAGTTTGTCTGGGTCCTCTCCCGTGGATACGGGATCCCGACTGCAGATATAGCGGCAGCAATCCGAGGCTTGATTGGCAGCGCCAATGTCGAGGTGAATCGTCCGGCTGTCGAGGCAGGTCTTGCGCTATTGGACCAAGGCGGTGACTTCGCCGATGGAATCATCGCCTTTGAAGGGGCCAGCCTCGGCGGCGCGATGTTCGCCACTTTCGACAAAGATGCTGCAAAGCGACTCAAGAAATTGGGGCGAGACACCCTGCTGCTGGCCTAACGAACGGCCAGCGCACTCAAAGACCGACATTCAATCCAAATCGGGCTGCGCGGCGCGATCTCGCCGAAGGCAGCCATCTGACACCGGCCCGCGCTGCTCGTGAACGCACTTGTTTATGGCCTTCCAGAGCCAGGCGTCGATCGCGGCCCAATCCGCAGCCGGGCGCGCTCATGCAGCGCCGCGCAGGAATGGGTTGATGATCCGCACGCCAGCGATATCCTGGCCGGAATTAAGATCTTCCGTGATCAATTCTTCGCAGCCGGCGCCAGCGGCAGCCGCAACGATGAGAGCATCCCAGAGCGACAACTGCGCGGATGCACGCAGCGCCAGGCCCGCCTTGAGGAGGGCCTGGCTATTGTCGACCACCTCGAAGCGGCTCCAGGCCCGGATCAAGCCGACGGCGTCATCATGGGAGATTGGGCGCGCCCGCCGTGCATGCGTGGCCTGCACGTAGAACTCCTGCAAGACCTGCACACTGAGCACCACATCCCGCCGTGCAAGATAGCCAAGAGCCACATCCTGCTTGGTCCCCTCGCCAGCGTTGAGGTCAAGGCTGTAGAGGAGGATGTTGGTGTCGAGGAAAACGCTCACGGGTCTTGGCGATAAAGGTCGCCGCGGGGCAATCGGGCCGCGGCGTCGAAGTCCTCAATCCGGGCACGGATATTCTCTTCCTCCTGGGCAAGGGCTTCGAACCGCGCGTCACGAGCGGTCAGGTCTTTCAGGAATTGCTTGACCAGGGCGGAGATCGAGGAGCCTTGCGCCGCAGCTCTCACCCGGGCGGCGAGGTAGGTTTCTTCATCAATGGCTACGGTTATGTTGCGCATGGTGCTGTGATACTGTGAAACTGCGGAAGGATCAAGGGGTGTCCAGCGCGGCTTGGGGTGGCAGATAGTTACCGGGTCAGTAAGGGAGGAATTCGAAGAGGCAAAAAGCACCTCAAGGCGCGCGCTGGATGCGCAGACCCTAACGTGGACTTTCCAAACCTGATCAGATATCGGCAAGCCAGCGTTGAAGCGGCTGAAAAAGGCCAAGTCGGCTCCGATCACCGTTCTCGACAACCGGCAGGGTCACTTCAGTCCGGTCATCGGGCTGCCAGGCCGCCGTCCGGCGGGAGATCGCCGA
>Ga0247831_1001407_pt1 | contig 45123 bp, 44 predicted proteins | sample LaCruzMarch2015__9_FD_192406 | JGI IMG/M metagenome (GOLD analysis project Ga0247831, IMG submission 192406) | Freshwater microbial communities from meromictic Lake La Cruz, Castile-La Mancha, Spain - LaCruzMarch2015_1m | ecosystem: Environmental > Aquatic > Freshwater > Lake | place: Spain...
CGGAAAGAGACCTGCGGATGTTGAAGGTGCAGCAGAAGATCTCCGGCTGCTTCCGAACGCGGGAGGGAGCCGAGCGGATGTGCGTGTTCCGAAGCTATGTGGGAACAGCGCAAAAGCTCGGACTCAACGTGCTGGAAACCATCACAGCAGCCTTCCAAGGCAGACCCTTCCAGGTGCCTGTCCAGGCAGGCACCTGAATAGTTACCTTGGAAGTTCGTTCTACGGGTTGGGCGCTTGCTGGTAGGGCGCTTGGTCTCCAAGCGCCGTCGTGGAAGGCCTCTCGGCTTCGTTCATCTCCTTGATCCTGCGCGGTCTCTTGGCCCAGCGACGGCGGCTGGGGGACCAGCCGCCCTACCCAGACAGACTCTATAATCCGCTTGCATTCCCGGAGGTTAATCCACCCGGTCTGGGCATGAGCATGAAACATCGATCCGTGGTTTATCGGCATCATTTGAAGGCCTGGGTGGACATGATGCGAGCGCGGCAGGCGGCGGAGAGCGAACCATGGAGGGCCGACGAGTCGTCGGCTTTGAATTCATGGAATGCCGACGAGTCGTCGGCGCTCCATAGGAGTATGAGCCGTTTTGAGCCATGGATGAGCCATCGGAAAACGGGCGTATTCTCCTCAGCAGCAACGGTTTGCGACCTGTTTTTGACCGAAAAGGGGCCGAAAATGCAAAACGTCTACAAAAGGCATCAAATGGCTCATCTCATCCGGGATGGACCTAGTCAAACGTTGGTGAGGTCAGCCTTCCTCGAGTTTGCCCTGCTTGATGATGAGACGGCGGTCGCCACGTTTGGCCATCTGCTGGTCGTGGGTGACGACGACGAGGGTTTTTTTCGATTCATCCACCACGCCGACCAGCATGTCCATGACGCCAGTGCCGGTGCTGGCATCGAGGTTGCCGGTGGGTTCATCGGCGTAGATGATGCCGGGGTCATTGATCAGGGCACGGGCGATGGCGACGCGCTGTTGCTCGCCACCGGAGAGCTCCGTGGGCAGGTGATCGATGCGCGGGGTCAGGCCCACGCGGTCCAGGAGTTCACGGGCACGCTTTTCGGCATTGCGTCCGCCGATCATGGCGGGCAGCAGGACATTCTCCAGGGCGGTGAGTTCCGGCAGCAGAAAGTAGTGCTGGAAAACAAAGCCCATGGTTTGATTGCGCATCTTTGCCCGGGCCTTGGCCGCGCCGTGATACAGGGACTGGCCATGCACGAGGACATCGCCCTGGGTCGGTTTTTCCAAACCGCCGAGGACGTAAAGCAGGGTCGTTTTCCCGGCACCGGACTGGCCGCAGAGGAAGACCTTTTCACCGGCGGCGACTTCCAGGTTCACACCCTGGAGCACGGGCAGTTGATGACCGCCCAGCGTGTAGGTGCGGTGGACATCGGTGGCGACCAAGGGGACGGCGCTGGCGGGGGCGTTCATGCGTGGCCTATTGGGGCATCCGATGCGGGGTTTGTCCATGACGGATTCGGACCCAGGGCAATGATCGCTTGCAGAAACCCGACCCCCTCGTCCATATCATTCACGATGCTCCCCATCCTCGCTGCTGCTGCCACCGAAGCTCATGCTTCTCTGCCCCCTTACTGGACCGTCGCCCCGTTTGCCCTGCTGCTGCTGTGCATCGCGCTGATGCCGCTCTTTGCCCCGCATTTCTGGGAGCATCATTACCCGAAGGTGGCGGTGGGGCTTGGCTTGGTCACCGCGATCTATTACGTGGCGGTGCAGCATGACTGGCATCCGCTGCAACATGCGGCGCATGAATACGTCAGTTTCATGGCCCTGGTCGGCTCCCTGTTTGTCATCTCCGGCGGCATCAACATCCGGGTGAAGGGTGAGGCGACGCCTTTCCGCAACACCGTCTTCCTGGCCATCGGCGCTGTGCTGGCGAACTTCATCGGCACCACGGGCGCCTCCATGCTGATGATCCGCCCGTGGATCAAGATGAACAAGTATCGCATCACCGGCTTTCACGTCGTGTTTTTCATCTTCATCGTCAGCAATGTCGGCGGCTGCCTCACCCCGATTGGCGACCCGCCGCTGTTCCTCGGTTTCCTGCGCGGCGTGCCCTTCGGCTGGGTGCTGGAGCATTGCTGGAACGGCTGGGCCCTGGCCATCGCCATGCTGCTGGCCGTCTTCTTTGTCGTGGACACCATCAACTTTCGCAAAGCCCCCAAAGAGATCCGTGAAAAGGAAACCGCTGAGGAGCATTTCTTCATCCGGGGTTTGCCAAACCTGGCCTTCCTGGGCCTTGTGCTGGCAGCCGTCTTCCTCCCGAAGAGCGTTCAGGAAACCGTCATCGGCGGGGTGCTCAGCGTGCCCGCCCTGGTCATGATCGCCGCCGCAGTTGGCTCCTACTTCACCACGAAGCCGGAACTGCACGAGGCGAATGATTTCAACTTCGGCCCGGTGAAGGAGGTGGGCTATCTTTTCGTCGGCATCTTCCTCACCATGATCCCCGCCCTGCAGATCCTGCAAAGCGGTCAGGCCGTGCAGATCAGCACCCCCATCGGCTACTACTTCGCCACCGGTGCGCTTTCCGCCTTCCTGGACAATGCGCCCACCTACCTCAGCTTCCTGGCCGCCGCCATGGGCAGCGAACACCTCTCCGTGGACTCCCCGGCCGACGTGCTCAAATTTGCCGCCTCCCATCCGCACATCCTCATGGCCATCTCGATGGGTGCCGTCTTTTTCGGGGCTGGCAGTTACATCGGCAACGGGCCGAACTTCATGGTCAAAGCCATTGCTGAAAAGGCCAAGGTCCACACTCCGGACTTCCTCCGCTACATGTGGCAGTTTTCCATCCCGGTGCTCCTGCCCATCCTGGTCATCGTCGGCTTTGCCCTGCTGAAGGGTGGGCATTGATGGAGAGAGGTGACTACAACCGCGCCCCGCCATGCTCGCGGGGCCGGATGGCCAGGACCAAGAAAGCAGACAGCACGCAGACACCGGCAAAAACGCCGAAGATGACATTCAGCGCGATGCCTTGGTCCCGCATCACCCCGAAGCCCCAGTCGGCCACGCCACCGCACATCATGCTGACGAAGTTCATGATGCCGTAACCTGTGGCGCGCAGCTCCGGGCGGGCGACCTGGGAAAGGATGGGCATGTTGTTGCAGTCAAAGAACCCCCAGCCGATGCCGAAGAGGATGAGCGCCGCCACCGCCAGGGAGAAGGAACCGAGCGCAGGCGCATTCCCCACACCGAAGAGCGCCGGGATGATGCAGAGCATGCCGATGGCGCTGACGTAGATGCGGCCCCGTGGGGTCTTCCGCATCCAGCGATCAGCCCACCAGCCGCCAAAGAGGGCGGAGAAAAGGGCGGCTCCCTGCCAGTAAAGCGCGGCGGAGACCCCGGCCTTCCCCTGGCTGATATTAAACTCCTTTTGCAAAATGGCCGGCATCCAGTCACGCACCACCCAGGCGGCGAGCGCAGGCAGGGTGAAGTAAAGCACCAGCAGGATGAAAGAGGGATTGGTGAAGAGTTCCACAAAGGCAGTTTTGACCCCCGGTTTCTCCACCGGTGCAGCGAGCTCCGCAGCCGAGCGCGGGGCGTCTTTCAACAGGAACAACAGCGGAATCGCATACACGATGCCGACCAGTCCGGTGATGTCAAAAGCGCCGCGCCAGCCAAAGTCCGGCCAGTCCGCCGCATACCCAGCAAAGCCGCCCACCATGACCCCGCAGTAGATGCCCATCTGATGCACCCCGATGGCCCGAGACCGTGTCGGCCCGGTATGAAAGTCCGCGATCAAGGCCAGTGCGGCAGGGATGTAAAAGGCCTCGCTGATACCCATGGCGGTGCGGATGAAAATCAACTCATCAAAATTGCGCACATGCCCTGTTAGGTAGGTGATCAATGACCAAACAAACAAGCTGCCGCAAATCGTGTATTTTCGACTGTAACGGTCAGCAATGTATCCGCCAATGGGGCTAAAGAATGCATATACCCATTTAAACTGAGCCATCATCATACCCCAATGCGATTCGGGTCCAAGGACCCCTTTGAAAAGGCTTTGGACCCATTCAATGATAAAACGGATTGGCTCCAAAAGCGCAGGGATCTGCCATTGGATGATCGCGTCTAGAATGACCGATCTCATGGGCATATCTGCCATCACGGACACTTTCATGGAGGCGATCATCTGCCGGTCCAGGTAGTTCAGCAGGGCCACGGGAAAAAGCAGTCCCACGATCAGCCAGGCTGTGCGCGATACAGATGCGGAACCGGCGGCGGCCGGAGAGGTCGTGTTCATAGGGTTGGGAAGGCTGCCATTAATCACACTCAGCCCCTGCGGCAAAGCCCAAAGCGATGCCAATGCTTGACCTGAGGGTGCAGCTTTTTGCCCGGATGCCGCGACCCTGGCGAGAACAAAGTGCCGGTCTTTTGTGAGAACCAGTGAAGGAAAAGGATTCCCAGGCACGCTTTGACCAGGGTATCACAACCGCAGCATGAATCCCGCCACGTCCAGCCCCGAGGAAACCGCCGTTTATCGCAAGGTCACCTGGAGGCTGATCCCCCTGCTCTTCACCTGCTACATCCTGGCCTACATCGACCGGGTAAACGTGGGTTTCGCCAAGCTATCGCTGAAAGCCGAGCCTTGGTTTAGCGAGACAGTTTTCGCGACGGGCGCGGGCATCTTCTTCCTGGGCTACTTCTTCTTTGAGGTGCCGGGAAACATCATCCTGCACCGGGTGGGTGCCCGGCGATGGATCGCCCGCATTATGATTAGCTGGGGCCTCATGTCCGCACTCATGGCGGTCAGCCACAGCGCGGCCTCCTTTTACACCCTGCGCTTTTTGTTAGGCGTGGCGGAGGCGGGTTTCTTCCCTGGCATCATCCTTTACCTCACCTACTGGTATCCGCGTCAGCACCGAGCGCGCATTGTGGCTTTGTTCATGACCGCCATCGCCGCCTCAGGCGTCATCGGCGGCCCGCTCTCCGGCTGGTTGCTCAAGGTTTCCTCCGGCTGGCTTGGGCTGGCTGCCTGGCAATGGCTTTTCATCCTGGAGGCGATTCCAACCATTCTGTTAGGCTGTGCCGTGCCCTTCCTTCTGGCGGATCGTCCTGCTCAAGCCACGTGGCTGACGGCGGCGGAGAGGGATCTGCTGGAGGCCAATCTGGCTGAGGATGAGAAAACCAAGACCGCACAGGGACACCGCGCGCATCGTGTGCGGGATGCCTTCCTCTCGGGAAAGGTCTGGCTCTGCTGTGCCATTTACTTTGGTGCCATTGTGGGACTCTATGGCGTCTCTTTTTGGTTGCCGCAGATCATCAAAGATACCCTGACGCAGGATGACTGGCAGGTGGGTTTGTTTTCAGCCATCCCTTGGGCCTGTGCCACCGTGGGTATGCTGATCGTGGGGCGACACAGCGACCGCACCGGGGAGCGCCGCTGGCATATCGGTCTATCGGCTCTCGTCGCAGCGGCGGCATTTTCGCTGAGCGGCCTACCGGGGCTGCATCCTTGGTTGGTCCTGGCCATCCTGGCCGTGGCGATCACCGGGGTGATGAGCACCATTTCCTGTTTTTGGTCTCTACCTACCGCCATTCTCTCCGGCACAGCCGCAGCGGCAGGCATTGCGTGGATCAATTCCGTGGGCAACCTCGCCGGGTATCTCAGTCCTGAAATGATTGGCTGGCTCAAGACCCACCGGGATCTGCAAACGGCTCTCAATGCGGTCGCCTGCGCCTTGGCCATCTCTGGCCTCCTGGTCATTTTCGGCACACGACCAGCTCAGGCCCCTAAACCCTGATAATATGGCGCAATACGGCGGGCGTGTTCATCATACGCCGACTCAAAAAGCGCCGTCGCCTTTTCCGGGCCGACCAGCACGCCAGCCGTCAGCACCTTCGGCGGTTGCCCCGCCTGCGTCAGCCGCAGCGCCACCTCCGCCTTCACCGCATTCACGATCAGACAGCCGCCTACCGTGCTCCCCGGTGCCACGGGCGTGTCCAGGCCTTCGATCTTCACCATCGCATCTCCCACCGGCGCGCCGGTATCCAGCACGATGTCCGCAAAGTCCTGCAGCTTCTTCCCGCCCGGATGCCGGCTCGTGCTCGCCTCCGCATGATCCTTGGAAATCAGCGCCACCACCTTCACCCCGCGCCGCTGGAACTCCTCCGCCATCTCCACCGGCACCACATTGCAGCCGCTGGAGGACACCACCAGCGCACTGTCCCCCGCCTTCAGATCAAAGTTGCGCAAAATCCGCGCCGCCAGGCCGCTGACATTCTCCAGAAACATCGCCTGCCGCTGCCCATTGGCCCCGACGACCAGATTGTGAAAGGTCAGGCTCAGCTCGACAATCGGATTGAACCCCGGAAACGACCCATAACGCGGCCACATCTCCTCCACCAAAATACGGCTGTGGCCCGACCCAAACACATGCACCATCTGCCCCGCCAGGATCGTCCCCGCGAACAAGTCCGCCGTCTGCCCGATCAGGGGCAACTGGGCACGGACACGGTCAATAAGCGAGGCAGAGAGGTCGAGGTAAGTTTCAGCAGGAGTCATCCCCCCTACCCTGAAACAGGACTGCCGCCCGCGCCTGTGAAAAGTCGTTTTGTCATCGCTCAGCGAGCGGGGGATGACAAGTCGGTCTATGAACCGTCGTCAATATCCAGCAGCTTCATCACCGGCAGCGGTGTCTTGCCCTCAGGCTCCAGCACGCTCTTGGGCAAATGCAGGTGATCATTCTTCTTCTCGAGTTGGATCGTTTGCACCGAGGCGTCATTGAAGCCGATAACTGTTTTATTTTCCCTCCATGCTACCCCTCTTTCACGTGTCTTGCCCGTGGACTTGGCCAACCACTCCGGGTGCCAAGCTGGAGTGCTCCATTTCGGCGGCCACGTGGCATCAGCGGCATTTTCCATGATCAAGGGATAGTATGATGGTGATTCGTGAGTCATCCCCGCCACCATCATCCAATGGTTCTCTCCTGCGTTCAGCGCCTGTTTATAATCCGGGGGAGTGCCGATATTCCTATCCGGCATGAAGCGGGAGCGGGGACAGCCAAAGATGGTTTCATCCTGAACCAGCCCCTCTTGGACCAACAACCTGAATGCTTCGTTGGAGGTCTGCGGACTGCGGTTCGTCACCGGATTGATAATCGCGTCCGTATACAAACTGTTGTTGTCACTGGCATAAGTCATCAGCAGCCCAATGATCTGCCGTGCATTGCTGCCAGCTTTCATCTGATTGGCCCGGACCGTTATGCAACAGTAGCAAGGCATCATGTAGAGGCCCAGGAGAACCAGGCCCACAATGACAACACCCCACTGCAAGCATCCCCATCCCTTCTTCACCGGCACCTCGGGTTCATTCATGACGGGATTTCACCAAAAACATGGACCGGGATCAAGACGTAAACTTCCAGCGACTTCGTTTTACCTCTCTCAAACCCGGGCTATGAACCATCATCAATGTCCAGCAACTTCATCACCGGCAGCGGTGTCTTGCCTTCCGGTTCCATCACGCTTTTTGGCAAATGCAGGTGATCGCCCTTTTCCTCGAGTTTGACCGTCTGCACCGAGGAGTCATTAAAGCCAATGGCGGTGGTGCCCACCGATAACACCTGGCCGCGCATGCGCGTTAAGCCAAGGATTTCTGGGGCAAAGACTGGAAGCCTCCGCGGAGTTGTCCAGGTTGGCGGCCAAATTGCATCAAGGGAGTTTTCAATGACCAAGGGATAGTGCGACGGTGATTCTTGGGTCATGCCTGCCACCATCATCCAGTGGTTCTCACCAGCAGTCAGTGCTTGTTTGTAATCCGGTGCTTTGCCAATGTCGCCATTAGGCATGAATTGGGAGTCGTAGTAGCTAAATATGCGCTCTTGCTCAATCAGCGCCTCCTGAAACAAACGACGAAAGGCTGCATTGGCTGTGGCCTTGGTTAGATCCAACCCGTCATCCGAGTAATGGCCATCATGGTCACTCGCATAGAGGTGCTGTGCATTGATTATCTCGCGAGCGTGGCTAGCAGCTTTGCTCTGATGAGCAGCGGTCAAAGCACAACCATACACAAACAGCGTGAAGTATCCCATCAAAAACAAGATGCCGATGACAACACCCCACTGCAACCACCCCCATCCTTTCTTCACCGGCACCTCAGGTTCGTTCATGATGGAAGTCCATCATGAACGTCCGAAAAAGACAAGACTGAAAAGGTCGAGCGCTATCTCATCTTGAGCCAAGTGTGTGCAACTCAGGCAATCACTTCCTGGATCACTTTGCCATAGCTGATTGGCACCGGACGATTGGCTACGTCATGAACCTCAGTATCGTGGCGGATGCCTAACAAGTGATACATCGTGGCGGCGAGGTCGTCCGGCTTGACGGGTTTCTCGGCGGGATACTCACCGTTTTTGTCGGAGGCTCCATGCACAAAACCGCGCTTCACACCGCCACCGGCCAGGAGAGCGGTGTAGCACTGGGGCCAGTGGTCGCGGCTGATGTTCTTGTTGATCTTCGGCGTGCGACCGAACTCGCCAACCCAGACGACGAGGGTGTCATCCAGCAGGCCGCGTTCGTCCATGTCATTGAGAAAGGTCGGCAAGGTCTGCTCCGTCATCGGCATGTGATAGGCATCAATGATGGGAAACATGCGCGTGTCATTGAAACCATGCGTGTCCCAGCCTCCGGAAGTCGTGCTCTGTCCGCCAATGCTGGGGGCGAAATTGACCGTGACGAACTTGACTCCCGCCTCGACCAGACGTCGTGCCAACAGGCAGCTTTGACCATAGGCCGTGCGGCCATAGGCATCGCGCACCTTGTCGGGCTCCTTGGAGAGATCGAAGGCGGCACGCAGTTTCTCACTGTGCAGCATGGAGAGCGCTTTTTCGTAGTAGCCCTCGATGCCACGGGCCTCCACAGAGTGGTCCATGAGCCTGGTCTGGGAATCCACGAGCTTTTGCAGTTCCCGACGGGCCGTGAGGCGCTCGTAACTGATGCCCGGAGGCAGGCTGAGTTCAGGTAGGGCAAAGTCGGGCGCACTGGGATCACGCAGGACAAAGAACGGGTCATGCTGCTTGCCCAGGAAACTGCCTCGCTGACCGGGCGTGAAGGAACCATCACTCACGGTCCACGGAAAACTGGCCGCCGTCGGAATCTCGCCCTTGCCAGGTGCCAGGCGATCCACCACGGAGGCATAAGACGGGAAAAGATCGGGCGAGTCCTTGAGACGCTGGTCATCACTCGGCGGTGCATGACCGCTCAGCGCGTAATAACCTGCGCTGTTGTGATTCTTCATCGTGTGATGCATGGACCGGATCAGCGTCACCTTGTCCATGATCTTCGCCGTCTTGGGCAGCCGATCCGAGACATAGATGCCGTCCGCGCTCGATTTGATCGGCTTGTGAAAGCCCCGGATGCCCTCGGGCGCGTCCGGTTTCATGTCGAAAGTTTCGAGGTGGCTGGGCCCGCCCCACTGAAACAAAAACACCACCGACTTAGCCTTGGCAATCATCTTCTCCGTCACGCCCACCTCACTGGCGCGAAGGATGCGCGGCATCGTCAGCCCCAGCATCCCCAGACCGCCCGCCGTCAAAAGACGACGCCGCGACCAAGGCGCAGGAGAGCAGGAACCGATGAGATCTTGAGGCATGAGTTAGGAACGGACGAAACGGAGATTTTGTTGCGAACCAACGCGAGCTTACAACAAGCCAACTCCAAGCTCAAACTGCAACATCCCCATGGCATTCCCCAACGATCCGTGGTTCAGGTGCCCTGCTCTGAATGTCTGCCCAACGCCCCAGTTCCGCGCCTCCTGTTGCCCAATCCCTCTTTGACTTGGGCTTGCCGCAGCAGCCTGATGCGGAATCCCCTGCCCTGGCGACTGGGCAACGCATCGCCAGGGTGCAGATCGAGTCTGCGGCGGCCCTGGAACTGGACTATGCCATCCCGGAAAAGCTGGAACGTCACATCGAGATCGGCACGCGGGTGATGGTGCCGCTGCAACATCAGCGCGTCGCGGCCGTGGTGTTGGAGTTGCTGGACTCCTCCAGCTACAACTCGCGCCTGAAGGAGATTGCCTCGCTGGTGGGATCGCGGCCCATGTTTACCACGGGACTCATCAAACTGGCTCATTGGATCGCCGAATATTATGTGGTTCCGGTGAACCGCGTGCTGCGCACGATGCTGCCCCAGGCGGTGCGGGAAAAGCCGGAAACCTTTCTCACCGACAGCCATCTGAAACTGGCCAAGGAACCACCGCCGGATGTCTTTGAAAAACTGCACAACACGGCCCCCATGCAGGCGCGAATCCTGGAAAAGCTGCGTAGCAATGGCGGCGAGGCCACGCTGAGTGAACTTCGCCGGGAACTGCCCCGCGCGACGACGATCATCAAGCCATTGCTCAAAGCCGGATGGATTACCCGCAGCGAGGTCCGCGTGGAACGTGATCCTTTCCAGACGGAAGAATTCCTGCCCAGCCAGGCCCTAACCTTCACCGAAGAACAGAAGGCGGCCTATGATACCGTGATGAAAGCGATTCATCGGGAAGCAGGCACCCTGCTTCTCCATGGCGTCACCGGCAGCGGTAAAACGGAGGTCTATCTCCAGGCCATCGCCGAGGTCTTGAAACTGAACAAAACGGCTCTTGTGCTGGTGCCTGAGATCAGTCTCACACCCCAGACCATCGAGCGATTCAAAGCCCGCTTTTCAGAGAAAACTGACACGATCGCCGTTTTGCATAGCCATCTGAGCGATGGCGAAAGGCACGATGAATGGTTCAAGGTCCATGAAGGCCGCGCCCAGATTGTGATCGGTGCCCGCAGCGCCATCTTTGCTCCTCTTGAGAATCTGGGATTGATCATCGTGGATGAAGAACACGAGCCTTCTTACAAGCAGGAGGATGCCCCTCGTTACCATGCCCGCGACGTCGCCGTGGTGCGCGGACGGCTAGAGCATTGCGCCGTCCTCCTTGGCTCTGCAACGCCCAGCCTTGAGTCGTTTCAGAACGCCACCATCGGCAAGTATGAGTTGCTGAACATGACCAAACGGACCGATGGCAAATCCATGCCGTTGATCCGAATCGTGGACATGCGGCTGGAAAGGCGAAAAGGCACTGAGGTCTCCTTTACCAATTCGGGCATCCTTTCTCAGCGGCTGCGAATTGCCATCGCGGACCGCCTAACCAAAAAGGAGCAGACGATTTTGTTTCTCAACCGGCGTGGCTTTAACACCAGCCTGTCTTGTGTCTCCTGCGGTGAAACCGTGCAGTGTCAGGAGTGTGCCATTCCGATGACGCTGCACAAAAAAGACAACCGGCTGGTCTGTCACATCTGCGGAGCGCGTCGCGTGCCGCCCACCAAATGCCCCGCCTGCAAGGAGCCTGGACTGAAATACTCGGGCTTTGGCACCGAGCGTGTCGAGCAGGCTGTTCGGGAAGTCTTCCCGCAGGCACGCATGGCTAGGGTGGACACGGACACGATGCAGCGGAAGAACCAGCTCCGGGATACACTGAAGGACTTCCGCTCCCAGAAACTGGACATCCTCATCGGCACCCAGATGATCGCCAAAGGGCTCGACTTCCCCAATGTCACCCTGGTGGGGGTCTTGAATGCGGACACCGCCTTAAACATCCCGGATTTCCGGGCGGCTGAGCGCACCTTTCAGCTTCTTGTGCAGGTGGCCGGTCGTTCTGGACGTGGGGAGGTCAAAGGCGAGGTCTTTGTGCAAACTCATGCACCTCACAGCCCGGCCATTCAGTTCAGCCGACACACGGACTACGATGGCTATGCCTTGCAAGAGCTGGAGCATCGCCTGGCCTTCAAGTATCCGCCTTTTACGCATGTCGTGCTGATCAGTGCCCGTGGGAAACATGAAGCCCAGGCTGAGTTCACTTTGCAAACCCTGCACAAGCGTTTGGAACAAGGACTCCCGGCTGGTACCATCATGGGTGAACCCACTCCAGCAGCCTTGGCCAAGGCCCATGGGCAGCATCGGTTTCAACTGCTGCTGCGCAGTGAAAAGATCCGTGTGCTCTGTGCTCACATCCAGCGTGTTGTCGCAGGACTCAGTGTACCGCCTGAGATCTATGTCAGTTGGGATGTGGACCCGATGAATGTGGGCTAAAATCAAAAAGCCTCTGAATGCAGAAGCATTCAGAGGCTTGAATGAATTTGGCGAACCAATCAGACGTTACGGCGCTTGCGCTTCAAGTGAAGCTGGGCGGCGCTGCGTTGGATCATGGCCATGACGGCAGCGACTTCTTCCTGCTGTTCGCCGTGCTTGAGGGCTTCCAGGGAGTGCTTGGCACGCTCCATGGCTTCTTCCACAGCCTTCTCGTCAATGTCGTCACTGCTGACGGCCATGTCGGTGAGGATACGGACGTGAGAACCTGTGATCTCAACCAAACCCTCACCTACCGCGAGTTCGGTAGTCTTGCCACTTTTGGTGTAGCGCAGTTCGCCATACTGGAGAGTCGTTACCAGAGGGGCGTGGGCGGGCAGGACACCCATTTCACCTTCGGCACCCGGCAGCACAACAGTGTCCACTTCATCAGAGAAGATGCGGGCTTCAGGAGTAACGATGTCGAGTTTGAGAGGCATGGGAAAAGGTCAAAAAACAGAATCAAGAGGTCAAGTTTGTCAAGATGGTGCCCGACTTGACCGGAAAACCACCCTGACTTTTGACCATGTTAAAGGCTTATGCCTTCGGCACAGTGTCGATGCCACCCTTCATGTAGAAGTTGGCTTCCGGCACATCGTCGTGTTTGCCGTCCAGGATTTCGGCGAAGCCTTTGACGGTGTCCTTGACGGAAACGTATTCACCCTTGGTGCCGGTGAAGATTTCGGCCACGTGGAAGGGCTGGCTCAGGAAGCGCTGAAGCTTACGAGCGCGGAACACGGTCAGCTTGTCGTCGTCGGACAGTTCGTCCATGCCGAGAATCGCGATGATGTCCTGAAGGTCTTTGTAGCGCTGAAGCACGCGCTGGACGCCACGGGCGACACGGTAGTGTTCTTCACCCACGATGTCCGGGGCAAGAGCCTTGGACACGGAGGAAAGTGGGTCCACAGCCGGATAGATGCCGAGCTCCGCCAGGGAGCGCTCAAGCACGACGGTGGAGTCAAGGTGGGCGAAGGTGTTGGCGGGAGCCGGGTCAGTCAAGTCATCCGCAGGCACGTAAACGGCCTGGAAGGAAGTGATGGAACCGCTCTTGGTCGAGGTGATTCGCTCCTGCATGGCGCCCATTTCAGCGGCCAGTGTTGGCTGATAACCGACGGCGGAAGGCGTGCGTCCAAGAAGGGCGGAAACTTCGGAACCGGCCTGGGAGAAACGGAAAACGTTGTCCACGAAGAGAAGCACGTCCTGGTTCTTCTCGTCACGGAAATACTCAGCCATGGAGAGAGCTGAAAGGGCGACGCGAAGACGGGCACCTGGAGGCTCGTTCATCTGGCCATAGACAAGAGCCACTTTGGACCCTGGCTCGCTGATGTAACCGCCCTGGGCGTTGCGGACGATGTCGTGACCTTCCTTCTTCACCTTGATAACGTCGGACTCGATCATTTCATGGTAGAGGTCATTGCCTTCACGAGTACGCTCACCCACACCGGCGAACACGGAGTAACCACCGTGGCCTTTGGCGATGTTGTTGATGAGCTCCATGATGACCACGGTCTTGCCCACGCCGGCACCACCGAAGGCACCCACCTTACCACCCTTGGTGAAAGGGCAGATCAGGTCGATCACCTTGATACCGGTTTCAAGAATCTGAGCGGAAGGGTTTTGATCAACCAGCGCAGGAGCTGGGCGGTGAATCGGATAACGCTTGGTCACCACTGGAGCCGGCTGGTCATCAATGGCGTCGCCGGTCACGTTGAAAATTCGACCGAGAACTTCTTCACCCACAGGCACCGTGATTGGGGCACCGGTGTCAGTCACGTCGATGCCGCGCTTCAGGCCTTCAGTCGAGGACATGGCCACGGAGCGGACCCAGCCGTCGCCCATGTGGCTCTGCACTTCACAGGTCAGCTTGGTGGTCTTGCCGCCGAGATCGAAATGGATCTCCAGTGCGTTGTAGATCTCGGGCAGCTTTCCCGAGGCGGAGAAATCTACGTCCACCACAGGACCGATAACTTGAACGATTTTGCCGATGTTGCTCATATTGGAAGGAATCAGGAGGGTCAGTAAGTCAAAGAAGCGAAGAGGCTGTTATTCGAGCGCCATCTTGGCAGTGGTGATTTCGAGAAGTTCGTTGGTGATGGCAGCCTGACGCAGTTTGTTGTATTCGAGGCTGAGGTCTTTGAGCATCTGCTTGGCGTTATCGGTGGCGTTTTTCATGGCCACCATCCGGCTGCTGTGCTCGGAAGCGCGGGCTTCCAAAACCATCTGATAAATAGTGCCGTTCACATACTGAGGCAGCACGGTTTCAAAAACAGTCGCAGCGTCCGGCTCAAAGGTATAGTCGGGAAGTTCGGTTTCATCGACCTTATGGGAACTCTCATCAAAGTTGCGCTTACCACCCAGTGTCACTGGATTGACTGGCAGCACCTGCTCGACCGAAGGGATCGTGGTGACGGTGTTGATGAAGTTATTGAAAGCGACATACACCTTCTTGTATTCACCCGTCAGGAACTTGTCCTGAAGGAATTTGCCAATGGTGCGGACTTCCACAAACTTGGCAGGATCTTTGATTGGGAAATCGGCGATCAAAGTCTTGCGCATGCGGCTCAGGCCCTGGGTGGCTTTGCGACCAATGGTCACGTATTCGACCTCACCTTCAAAAGGCGTGTTGATCAGCTTCTTCAAGAGGTTGGTGTTGAGGGCACCGCAAAGACCTTTGTCCGTGGCGATGACCAGCACCAACGTCTTGTTACCTGCGCCTTCAGAAAAGAAAGGATGGATGCCTTCCTCCGCACTCGCTTTGAGGCTGACAAGGATCTTGTTCATCAGCTCGGCATAGGAACGACCGTTGCCGGCCTGATCCTGGGCCTTCTTCATCTTCGCAGCCGCGACGAGCTGCATGGCCTTAGTGATTTGGGCCGTGTTTTTGACCGATTTGATTCGGCGGCGGATGTCGCGGGTGCTAGGCATTGGAAATCGAAATTGAAAATTTCAGATCAAACTTACTTCCAGGAAGTTTTGAAGTCTTCGAGGGTGCTCTTGATGTCGGTTTCAACATTGTCGAGGGTCTTCTCATTGGCCAGTTTTTCGACCAACTCAGACTTCCGTTCGGTGAGGTAGGTTTCCAGTTTGGCCTGGAATTCCTTCACGCGGTCCACCGGCACGCTGTCGAAGTAGCCCTTCTGCATGGCGTAAAGGCTAATCACCATGATCGGCAGGCTCTTCGGCTGATACTGCTGCTGCTTGAAGAGCTCCACAATGCGGGCACCCCGGTCGAGCTTGGCCTTCGTGGCGGCGTCGAGGTCGGAACCGAACTGGGCGAAAGCGGCGAGTTCGCGGAACTGGGCGAGGTCGAGCTTGGTCGTGCCGGAGACCTTCTTGATGGCCTTGGTCTGAGCGGCGGAACCCACACGGGACACGGAGAGACCCACGGAGATGGCAGGACGGATGCCCTGGTAGAAAAGGTCGGTTTCCAGGAAGATCTGACCGTCAGTGATGGAGATCACGTTGGTCGGGATGTAGGCGGATACGTCGCCAGCCTGCGTCTCGATGATTGGCAGAGCGGTCAGGGAACCACCACCGTAGTTCTCGTTCACACGGGCGGAACGCTCAAGCAACCGTGAGTGGAGATAGAACACGTCACCTGGATAGGCTTCACGGCCGGATGGGCGCTTCAGCACGAGGGAAACCTGACGATAGGCGACGGCCTGCTTGGAAAGGTCATCGAACACGATGAGGGCATCCTGGCCCTGGTCCATGAACCACTCACCGATGGAGCAGCCCGTGTAAGGAGCGAGATACTGGTTAACGGCGCTGTCCGAAGCGGAAGCATTGACGATCACGGTGTATTCCATGGCCCCGGCGTCTTCGAGGGTCTTGACGACACGGGCGACGTTCGACTGCTTCTGGCCAATGGCGACGTAGATGCAATAAAGGGGCTTGTGACCGGCAAGCTTGCCCTGTTCGGCGGCCTTGTTTTGCTGGGCCTGGGAAATGATGGTGTCCACCGCGATGGTGGTCTTGCCGGTGGAGCGGTCACCGATGATCAACTCACGCTGACCACGACCGATCGGGATCATGGCGTCGATGGACATGATGCCAGTCTGCACCGGGACGGACACGGACTTACGGGTAATGATGCCAGGTGCCAGCTTTTCAACAGGATACTGAGCATCAGCCTTGATCGGGCCTTTGCCATCGAGAGGCTCACCCAGGGTGCTGACCACACGACCAAGAAGACCTTTGCCGACAGGAACGGAAAGCAGGCGGCCCGTGGTCTTCACTTCGTCACCGGCCTTGATGCCTTCGGAGGAACCGAGAAGCACGCAGCCAACTTCGGTTTCTTCCAGGTTGAGAGCCAGACCGAACTGACCGTTCGAAAACTCGATCATCTCGTTGAGCATGACGTCGCTCAAACCTTCGATCTTGGCTGCGCCGTCACCGATCTCGCGGACCACGCCGACATTGGATTTAGTGACCGCCGTCTTGAGTCCGGCGATTTGGGATTCGATCTCCTGAAGGATGTTGCTCATGGTGCGACGTTATTGATGAAAAGTGGGACGGGACTGAGGGCGAGTTTAAAAGAGGCGGATACGAATCAGGAAAGACTGGTCTTGAGGGCTTCGAGACGGGCTTTGACGGAGCCGTCCCAGACATCACTGCCGACCTTCACGCGGACACCGCCGAGAAGTTCAGGCTTGATGTGAAATTCCAGGGAAAGCTCACGGCCGTATTTTTGGGAGAGGCTGGCTTTCAGGTTCGACTGTAGGTCGTCGGTGAGGAAAGTGGCGCTCTCGACCACGGCGCGCTGGCTTTCCACTTCATTGCGGACCAGGGCAGCGAAGGTTTCCAGCATGGGCAAAAAGCCACGGGGCTTGCTGGTGGCGATCTTGTTCACCACCAGACGCACGCGAGAGTCATCCAGCCTGCCGTTCACCATGCAGGCACGGAACAACTGGCGTGAGGTGCGGCGGACTTCCTTGCTGATTTTCATGATCGTGATGGCGAGGAAAGATTACAGACTGACCTGGGTGGCCGTCTCCTGATTGATGCGGGCCTGGTCGTCGGTGTTGAGCACCTTACCGGTGACACGGGTGGTAGCGTCAGAGACCATGCGACCAAACTCGCTCTTCAGGTGGGCCATGAGCTGAGCGTGCTCCTGATTGGCGGCTTCGCGAGCCTTGGCTAGGATCTGGCCAGCTTCCTGAATGGCTTCCTGTTGACGCTTTTCGGCGAGGGACTTGGCGCTGTCACCAGCTTCCTTCACCAGACGGTTGGCGTCATCGTTGGCCTTGTCCACGATAGCCTGGGCATTGCGCTCGGCTTCAGCCAGGTCTTTGGCGATCTTTTCAAGCTTGGACTCTCCATCGGAAATGCGCTGGCGACGCTGCTCAAGCATGGCCAGGATCGGACCAAAGGCCTTGGTCTTGAGCACGTAAAACACGACAAGGAAAATCAAGACTTGCGCGATCAGCTTTGGCAATTCGAGGCCAAACTGGTCTGCAATGTCGGAGGCTGCGAGGAAGGTCGTGGTCATGGACAAGATCAAGTAAGTGAGCGGGGGTGGGGATGGTGGTCAAAACGGTGACCACCATCCCCGGGGGAGGATTAACGGCCCTGGAACGCGATGATCAGAGCGTAAATGGCGACGGCTTCTGCCAGCGCCATGCCGATGATTGCCAGCGTCTGGATGCTGCTAGCAGCGCCAGGGTTACGACCGACAGCCTCAACTGCCTTGCCACCGATCATGCCGATACCGATAGCGGCACCAGCACCTGCAAGACCCAGTGTAAGGCTGCCGGAGATACCAGCAGCAGCGTCGGCAGCAGCGGCAGCAGCAGGCTGTGCCATGGACATGATTTCCATCATCATAGTGTTATTCTTCTTTATGTATTTGGTTGTTCTGGCCGCCGCCCACACTCATAGGCATGGTCCCGGCGGTCAAAGGCTTCAATGGTGGTGATCGTCTCCATGCTCTTCACCATGATGCTCATCGTGAGTGGTGGAGAGTTGGATGTAAACGGCACAAAGGAGGGTGAAGACGGCCGCCTGCAGCAGGCCAACCAGAAGCTCCATAAAATAGAAGGGGATCGGAGCGATGGTTGCAATGATGAACTTACCAATGCTACCCAAACCGAACATATCGCCCAAACTCATCATGGTATGCAAGAGAGTTTCACCTGCGTAAATGTTCCCAAAAAGACGCAAAGAAAGCGAACCTGGACGAAACATGATGGAAACAATTTCAATCGCACCCACCAGGAGGAAGACGAGGGCAATAAAGATCCCCATCAACCCTTTCGCACCACCTTTAGGACCAAAAGTATGCTTGATAAAGCCCCACACACCAAGCTCGCGAATCGTCAGATAGAGCCAGATCAACATGAAGCATAAAGCCATGCCGAGAGTCATGTTCAAATCCGCTGTCGCTGGACGAAGAAGCGGGCGCTCAATGTGGGTCAGACTGAACATTCCATGGCCTTCCCCCCAACCGATGGTTCCAACACCTGGAAGCAAACCAAAGTAGTTGGAAACGAGAATGAAGATAAACAGCGTTGCCAAAAGCGGAAATGCGCGAGGGGCCTGCTTAGGCCCAACAATCGCCTCAACTTGGTTGTAAACAGCCTCGATGATCGACTCAAAAAAGTTCTGCCAAGGATGCGGGATTAGCGTCATCTTCGAAGTCGCCTTGTTGGCAATCCAAATGATGATGCAAGTAACAACGGCGGCAACGAAGCAAGAGTTGGTAACGAAAGACCAAAAGCTATCCTTCTCCCCGCCACCAAGCAAAGACACTGCCTTGCGGCTCACTTCGGCGAGCACAATGGCGGATGAGGAAAAGGAAAAACTTACGTCCATAGCAAATAACGGGCCGGATCGGCGGAGTGTGTTTTAGCAGCGGGGCCGGGAGAGGCAAGACTTATTTGTGAAAAATTTCACAAAGTCCTCCGTACCCTTATTTTACAGGCTTCCGACGACTTTTTGAGTTTCAGCCATGAACCTCAAAAAAACACCTCCAAAACGACTCTTGCGACTATATCTCAAAGATTTAAGGCCCATCTCAGGCAACTCGTTCACGGCTCCCACTTCAATCCGCATAGCTGCGGCGGCGGGTGGATCGAATAACCAACATCTCTTTATTCCCTGCCTAAAAACACCGGGTCGCAAAGAAAGCATCCGTCTCTCATGAAACGGATGCTTACATGCCTGTGCTAACTCACCTGAAGCCCCAAATAAGCCTTGGCATTCGCATAACAGATGTTTTTCACCATGCTGCCGGTCAGTTGATCGTCATCAGGAATGAGGCCGTTTTCAATGTCTGTGCCCAGAAGATTGCAAAGGGTACGCCGAAAATACTCATGCCGTGGGAATGACATGAAGCTGCGGCTGTCCGTCAGCATCCCGATGAAGCGACTCAGCAACCCAAGATTGCTCAGGGCATTGATCTGCCATTCCATGCCTTCCTTTTGATCCACAAACCACCAACCGGAACCGAACTGCACCTTTCCAGGCGTGGTGCCGTCTGCAAAGTTCCCCGCCATCGTTCCAAACACGTAGTTATCCGCCGGATTGACGTTGTAGAGCACAGTTTTCGGCAGGGAGTTTTCGGTGTCCAAAGAGTCAAGGAAACGGCTGAGACTCTCCGCCTGTGGATAATCCCCGATACTATCGCAACCGACATCCGCTCCGACCTTTTTAGCGAGCCTTGAATTGTTATTCCGCACAGGCCCAAGGTGCAATTGCATCGTCCAGTTCTTCTGCGCATTTAGACGGCCCACATGCATCATGATGTGGGTGGCAAAGGTTTCGATGTCCTCAGGATACAGGCGGCGTGTCCGATGGCTGCGACAACGATCGAAAATACGCGAGGCCGTGGCTTCATTGGAAAAGTTGGCATAACAACGATTCAAACCATGATCACTGAGACGACAGCCCAGGCTGTGGAAGTAACCATGACTTTTCTCCAAGGCTTTTAACAAGGCACCGAAGTTGTTGATGTCCGTATTGGTCACCGCCGCCAGCTTGTCACACCAGGCATTCCATGCCTCTGCATTTTGGATAGCCAGGGCCTTGTCTGGACGAAAGGTGGGATAGACACCAATTTCGAAACCGTCTGCGGCACATTTTTGATGCCAGGCGAGGTCATCGCTTGGGTCATCCGTTGTGCAAAGAGCGCGGACCTTTTGAGCTCGCAGAATGTTGCGGGTGCTCATTTCTGGCTTGGCCAGGGTAGCCTCGGTTCGTTCCCAGATGGCGGCAGCCGTCTTTTCACTCAGCAATTCATCAATGCCGAAGTAGCGTTTCAGCTCGATATGTGTCCAGTGGTAAAGCGGATTGCGCAGCGTGTGCGGCACGGTTTTGGCCCATGCCATGAATTTATCCCGCGGACTGGCACTTCCGGTGATCAAATCCTCCGGCACGCCGTTACAACGCATCGCACGCCACTTGTAGTGGTCACCTTCCAGCCAGATTTCATGAAGGTTTTTAAACTGACGATCCTCCGCTATGTCCTTCGGCGGCAAGTGGTTGTGGTAGTCTAAAATAGGCTCGTCCTTGGCAAAGGTGTGATAAAGGCGACGCGCGGTTTTCGTCGCCAACAGGAAGTCATCGTGGATGAAGGACATGGTTGAGGATGGGGGGTGGGGTTGTTTGAAAGTTCCGGCTTGGTAGCAATGGAAATTGTATGCATCGTGACGCGATGGCGCGCAAAGGCAACAAATTAGACACATGCATCCGGCAGATGGCTTGGGCCGCCCTCCTGCTGCTACCTTCTTGTTCAACAGTCAGTTTTTACACTCAGGCTCTCCGTGGTCAGGCTGAAATCATAAGGAAAGCTCGCCCGGTTTCCGCGGTGCTCGCCGACCCGAAAACGAAACCCTTTCTGCGGCAGAAGCTAAAGACCGTGTCTGATCTGCGTGCCTTCGCGATGAGTGATTTAGGCTTGCCGGCAAAAGGGCAGTATGTGCGTTACACGCATCTGGGGCGGCGTTACGTGGTTTGGGTCATCTTCGCAGCTCCCGAATTTAGCGTGGAGGCCAAACGTTGGTGGTACCCCTTGGTGGGCAGTGTGAAGTATCGCGGTTTTTTCAGCGAGGAGCAGGCAGAGAAAGAGGCGGCGAAGCTAAGGAACGAAGGACTGGATGTGTTCTTGGGGGGAGTTGAGGCCTACTCCACCCTGGGCTATCTGCGCGATCCGCTGCTGAATACTTTCATGGGTCGCGATGATTCGGCATTGGCAGAACTCATCTTTCATGAGCTCACTCACCAGCGTGTTTATTTGTCTGGTGATACCGATTTCAACGAAGCCCTGGCCACCGTCGTGGGACGTGAAGGTGCCCGCAGATGGCTCAAAGCCCGAGGCCGAAAGGCGGATCTCATTCGGTATGAAAAAGAAATTCGGGTGGAAAAAGAATTTGTTCGCGAGGTGCTCAAAACAAGAGAGGAATTGAAGCAACTCTATGCACAAACGAGCCTGAGTAAGGATGCCCTGCGGCAAGGAAAAGAGGCTGTTTTTAAGCAATTACGCATCCGACTGGAGGATATGAATCATCGCCATGGAGGTTCCCTCAAACTCGACCGCTGGTTTTTGAAACCTGTCAACAATGCCCGCCTGAACACACTGGCCACCTATAACGATCTGGTGCCTGCCTTTGAATCTTTGCTGCATGAATGCGGGGGAGATCTGGAGGTCTTTATCCAAAGCATGGAAGCTCTAAGCCCATTGCCGCCCAAACAACGTCGGCTGAAACTGCAACCGGTATCCCCTGCCCCATGAACTCCTGGATAGTGCCCACCTTGTTGTTAGTAATGATCTCGGCAGGATGGCATTGGCGACTCGATCTACGCCACCAGCTCCTGGGTGAAAGAGCCCCCGTCCCCAGAGCCGCCTTGTTTGAGGAAAGCATGGGATTGCAGTTTCGCTTCGGGACCATCCCCGACTCACAGAATCAAGCCTTGGAGAGGCTTAAATCCCTAGACACCATTCGTCAAAAGCGATTACAAGATGGGGGCTTTCAAGCGGATGTGAGTGATGCCGTGACACGGGAACTTACAGCCTGGAAAAAACAGTGGGCGAATGACGAAGAACGTCAAACTAGGCAGGCTGGGCAAAACTTCACCGAAGTTGACATGGAAAGTCATCTGCGGGAACTCATGCTAGATCAGGCCTGGATAGAACGACAGATCGCAGCCGATACTCGGATCACTGAGGCGGAATTGAGCAACACCTATCAAGCACATCATGCTCAGTTCAAAATCCCGCCGTCGTATCGAGTGGCTCACCTGTTTTTATCCCATTATTCATCTAACCAAAAGGATCGTTCTCACGAAATCCGAGCCCTGCATCGACGGCTGATTCAGGGAGAACCCTGGGAAGCTCTCGTTGAGACCTATTCCGAAGATGCTCGTACACAAAAGCATCGTGGAGACCTGGGCTGGATGACTCATAAGCGAACACCGACCGAGTTCATCACTGCAGTGCAACAGTTGAAACCAAGAGAAATCAGCAGTCCGCTCCGCTCGTCTTTGGGCTGGCATCTGATAAGCGTGACGTATCACCGTCCCGAACGTCTGCCCACGCTTCAGGAAGTATGCCCTGAGCTGGCCACGACACTCATTCAACAGAAGCGCCAGATCGCGATAGAGAAGCTGCTAGATCGCCATCCAGGGTGCGCTTTTGAGAACGATGGAAGGCACTAGAGTGCGCCAGCGATCATCACGATTTTGGATCATTTGGCGCACATCGGCACTGGTCTGAAAGATATGATCATCCAGACCATTGGGGATCTCATGGACACAGCCCGTATCAAAAAGGTAATTCAATAAATGTTGCTGTGCCCTGCTAACCCGCGCGTTTCGCGCATGACGGACTTTACCGGTCATCGGATCTCCCGCAGGATAAACATAAAGCCTTACCTGATTGCGAAACAACCTTCCAAAAGCCTCCATCAGCCCGCCTTCCAAGTCCATGTACCAGCGCTCATTGAAAAGCTCCTCAAATAAAGGTAGGCCGAGAATGATGCCGATCGGCTCTTGAGTGTGTCGGGACAAAAACCCGCTCAGGCGGTGAAACTCCGCATATTTGGAGATCAGCACATTTTTTCCTAATGATTGAAGGACATCTGCACGGGCCAGGAAATTGTCATACTCCACAGAGCAATCCTCCATGCATAGGAGATTGTGCATGGTGATTTCCAGGATCTCGATGTGGTTTTCCGCCTTGCTGCCAAAGTCCTGAGTAAAAGCCCGCCCCCCCTGCTCCAACATATCCAGATTCACCCGAGTGATGGGATCAAAGCTGCCACGATTCAGCAACACTGGGCGTTTATACAGAATGTCTGAGGCCTGCCAGATCTCTCCATTGGCCCCAAACAAAGCCGCATCAGAAAGGTCACTGCGAACCAGCTCCAGCGCCACAAGGCGGTCCTGATAGACGGGGGCCTCAAAAGCAGGCCCACTGAAATCCACCATATCGATCTCCACCCGCCAGCGGGACAACTCGTCCATCAGGCAGTGCAAGAAAGTCGGCAGATGATACCGCAAATGGTAGGCGGCATACAAAAGATTGACCCCCAGAATGCCCAAGGCTTCAGCCTGTCTGGCGTTTGTAGCATCCAGCAGACGGACATGGAGTTGGATATCATTGCTGGGGCCTAAAGGATCAGTCTGGAATCTCAGCCCCATCCACCCGTGACACTCCTCTTTCGTATCGCGAAACCCCTTGGCACGCACCGTATTAGCCAGGGCAAAAAAAGTCGTTTTATCCCCACGCTTTGCAGCCAACCGCTCCTGAACGATCTGATATTCATGATCCAGCATGGCCATCATGCGCTGCCGTGACACATAACGGGCACTTTTGCCATAGATCTCATCACTGAAAGTCATGTCGTAAGCGGACATGGTCTTCGCCACCGTGCCGGAGGCCCCTCCAGCACGAAAAAACCAGTCCGCTATCTCCTGTCCGGCACCGATCTCGGCGAACGTGCCATAAACACGTTGCGCCAGATTCAGTTTCAGTGCCTTTTCCAGAGTACCGGGGCGTTCGGAAGGATTTCCATTCATACACATTTTACCCTACGCAGGAGATTGGAGGCGGGAAGTGGAGATTCTGTGACACATGTGCATCTTTTGCGTTGACGTCCGCCCCGGTATCGCGCTACATAGTCATCTCAACCCGCCCTGCGGGACACAGTTTTGGTGAGATGGCTGAGTGGTCGAAAGCACATCTTTGCTAAAGATGCGTAGCCTTACCGCTACCGAGGGTTCGAATCCCTCTCTCACCGCCACTGTTCTGATCCTCTTGCAATCATAGGATCAAATGAATATCCTTTTTCGTGGATACTACAAGCTGCCAATCGTAGCGACATACACTGGGTTTAAATCAGAATCCCTATTTCGGACGGATTTACCTATCAACTGCTACTCCTTCAACCAAGCTTCATAAGCATCATTGATTAGGCAGTCATCACCGAGAGCATCCTTCAGAGGATCGACCTCATTGGCACTGAATCCCAAATGCAAATGCCGACGCCATCCTTCGGCAAACTCAAACCGATTCGAAAGTGCCCCGACTCTCCGCGAAGCGTCATCCATGCTGACAAGGTAAGAGTCCATCCCCTGCGTCACATCCAGCCAGTGTTTTTGACTCACATGAGCGGCCAGGGCCTCACGCTTTCGGGCATGGACACGCGTGGTGTTCACATACGCCCCTGCACGGATACTCTTGCGAAGCGGATCGCAAAGACCATGCGGCATCGCATGGTAAACGGTCACATCATGCAAAAAAGATTCTCGCGGAGGATCGGTGACAAAGTTTTGGATCGGGTGGGCAAACGCTGCCGTACAGGCCAGACGCTGGGCATTTTGATGATCTTCCATGTAGTCTGCCGGAGAATGAGTAAGCACAATGCTCGGCTTCGCCTCACGGACCACTGCGGCCACCTTGCGGAGCAAAGGGACACTGTAAGTCAGCTCCAGGTCATTCACGATTGGCGGATAAAAACTCGCACCGAGAATGCTTGCGGCTGCCTGCGCTTCCGCCAGACGGGTGCTGGAAGTCGTCGGTCCATCCATTTGCACCGATCCACCATTGCCCGTACACAGATTCATGTAATGCAGATCCCAACCCCGCTCTTGAAGCAACAGCATGGTTCCAGCAGCAACGAATTCAATGTCATCTGGATGGGCAAAAAGAGCGAGAACGGAGGGCATGCTGATGGGGTGCAGGAAGAGGATGCAAAGACAGAGGTCAGCTCAGTATTACGCTAATTCGAGTGATCTGTTTTCGAGTTCTCTCACTCAAATACAATCACTCAGACACCGCACGCTCTCATGGAGCTACTTCACATACTTTAGCATCCACTCCGCCATTGTCGCGTAGATGGGGAAGTCTGTGATGAGCACATTGTGGTGATCCGCCTCCGGTATTTCCACCCACTGCTTGGGCGTATCCTCCGGCAACGCCGCAAACAATTGCCGCCCGGATTCGATAGGCACGATCTTGTCGTCCTTTCCGTGGGCAATAAGCGTCGGGATGGTTAGACCCATCGCATGTTCATGAGGCCGGATCTCCTGAACAGACAGGCCGGACTTCCATTCATAAACCAGACCCGCCGCTACAGCCCAGGGTTTGCCAAGAAGGCCTCCGATCATCTTTACGGACTGCACATCAATGGCCGGGGCAAAGGCATGAAAGCTTGAGATGATGCCCATTGCCCGCCACGGCGCATCCGCCTGACCGGCTGAATGCATGGCCACAGAGCCCCCCATCGACATGCCCATCAGCCCGGCCGGCTGCGCGGTGAAGGCAAACTTCTGCGCGGCCTCGCTCAGCACCCGCGCAGGCAGTCCCGCCTCACGGACACCATAATAAATAACCGGTGCCGGATGCTCTCCATGCCCAGGCATATCCGGTAGCAGACAGCGGAAACCCACTGCACAGAGCCGCTCCGCGATGAGCAGGTAGTCTTCTTTGCGTCCCTTCCGCCCATGAACCATCACCAGATTGCCGATCACTTGCCCCGGCGCATTCAAAGTGAGTCCAGGCTCCCCCATCTGTTGCCGGATCTTTACACCGCGCTCACCCAACTTTCCGTTAGGCTCAGGAGCGCATAACAAACAAGGCGTGCCATCCTCAAGAGTAAACTTCTCCAGCACTACCCCATGCGCAGCCGGGTCCGCCAGAAACTCCCGATGATAATCATGCAAAGGCCGCCTCCCCGGACTCGCGATTTCACCCCCTACCCACCAAGTGAAGCAAGCAACGAGCAGGAACAAAGTAATCGTAAAAAAGAGAAACAAGCGAAATAAAAGGCATGAAATCATTGCCAAAATTGGCCTTCACCTCATGAAATGCAAGAATTGAGACCACCCCTCAAAGCCCTGTTCGCAACGATATCTCTAGTTGAGCCAACGGCGATTCCTGCTATCGAAAAGATTCAAACGTGGATTCTTTGAACCTCGCTTGCAAAAATCCTAAAGCTTAAGCATACTTAATTAAATCAAAACATGGACGACCTTACCATTGTAGAAGTCATCGCACGTGAAGTCCTGGACTCCCGTGGCAACCCAACTGTTGAAGTGGATGTCCATCTGGACGGTGGTGCCATCGGACGCGCGGCGGTGCCAAGCGGTGCCAGCACTGGCGAACACGAAGCCCTGGAACTGCGCGATGGCGACAAGAAGCGTTACCTTGGCAAAGGCGTGCTCAAGGCTGTTGATGCAGTGAATAACGAGATCGCAGATGCCATCATCGGCAGCAACGCCGCTGACCAGGTATCCATCGACAAGGCCATGTTGGAAGTGGACGGCACACCGACGAAGTCTAAGCTGGGCGCGAATGCCATTCTCGGTGCGTCTTTGGCTGTCGCCAAGGCTGCTGCGACCGCGATGGGCCAGCCTCTTTACAAGTACGTCGGCGGCCCGAACGCCAAGGTGTTGCCTGTGCCAATGATGAACATCATCAATGGCGGTGCCCACTCCGATGCTCCGATTGATTTCCAGGAATTCATGATCATGCCGAAAGGCGCGCCGAGCTTCTCTGAAGCTCTTCGCTACGGGGCTGAAGTGTTCCATGCCCTGAAGAAGATCCTGCATGACTTGGGCCTCAATACCGCCGTCGGTGACGAAGGTGGTTTCGCCCCAACCCTGAAGAGCGCTCATCACGCCTTGGAAGTCATCGCGCAGGCCATTGATAAGGCCGGTTACAAAATGGGTGAAGACATCTTCATCGCCCTGGATGTGGCCTCCTCCGAATTCTATGACAAGGCCAAGAACAAGTACGTCTTTAAGAAGAGTGATAAGTCCGAGCGCACCGCTGCCGAACTGGTCGCCTATTACGCCGAACTGAAGAAAGACTTCCCGATCATCTCCATCGAAGACGGCTGTGCCGAAAACGATTGGGACGGATGGGCCATTCTGTCCAAGGAACTGGGCGGCACCACACAGCTCGTCGGTGACGATCTGTTCGTGACGAACACGAAGTTCCTCCAGAAGGGCATCGATCAGGGTATCGCCAACTCCATCCTCGTGAAGGTGAACCAGATCGGTTCCCTGACAGAAACACTGGACGCTGTGGACCTGGCCCATCGCCATGGTTACACTGCCGTCATGAGCCATCGCTCTGGTGAGACTGAAGACTACACCATCGCTGACCTAGCCGTCGCCACGAACTGCGGCCAGATCAAGACCGGTTCCCTTTCCCGTAGTGACCGTATCGCCAAGTACAACCAGCTCCTCCGCATCGAGCAGGAACTGGGTGAAAACGCGATCTACGGTGGCCGCATGAAGGTCTAACCAATAACGCCGCACGACGGCACCGCCATGGAATATCACGAATTTCAGATTGATCACGAAAAGCCGCAGCAAGTGGAACGCTGGCTGCGGGCGCTCGTCCGACTCGGGAAATTCTGTCTTCTGCTCCTGGCGGTGCCTGTCGTGATAGCGATTTATAAGCAACCGTTGGCCGAACAAAATGCCATGCGCGGCAAGCTTTCCGCCATGCAGGGCCAGCGAGATGCCCTGAAAGCCGAGCGCGATAAGTTGCTCCGACAAGTGGATTGGATCAAAACCGATCCCAATTATTTAGAGATCCGTGCCCGTGATCATGAAAACATGCACAAGAAGGGTGAATACGTGATCCGGTTTGTGGAGTAGTCTTCTCTCATTCGCGCCCTGTTTTTTTGTCTTTTGCCCCTGGTCCTGACACAATGTGTGGACCCTTATGGCAATCCTATTTCACCGTTTGGTCCGGTCGCACCTCCGCCTTATTCCGAAGGTCGGGAACAATACCGCACGGATATGCGTGAGTATGACCGTACTCAAGCGCAGCAGGCTTATGATCGCGGTTTGAGAGAAGGAAGCGCCGATGGTCGGAGCGGTCTGCCACGAAACACTCGGCGGAATCCGTTTGGCCCGTCTTCCACTCAAGCGGGAGCCTACAACGATGGCTACGAGCAGGGATATCGATCCAATTTTCGTGAAGCGGCTCCTAACTTCAACACGACTCCGGGCTATCCCGATTCTGGCTACAACACCGCCCCTACCCCGAACCAGCCTGCGAATGATCCATCTTACAATCAGGGGTATGAATATGGCTTGAGAGACCGAGTCAGCGGGCGACAGGCCGATGCCGGTGCGCACGTGGGAACTTATGATCCGCGTTTCCGCCGTAGTTTCGAACGAGGCTATTACGATGCCTTTGAGGCTCGGCGCTGAGCTTCATTTCCCAATGCAGAAGGAAGAGAAAATGACGTCGAGGATTTGCTCGACGTCCACCACCCCCACAACTTCCCCCAAAGACTGCAAGGCTTCACGAAGATCCAGAGCCACGTATTCAGGAGCAGCTCCGTCGATCAAAGCCACCCGAGCTGCCTGAACCTGGGTCATGATGCGTTCAAAGCATACCTTATGTCGTGCATTGATAGCGATGGGGTGATCCGCCTGCATTGTGCCTGCCTGCATGATGACGGACTGAATGGCACTGCGTAGAGATTCCACGCCCGTGTTGTTCAAACATGAAAGAGCGATGCCATTCTCCCAGGAAGGATGAGTGCCTTGATCGGCTTTATTCAAAATCAGGATTCGACGCGGTTGGACCTCGTCTGGCAGAGGCACTCGCTGAGCTGTTTCAGAGGCTCGGCTACCATCCACTACCTCCAAGATCAGATCAGCGCGCTCCAGCTCACGCTGCGTTCGCTCGATTCCCACACGTTCGATGTCATCGCTGCTGGCACGTAAACCTGCGGTATCCACCAGACGCAAAGGGATGCCATGGACTTGGATGATTTCCTCAATCGTATCGCGCGTGGTGCCGGCGGTGGGACTGACGATGGCGCGCTCAAATCCCAACAAGAGATTCAGCAGGCTGGATTTGCCCACATTGGGCTCACCGCAAATAACTGTGCGTGCTCCATGACGGAGGATGCGTCCTTGTTCGCTGGTATCGATCAGACGTCGCGTACGGTCCAGAACCAGGTCCATTTTGGCCACAAGAGTCGCCCCGGTATCGGGCGAAATATCCTCTTCAGGAAAGTCAATGTAGGCTTCGACATGGGCGAGGACTGGGAGCAGTTCCTCGCGCAAAGCCGCCGCCTCTTTTCCTATCGCGCCACCAAGCTGTTCATGAGCCGCTTTTAACGCCAGCGAGCTTTGTGCATGGATGAGATCCATGACGGCCTCCGCCTGGGTGAGGTCCATCTTGCCATTCAAAAAAGCACGCTGGGTGAATTCCCCCGGTTCTGCAGATCTGGCACCTGCGGCCAATAAGCTCTCCAAAAGCTTTTGCGTCACTAGCAAGCCGCCATGTCCGTGGAATTCGATCACATCCTCCCCCGTATAACTGGCCGGAGCGCGAAACACGAGCAGCAGTCCCTGATCCAAGATTTGGCCATCACGGTCGCAGGCGTGTGTGAGGTAGGCGTGTCGCGGTATCAGGGCATCCATGGATTTCGGGGCACGAAAAACCTGCCCTGCCACTTTCAGGGCCTGAGGCCCGGATAAGCGTAACACGCTGATAGCCGCCTCGCCCAATGCGGTGGAAATGGCAGCAATGGTATCCTGAATCATAAGGTCTTTCGATCTGTCGGCCAATAAAATGGCGTGATTACGATGGGGTCAACCATCACAATCACGCCAGGAAACTGTAAAACTATTCGTTAACCGCCAGAACTTACTTGGCTTTCTTTTCGCCTTCTTCTTTGGCTGCACCTTCCAGAGGAGTGATGATCGGACGATCTTTCATCTCAGGCCAAATGAGCCATTTGTCGTCTTCCTTGACGAATGAAATGAGGAACAGCTCTTCGATACGATCCGTCAACGTTTCCTGAGAGGTGCGAACGGTGGCATGAACGTAGTTTTTGGCTTTCTCCTCGACCAAACCTAATACATCGACCTTCAAGGTATCTTGTTTCTTCTTGGTCACCTCAGGGGAGGCATTGATCCGCTTGTGCCAATTCGTGCGATCCGTGATGTAAAACTCCTGAGGGGAGAGCACTTCCAACTCACGGATTTCTTTGACACCGAAACGCTCAAGCATCTGAGCTTCCTCGGTCATGGTCGGGGCCGTTTTGATGATGGCGATGGTCTCTTTCTGTTTGCGCTCCAGAGAGCTCGGCAGCAGCATGACGGACGCTGTTTTCCAATCCTGAGCGACAACGCTTTCAAGATACTTTTTCACCATGGCGGCACATGGATGATCCAGTGGAAGCTGGGAACCCCAGGAAGAGCCTGCAAGGGCGAGGAAGCTCAAGGCTAGGGAGAGACGAAACAGAGGAAGGGCGGAATGCATAGAGTCGGCTTAGACCCGCGTGAACGCGGAATGTTCGGGCTTTTTAGCCCGCACCAGGAAGAAGGTCAAATGGAGAAACCTTTCGTTGTGAGGGTGTTTGTTCTCAAAAGGACGTTATGGAAAAGAATTCTCTTTGTGGTGTATCAATCCAGTGAACGTTTGGGTGCGGAAATCCGGACCGGATCTGCTTCTCCAGGTTTCTTCGCCGGATTGGTGTTCGACGCGGCCTGGGCGAATCGTTGAACTTCGTAACCGTTGACGTTGATTGTCAGATCAAGCTTGGCGAGGAACTCCCAAGTGGCAGGGACCCCAATCTCGTCGGCGATTTTACGAGCTTCCAAGTAGGCATCGAAAGCGTCTGCCATCACTTGGAAAATGGCGACTCCGTTAGGGTCACCTTTAATCTGGCGCATGAGACGCTGATAGTTGGAAGCTTCCACGCGCATTTGTTCCAGGGTTTCTCCTCCGCCGGCTTTCGGGGTAAGCGCCAATTGAACGAGAGTGCTCCCTGGTTTGACGGTCGGCTTGATAGCGTAAGAACCACTCAGAGTCGGGTTGGAGGCGGCGCGCTCCAGCATCGCTTGCAGCTTAAACGCATCGTAAATGACTTTGCTGCGACTGCGGTTTTTAACACCTTCCAGCCCTGCGAGATCTTTGACGAAATAACTAAATACATCCTTGGCATTGGCTTTGGTTTCGACCGTCTTGGAACCATAGGTGAATGTCACCTTGTCTCCGGTCAAAGAAGCCTTGAGTGTCGGTTTCAAAGGGTCTTTGGAAGGATCGAGTGCCGTCCATTTGGCCAAATCCCCTTTCGTGGCGGCGATCACGGCCTCTGTCACAGCAGGGAAAGATGAACGCAAGACAATCACGATGTCCCCCAATGCTGCCAAAACATTTTTGTTGGGCTGCAGCCCAGCTTCAGTCAGTGCTTTATAGGATTCAGCCACCTGATCCATCTGGAAAGTATTGGCCAGAGGAGCGATCTCTCCCCATGCCTGCTGTGCCGCAGGAGCTGAGCCATAAATTTTGGTCAACATCGGCAAAAAGGGATCAATCTTGATTTCCTTGTATTCGAGCTGGCTCTTAACCTTATCCAGGCCATCGATAATGGGCTTAATAAAGGCGCTCTCATTGAGCAGAAGCACCCCTTGTTTGGCAACAAGAACACGAGTTTCATTGGGCTTTTCTGGATAAGGCCTTGGATTTGGCAGCCGCACATAAGTCGGTGGCGGCGGCTCATAAACAGGGGTCTGATCTAAGAGGGCCTTCAACCGCTCCAGTTCAGTTAATAACTTATCAATTTCAGCTTTCTTTTTTTCCCGGTCATTTTTGGCTTCTTCAAGCTTTTTTCGAAAGCTATCGAGGTCCATAAACTGCATTTGTGATTGGACAGAAGTGGTATCGATTTTACTGAGTTCCTCCGTTGTCTTTTTTAGTTCCAACTCTGCAATTTTTTGTTTCTCCTCAATTTCTTTGGGATCGTCAGGTAAAGGCGGCAGCTTTTTCATCTCCTCAACCATGCGCTGATGTTCTTCTTTCGTCACCGGCGGTAAGTCAGAGAGAATTTTGTTCACTGCAGTGGCGAGGCTGATGCCCACCATCACCATGACGATAATCAACACGCCCACGACGTTAGTCATGGTATCCATCAGGGCAACGAAGGGCAGTTCCTGCTCCTCATGTTTGTGCTTGGACATAGATCGATTAAACGTGTTAGGATTTCTTTACAGGCGGAACTGAATCGCTGCTTACAGGTGGTGGGGCCTGGATTGTGCCACGAAATTTTTCAAAAAGAGCTAAGTCCAATTGGCCGCGGCCTGGTATTGGCAGCTTGCCTACACGAATACCAAAATCCGCCTCAGCCCTTCCAGCACCCGTGTTGAAAGATGCCTGTCCATCATCTCGAATAAGAAAAAGAATGATGGATTTTTTGTTCTTTGCCACTTCGGTAAGGAAGTGATTGTATGCAGTATCGGCGACAACAACACTTGGAGTAGCACTCAAACGGTAATCTCCCTCCCCCCACGCACTCAGGACCTTCAGCGACCCTGAACTACATTCCACAAAAAATACCTTTGTATCTTCAGGCATACCGGAACCTGAAGGCTGAACAACAACAGGTGGCAATTTTTTCTCGGGAGGCACCTGACGCTTCTTTAATTCAGTCATCAAAAGATCGATTTCTTTTTTGGACTCGGTTTGCTGACGGCTGATGCCTTCTATTTCAACAAGTAGATTATCCAATTCTTTTTGCAGCTTTTGACTTATCTCTTTGTTTTGTTCTTGGATTTCCTTTGAAGAATCCAAGAGCTTCCTGATTTTCAAAAAGCTCTGCTTCTTTTCTTCCAATTGCTTTTGTATTTCTTGAAGCTTTGTAAGCTTTTCCGTAACGACAACTGCAAGTTTTTCTCTTTCCGCTTTCTCCTTGAGCATGTCTTTGTATTCCTGAGCCATCTTGATCTCTTCAGGAGTGCGGCCCTTAGTCTGTTGAGACTGGGAGACGCAGAGAACGACAATGATCAAGATGAGGACGCCGATCAAGGAGCAAAGAATGTCCAAGAAAGGAATGAGAAGAATCTCATCTGATCCTTTGCGACGTCGTTTAACCATAGAATATCAAATAAGGAAAGAATAACTGAGGACTATGGAGGAGCCAAGCTTGCTTATTCCCTGCTGAACCATCCCTTCTTTTTGACCTGATGGATAATGATCTGCTTGCCGCTAAGTTCAGTAAGGACGTTGTTCAATCCCTGAATTCCAGTGGCCAAAGCACGTGTGTATTCGGAGGTTGTTTTGACGCTATCCTTGACTGCTCCTGTGAGTTCTTCACGCATACGATTGATCGCAGCGGCAAACTCTGCATCCACTCGCTCCTGATGTGCGGTCGCTCGTTTATCGAGGTTCGCCGCTTGTTCATTGATCCGTGCGGAGAGAGCGTTCAAATCGACCAGGAACTCTTTTTGTGCCTGAGCTACAGCTTTCACAAGAGTCTCCATAACACCATTGGTATCTCCACCAGCCACACTTCCGCCGTCATTCAAACGAGGTAAAAGTATTTCATTGCAAAAAGCATCGATGTCGTTAAGGCAATCATCCTCGCTCTTCATCATGGAGTTCATGGGGAAGTTGAGGAACATGGCCAGCACCAAGCCAAGGAGAGTCGCATCGAAAGCTGTACCAAGACCACTGGTCACAGCATTGATTGAAGACATGATTGCGTTCACATCTTCGACATTGGCAAAATTCATGCCGCCGATGGCGTGAGACAAGCCCAGAACTGTTCCGATGAATCCAAGAATTGGAATTGCCCAAAGAAAGGCTTTCAGCAAGGTAAAGCTACCGCCAATGCGCATACCGTCGATTGCTGACTGACTGGAAAGCATATTAGTTACATCGCCAACGCTTTGTTTAACTTCAAAAAGTTCAAGCGCCTTACGAATGCGGTTAACCATCATGCTGTCCCGAAGCCGGACAGGCAATTTGTAGAGATTGTCAATGAATGTTCCCACATTCTGAGCGTTGATTTCGCCGCCGAGTTCCCAAGGTAGAACATCTAGCAGCAGAGCTTCACGTTGATGACGTAACTTCTTAAATTTGAGGTATAGAATGGCCATCGCCCAAGTGAAGAAAAGAGTATTAGTAAAGCTAACAAGCATGTGCTTGTAGAACAGAGACGCAATGAACTGCATTCCAGTGTAGTCAGCCGAAGCGGTCCCTTCCGGTGCTTGAAAGGGGTATAAAATGCCAACCCAGGCCAAGAAAAGAACAAAGCCTATAGAGAAACTAAGTATTGGATTTGGGTTGGTTGGGTCAGTCTCCTCCCATCCTCCACGCTGCTGACGATTTTGTTCAAATTCAGGAGCCTGTTTGTCAGGCTCAGACGACTCGCTATACCCAGTGGACTGCGCACCAATCTCTGACGGACTGTAGCCACTTGGCGCTGGCAGGCCGGAGGGCGGAGGCAAATCGCCGACCGTGGCCGGGATTGAAAGCTTCGTATTGCAACCTGGGCAGCGGACGACTTTTCCAGCCATTTCGGGCTCAGCCTTCAGTTGCATGTCACATGTCGGGCACTTAAATTTCACGGTGTAGTTCTCCTTCGTTCCTGGGGGGGTTAATCAGTGGGGCAAGTGAGATGTTATCAAAGCGGCTGTCAGCTTATCAACAAGTTCTTTTCTCCGATGATTGCGTTGTTTTCAGGCTTTTACAGGCGTTTGGGGCAATTCTGGCCCATGCAGATGAGGCAAAGCAACGCTATCTGGGCCACAAAGCCCCGACAATCCACATCGATTCATAGACAAGAATCCGCCTAGCCGATGTTTGACTTGGGGCGAACTTTTTGCGCAATTTTATGCAGGATGCCATTCACAAAGGAGCCTGACTCCCCTGCCCCTAATGCTTTAGCGATTTCAATGGCTTCGTTGATCACGACAGCAGCAGGCACCTCGGGTACATGCACGAGTTCATAGACAGCCAAGCGCAAAATATTGCGATCCACGGCCGCTAAACGCTGAATGCGAAAGTTTTCCAGAACAGGTTCAATGGCGGCGTCAATGGCGGCAGTATGGGTCAAAACACCTTGGATCAATGTCTCGGCGTAAGCCCGGACAGAGGTCTTGGCGTTGTGAATCGTCCAGAAGGCTTCCTGCTCCTCTGCACTGTGTTCACCGTGCAGTTCATGGGCAAAAAGAAATTGGACGGCAGCTTCACGTCCTTCGCGGCGTTTTCCCATGATTCAGGCAGTCTCCAGTTCAGGTTGGCCGGCAAAACTGGCACGCATTTTACGGAACAAAGCCATCATATTCACGGCAACCTGGGCAGCCTCTGTTCCGCGATTGATCTTCACCCCGAGGCAGCGCTCTTCAGCCTGTTCTTCAGAGCTGACGAGCAGCACTTCGTGAATGACCGGTGTGGTATGACGCACGGCCATCTGCTGCAATGCATCCGTGACGGAGGCCCCGACCAAATCGGCATGCTCAGTGGAGCCACGGATGATAACTCCAAAAGCGATCACGGCATCGGGTTTCGTATTCTTGATGACCAATTCGGCACAAACTGGTACCTCAAAAGCCCCGGGTACACGATAAACGGTGATGGTGGCATTGGGGGCCAATTCCTCCAATTCTTCACGCCCTGCATCAAGCAATCCCTGGACAAACTGATTGTTATACAAGCTGGCTACGATCGCAATGGAAACGCGATCCTGAATGGGGCGAGGGCGACTGGGACCGTATTGAGACATGGGGAAAGGGAATGCTGGCCAGGGGGGCTTCAGAGCTTGTGCCCGAGCTTTTTCTTTTTGGTTTCGAGGTATTTTTGATTATGCGGATTTGGCTCGGAAATGACGGGCACTTGTTCAACGATCTCAAGCTTATGCCCCTCCAGGCCGATGACCTTGCGGGGATTGTTCGTCATCAGGCGGATCTTTCGCACGCCCAGGTCAGAGATGATCTGAGCACCAATGCCGTAATCGCGCAAGTCCATGGCAAAACCGAGCTGGAGATTGGCCTCCACCGTATCCAGCCCCTGCTCCTGCAATTTATAAGCCATGATTTTGCCATGCAGACCGATGCCGCGCCCTTCGTGGCCGCGCATGTAAATGATAATGCCGCGTCCCGCATCGGCCACTTTTTGCATGGCCGCATGGAGTTGGCTGCCACAGTCACAGCGCCGCGAGGCAAAGATGTCGCCCGTTAAGCATTCACTGTGAACACGCACAAGTGTCGGAGTCTTGGCATCGATATCCCCCATGACCAAAGCGATGTGATGCACACCATCCAGGCTGCTTTTATAAAGATGCAGTTTGAAGACGCCAAAGTCCGTCGGCATGTCCACGACCTCGATCTTTTCCACCAGCTTTTCACTGCGACGGCGATAGGCAATTAAGTCCGCGATGGAGCAGATCTTGAGTTTGTGCTTCTTCGCAAATTTTTGTAAATCTGGCATCCGCGCCATCGTGCCATCGGGATTCATGATCTCGATCAGCACACCCGCCTCGCGCATCCCGGCGAGCCTACATAAATCCACCGACGCCTCCGTGTGTCCAGCACGCCGGAGGACTCCGCCGGGCTTAGCGACCAGTGGGTTGATATGGCCAGGTTGGACGAAATCGGCATTTGTGCTCTTCGGGTCTGACAACAAACGGATCGTGCGGGCACGGTCCGCGGAGCTGATGCCGGTGGTGATGCCCAGGGCTGCATCCACGGTAACCGTGAAGTCAGTGCGGAAAGCCTCCCGATTCTCTGGGACCATGCTTTCCAAACTGAGTTGCTTCGCGATAGCTAGGGAGACCGGAACGCAGAGCATCCCGCCACCCTCACGCACCATGAAGGTGACCATTTCAGGAGTGATTGCCTCCGCTGCGCAAATGAGGTCACCTTCGTTTTCGCGGTCCTCATCATCTGTCACGATCACCATGCGTCCGGCGCGGATGTCCGCGATGACAGATTCGACAGAGTCGCAGACGTGGGTCTTCTTACTGGGCATAGGGAGGTTGGAAAGAACCGCGCCAGCAGCATCGCTGCCGCGGCTGGGGAGTTACGATCTTAGCGTCTCCTTGGGTCAATTCCAGTGCCTATTTGATCTTTTCAGCCTGTTACGGTCACTCGTATATGTCGGCTCCAAACCTGCGCAATGCCCACCCAGAGCACCGGAACCATGAGAACAAAATAACGTGGCAAGGAGGGGGCCAGGGTAGTGCCGCCAAGGTAAAAAGCCGTCATGCCCATGAGCAGCCAAATTTCCACCGGGACGGTTTTCCAGTGCCAAAGACCGATGATTCCAGCCACCATCGCCATAAAGATAATTGGGCCGTTGAAAATGATTAGCAGAATGGTGCGGAGTTCCTCAGGCTGATGAGATCGAGGAAAACCAAAGGCTAAGCGAGTCAGGTTGCAGACCCAATTGTAACCGATGCGCGCCGGATTTGACTTAAAGTTAGCCAATGCCGCAGACTTTAGCATGGCCTCGCGTTCCAAAATCGGACGCTTCAGGACTTCCTGATAAAAGGCGTCATGCAAAGGAGCTACTTCAGGAAGCTCACGCACATCGGCTTTGCCAAACCAGTGGCCGTTTTCGCCCTCATGATGACTGCTCATCCAGTAAAGGAGCTCTCCACTATTCGTGGACCAGCAGAGCGCTTGGCCCGTTTTCGCCTGAGTGTAAGCCAGATAGGGCGTACAAAACAGGAAAGCACCACCCAGAATGAAAAGCGCACGCAACAACGCGGGACGCCAGTCTTTGATGATGAGTAGCATGAAACAGAGCACTGAAGTTGCCATCAAGACATGCCCGAAGAAAACCCGGGTGAGAATCAACCAGCCAAAAAATAAGGCTGCTAAGAGCGTCCATGTCCAGCGACGCTCCCGCAAGGCATGAGTAAAACTCCAAACAAAACCCGTCAGAGTAAAGGTGGACAGGGGCTCACTCATCAGTGAAAAACCCATCCACAGCAGAGTCGGATGAAACCCTGTCAATGCAGCCCCGGCAAAGGCCCAGGCCGATCCGGCATACTGACGAACTGTCAACCATACGAAGCCCACGGCGCCGGCCATGAAAAAGGCATTCAGAAGACGGGCCCAGAGCCAAGCCGATCCCCCCCCCACAAACGGCATCAACACGATAGGATAAGCCGGACCATTCACGAAATTGGGTTCTTCATCGGTGACGTAAAACCCCTGTGTGAGATTGGTCGCATACTCAATGTATCGTGCTTCATCCCAAATGGGCTCGTTTGAATGCCGCAAAACCGAAAGCATCCCATAAATCAGGAGCGTAGCGACAACCAGGATAATCCCTGGCCGATGAGAAGAGTGTGAGGCAACTAACGGTGACGACATCCAAATAATGAACGATCAGTTCGTCAAAGCGCCAGCAACTTTTCTAATAATTATAAAGCCCGTGCAAAGGCCCCGCCATCCACCAGCAACGCCTCACCTGTGATGTAGCTGCCGGCTTCACTGGCGAGCATCAAGGCCGGACCCGCCAGTTCGCGTGGCTGGCCCCAGCGCTTCAAGGCGGTGCGGTTCGCGAAGGCCTCCTTTTCGGGGTCGCTCAAAAGGCTCATGGGCAGATCGGTCAGAAAGGGGCCGGGGCAGAGGCAGTTAACGGTAATATTGAAGGTGCCCAGATCAATCGCGCTCGCCTTTGCCAGGCCGATGAGTCCGGCTTTGCAGGCAGAGTAGGCATTGCGCTTTTCTTTGGAGCCCACGCCCAGCACCGATGAGATGTGAATGACGCGACCCCATTTCCGCTCCTTCATTCCCGGCACCAGATAACGTGTCAGGGCCATGCAACTGGTCAGGTCCAGCTCCACGATGCGGTCCCAGGCTTCATCGGTGATCTCGTCTATCGCCTGAGGCTGGTTCGACCCGGCGTTGTTGATAAGGATGTCCACCTTGCCTAACCGCTTCACAGCTTCATCGGCCAAGGCTTTGACCTGCGGCCGCTCCACCATGTCGGCCACCATCCACTCGACCCGCCCATTCAAACCCTCACCAATCTCGGATGCAGCCGCCTTCAGCTCAGATTCACTGCGACTGGAGATGAAAACATCCGCCCCGGCTTCGGCAAAGGCCCGCGCCATCGCTTTGCCAAGCCCTTTGCTGCCGCCGGTGACGAGAGCGGCCTTGCCAGTCAGATCAAAAAGAGGATGCATCATGAGGCAGTCATACAAGCCTGCTCTGCACTTCTTGCAACCTCCGCACCGCCTCCGCATTGGAATCGAAGGCGAACTCCTCCACGGAGACCTCGTTCAAAAAAGGCGTATAGATGTCCGACACTTCATCCGCACTGGCCGTCACCGCCTGAAAGTCCGGCACCTCCACGAGGTAGAAAAGATCAATCGTGGGCCACAGATAGTTCTGAAAGAGATACAAGTTCGGCAACGATGCAAAATACTTGAACGACGAGGCCGGAAGCTGAAGCCCGACTTCCTCCATCGTCTCACGCGCCACTGCCTCCTCGCCTGTCTCCCCAGGCTCGACCACTCCTCCCGGTAGGCCCAATTTTCCAAGTCCAGGCTCATGCGCCCTGCGGGTCACTAGCAGTCGTTTTTCAGCATCCAGAATCAGTGCACAAGCGGCCGGGAATGGGGTGACGAAATGCCGGTAGCCGCATTCGGCACACACAAACTCACGCCCACTGGCCGGGGTCATGGAATCGCTGCCGCAGTTCGAGCAATACTGATAAGGTGAAAGGGTGCTCATGATCAGGGAATAAAAAGGGAACGCGGCCTCAATGCATCCGACGTCCCACTTCTTCACACAAGCCTACAAAAGTTCTCTCGGCGAGGTTTAAAGGACGCCCTCTCAAAGATGACGTCACCCACCGGCGCTTCAACTTGGCCTTTGGCAGCGGCACGGGCACCAACTGGCCCGCCTCGATCTCGGTCCGTGCAATCCAGCGCGCGGCGATGGCGATGCCCAGTCCCAGCTTGGCCAGTTCCTTGATCGCTTCGCTGCTGCCCAGTTCAATGAAGTGGTTCAACCGCACGCCTTGTTTCAAAAAGAACTCCTGGATCATCGTGAAGTTCAGGCTGCTGCGGCTGGACACGATGAACGTCTCCGCCGTGGCGTCTTTGATTTTTGGAGCCTGCACGGCCCAGGGATGCAGCGGTGAAACCAAAAACTCGAGTTCATCTTCAAAGATGCCATGACACTCCAGCCGGGTCACATCCAGCGGCCGCAGCGTGACCGCGAGATCCACCTCGTTGTTCAGCAGCCGTTCAATGGTCTGGGGCGTCTCGCCCGGGAGCACACGGATCTCATACTGGGGGAAGCTTTCCTTAAACTCACGAAACACCGTGGGCAGGATGAACTGCGACGCCGCCGGTGTACAACCAATGGTTAGGCGTCCACGCGGTGTTTTATCGAGGGCTCCCAGCGAAGCACGCGCCTGCCCCATGGCCTGCATGATCGTTTCCGCATGAGGCAGCAGTTCACGTCCATGATGGCTGAGGTGAACACTCTTCCCCTGACGATGGAAAAGCTGGCACCCGAGATCGGTTTCCAGCGCCTTGATCCCATGGCTGATGGCCGACTGGGTGAGGTGCAGTTCACGCCCTGCCTGGGTGAAGCTGCCGCTGCGGGCGAGGGAGATGAAGGCGCGGAGCTGCCGGGTATCGAGCGGTTGGTCCATGAATTCCATTCATACATCATGTGAAAAAGATTGCGCGTTGTTTCTGGATGAGTTTGGCACGCTGGCACCACCGCTGCTGATGTGATAGGGCGTCATGCCGAAGTCAGCCCTCATCTCCACCCCCGCCCTCACCGGCGTCATCCAGCCGGTTCGCATCGGGTTCATCCCGCTCGCGGACTGCGCCCCGCTGCTGGTGGCGAAGGAGAAGGAACTCTTCCGCAAACATGGTGTCAGAGTCGAACTGAGTTGTGAAGTCGGATGGGCCACCATCCGGGAAAAGCTGCTCTATGGCCAGGTGGACGCCGCGCACGCCATCGCCGGGCTGGCGCTCGCGATGCGTCTGGGTCTGAGCACGCCACCGTGCAGGGTGGTGGCCCCATTCGTCTTCAATCTGCATGGCGATGCCATCACCCTGAGCCGGGACCTGTGGAACCGCGGAGTCCGCGACGCCGCCAGTCTGAAAAAACTGATCCGCAGCACCACCTCCCGCCTCCTCACCTTCGGCATGGTGTCCCGCTATGCTTCGCACCATTTCCTGCTGCGCCGCTGGTTGATCTCGGGGGGCATCAATCCTGACCAGGATGTGCGCATTGTCGCCCTACCGCCGACTCAGATGGCCGCCAACATGGCTGCTGGTCTCATTGACGGCTACTGCGTCGGCGAACCCTGGAACTCGGTGGCTGTGGACAAGGACATCGGCTGGGTCGCCGCGACCAGTGAGGATCTTGCCCCCAACCATCCGGAGAAGGTCCTTCTGATGAACGAAACCTTTATTGAGCAGCATCTCGACCAAGCCCAGGCCATCATCGAAGCGCTCAAAGAAGCCTGCGCCTTTTGCGACGCCATGGGCAACCGCACTGAAGTCGCCCGCATCCTGGCCGACAGTGGTTACTTCAATGGCCAGGAGGCCATCCTGAAAACGTCCCTCGTCGGTCCCTTTGACCTGGGCACAGGCAAGACATCCGACGCCGCTAGCTTCCACATTTTTCACCGCCGTGAAGCCAATGTGCCGACCAGCGAACGGGGTCGCTGGCTGCTCGATGAATTCATCAACCATGGCCTGATCCTTCCCTCCCAGCGCCAAGAAGCCACCGAGGCGATACGCGCCTGCTGGACCTCCGAGTCCATCCCTTTCCCTGCCCCTCAAGCAGCCGCCAAGAAACCCAGCAAAACCACGAAACGCACCATCTCCGCCCAAGCATGAAATCACCCGCCTCCACCATCTCCCGCCGCAGCCTGTTGCAGCGTTCCACCGCCGTCGGAATCGGCTCACTCCTCTCCGGTCTGCCCAAAGGCTGGGTCGGCAGCGCCTATGCCGATGACTCCCCGGAGCGTCCTGACGTCAACTTCGGCATGATCGCCCTGACGGACTGCTCCAGCATTGTCCTGGCTCATGAAAAGGGCCTGTTCAGCAAATACGGCATCAAGTCCACCGTCACCAAAGGAGCCAGTTGGGCGGCCATCCGCGACTCCTTGAGCAATGGCGACATCCAGGGAACACACATGCTCATCGGCATGCCCATCGCCAGCACCATGGGCCTCGGTGGTGCGCCCAAAAAGCCGATGGTAACCCCCTGGCTAATCAACCGCAATGGTCAGGCCATTTCCCTGTCCAACACCTACAAGGGCAAAGTCGCCGCAGATCCCAAAGCGATGAAACCCTTTGTCGATGAGGCCAAAGCCAAAGGCACCCCGCTGACCTTTGCGATGACTTTCCCTCCGGGCACTCACGCCATGTGGATGCGTTATTACCTGGCTGCCGGCGGCATCAATCCCGGCGACGCCGCAGGTGCAGGCGCTGACGTCTCCCTCATCACCGTCCCGCCACCGCAGATGGTGGCTAACATGAAGGTTGGCAAAATGGATGGCTTCTGTGTCGGTGAACCGTGGAACGCACGCACCATCTCCGAGGACATTGGCTACACTGCCATCACAACACAGGCGATCTGGAAAGATCACCCTGAAAAGGTCTGCGCCTTCACCGAAGAATTCGCCAACAAGAATCCGAAGACTGTCAAAGCCGTCCTGAAGGGCCTGCATGAAGCCAGTGTCTGGCTGGACAAGATGGAGAACCGCGAAGAGCAGGCCCAGATCGTCAGCGCAGCGACCTACATCAACTGCCCGCCGGAAACCATCCTGGGCCGCCTGCAGGGCAAGTATGACATGGGCGATGGCCGCAAGATCCGCGACCCGGACTACATGATCTTCAGCGAACGCAACTGCAACTATCCGCAGCCCAAGTATGCCAAGTGGTGGCTGACCCAGCTCCGTCGCTGGGGCTTCACCGAGGGCGCTCCTGACTATGAAGGCGTCGCCAAACAAGTGATGCGGACCGACATCTACGAAGAGGCCATGAAGGAGATCGGCTACACGCACGGCGGTCTCGATGAGAAGGCCGAAACCCTCTTCGACGGCTTCACTTTTGATCCGAAGGCCGACCTCGAAGCCTACGCCGCCGCCTTCCCCGTAACAACCCTCAAAGCCTGATAACCCTCAACGCATAGCCGCCCTTATGCACCTGATCCAACGCTACAAACTCGACGCCTTCTTTTTGCCCCTCCTGGCAATCCTGGCCTGCTGCCTCATCTGGTATGTCATTGCCGGAAAGTCGGTCACCACCGTCAAAAAAGACGACTGGGGTGACACGGTGAAAGTCACCAAACGCGAAGGCGTCTCCGCCGACCTGCCGACCCCGGTCGAGACATGGACGGCGAGCAAGCTCTACATCACAGAGCCCTTCGCGAAACGTGGAGAGTTGGATCAGGGCATTCTGCGGTTCACCTGGATGTCCCTGGTGCTCGTCGCCCAGGGTTATGCCATCGCCCTCATCATCGGCACACCGCTGGGCTTCTTCCTCGGTCTGTCGAAGAAGTTCACCATGGCCTTTGACCCGCTGATCCAGGTCCTACGACCGGTGTCACCCCTCGCGTGGCTGCCGCTAGGCATGATCCTTTTCAGCGGCGTCAAGATCGTCAACGGCGACGGTCGCACCACCTTCGGCGCCTCTGATGCCGCCTCTCTTTTCACCATCGCCATCTGCGCCATGTGGCCCACGGTCATGAACACCGCCGTCGGTGTCCGGGCTGTCCCTCAGGACTACCTCAATGTCGCCAAGGTGCTGAAGCTGTCCAAATGGAAGACGCTTTGGAAGGTCCTCGTGCCCGCCACTCTGCCCTACATGTTCACCGGCTTCCGCCTCAGCCTGGGCATCGCCTGGCTGGTGATCGTCGCCGTGGAAATGCTCACCGGCATGCCCGGCATCGGCGGCTTCCTCTGGCAGCAATACAACGCCAACAGCTACGCCCACATCATCCTCTGCATCCTCACCATCGGTGTCATCGGCTACGTGCTGGACCGCCTGATGAGTGTGATCGAAGGCCGATTCAAAACTGCCTAATTTATCGGCACGCAAAGCCGCAAAATTATGAAGAGCTTTTATTCATCCCTGATTCTCAGGCAGATTGTTCACCACTCGCTTGATACCGTTCTTGATGAACTCTTCCCCAAAATTGATAAGGAGGCCAAGCCGCATGTCCGTAAGGCGAAGATAGGTCAGCAATTGCTTCGCATGAACAGGCAGCAGCTTCTCTATGGATTTGAGTTCGAGAATGACCTTGTCGTTTACAATCATATCGGCTTTGAAGCCTTCAACAAACTTCAACCCGTCCCAAACGATAGGTATAGGCACCTGACGTCTGACGCTGAAACCTCGTTTCTTCAGCTCGTGCTCCATGGTGACCTCATAAACGACTTCAAAAATACCTGGTCCTATGCGGCTATGAAGATTGTAGGCCACATCCACGACCTGCTTTGCGATGTCATTCTCGGTCATGAGCTCACTCTAATAAGACAATCGCCGTGCAGGCAACCACTGAGTTCTATCAAGCACGCAAAGGAGCAAAAACGCAAAGTTTTGAATGCGTCTGACAGGCAGATCCCACTCACAAAAAGCAAAGGCATCTTATTTCTGAACCCTTCGCGTCTTTGCGCCTTTGCGTGAGACTGGCCTGCACCCCGAAAGTTGACCCAGGAGTTATGAGAGTCTGAAGTGTGCGCAAGCACATCGACAGACATCATGAAGCGCAAGAGACATACCCCGGAAGAAATCATCAAGAAGCTGCGTGAGGCC
>Ga0247831_1001411_pt1 | contig 45067 bp, 40 predicted proteins | sample LaCruzMarch2015__9_FD_192406 | JGI IMG/M metagenome (GOLD analysis project Ga0247831, IMG submission 192406) | Freshwater microbial communities from meromictic Lake La Cruz, Castile-La Mancha, Spain - LaCruzMarch2015_1m | ecosystem: Environmental > Aquatic > Freshwater > Lake | place: Spain...
AAGAAGCCAAGTTGTTGAATCTGGCGCACCAATACCAATTGCTCTCCGACCACCACATGCAAACACCTGGAGGTGCCGCATGAGCAGCCCGCTGGTTCAAGGCTACGAAGTCGTCATCGGCTTTGAGACCCACGCACAGCTCTCCACACAAAGCAAAATTTTCAGCCGTGCCTCGACCGCTTTTGGTGCAGAGCCCAACACCCAAGCTTGCGCGGTGGACCTGGCCCTGCCCGGCACGCTGCCGGTGATGAACAAAGCCGCTGTGGAGCGCGCCATTCAGCTGGGCTTGGCGCTGGGTTCGCAGATCGCCGAGCGCAGCATCTTTGCGCGCAAAAACTACTTCTACCCCGACCTGCCCAAGGGCTACCAGATCAGCCAGTTCGAGATCCCGGTGGTGCAAGGCGGCGAGGTGTCGTTTTTCATGGAAGAGGGCAAAGACACCGTCCACAAAACCGTGCGCTTGGTGCGCGCGCATTTGGAAGAAGACGCGGGCAAGTCGTTGCACGAAGACTTCATTGGTCAAAGCGGCATCGACCTGAACCGTGCGGGCACACCGCTCTTGGAGATCGTGACCGAGCCCGACATGCGCAGCAGCGCCGAGGCCGTGGCCTATGCCAAAGAGCTGCACAAGATCGTCACCTGGATCGGCATTTGCGACGGCAACATGCAAGAGGGCTCGTTCCGTTGCGACGCCAACGTGTCGGTGCGCAAACCTGGGACACCACTGGGCACACGCCGTGAAATCAAAAACTTGAACAGCTTCAAGTTCATGCAACAAGCCATCGACTACGAGGTGCGCTGGCAAATTGAGCAAATCGAAGACGGCCATGCGATCCAACAGGCCACGGTGCTGTTCAACCCCGACACCGGCGAAACCCGCGCCATGCGCACCAAGGAAGATGCCGCCGACTACCGCTATTTTCCCGACCCGGACTTACCCCCGCTGGTGATTGGCCGCGACTGGGTGGAGCGCGTGAAAAGCGAGATGGCCGAGTTGCCACGCGTGATGGCCGAACGTTTTATCACGCAATACGGTTTGCCTGAGTATGACGCCTCGCAATTGACGCAAAGCAAGGCGGTTGCCGCCTACTTTGAAGCCACGGCCAATGCCTGTGGTCAACCGAAATTGGCCAGCAACTGGATCATGGGCGAGGTGTCACGCCGCTTGAACAGTGGCGAAGTGTCGTTTGAAACCCTGCCCGTGAGCGCCGCCCAACTGGCCGCCTTGATTGGCCGCATCAGCGACAACACCATCAGCAACAGCGCAGCGCGGCAGGTGTTTGATGCACTCTGGGTGGAGGGCGCAGATGCAGGCGGCAACGCTGACGCAACGCGTGTGGACGCCATCATCGACGCCAAAGGCTTGAAGCAGATGAACGACACCGGCGAGCTGGAAAAAATCATCGACGAGGTGTTGGCTGCCAACCCCCAAAACGTGCAAGAGTTCAAAGCGGGCAACACCAAAGCCTTGAACGGCTTGGTCGGGCCCATCATGAAAGCCAGCAAGGGCAAGGCCAATCCGGCTCAGGTGAATGCGTTGCTGATGAAGAAGTTGGGATGATGGGGTTTATTTTCCTTGCATTTTGAATATTTGATATTTAAAATACAAGGATGTTTTCACGTATCGCCCTTGATTCTCTGACCGCCGCGCTAACCTGGAGTCCTGCGGTGGCCCTCCTTGGACCAAGGCAAGTTGGCAAAACCACCTTGGCCCGCTCGCTGCTTGAAAGCCATGCTCAAGCCCTCTATCTGGATCTCGAATCCCCCCAAGATCGGGCGCGGCTGGGTGAAGGCCCACTCTTTTTACAAGCCCACGCAGCGCACATGCTCATCTTGGATGAAGTGCAAAACAGCCCAGAGTTGTTTTCTATCTTGCGCGGCGAGATTGACCGTGTACGTCGCCCCGGACGCTTCGTGCTGCTGGGATCGGCCTCGTTTGAATTGCTTCGTCAGTCGCAGTCTTTGGCAGGGCGCTTGAGTTTGATTGACATGCATCCGCTGCTAGTGAATGAGGTGGGCACCGACCTTCAAACCGTGCAAACCCTGTGGTTGCGCGGCGGCTTCCCACCCAGCTTTTGCGCTGCTGATGGGCAAACCTCTTGGCACTGGCGCGAAGCCTTCATTCGCCATCTGTTGCACACCGATTTACCCGCTTTGGGCCTGCGTGTCGATGAGCCCAGCCTGCGTCGTTTTTGGCGCATGTTGGCGCACGTCCACGGGCAACTGTTCAATGCCTCGGGCATCGCCAATTCCTTGGATGTCAGCGCACCAACAGTCAACCGCTGGCTAGACCACATGGTGGGCGCACTTTTGGTGCGCAAGCTCGAACCCTTTCACACCAATCCGGGCAAACGCTTGGTCAAATCACCCAAGGTCTATGTGCGTGACAGTGGATTGCTGCACAGTCTGCTTGGGTTGACCAGCGTTGCTGATCTGCAAGGCCATCCCTCGGTGGGTGCCTCCTGGGAAGGCTTCGTGATTGACCAAATCGCTGCACACTTGCCCGCCGGGGCCAGCATGTCTTTTTACAGAACGGCTGCCGGTGCCGAGTTAGATGTGGTGGTTGAAGCGGGGCAACGAAGAATGGGCTTTGAAATCAAGTTCAGCGTGGCGCCAAAAGTGAGTAAAGGGTTTTGGCAATCCCTTCAAGACGTGCAACCCCATCACACCTACATTGTTGCCCCGGTGCCACAGCGATGGCCTTTTGCAGAGGGTGTGGATGTCATACCCGTGGGAGATATTGCCAAGGTATTGGCTGGTTAAGCAGCAGACTTCAAACCGCCAAGCTCAAGCCGTCTCCGCCTTGGTGTGAGTCTGCGAATTCAACCTGCCATGCACGATCAAGCCCTGCGCCAAGTAATAACTGGCCAACACCCACAAGCCCGCCACAGGCAAGGGGCTGACAAACTTGTCAAATGCCAACAAGCTGTCCGACACCATGAAGGCCAGGCTGCCCCAGGCCAACCACAGGCTGCTGGGTGTGCCCAGGTGTTTGGCGCGGCCCCAGGCTTGGGCGGCCATGGTGGCAATCACCAAGACATACACCGCCACGGGCAGCCGCAGATCGGCAGGCAAACCGTTGGTGTCGAGCACCGCATACACCAGCGCTGCGGCTGACAGCGACAAGGCCAAGGCCCGACGGCTGTGCAACCAAGGCGCGTCTTGGCGCAGCATCCAGATATAGCAAACATGCACGGCCAAAAAGGCCACCAAGCCCGGCAAAAACAAGTTTGGGAAAAGCAACAACACATCGCCCACCCAAGACAAACCCAAGGCAAACAGCAACCCGGTTTGCACAGGTTTGCTCAAACCCTTGGCGGACCATACAGCCCAGATCAAGGTCAGCAGCGCCAGGGGCTTGGCCATTTGGTAAAGCTCTTGCCAACCGCACACCTGGCTGGCGGTGGCCAAGGCGGCCCATTGCACAAAGGCACACAGGCTTGGGTTGAGGCGGTTTTGCAGCATCGCGTTGACCGCCCACAAACCCGCACTCACGGTCAGCACACAGGTGGCCGCTTGCGCCCAGGGCATGTCTTCCATGTGCCACAAAACCATCATGGCCGCGGCCAACAAGATGACGAACCAAGCACAAGCCAATACCAGGACATGCCGGGTTTGCGCCGGCTGATAAAGTGGAAAGTCGTTCAGGTTAAACCCAGCGCGCGGGAACCGCTGGGCCACATCCGCCGGCCGCCAGCCGGGGTGTTTGAACCACACCCTCAGCTTGTCGCTCCAACGTTGGGTGTGCCAGCTGTCTTGCAACAGGTCGGTGTAGCCATGCAGGTTGGCCCACAACGGGTCCCAGCTGTTGAGCGCTCTGCGGGTGCCATACACACAGCGAACTTGGTCATTTTCTTCTTTGAAACTGCCAAACAACCTGTCCCAGACCACCCAGATACCGCCGTAGTTGCGGTCCACATAAGCTTCGTTCACCGCATGGTGCACCCGGTGGTTCGAGGGTGAGCAAAACCAACGGTCAAACCAACCGAGTTTGCCCACATGCTCGGTATGTACCCAAAACTGGTAGAGCAAGTCGATCAAAGCCACGATGCCAAAAATCAGTGGTGGCACGCCCAGCACCGCCATCGGAATGTAAAAAATCCAGCTGGTCAAAATACCCAGGCTGCTTTGGCGCAAAGCGGTGGACAGGTTGTAGTGCTGGCTTTGGTGGTGTGGCGCATGCGAGGCCCAAAACACCGCCACCTCGTGGCTGGCTCGGTGAAACCAGTAATAGCAAAGGTCGTAGAGCACCAGCGCCAACAACACGCCGTACCAAGAAGTCCACCAGGTTTCGTTTGGGAACAAAGCAACTTGCTCAAACACCAAGGTGTAAATGCCAATGCGCATCACGCGCGTGAATATACCTGTGATTTGGTTGATGATGCCCATGGAGATGCTGCTGATCGCGTCATCCAAACGGTAGGTTTGTGCACCTGCTTTGCCTTGCCGAGACAAGCGCCAACCCCACAGCCACTCGATCATGATCGACAGAAAGAAAACCGGCGCGGCTAAGACGATGACAAATCCCATGGGTGATTCCTTTTGTAGCTTTGGAATATTAGGTCATTTTGGCCATAACACCCACAAGCGCAGGGGTTGCTTCATGCGCCCGGCCAATTCGCCGGCTTGCCAGCCGGTGCCCATGAACAAGTCGGCGCGCACCGCACCCACGATGGCGCTGCCGGTGTCTTGCGCCACCACCAAGCGCTGCACCGCTTGGGTCGGTCCTGGCGAGACCAACCACAAGGGTGTGCCGTAAGGAATGCTTTGCGGATCGACCGCAATCGAGCGGCCAGCGATCAGCGGCAAGCCTTGCGCGCCGCGGGGTCCTATGCTGGGGTCGGGCAAGGCCTCTTCCCGAAAAAATACATAGCGCGGGTTGACCCACAACAGCGCTTGCACCCGCTGCGGGTTGCGCTGCACCCATGCCTTGATGCCCGGCCAAGACGCGTCTTTGAGCTCGCTGTTGTCGAGCAACCAACGGCCAATGCTTTGGTAGGGGTGTTCATTGGAGGCGGCATAAGCCAGCCGAACCATGCGAACGCTGCCATCGGCTTCGGTGATCCGCAAGCGCCCCGAGCCTTGGATTTGCAGGACCAAGGCATCGACCGGGTCGGACAACCAGGCGATCGCTTTGCCGCGCAGGGCGTTTTGCGCTTGCGGTGCTGTTTCAATTTCCTGACGGGTGAACCATGGCTGGCCCGCTTTGATGCCAGCGGGTGCGGCATACAAGGGCGTGGCAAAGCTGTCGCTGGTCAAACGCTGGGCCTCAAACACCGGCTCGTAATAGCCGGTCAGCAAACCACCGGCCTCACCCTCCCAACTCTCGACCCGGTGCGCTTGCATGTTTTGCATCAACCAGTTGCGCTGGGTGGCTTCATCGGCAAGGCTCAAGCGGCGAATCGAGGGACACAAGGGCGCCATGGTGGCACCAGGGCGCTCGCAATTGGACAGCAGCACAGCCCAAGCTTCACCCATGGGGTCGTTGTGCCAGCCCGGCAGGGCATCCCACGGCACTGGCGTCCAGCGGCTGCGTCGCAGGTCTTTGCCCAATTCGTCTGGTGCCAGGGGTGGCGTCGCCGGCGCTGTGGTGTGAGGCGGCAAGACTGGTGGCTTCGGCTCAGCGGCCACCTCAGGAACTGTTCCGGTTGGCATGTCCGGCAGCGGCGAGCGAGATGGCAGGGGGCTGGGGGGTGTTGCACAAGCAGCCAACAAAAGCAGTAAGGCGCTAAGCAGGCAAAGGCGCAAAACGAATACCCGTACAGTGGGGCATGGGACAACAATGGGAAACAACATGTGGCTGATTTTGCTTGAAGCCTTGGGCGCGGGTTTGATACTGGTATTCATTGTCTGGTGGACCATGTTCAGTGGCCGACCCAAGGACGATGACAAAGAGCCTTGATTCAAGCCGGCGCAGGCTTGAGCGCTGGCAACTGCAGGCGGCGTTCGAGCAGCAGTGTGATGTCCAAGTCGGCCAGCACGCAGCCAGCACCTTGGTCCAGGCATGCCACTGCCTGCCCCCAGGGGTCGACCCACATGCTGTGCCCCCAGGTTTGTCGGCCGTTTTCGTGTAGGCCGCCTTGCGCGGCCGCGCCCAGCCATACCAAGCTGTCGAGTGCGCGGGCGCGCAGCAACACCTCCCAATGCGCCGAGCCTGTCGTGTGGGTGAAGGCGCTGGGCACCAAGACCAGCTCCGCGCCCATGGCGCTCAACCGCTGGTGGTGGGCGGGAAACCGCACATCGAAACAGATGCTCAAGCCAACGCGCCAGGTGTGGCCATCGCGTGAAGGCAGATCAAAACAGACCGGCGTGTCACCCGCTTGCAGCACCAAGCGTTCGTCATAACGCTCATGGCCATTGTCAAAATGGAACAAATGGATTTTGTCGTAGCGCGCCACGCACCCACCTTGCGGATTAAACACCAAACAGGCATTGCGCACATGGCTGGCATCGCCTTGAATCGCCAGGGGCAAGCTACCCGCCACCAGCCACAGACCGTGTTGTCTTGCAAGCTGGGCCAAACGGGTTTGCATCGGCCCATCACCAAAGCTTTCGGCCACCGCCAATTTGTCGGCATCCCGGCGTCCGATCAAACAGAAATACTCGGGAAGCACAGCCAACTCGGCGCCAGCTTGCGCGGCTTGCTGCATCAACACATCGGCTTGATCCAAGTTGGCCTGCACCTCACAACCCGAGACCATTTGCAACAGGGCGGCTTTCACGGCTTGGCGGGCGCAGCGTTGGGGACCGACGCGTCGATCTTGGTCACCTTGGGCTCTTGCCAGGAGCCTTGGACGCGGAATTCCTGGGTGGCTGATTGGATCAGTGGTCGGCGTAAAAAATACTGTGCCAAGAAACTGGTGATGCCCACCACCGGGTTGATGGCCGAGTAAAACAATGAGGCCGTGCCCGCATTGAGTTCGGGTACCACCACCACTTTGATGTCTTGGGTTTCGCGCTGGATATCGGCGTGACCTTCCATCAACACCGCGGCACTCACGCCCTTCATTTGCAAGTTGGTGGTGCTGGCAATGCTTTGCTGGATGAGGATGTCGCCACGCACGAAGTCAAAGGCAAAGCCTTCGCTGAACACATCGGAGAAGTCGAGCCTCAAGCGCCGTGGCAGGGACTGCAGTGTCAGCACGCCTAAGAGACGCGATACGCCTGGGTCGGCTTTCAAAAACTGGCCGCGCTCCAAATTGACATTGAATTGCCCGCTCATGGTGTTGTAGTCGGGCGAGAAAGGCGAGCCTTGCCAACCAACTTGGCCGATCATGCGTCCCTTGCCATCGCGGATCGCGCCCACATAGCCTAAACGCTCGAGCAAATCGCCCGAATCTTGAATTTGCAACGTGAAGTCGAGTTGCGAGCGCTTGGCGGCAGCTTTGCCGGGTCCGCCCCATTGCCCTTTGCTGACAAAGCTGGCCTCTGGCATGCTGAGGTTGAGCTTGTTGAGCACCCATTCGCGCGAGCCGGTCGCGCTGGTGCGCGCAAAGCCGTCGATTTCCGCCCGGCCCAGGGGTATGCCGCGCAACTCCAGGTTGTCCACCACGATGTCCAAGGCGGGCATGTCTTTGGGCGAATCGGCCATGGCTGTTTCGACTTCTGCCAGCACCGCCGGTGGGATTTGCAAATAGCTCAACCGGGCTACCAACCGCGCGGACTCGGCGCCTTGCGCTGCCCGGTACTCTGCGCGGCCTTGCAACTCGGTGGCCTTGGCCTGGATACGCCAGACCATGGATTGATGGTCAGCTGTGGCTTGCAGCGAGTGAAAACTTCGACCCAGCCAAGTCAGCTCAGCGGTGTTGATCTCGACACGGGTGGGCAGGTAAGCCTGCCAAGGAGGGCGCAGCGGGCCTGCGCGTGGACCATCGTCACCCAGCCACGGACCCAGGGCCTGTTGCCATTCGTCAACATTGACTTGCGGGTACCGCACCTGTAAGACCACGCTGTTGTCTGCTGGCGCTTTGCTGCCCAGCACTTGGCCGATTTGTATTTGCCCGTGCAATACCTTGGGCAAGGTGCTGCCGCCATCGCGAACGAAGTTGAGGGAGAGCACCTGTGCCAAGCTGGCTTGGAATTGAGACAGGTTGGCACTGCTTTTGCCACCGGTACGTAACACGTCTGAGTCAATACGCAATGGCCACAGTTCGTCTTTGGGTTTGTCCATGGGCGCGGGCAACTCCAGCCCCATGCCTTGCATATTGCTGCTGAGCGAATACACCACTTGACCCTGGTGCAGACCCAAACTCGCCACGTATTGGGTGCTGCCATTCAAGGCGGAGGTCAATGCAGTCAGGCCGTTCAACTCGGGCGCCTGTCGCAACGCGTCAGCGCTGACATTGCCTTGCAAAATCAAGCGGCTTGGGCCAGCGGTTTGGCTGCCGGAAAAGCGCAGCGCGCCATCGAGCTTGGCGTCTCCCCCCAAAAACCCCATCCGCACCCCATGGGCACTCACGCTTGTGTCGCTGTAGTGGACAGTGCCGCGGGCCTTATCCATCCGGGGCAAGCCGGACAACCAGTGCAGATCGTTGCCAGCGAGCACCACACTGCCTTGCACCCGGGACAAAGCCAGGTTGTTCAATGGCAGACTCAGTTTTAACTGATGCTCGGCTGAACCGTTGGCCGTGACTGAACCCAAGTAGGGCCCGACTTTGTCTGCCAGGGGAGAGTTGTTGACCATCTGCAATGCATCGCTCAGGTTGCCTTTGAGTTGCGCGTTGACCTCAATCAGGATGTCGCTCAGGTCGTTGATTTGCAGATCGAGCTTGGGCACTTGCAACAGCCCACCGGTGCCGATGCGAGCCGTCTGGGATTTGACCGACAAACGGTTGCGGTTGATTTGCAACTCGCCCGAGAGCTGTTGCAAAGCCGGCCAAGTCTGCGGAACACGCTTGGCCTCAGCCATGGCTGGTGGCCCAGGCACGTACTGAAAATGGGCTTGCTCAAAGGGCGCGTTGACCGTGAACACACCATCCTTGGTTTTGGCAAAGGGAAAGTTGTCCAACAAGCCTTGCACAGCCAGGTTGGCTTTGACAAATTGACCTGCCCTGATGGCGTCACGTAGGTAGTGCCGGGCTTGTGCATCCATCTCCTTGGGCAAGTAGCGGTGCAAGGCTTTGGCGTCCAATTTATGCACCTGCACCTTCAGGTCGAGGCGACCAAGCGGCTTGTTGGCCAGACCTTCTTGCCATGTCAAATCAAACCCAGCTTGGGCAAATTCGTTCTGCAGTCGCGCTTGCTTGATCTGCAATTCCCATTGCTGGCCTTGCTTGGCCCAAGACACCTCGCCCTTGAGCGTTTGCACAGCAATGCGAGGCTCCTCCAACCAATCGACCAAGGCCAAGCTGCCGTCCGTTACTTCCACCTCGGCTTGCCCGCCTTGCTCGTTGACCTGAAACTGCACCTGCGCAGCTTGCGCACCCGGCCACCACCAAGCCTGGGGCGGGCTGTTGGCTGCGGACGATTGCAGGGACAAATCTTTGATCTGGCCCTTGGCAGTGAACCGCAAGCCAGGTGTGTGGGCATCAAACCAACGCAAGTCCAAGTCCAGAAGCTGTCCCTGTGGTTCGGCTTGGCTGAGCGCGTCGCGCAGCTTTTCGTGCAGCGCAAGCGGCTCGGTCAAGCGACCCAACACACCCAAAGACACGCTATCGAGTTGCAACTCGCCTGAATTGGCAAACAACTCGCCTTCACTGCGCCAAGCCAAGCGCGTCTTGCCGCTGGTCCAGGTCTCACCGTCAGCCATGGTGACCTTCATGTCTTCGAGGCGCAACGCATGGCCCGCGCCGTCGAGCCCATCTTGCCAATGCACCCGACCAGCGATACCGCTGATGTTTACGCTGGCTTCTTGCTCACTGGCTTGCCACTGCAGGTTGTTCAATGCCATGTCCAGCGTCGGGTTGCGCAACTTGCCCTGGTCCAGATTCAGCCACAACCTGGCCCAGCCCTGGCCTGCCTTCCAATGCCCCAGCGGCGCCAAGGCTCGCAGCTGACTGGCCATCGGTGCCAAGTCCAGCTGGGGCAACTGCGCATACACCGTGCCCTGCCAGGTGCTCAGGTCACTGGCATGGCGGCTGAACAATGGCTGGGTGAATTGGCCTTGCAGGCTCACACGCTGCCCCCAATCCTCGGGCGGGTTGGCATCGAGTTGCCAGTCATGGCTGCGCAAGCCGTTGCGCATCGACAAACGCAGCTCGGTGAGGTCCACCGGGGCCAGTTGGTTTAATTCGTCAACCCAACGTAGCCGGCCATTGGTTATCAACACATGGGGCTGGGTCAGCACCCAGTCGGCCCATGCGGAGGCTTCCCCGCTTTGGACCCGCATCCCGGCGATCAGCCAATGACCATCGGCGGTGCGCTTGACCTCCAACTCGGTACCTTGCAGCTCTATCCTATCCAAGGACAGGCGCAGCAATGAAGCAGGTGTCATGCTCGCACGCACCACTGGCAAAAACAACACCTGCTCACCCTGGGCGTTGCGCACCGTGAATTCACGCAACTCAAACGACGGCACCCAGCCGTCAGAGATGGTGTTCAATTCGCCAATGCTGACTTGCAGATCCCAGGCCTTGGCAGCCATGTCTTCCAGCTGGGGCCGCCAATCGTTGATTCGAGGCACAATCAAAACATGCAATGCAAAGGTGGCACCCAGCAACAAAAACCACAAGCCCATGACCAACCAAAGCAGCCATTTAGACAACCTGACAAACCAAAGCAAACCTGCTGGCATGGCTTTGACCGCAGGTGTGGTTTTGGGGGAGGGGGCATTTGTGTTCAAGCTGATTGAATTATCACAGGCATTTGAGCCACACGCGGTGCAACTACCCAAGTGAGCCAGCCTGCTTTGCCCTCTTGTGACGGTTCTCGGCTGGTGCAAAGGCTACGCCGCCGCTATGCCAATCAGCTGCACCTGTTGCCGCCAGGTGCGCCCACCCCGGATCTGCTGGCGCAAGGTTTTGCGGCCTTGCAAACCCCCTACCCTGTGCTGGAAGACCGACTGCGGGTCTTGCGACAACTGGTGATGGCGCGCTTGGCGGTGCTCGATTGTGAGCAGCATGCGCCCTTGGAGGTGGTCACCCAAGCCATGACCTGGTTGGCTGAATTCAGCCTGCATGCGGCGCAGCAAGAGGCGATGGCGCGTGCGGCCTTGCGACACGGCCTGCCGCAACGCGCCGATGGGCAAGCCGCCCAACTTTGGATCGTGGGCATGGGCAAACTCGGTGCGGCCGAATTGAATGTGTCCAGCGACATCGATTTGATTTATGTGTATGACGAAGATGGCGACACCTGCGGTCTGCCTGATGGCTCTGGGGTGGTCAGCAACCAGGTCTTTTTTGACCGCATGGTCAAACACATCCACAGCTTGGTTGGCGAAACCACCGAGCACGGGTTTGTTTTTCGCATGGACCTTGCGCTTCGTCCCAATGGCGAGTCGGGTCCCAGTGTGTTGTCTTTGGCTGCATTGGAGGAGTATTTCCAGGTGCAAGGCCGCGAATGGGAGCGTTTGGCCTGGCTCAAGGCGCGCGTGGTGGCCCCCATGGCCTGCCTGGACCAGGTACCTGCGCTGCGCGAGATCATCACGCCATTTGTGTTTCGCCGCTACCTGGACTACAACGTGTTTGAGGCTTTGCGGGTGCTGCACCAGCAAATCCGCAACCAATCGCAACGCCGCAGCGCCAGCCGGCCTGAGCGCGCCAATGACGTCAAACTCGGCCGCGGTGGAATCCGTGAGATCGAGTTCACGGTGCAACTGTTGCAAGTCGTGCGTGGTGGTCAATTCCCCGAGCTGCGCATGCGTCCCACGCTCGATGCCTTGCAGGCGCTGGTGCAAGCACGCTTGATGCCCGCAGACACCGCGCAGGCCTTGCGTCAGGCGTATGTGTTTTTGCGCCGTCTCGAACACCGGATTCAGTACTTGGATGACCAGCAGACACACCAACTGCCCACCGATGACCAGGACTTGCTGTGGATCGCACAAACCATGGGTTTTGAGCACACCAGGTCTTTGCTGGCACAGTTGGCCACGCACCGCTCCCAGGTCGCGCAGGAGTTTGAGCGCTTGCTGCGTCAAGAAGGCGAGGCGCCAGCCAATGAGCAAGCGCCGCCGGCACCGTCCGATTTCGAGGTGTTGCTCGAGTACCTGAGCCCTGCTTTGCATGAACGGATTGCGCGCTGGCCTGCGCTGCCGCGGGTGCGTGCATTGCGTGACGACGCGTTGCAGCGCTTACTCAAACTGGTGCAACGCACCCAAGAATGGGTCGGCCAAGGTCTGGTGAGCCAGACCGCTGCCGTGCGCTGGAGCGATTGGATGGAGCCACTGCTGCGGCGCGAAACCTATTTGGCCTTGCTGCTTGAACGGCCCCAGGTCCATGCACAGTTGTTGCGACTGCTAGGGGCGGCTCGGTGGCCGGCACGCTATTTGATCCAACACCCCAGCGTGATCGACGAACTGGCTGACCCCAGCATGCTTGACGAGCGGTTTGATCCCGTGCTTTTTCAGCGCAACATCGAGGCGCGCTTGAGCGCCCTGCAAGCGGGCAATGGTGACGATGATGAGAGCTTGCTTAATCTGCTTCGCCGAGCCCACCATGCGGAACTGTTTCTGACCTTGGCGCGTGACTTGGAGGGGCGCCTGAGCGTAGAACAAGTTGCCGATGACTTGAGTGCCTTGGCCGATACGGTGGTGGCGATTGCAGCGCAATGTGTCTGGTCGCGTTTGAAAAACCGTCACCGAGACAGCCCCTGCTTTGCCGTCATTGGCTACGGCAAGTGGGGCGGCAAGGAGCTTGGCTATGGCAGCGACTTGGACATTGTGTTTGTTTTTCAAGACGAGCATCCGATGGCCAACGAAATATATGCCCAGTTTGCGCGCAAGCTCATTCAATGGCTGACCTTGAAAACCAGCGAGGGCGATTTGTACGAGATTGACACCGCGCTGCGCCCCAATGGCAGCTCAGGCTTGCTGGTGAGCCGCTTGGACGCGTTTGCCGATTACCAAAGCCAGCGTGGCAACAACACCGCTTGGGTGTGGGAGCACCAGGCCATGACACGGGCGCGGTTTTGTGTCGGTGATCCGCAGTTGCGCGCACCGTTTGAGCAAGTACGCCGCCAAGTGCTGTGTGCGCCGCGCGGCCTGGGCTCCTTGGCAAAAGACATCACGGCCATGCGCGAGAAGATGCGTGCCGCCCATCCTGTGCCCAGCGGCTTGTTTGACTTCAAGCACAGCCCAGGCGGCATGATCGATGCTGAGTTCGCCGTCCAGTACCTGGTGCTCGCGCATGCCCACGCCCATCCTGGTTTGCAAGACAATGTTGGCAACATCGCCTTGTTGCAACAGGCGGAGTCTGTCGGCTTGCTGCCAGCAGGTGTAGGCAGCGATGCGGCCGATGCCTACCGGGGCTTTCGCCACTTGCAGCATCAAGCCCGTTTGGATGAAAAAGCGGGTCGCTTGCCAGCACCTGAGGTGGCGCAGCCGGCAGCGGCGGTCATGGCTTTGTGGCGTTTCGTATTTGCCTGACCAGCGCGGTGGTGGAGTAACCATCGACAAAGGGGATGGCCTGTGCACTGCCCCCGTAGGCCAACACCACCTGGGTTTCAGCCAGCACCGACATGTCGTAATCCCCGCCTTTGACCAGCACGTCTGGGCGTAATTCGGTGATCAATGCCAAGGGCGTGTCCTCCTCGAACCAGGTGACCAAACTGACCGACTCGAGTGCGGCGATCAACATTGCGCGGTCAGCTTGATGGTTCAAAGGACGGTTTGGGCCCTTGCCCAATCGCCGGGCAGAGGCGTCGCTGTTCAAACCCACCACCAAACTCGCACCGAGTTGCCGAGCTTGGTCCAGGTAGGTGGCGTGGCCCCGGTGCAGCAGATCAAACACACCGTTGGTGAACACCACCGGCCCTTGCAGGCGCAAGGCTTGAACCGCCAGGGCAGCTTGGTTGCGGGCGCAGAGCTTGCGGGCCAGGTGCAACTCAGCCATGTTGATTGCGCCAGCGCTGCACATGCAGGGCAATTTGATCCAGGCTGGACATGACAACCACAGCGGCCGGCGGCCGGCGCAGCAAAACTGGGTTGCTACCACCAGCCCAAATTTCCATGTGGTCCGGCAATTTTTTGCGCAGTTCGGCCAAGCCATCGAGCACTTGGTTGGGATTCAAGTTGGCACTGAAACTCAGCGCCACCACATCGACATGCTGAACCTCGGCGGCGCGGGCGATGTCGTGCAATGGGGTTTGCACACCCAGAGAGAAACGTTGGCAACCTTGCAATGCCAGCAAACACTCCACCATCAGCAAGCCCAGGCCGTGTTGTTCTTGCGGAAAAGTGGTGAGCAGCACCGTGGGCGCAGTTTTCGGTGAAGCGCTGCTCACCTGGTGGATCGCTTGGTGCATCAAAGCGGTGATGCATTCGGTGTAGAGGTGCTCCTCAAATACTTCGAGCTCACCCCGCATCCATGCCTCACCCACCATCACATTCAAAGGCGCGACCAAGTCGGTCACAAATGGGTTGATGCCCATGCTGGCCAAGGCTTGGTGCAGGCCACGGCGCAGGCCATCGAGGTCATGGCGCAGCAAACGCTCCATGTATTTGCGCAAGTCCGTGCCTTGCGCCTCGCTGATACCCGACAGGCCTTGGGGTGAATACACGCTGCTGAGGCTGAGCTTTTGCAGCGCTTGAATCGGCAATGCCACAATCCGACCTGGCCGCAGCCCTTGATCGATCAGCCTTTTGATGATCCGCAACTTCTCGACCTGTTCCAGCGGGTAGCTGCGTTCATCAAATTCATCTCGGGCAGGTTGCGGGAATCCGTAGCGGCGCTCCCAAACGCGCAATGTGTCTTTGCCAATACCTGTATCCCGCTCGACAGCGGCGATCGATAAATTCAGGGGTTGGTTGGGATTCCTCAAATTCATGGCCAGATTGTCATTGAAAATGGGTGGTCTTTTGGTATGTCATAGACAATATCTCCAAATTAACGCATGATCAGCCCCATGAAAACCCTAGCCACTCCACATCCTTTCTTTTTTTTAGCCCGCCTATCGGCTGTTTTCGTCCTCGCTTTGTGTCAACCCGCACTGGCACAAAGCAGCAAAGCCGTTGCTTGTCCTGCGGTGTTGCAGCACACCGTGGAACGCTTGCAAGACGAAAAGCCGCAAAACCTCTGTCAGTACGCGGGCAAAGTGGTGGTGGTGGTCAACACCGCCAGCTTTTGCGGCTTCACGCCCCAATACAAAAGCCTGGAAGAATTGCACGCCCGTTACAAAGACAAGGGCTTGGTGGTGTTGGGTTTTCCATCCAATGATTTCTCCCAAGAACCCGATAGCAACAAGAAGATCGCCGACTTTTGCGAAAACACTTACGGCGTGAAATTCCCAATGTTCAGCAAAACCGCTGTCCGAGGCAGCGACGCATCGCCGTTGTTCAAGCAACTTACCCAGCGCACCGACACCACGCCCAAATGGAATTTTTACAAATACATGATCAGCCGCGATGGCAAAACTGTGCAGAGTTTCAACAGCAACACCGACCCTTTGAGCAAAACATTCTTAGCCGAAGTCGACAAGATGGTGGCGGCCCCCAGCCCTTGAGATGAGCAAGCGTGTCGCCATCGTGGGTTCGGGCATTGCGGGCCTGTCGGCCGCCCACCACCTGCATGGCCTTGCCGATATCAGTTTGTTCGAGACGGGTGACTATTTCGGCGGGCACACCCACACTGTCGACATCACCTTGCCCAGCGCCAGCGGCCCCTGCACTCACGGGGTAGACACCGGTTTTTTGGTTTACAACGAGCGCACCTACCCTGGCTTGATCGCTTTGTTCGAGGCTTTGCAGGTAGAGACCGCGCACTCGGACATGTCGTTCTCGGTGCAAGCGGCCTGGACACCAGGTGGGCGTGTTCTGGAGTGGAATGGCGCTTCACTCAACAGCGTGTTCGCGCAGCGCAGCAACCTGCTGCGCCCCCGATTTTGGCGTTTGTTGCTTGACATCCTGCGTTTTAACCGCCTGGCCACGGGGCTGGCCCAAGCCCACAACGACGGCGCCTTGATGATGCCCTTGCAAGCCTTCTTGGACCAGCATGGTTTTGGCAGCACCTTTCGCGATGGGTATTTGCTCCCCATGTTGGGCTGCATCTGGAGTTGTCCTACCTCGCAAATGCTGCAATTTCCAGCCGCGACCATGGTACGGTTTTGTGACAACCACGGCTTACTGCAGGTCAACAACCGTCCACAGTGGTTCACGGTCAAAGGTGGCGCCAAACACTATGTCAAGGCGATCACCGAGCGCATCATTGACAAACGCCTGAACACCCCGGTGCTGGGGATCGCGCGTGATGAGCAGGGTGTGCAAGTGACCACGGCGCAGGGCAACGAGCGCTTTGACGAGGTCATCATCGCCACCCATGCCGACCAAGCGCTACGCCTGTTGCAACAACCCACTGGCGCAGAGGCGGCGCTCCTTGGGCAAATCCGCTTTCAGGCCAACCGCGCGATTTTGCACACGGATGCAAGTGTGATGCCAAAAAAGCGCCTGGCCTGGGCCGCCTGGAACTACCAGCGCACCAGCGACCACAGCGAACACGCCCATGTGTGTTTGCACTACTGGCTCAACCGGCTGCAACCCCTGCCCTTTGAGCAAGATGTGTTTGTCTCCCTCAACCCGGCGGAGCAGATCGGTCCGCTGCATGTGCTCGGCAGCTTCGACTACGACCACCCGGTGTTTGACCTCGCAGCCATCCGCGCCCAACGCCAGCTCCCTCAACTGCAAGGGCAACACCACACCTGGTTCGCCGGCGCCTGGATGGGCTATGGCTTTCACGAAGACGGCTTGAAGGCCGGACGGGCCGCGGCCAATGGGGTGTTGACCAAGATTCACCAGGAGGCAGCGGCTTGAACCCAGCATTGGCCAGCCCCGCCATGCCGATGATCGGTACTGGACAGGTGCGCCACACCCGGCTGCGCCCGAGCCACCATGCCTTTGCCTATGCCACTTGGTTTCTCATGTTGCCGATGCGGCAGATGGCTTGCTCTGGCACGGGTGAGCTTGCATACAACCGCCGTGCCTGGGTGTGTTTTTTCGACCAAGACCATGGCGATGGCCGGGGCCCTGAGCAGGGCGGCGCACTGGCATGGTTAGATGAATTACTGGTCACACAAGGCGTTCACGATGCCCAAGGCGAGGTCTGGTTGCATACCTATGCACGGGTGCTGGGTTATGTGTTTAAGCCGGTGAGTTTTTGGTATTGCCACCGCGCTGACAACAGCCTGGCAGCCATCGTGGCCGAGGTGAACAACACTTTTGGTGAACGCCACTGCTATGTGCTGCCCGCGCCGCGCTACGGCCAAACGCTTTTGGCTGACAAGGTTTTATACGTCTCACCGTTTTGTGAAGTGCGCGGCGACTATGCGTTTCGATTCATGCGCACCAACGGCGAACAAGGCGCACGCACCGTGGTTCGCATCGACCACAACGACGCCCATGGCCTGTTGATCAGCACCAGTGTCAGCGGCCAATTGCAAACGCTTACCAAATCGGCTTTGCGCCGCGCCTTTTTGTCGCACCCGATGCACAGCCTGGGCGTGATCGCGCGCATCCACTGGCAAGCGCTGTGGCTGTGGTTCAAACACGTCCCTTTGGTCACCAAGCCCGCTCCTCCCAAAGACTTCGCGACCCGAGGCCATTCTTGAACCCAACAACACCATGACCACTTTGCAACACCCTCTCCTGGATTTGTCCGAACTTGGCAATGTCGCCCCTGCTGTAGCCCACCGCGCACTGCGGATGCTGCAACGCATCAGCGTGGGCGGCTTGCGCTTGCAATTGCCAGATGGCCGAAGCATGCAGTTTGGCCAAGCCACGGGGCCGCAAGCCAGCATCGTCTTGCACAACTGGCAGGTGTTTGGCGCCTCGCTTCGCTCGGGCGACATCGGCTTTGCTGAAACCTTCATTGCTGGCGACTGGGAAACCCCCGACCTGACTGCTTTGCTCGAGCTGCTGATCGTCAACCGACGGCCGATGGATGATTTGATTTTTGGCACCTGGTGGGGCCGCTTGGCCTACCAAATCCGCCACTGGATGCGGCGCAACACCAAGAAAAACAGCAGCAAAAACATCCATGCCCACTACGACCTGGGCAATGCTTTCTACAGCCTTTGGCTGGACCAGACGATGACGTATTCATCTGCCTGGTTTGACGGCAACACCCAGCAAGACCTGGCCAGCGCGCAGCAAGCCAAGGTACGCCGCGCCCTGCGCATGGCCGGTGTAGAGCCAGGCAAAGCCCAGCGTGTGTTGGAGATTGGTTGCGGCTGGGGTGGTTTGGCCGAAATCGCCAGCTTGGAATATGGTGCCAAGCTCACTGGCATCACCTTGAGTCCAGCCCAACTTGCCTACGCCACCGAACGCTTGCATGCGCACAGCCGCCATGCCGACTTGCGTTTGCAAGACTACCGTGACACCAATGACGGCCCGTATGACGCGATCTGCTCGATCGAAATGATCGAGGCGGTTGGCCGGGAATACTGGCCCATCTATTTCCAAACCATCGCGCGCTTGCTCAAGCCCGGTGGACGTGCTTGCATCCAAAGCATCGTGATCGATGACGCGCTGTATGAGCGCTATGCCTTGGGCACCGACTTCATTCAGCAGTACATCTTCCCCGGTGGTTTTTTGCCCAGCACCAGCACCTTTGTGGCGCAAGCCCAAGCCGCCGGTTTGCAAGTGGTCGATCAACTGCCCTTCGGCCAAGACTATGCCGAGACTTTGCGCCGCTGGCGCGAGTCGTTTTTGCAGGTGCGCCAGGAGCTACCTGCCTTGGGTTTTGACACCGCTTTTGAGCGCACCTGGCTCTTTTATCTGGCGTATTGTCAAGCCGCTTTCGCGCAACACAACACCGATGTGGTGCAGTTCACTTTGCAAAAACCCTTATGAGCATGGCCAGCACCACAGGCTTGGCGCGTTTGGGCCTACCGGCTTTGCCACTGGCTTTCGTGGCCTTGCCCCTGTATATGTTTTGGCCGCACCACATGGCCACCCAATTTGGCGTGTCATTGGGTGTGTTGGGCGGTTTGCTGTTTTTGGCCCGCGCTTTCGATGCCTTGACCGATCCGGCCATCGGTTTGTGGGTGGACCGGCTGTTTGCCCGCGGCGCTCAAAAAGTGTTGCGTCTCAGTTTGGTGATCGGTTTTGCCTTGTCGGTCAGTTTTGTGCTGCTGTTTTTTCCGCAATGGCTGCTGGGTCAGACCATGACCATGGAGGCCTTGCTGCTGCTGTCGAGCGTGTTGCTGGTGGTGGGCTACGCGGCCTACAGTTTTTTGAGTATCGCGCTGCAAACCTGGGGCGCTCGCATGGGTGGCGACACGCTGGCGCGCAGCCGCCTGGTGGCTTGGCGCGAAGGACTGGCCTTGGTTGGCGTGATCTTGGCTTCGGTGGTACCGACTTGGCTGGGCCTGCATGTGTTGGTCAGCGCTTTTGTGCTCTTGTTGGGCTTGTCCCTCTGGGCCTGGTGGTTAGCCCCTCGGCCGACGTCGGTTGACTCATCCGCAGCAACCCGCCGGGGGTTTTGGGTCGGCTTGGCTGGGCCATGGGGACACGCCGGTTTCCGCCGACTGCTTTTGGTGTTCATGCTCAACGGCATCGCCTCTGCGATTCCCGCGACCTTGATTTTGTTTTTCGTGCAAGACCGCTTGCAACTGCCACCCGAATCCCAGATGGTTTTTTTGGGCGCATATTTTTTGGCGGCAGCCGTGTCTTTCCCCATCTGGCTGCGGGTGATCCGCGCCATGGGTTTGCGCCGTGCTTGGTTGCTGGGCATGGGGCTGGCGGTTGCGGTGTTTGTCTGGGCCTTGGCGTTGGGTGCGGGCGATGAAACCGCGTTTATCTGGGTTTGTGTGCTCTCGGGCTTGGCCTTGGGTGCGGATTTGGTCGTGCCCGGTGCGCTGCTCAACGGCTTGCTGTCAGAGGATGGGCCAGCACAGCAAACCCAGGCAGGCGCTTACTTGGGTTGGTGGCAAGTGGCGACCAAGCTCAATTTGGCACTGGCTGCAGGCTTGGCACTTCCCCTCTTGAACCTGTTGGGTTACACGCCTGGCACGCAAGACGCACCGGCATTGTTGGCCTTGTCATGGGCTTATGCTTTGGCGCCTTGCCTTTTAAAATCATTGGCCGCTGGCGTGTTGTTCGCGTCAGCATCGGTTTTCCAGAAGGAGACATGATGCAAAGAAGATGGGTATTGAGCGCGGCTGCGGCCAGCGCATTGGCTGCAACAGGCTGTGCCGGACCAAGCATCGATGAATACGCACAAGAAAAACCTGGCTTGGACTTGCGCGACTATTTCAATGGCGTGATCGACGCCTGGGGGGTGTTCACCGACCGGTCTGGCAAGGTGGTCAAGCGTTTCACCGTGGTGATGAACTGCCGCTGGCAAGGCGACGAAGGCGTGTTGGACGAAGATTTTGTGTATTCAGACGGCACCACCCAAAAACGCATTTGGACGCTCAAGCACCTGGGCGACGGCCAATACAGCGGCACCGCAGGCGATGTGATCGGGCAGGCCGCTGGTCGCACCCGAGGCAACGCCTTTAACTGGCGCTACACCATGGCCCTGCCGGTGGACGGGCAAGTCTGGCAGGTGCAGTTCGATGACTGGATGTACCTGATGAATGAGCGGGTCATGCTCAACAAAGCAAGCATGTCCAAGTGGGGCATCTTCTTGGGCGAGGTCACTTTGTCCTTCACCAAGCGGGTCTGAGGTCCATGGCTTTTTTCCAGCCCCTGAATCCACCGATCACCGATTGGCAGGGCAAAAGTGTTTGGCTGGTCGGCGCCTCCAGCGGCATCGGCTTGGCCTGTGCGCAGGCCTTGCATACCGCAGGCGCCAAGGTGTGTGTGTCTGCTCGGCAAGCGGCTTTGCTCGACGCGTTTGTGCAAGACCATCCTGGCAGCTTGGCCCTGCCACTGGATGTCACCGATGCAGCCGCTTTGCATGCCGCCGCCCTGCAGGTGCAAAGCCATCAGGGCTTGGACATGGTGGTGTTTTGCGCAGGCTACTACAAGCCGCAGCGCGCCACTCAATACGCTTTGGCGGAAATGCAAAAACACTGGTCGGTCAATTACAACGGCGCCTTGTTGTTGCTCGACGCACTGCTGCCATTGATGCTGCCGCAAGGGCGTGGCCATATCAGCCTGATCTCAAGCGTCGCGGGCTACCGTGGCCTGCCCCAAAGCTTGGCCTATGGCCCGACCAAAGCGGCGCTGACCAACCTGGGTGAAGCGCTTTACATGGACTTGCAAGACAGCGGCGTTGGTGTGAGCGTGGTCAACCCTGGTTTTGTGGCCACGCCGCTGACCGCACAAAACCGCTTTGACATGCCAGCCTTGCTCACCCCTGCGCAAGCCGCTGTGCACATGCTGCAAGGCTGGCGTGAGGGCTTGTTTGAGATCCATTTCCCAAAACGCTTTACCCGCTGGCTGCAGTTGCTGCGGGTGCTGCCCTACCGTTGGTATTTCCCGCTGGTGCGCCGCGCCACCCGCATCTGACCCCCTGGAGCTTGAGCGATGAACATCCCTGAACAACGACGCAACGAGATCATTGGTTTGTTTGAAACCTTGCAGCCTGCGGATCTGGCCCGCTTGTCTGATTGGTACACGCCCGACGCACGCTTTAAAGACCCGTTCAAAGAAGTGCAGGGTGTGACCCAGATCCAAGCGATTTTTGAGCACATGTACGTGGTACTGGAAAACCCCCGCTTTGTCATCACCACCCGAATCGCGCAAGACAACCAGTGTTTCGTGGTGTGGGATTTTTTATTTCGCTTCAAAACCATGCAGCCCGGTGTGGACCAATGCGTTCGCGGCGGCTCACACCTGGCCTTCCAGCAAGGTGAGGACGGTGTGTGGCGCATCGAGCTGCACCGCGACTATTGGGATGCTGCCGAGGAAATGTATGAAAAGTTTCCGCTGGTTGGCAGCCTGATGCGTTGGCTGAAAAAGCGGGTCAACAGCTGAAAGCCGTTGACTTTCAACCTGCAGGCAAGGTGTCGGTGAAGCTGGGGCGCTGCATCAGTTTGTCGTGCAAGCGCGCCAAGTTGGGGTGCGTGCCGCGCCAACCGATGTTGGAAAAGCGAAAGTCGAGATAGCCCAGGGCACAACCCACGGCGATGTCTGCCAAGCTTAGGTGGTTGCCGCTGCAAAAAGCGTTGTTGTCCAAACCCTTGCCCATGGCCGCCAGGCTGTCATGCACCTTGCCCAGTTGCCTGTCGATCCAGGCTTGGCTGCGCTGGGCTTCTGCGCGGCCCGCCCAATGGGCTTCAAGGCGAGCGGCAATGGCGGCATCGAGCAAGCCGTCGGCCAAGGCCTCCCAGGTTTTGACTTCGGTACGCTCGCGGCCACTGGGGGGAATGAGTTTGCCGACAGGCGACATGGTGTCGAGGTATTCCACGATGACGCGTGAATCAAACAAGGCCTCGCCTGCTTCCATCACCAGGCAAGGCACTTTGCCCAAAGGGTTGGCGGCCACGATCGTGGTGTCTGCAGCCCAAACATCCTCCAGCACAAAGGCGTATTCCAGTTTTTTCTCGGCCATCACGATACGCACTTTGCGCACATAGGGGCTGGTCACGGCACCAATCAATTTCATAAAAGCTCTGTGTTGTAACAATGAAGTTATTCTAGGCGCGAAGGCTTTCACAAACCTCAGGAAAGCTCGCTCTAGAATCAACGCATGACCGACCATGCTGTCTCCGCTTTGTCTCCCTTGGATGGGCGCTACGCCGCCAAACTCGCCGCTCTGCGCCCCCTGATGAGCGAGCAAGGCTTCATGCACCGGCGGGTTCAGGTGGAAATCACTTGGTTGCTGGCCTTGGGTGACAGCGGTATGCCTGAACTCAAGCCTTTCAGCGTCGAGGCGCGCAACTACTTGCAGGGCTTGGTCACGTCTTTTGCCGCTGCCGAGGCCTTGGCGATCAAAGCGATTGAAAAAACCACCAACCATGACGTGAAAGCCGTCGAGTATTGGATCAAGGCCCAATGCCAACTGCCCGAACTGTCTGCCACTTTAAAAAGTGAATTGGCTTCGGCTTTGGAATTCATTCACTTTGCCTGCACCAGTGAAGACATCAACAACACCAGCCATGCCCTGCAACTCAAAGCCGCGCGATCGCAGGTCTTGTTGCCCGCGCTCGACGAATTGCAAGACACATTACGCAGCATGGCCCACCGGTACGCTGATGCCGCCATGCTCAGCCGCACCCACGGCCAAACCGCCAGCCCCACGACCGTGGGCAAAGAAATGGCCAATGTGTTGATGCGCTTGCACACCGCCCGCAGCCGGGTGGCGCAGGTGCCTTTGTTGGCCAAGATGAACGGCGCGGTCGGCAACTACAACGCCCACGTGTCTGCCCGCGCCGATTTCGATTGGGAAGCGTTTGCCAAACACGTGATTGAAACCACCGACACGCCAGCCGATGCCACCGCACCGCTGGGGCTGGGCCTGCAATTTCAGCCCTACAGCATCCAAATCGAACCGCATGATTACATGGCTGAGTTGTTCGATGCGGTCGCCCGCAGCAACACCATCTTGATCGATTTGTCGCGCGATATCTGGGGCTATGTGTCTTTGGGTTATTTCAAACAGCGCCTGAAAGCCGGTGAAATCGGCTCCTCCACCATGCCGCACAAGGTCAACCCGATCGACTTTGAAAACGCCGAAGGCAACCTCGGTTTGTCCAACGCCATGCTGCGCCACTTGAGCGAAAAACTGCCGATCAGCCGCTGGCAGCGCGACCTCTCCGACAGCACGGTGCTGCGCAACATGGGCGTGGCCTTGGGCTATGCCGTGCTGGCGTATCAATCCCTGTTGCAAGGCTTGAACAAACTCGAGCTCAACCCAGACGCTTTGCATGCCGACTTGGACAAGGCCTGGGAGGTATTGGCCGAGCCGATCCAAACCGTGATGCGCCGCTATGGCGTGGCGGGTGCGTATGAGCAACTCAAAGAAGTCACCCGTGGCCAGCGCGTGACCCGCGAAGACCTGCATGGTCTGATCCACACCTTGGCGATTCCCGCTGAAGAAAAAACCCGTCTGCTGGCTTTGACACCCGCCACCTACATTGGCGTGGCAGCGGCTTTGGCCAAGCGGGCATAAACGGGTTTGTGAAAAACCTCAGGCCTCTGTCGTTGGCCTGTTCGCCTGCACATCTGGTGCACGCTCAGCGTATTTGTTGAACCGCCACGAGTCACCGTGCAAGGTGATGCGTCGCCACACCGAGCGCTTGGCACCCGGGCTCATCTCGGTCCAGTACTGCACCTCTTCAAAAGAACGGCCACAGCCTTTGCAAATCGGGTCGCCCTGGCTGGTCGAGCAAATCGCAATGCAAGGCGTGTCTGCCGTGGTGTCATACCAAGCTTTCCAGGCGGCATAGGCCTTGGCCGGGAAGCCTTTTTCAGCGGCCTCGTCTTGGCGGTGAAAGACCATCAGCGCATACACCTCGGCCAGTGCGCGAAGCTCGGGGGCCAAGGTCACACCGTCCGTTGAAGGCTTCAAGGCCCGCCAATGGTTGATGGCCGATTCGAGGTCGGTGATGTGAATGCTGTCCATGGGGTTTCAGTTGACGGGGCGCAGCAGTTCACGCCGCACCGATTCGAGGGCGCGCAAGCGCGAATCGATGATCGAGGATTCGAGGTTGCCCGCGCGGTCGAGCTGGCCTTGGTTGGCCAGGCTTTTGGACAGGGCTTGCGCAGCACGCAGGCGGTCAATCGCGCCCGACTCGTCCCAACGCACCGCCCGCGCCTCGGCATCAAACCGCAAGGCACGCAAAGGCTCATTGCTTTGCTGCAGCGCCTGCGCGGCCAGCTCCCACACCATGCTGTCGCGCGGGTGCTCGGCCAACCATAGCTGCAGCATGTCGCGGGCAGCTTTGGCCGCAACCGATTGCTCAAGCCCCAACTGGCACTGTGCGAGCAACACCACCCGCGGCCGGTCTGTAGGATAGGCATTCAATGCCTGCACACAGCCTTGGGGGTTGCCCAACCGGCGCTCGGTGTCTGCAGCCAACCATTGCGCGGCACGCAAGCCATCGGGGTCAGCACGGGTCACTTCAAGCAATCGGGTGATGGCTTCTCTGGCTTTGGCGGCTTGGCCTTGCTGGGCATAGGCCATGGCAGCTGCATACAGCAAGTTCACTTGCCGGCTCAAGGGCATGTCTGCGGACCAGTCGCGCTCGAGCGCCAAGCTGAGCACTTGCAGATCGTCGACACCACGCGCCATCAAAAACCGTGCACGTGCGGCCATCATCTGGTGCAACAAGCTTGTGGCCACTGGTGTAGCCGCTTGCAAGCCCATGCGAGCTTGCATGTCACCTATGCGTTCGCTGGTCAGCGGGTGACTGCGTAAATACGGGTAGCCTCCGCTGTCGTTCAAGCGAGAGGCCATACCCAGTTTTTCGAACATGCCCACCATGCCCTGCTGGGCAAAGCCGGCTTGGGTCATGACATTAAAGCCCAGGCGATCGGCTTCGCGCTCCATGTCGCGCGAGAAATTGAGCTGGCCTTGCGCCACACCTGCGGTGCCACCCATGATCAAGGCGTTGGCGGCATCCGGGCTGCGGCTGGCCGCCAGCACGCCCAGGATCATGGCACCCACCAACCACGGGGTTTGCTTGCCTTGCTGGTCTTGCATGCGGGCGATGTGGCGCTGGGTGACATGGCTCAACTCGTGGCCCATGACCGAGGCGAGCTCGTCTCGGTTGGAGACCACAGCGATCAACCCCAAGTGGACACCCATGTAGCCGCCCGGCAGCGCAAATGCGTTGACGCTTTTGTCGCGCACGAGCAGCAATTCCCAGGTAAAGGCTTCGTCCACTTCGGGCTGCAAATGGCCTATTTGCTTGGCCGCGTCTCTGAGCGAGAGCCAAATGTCTTGCAAATAGGCGATCAACATCGGGTCGTCCATGTAGTCCGCGTCGGTGACCAACTGGCGCATGATGGATTCGCCCAAGCGGCGCTCTTGCGCCAGACTCATGCCATTGCCGTCCCCGATGTTGGGCAAGCGCTGCGGATTGGCCTGCGCCTGCACACCCAAGCTTTGCAAGCTGCAAGCCATGGCCAGGGCCACAACCAGGGGGCGCAAACAGGCGACAGGGAACATGGGGTGAGCGGTTGAGGAACGTATGATGGGGAATGAGATGTTACCCCTCGGGCCGCAAGATACAGCCAGAGGTTCATTCCTTTTTTTGAAACGCTGTACAGACCATGTCACTGACCCATTTTGATGCCCAAGGCCAAGCCCAGATGGTGGACGTCGGACCGAAAACCACCACCCACCGCATCGCGGTAGCTACCGGTGAAATTCACATGCTGCCCGCCACCTTGGCTTTGATCGAAAGCGGCACCGCCAAGAAAGGCGATGTGATTGGCATTGCCCGCATCGCAGGCATCCAAGCCGCTAAGAAAACCAGCGACCTGATTCCCTTGTGCCACCCGTTGGCCTTGACCCGTGTGGCGCTTGACTTTGAGATTGGGCATGACCCAGCACGGGTGAGCTGCACCGCCACGGTGGAGACCCACGGTCAAACCGGCGTGGAAATGGAGGCGTTAACCGCCGTGAACGTGGCCCTGCTCACCATCTACGACATGTGCAAAGCGGTGGACCGCGGCATGACCATCACGGGTGTGAAGTTGTCGGAGAAGCACGGGGGCAAGAGTGGGAGTTTTGTGGCCGGATGATCACCTGCACTCCGCCGGCGCGTACTTGGCCTCTAAAGTCGCGCTGACCCCCAAGGTCAATCCTGTCGGAGTTTTGGCGCCTTTGGCCAAGCAGCGCCAGGCTACCGCCCCCTGGTCGGGCAGGCTGAAATCGGCTGTGGCGTCTGGCAATGCCGTTGCTGCCGTCACGCTGCCAGTGAAGGGCACCAACACCAAGCTTCCTTCACCTGCGGCCTTGGTGGTTGTGATGGTGACGGTGCCGTTGGTTTTGTTGATAGCGATGCTTTGGATGTTGGCGGTGGCGGCTGGCGGGTTGAAACCGGCGCTGTAACCATCGACGGAAGCGCTGCCACTGCCCAGGACATCGAGCACATTGTTTTTGGCCACCGCTGCCAAGCTCAAGCCCTCGCTCACCCGGGCTCGCACGCTGTAGTCTTGGTAAGCAGGCACGGCCAATGAAGCCAAGATGCCGATGATGGCAACCACCACCATCAACTCGATCAAGGTAAAGCCGTTTTGCGCATGCCTCGACGCTGAGGTCAACACGGCTGGTTCCAAAGGTCTGGAAGAGAGGTGGGGTGGGTGGCATGGCATGGTCAGCTCCTGTGGGGTGGGGAGCTGCCATTGTTCAAAGCCGGCGCCAGCGGGTGTGAAAGTGCGGTGGCCGATGTTTGTGAGCCGCACTTTCCCCTATGCTCAGGGGGGCAATTCGCGGTTCAGGTCTTTGGCCTGGCCCCAGCGCTTCTTGGCCTGGCCCACCATCACGACCAACAACGCACCGACCACACCCGCGGTTTGGTAAAACCAGGTTTGCACCTTGGGGGCGGCATCGCCCAACACGTCAGTGGGCACATAAGGCAGCACAGCTGGGTCGGTGACCGCCATGGTGCCAGCGATCCAACCCATCAACATGCCGCCCACCGTGACCACCCAGGGGAATCGGTCCATCAGGCGAATGACAAACGTGCTGCCCCAGACGACGATCGGGATGCTCACCAACAAACCAAACACCACCAAGGAGAGCTTGTGGTCGCCGCCACCGGCCTCGGCCGCTGCAGCCACGCCGACCACGTTGTCCACGCTCATGACCAGGTCGGCAATGATGATGGTTTTGACCGCGCCCCAGAGTTTGTCGCTGGCGTCAACTTCGTGGTCATCGTCTTCTTGGGTCAGCAACTTGATGCCGATCCACATCAGCAACACCGCACCCACCAGCTTCAAGTAGGGAATGCCGAGCAAGGTGAGGGCCACGCCAATCAAGGCCACGCGGATGATGATCGCCCCAGCGGTGCCCAGCAAAATACCACGGCGGCGCTGGTGCTCGGGCAAGCCACGGCAGGCCAAAGCGATGACGATCGCGTTGTCGCCACCCAGCAAGATGTCGATCAAGATGATCTGGCCGACGGCCAACCAAAACGCGGTGTCTTGAAACAGTTCCATTTAAAGCATGGCCTTGAGCAGCTTGCCCATTTCGGAGGGGTTGCGGGTGATTTTGAAGCCGCACTCTTCCATCACCGCCAACTTGGCCTCGGCCGTGTCTGCGCCGCCACTGATCAATGCACCGGCATGGCCCATGCGTTTGCCCGCAGGGGCGGTCACGCCCGCGATGAAGCCGACGATGGGTTTCTTCATGTGGGCTTTGCACCAGCGTGCGGCTTCGGCTTCGTCGGGGCCGCCGATTTCGCCAATCATGATGACCGCGTCGGTGTCGGGGTCGTCGTTGAAAGCGCGCATCACATCAATGTGCTTCAAACCATTGATCGGGTCGCCACCGATGCCCACGGCGCTCGATTGGCCCAAGCCGATTTCGGTGAGCTGCGCCACGGCTTCGTAGGTCAAGGTGCCAGAGCGCGACACCACACCGATGCGGCCTTTGCGGTGGATGTGGCCGGGCATGATGCCGATCTTGATTTCGTCAGGGGTGATGAGGCCAGGGCAGTTGGGGCCGAGCAGCAGGGTGCGCTTACCGCCAGCGGCTTCCTTGGCCTTCATCTTGTTGCGCACATGCAGCATGTCGCGCACAGGGATGCCTTCGGTGATGCAAATCGCCAAATCCAGGTCGGCTTCCACGGCTTCCCAAATCGCGTCTGCCGCGCCAGCAGGTGGCACATAGATCACGGAGACGGTGGCGCCTGTTTCTTGCGCGGCTTCTTTGACCGAGGCGTAAATCGGGATATTGAAAATCGATTCGCCGGCTTTCTTGGGGTTCACACCCGCCACAAAACAGTGTTTGCCGTTGGCGTATTCCTGGCACTTTTCGGTGTGGAACTGACCGGTTTTGCCGGTGATGCCTTGGGTGATGACCTTGGTGTCTTTATGGATGAAGATGGACATGATTCAAGCTTTCAATGCGGCTACGACGGCTTGCGCGGCTTCGGCCATGGTGTCGGCACTGATGATGGGCAGACCGGACTCGGCCAGCATCTTCTTGCCCAGGTCTTCGTTGGTGCCCTTCATGCGCACCACCAGTGGCACGCTCAGGTTGACTGCTTTGCAGGCGGTGATCACGCCGTGCGCGATCGTGTCGCATTTCATGATGCCGCCAAAGATGTTCACCAAAATCGCTTTGACTTTGGGGTTCTTCAACATGATCTTGAAGGCTTCAGTGACTTTCTCGGGGGTGGCGCCGCCGCCTACGTCGAGGAAGTTGGCGGGTTCTGCGCCAAACAGTTTGATGGTGTCCATGGTCGCCATGGCCAAACCTGCGCCGTTGACCAAGCAGCCGATGTTGCCGTCCAGGGAGATGTAGGCCAAATCAAACTTAGAGGCTTCGACTTCGGCCGGGTCTTCCTCGTCAAGGTCGCGAAACGCCACGATCTCGGGGTGGCGGAACAAGGCATTGCTGTCGAAATTGAACTTGGCGTCCAAGGCAATGATGTTGCCTTGGCTGTCGCGGTTGAGTGGGTTGATTTCCACCAAGGACGCATCGGTGTCCATGTAACAGGTGTAGAGCTTTTGGAACACGTCCACGGCCTGGGCAGTGGAATCGGCGGGCAAGCCAATCGCGTCGGCGATTTTTTTGGCTTGCGCGGCGCCCAAACCGGTCATCGGGTCGATCAGTTCGGTGATGATTTTCTCGGGCGTGCTGTGTGCCACTTCTTCAATGTCCATGCCGCCTTCGCTGGACGCGATGAACGCGATTTTTTGGCTGGCACGGTCGGTCACCAAGGACACGTAGTACTCTTTTTGGATGTCTGCGCCGTCTTCTATATACAAGCGGCGTACTTTTTGGCCCTCAGGCCCTGTTTGGTGGGTTTTGAGCTGCATGCCCAAAATCTCGGTGGCCAAGCGCTTGACATCGTCAATGCTCTTCGCCACTTTCACGCCGCCGCCTTTGCCGCGACCGCCCGCATGGATTTGGGCCTTGACCACCCAGACCGGGCCCCCCAATTTTTGAGCCGCCTCGACCGCCTCTTGCACCGTGAAGGCCGCGATGCCGCGTGGCACGGGCACACCAAATTGACGCAAGATATTCTTGCCTTGGTATTCGTGGATTTTCATGAAATCTCGCTTTCTATTCAGCGTCAGGGGCCGCTGGTTCTATGCCTCAAACCCTGTGTGGGCTGAACTGGCACGAAATGTATCATGTTGCAATGCATCAAGAGCACTTCTAGACGCAGACATGACAGCGGCCTGACACCGCTGATTCAGGCTTGTTTTGACCGAAAGTAATCGCATGGCAAAGGTTTTTATCGATGGCGAGGCCGGCACCACCGGGCTGCAAATCCGCGAACGTTTGGCACGGATGCCGCAAGTGGAGGTGGTGAGCATCGATCCGGCACTTCGCAAGGACCCGGGGGCCAAAAGCGCCTTGATGGCGGGTGTTGACCTGGTGATCCTGTGCTTGCATGATGACGCCGCGCGTGAATCGGTCGCCATGATCGACGCCATGCAAGACCACCAGCCCCGCATCATTGACGCGTCCACTGCGCACCGCACCCAATCTGATTGGGTGTATGGATTCCCAGAGTTGGCTGTGGGCCAAGCTGCGCTGCTGCGCCAAGCGCAGCGGGTCGCCAACCCGGGTTGCTACGCCACCGGTGCGATTGCCTTGATTCGCCCATTGATCGATGCCGGCTTGATCCCACCCGACTTCCCCTTGAGCCTGCCTTCGGTCAGCGGCTACTCGGGTGGTGGTCGCACCATGATCGAGTCTTACGAAGCTGGGCAAGCGCCTTTGTTTGAAACCTATGCCCTGGGCCTGTCGCACAAACACATCCCAGAGATCATGCACTGCACCGGGTTGACCTGCCGCCCTTTGTTTGTGCCCAGTGTAGGCAACTTTGCCCAAGGCATGATCGTGCAGATGCCTTTGCATCTGGCGGCCCTGCCCGGCCAACCGGCTGCGGCTGATTTGCATGCCGCTTTGTCAGCGCACTACGCCCAAACCAATGACCCCGCCAATCCCTGTGTGAAGGTGTTACCGCCCACCGCAGATTTCAAGCTCGACGCAACCGCCTTGAACGACACCAACGGGATGGAGCTGCGTGTGTTTGCCAACGATTCACACGGGCATGCGGTGTTGATGGCGCGTCTGGACAACCTGGGCAAGGGCGCCAGTGGCGCGGCGGTGCAGAACCTGCAGTTGATGCTTGGGGTTTGAGGCGCTGCGCCGCTGACTATGCTTCCTCGACGCCTGCCACCACCTGCTTGACCACATCGCTGGCGAAACCACGGGTGGCCAAGAACCGTGCCTGGCGGTTGCGGGTGGCCGCGTCTTGCGCGACATGGCCGAATTTTTTCTGCCACACCGCACGTGCCCGGGCCAACTCGGTCCCTTTGAGGTCAGCCATGGTCTGCGCCACCAACTCAGGCGAGACACCCTTGGCTTGCAGCTCTTGGCGCAAGCGCATGCCACCCCATTTGTCTGCCCGGCGGTTGACCAAGGTTTCGGCGACACGGGTGTCGTCGAGCAAACCCTTGGCCTCGAGCTGTGCCAAGGCTTGCTCGACCTGTTCAGGGCTGGCGTCTTCGCTGGCGAGCTTGTCTTGCAAGGCTTGGCGCGAGTATTCGCGCTGGGCTAAGAGACTCACTGCACGGGCTTTGACCGAGGTGATTTTGCCCGGCAGTTTGTCTGAGGTGCTGGCAGGCGCTGGCGTTTTGGCGCGCAACAAATCTGCCAAGCCAGTCGCGTCGGCAGGGACTTGCGCCCCGCCTTGGATGACTTTGAAAGGCCAACTCACCGTGGTGGGCCTCATTTGACTGCTTGCAACTTGACGTCTTCCAGCTCTTGCGCGAGCAAGGGTATGCCCAAGGACTCGCGCACTTTGTTTTCAATCTCGAAAGCGAGCTCGGGGTTCTCACGCAAAAACTCACGCGAGTTGTCACGGCCCTGCCCGATTTTTTCGCCCTGGTAGGCATACCAAGCGCCAGACTTGTCGACGATTTTGGCGATCACGCCCATGTCGATGATTTCCCCTTGGCGGCTGATGCCTTCGCCAAACAAGATGTCGAACTCGGCGGTCTTGAAAGGCGGCGCGACTTTGTTTTTGACCACCTTGACTTTGGTTTCGTTGCCAATGGCTTCCTCGCCTTTTTTGATGGTACCGGTGCGGCGAATGTCCAAACGCACAGAAGCATAGAACTTGAGCGCGTTGCCGCCAGTGGTGGTTTCAGGCGAGCCGAACATGACACCGATCTTCATGCGGATTTGGTTGATGAAGATGACGGTGCAATTGGTTTTTTTGATGTGCGCGGTGAGTTTGCGCAGGGCTTGGCTCATGAGACGGGCTTGCAGGCCGGGCAAGGAGTCGCCCATTTCGCCTTCCAACTCAGCTTTGGGGGTGAGGGCGGCCACCGAGTCAATGACGATCAGGTCGACCGCGCCAGAGCGCACCAGACTGTCGACGATTTCCAGGGCTTGCTCGCCGGTGTCGGGTTGGCTGATCAGCAGGTCTTGCAGGTTGACACCGAGCTTTTGGGCGTATTGCACATCCAGCGCGTGCTCGGCATCGACAAACGCGCAGGTGCCGGCTTGCTTTTGCATTTCGGCGATGACTTGCAGGGTGAGGGTGGTTTTGCCGGAAGACTCCGGGCCGTAGATCTCAATGACCCGACCGCGTGGCAAACCGCCCACGCCCAAAGCCACGTCCAAACCGAGCGAGCCGGTCGATACCACTTGGATGTCCTCGATGGCCTCGCCCTCGCCCAATCGCATGATGGTGCCTTTGCCAAACTGTTTTTCAATTTGGGCCAATGCGGCTTGCAAGGCCTTGGCTTTTTCGCCGGCGGCGGCGATGCTTTTGACGTTGTCCATGAAAATCTCCTTGTGGGTCAATGGGTTGTGGTGTTCATTCCAAGCTGTTGCTAAGCACAGGCTGGATGCTTGAACAGTACTTTATCTTAGAATATCAATCTGTAAACCCCTTTTTTGGTCAGTTTGCCTTACTATATACACATGTCCTTTAACCTCCTTCCCTCGGCGCATGACTGGCGTCAAGCCCACCTCGGGCGGCTGCTGGGCCACGCGATGCGCCGCTTTGACGAGCGGGTGCTGCAGTTGATGGCGCAACATATCGAGGTGCCACTGGCGCTGGCGAATTTGGCCGCGCGCGACAAGGTGAGTGCAGCCCATATCCACATCACCCGGCACCTGCCGTTGGAGGGCGCACGCCTGAACGACTTGGCACTGATGGCGGGCATGAGCAAACAGGCGATGGGCGACCTGGTCACGCAGTGCGAGGCCTGGGGCTTGGTGGCGCGCGGGCCGGATGGGCGAGACAGCCGTGCCAAGCGCATCATGTTCACCGACACTGGCTTGGCCTGGCTGCGCGCTTTTGAGCAAGCGGTGGCCCAGGCCGAGGAAGAGTTTGTGCAGGCCGTGGGCAAGGATGTGGCCACCGTGGTCAGCTTGGGACTGGAGGCCTATGCCAATGGCTATCGTTAACCCCATGCCCACGCCTGAAGGGGCAAAATTTGCATGCCTGCACCCTAGAATGATTTGACAGCGTTTGTTTCGCTGGGGAGAGCGTGCATGCGCATACTGATTGCCGAAGATGACCAGGTGTTGGCCGATGGTTTGTTGCGCACCCTGCGCGCATCCGGCGCAGCTGTGGACCATGTCGCCAGCGGCAGCGAGGCCGATGCTGCCCTCATGACTTCCAACGAATTCGATTTGTTCATCCTCGATTTGGGTCTGCCAAAAATGCATGGCCTCGAAGTCCTCAAGCGCCTGCGCTCACGGGGCAGCAGCATGCCGGTGCTGATCCTGACCGCCGCCGATAGCGTGGACGAGCGGGTCAAAGGCCTGGACTACGGCGCGGACGACTACATGGCCAAGCCGTTTTCCTTGCAAGAGCTCGAAGCCCGGGTGCGTGCGCTGACACGCCGTGGCATGGGCAGCACCACGGCCACCATCAAACACGGCCCCTTGGTGTATGACCAAGCCGGGCGCATGGCTACGATCGATGGACGCATGGTCGAGCTGTCAGCCCGCGAGCTGGGTTTGCTGGAAGTGTTGTTGCAACGCGTGGGCCGCTTGGTCAGCAAAGACCAGTTGGTCGAGCGTTTGTGCGAGTGGGGCGAAGAGGTCAGCAACAACGCGATCGAGGTCTATATCCACCGGCTACGCAAAAAGATCGAGAAAGGCCCGATCCGCATCGCCACAGTGCGCGGTTTGGGCTACTGCTTGGAAAAAATCGCGCACCCACCTGCCTGAGATGTTGACGCCGACACACTCTGTATGGTGAAGCTGTTTCAACGCCGCCAAAACTCGCTGTTTGGTGAAATCCTTGACTGGATGCTCACCCCGTTGCTGCTGCTGTGGGCAGTCACCTTTGGCCTGACTTGGCTGGTGGCTGAGGGCATTGCCCGGGTGCCGTTTGACCGCGGCTTGGGGCACAACGCCAGGGCATTGGCGCAACTGGTTCAAATCGACCAGCGCCAGGTGGCTTTTCAACTGCCGCACCCTGCCCGTGAGATTTTGCATGCCGACGAGACGGACCAGGTCTACTACCAGGTGCTGGGCAGCCAAGGGGAGTTCTTGAGCGGCGAAGCCCTGTTGCCGTTGCCACAAGACGATGAGAAGCTGGTCACCGATGAACTCCACATACGCGACGACACCTTCAAAGGCACGCCCATCCGTGTGGCCTACATCTGGGTGCGGGTGCAAGCACCCCAGGCTCGACCGGCATTGGTGCAGGTGGCCGAAACCCTGGAGAAGCGGTCGGTGTTGGCCAGTGAAATCATCCAAGGGGTGATGCTGCCGCTGTTTGTCATCTTGCCCTTGGCGGTGTTGTTGGTCTGGTTGGCGCTGGCGCGGGGTATCCAGCCGCTGAACCAACTCGAGGAGCGGATTCGGCAACGCAAACCAGACGACATGAGCCCGATCGACGAAAGTGTGGTGCCCACCGAAGTGTTGCCCCTGGTGTCATCCATCAATGACTTGCTGACCCGACTCAAGGACTCGATCGCCACCCAAAAACGGTTTTTGGCCGATGCCGCACACCAGCTGAAAACCCCTTTGGCAGGCCTGCGCATGCAAGCCGACTTGGCGCAGCGCACCGAGGCCAATGCAGACGAACTCAAGCAATCACTCAAACACATCGGCCGCGCCAGCATGCGCGCGACCCACACGGTCAATCAGCTGCTGGCATTGGCACGGGCTGAAAGCAGCGGCGCCCCGATCGCCAAGCAAACCTGCGATTTGGCTGCCCTGACCATGGAGGTGGTGAAGGATTCCTTGCCCCGCGCCATGGAACGCCATTTGGATTTGGGTTTTGAAGGCCCGGAGACCCAGCGTGCGCTGATTTTGGGCAATCCCACCTTGCTCAAAGAGATGGTGCGCAACTTGATTGACAACGCGATCAACTACACCCCTTCCTCGCCTCACCAACCAGGCATGGTCACCGCCCGGGTCAGGGAATCAGCCGCGGGCGTCTGGCTGCTCGAGGTCGAGGACTCAGGCCCTGGCATTCCTGAGGCTGAAAGAGAGCGGGTTTTTGAGCCTTTTTACCGGGCCTTGGGGACCGAGGCCGATGGCTCGGGCTTGGGCTTGGCCATCGTGCAAGAAATCGCTGACAAACACCTGGCCAAGGTCAGCTTGGGTGATACCCATTCCGGCCAAAACCCGCCAGGTACTTGTTTTTCGATTGCCTTTGATGCCCTGCCTTCCAACCCACACTGATAGCGCCAATCATGAAAACCAAACTTGTTCATTTCTTCACCTTGTTGTTCCTGACCCCCCCCTTGTATGCCGCATGTCCGAGCGATGCGCAAATTGATGCCTTCCTAAGCGACTTCAGCAAACGCCAACTCAGCGTCGGCTTTGGCAACGACATCACGACCGAGGATGCGCATTGCGCCAAGCACAAACTGGCCGCGAAATTGCCCTTGCACCTGGGCGAGCGCATTGGCTACAAGGCGGGCTTCACCAGCCCCGCGTCCCAAAAGAACTTTGGCATGGACGGGCCGCAATGGGCCTACATGTTCAGCCGCAACATGGTGGACATCATTGCCGTGGTTCCTGCGCAGTTTGGCGCACGCCCGACCTTCGAGGCCGATTTGCTGGTGGAGGTGAAAAGCCCGGCCTTGGCAGACGCCACCACGCCGTTGGAGGCACTGGCCAGCTTGGAGTCGGTCATTCCCTTTTTGGAGCTGCCCGACTTGATGGTGGCAGGCAAGTTCTCAGGCAACGCCTTGCTGGCCGCCAACCTGGGCTTTCGAGGCGGTGTGCTGGGCGCGCAAGTCCCGGTGCAGCAGACCCAAGCCTTTGTGGACGCGTTGGCGAACATGACCGTGGTGATGAGCGACCAAGGCCCCAAGCCCCAGGAATTTGGACGGGCCAAGGGCAGTGACTTGTTGGGCCACCCCTTGAATGCCGCCGTTTGGCTTGCCAAGGTGCTCAAGAAAGAAGGTATCAGCCTGAAAAAAGGCGACTTGTTGAGCCTGGGCGGATTTTTGCCACCCGTGCCCACCCAATCGGGCATGCAAATTCAATTGCAATACATCGGCTTGCCAGGCGACCCGTCTGTATCGGTGAGCTTTAACTGAGCAGCTGGCGGCTGTCGCTGCCAAAAATCACCACATGGTCGGCCTGCAAACGGATGCCGATCCATTCGCCGAGGTGGTGGTCATGGTGACTGGGCACATGGGCCATGACGGTTTGCCCACTCGCCAAACGCAGGGTGTACAAAAACTCTGAGCCGCGAAAGGTTTTGCGGATGATTTCGGCCTTCACCTCTGCTTCATCGTCATGCACGATGTCATCGGCGCGCAGCAACACATCGCATTCGCCTGCGTTGCCGGTGGGCAGTGGGGGCAAATCATCGGCCACGTCATGCAACAAGCCCAACGGGGTGTGCAAGACCATGGTGGCGCCTTCGCGCTGCGCTTGGGCCGGGGCAAACACCCCATGCCCAATGAACTCAGCGACAAAGCGGGTGCTGGGTCGGTGGTAGAGCTGGTAGGCGTCATCCCATTGGTGCAAACGACCTTGGTGCATCACCCCAATGACATCGCCCAGCGCAAAGGCTTCCATCTGGTCATGGGTGACAAACAAGGCGGTGATCTGCGCCTTTTTCAAAATATCCCGCAGTTCGTGGGCGAGGCGCTCGCGCAAATCGACATCCAGGTTGGAGAAAGGCTCGTCCAACAACAACAAATGGGGCTCCGGTGCCAACGCGCGCGCCAACGCCACCCGCTGTTGTTGGCCGCCTGAGAGTTCATGCGCATAGCGCTTGCCCATGGCATCGAGCCCCACCAGGGTGAGCATGTCGCTGACCCGGGCCTGGCGTTTCGCCGCTGGCCAATCTGCCAACCCAAAGGCCAGGTTTTGGGCCACATTGAGATGCGGGAACAAGGCATAGTCCTGGAACACCATGCCGATGCGCCGCTGTTCAGCAGGCACATGGCTGGATTCACTGCTGAAGAGTTGCTCCCCCATGCGTATGTTGCCAGCCCGGATCCGCTCCAAACCTGCCACGGCACGCAACAAACTGGTCTTGCCACAGCCAGAGGGCCCGATCAGCACGCCCATTTGACCCATGGCCAAGCCAAAGCTCACGCGGTCAACCGCTGGCTGCGCGCGCCCTGGGTAATGCATTTCTAAATCAGACACTTGGAGAAACATGGGTTCCATTGTAGGCAGGGCGGTCTGGCAAGGCGTCTGCCTACAATCTGCGCTCTCTCTCAGCAGCCAGTTGCACTGGCACCCCCTATGCCATTGACCGCCTTGGTTCGACTGCTTGTGACCCTCCTGCTGGCCCTGCCGGTGCTGATGGTGTTGGCTGCATGGTTGCAATGGGACGCCCAATCAGCCGAGGTGCTCCATGCCTTGTCTCAAACGGTTTTACCTGACTACATCGGCAGCAGTCTGGCCCTGTGCCTGTGGGTCAGCCTGGGGGTGATCAGCATGGGCAGCGTGAGCGCGGCGGCGGTCACTTTGTTTGATTTTCCTGGGCGACAAACCTTGAGCTGGGCGCTGCTCTTGCCACTGGCCATGCCGGCCTATGTGGTGGCCTATGCCTACACCGATTTTTTGCAGTACAGCGGGCCGTTGCAAACCAGCATGCGCTCGTTTTGGGGCCTGCAAGGCGCCTTGTGGCCGGACGTGAGAAGCCTTTGGGGGGCTGCTGTGGTGTTGAGTTGCAGTCTCTATCCTTATGTTTACCTGCTCACCCGCACCGCCTTGGCAGACCGGGCGCCGCAGTTGATGGAGGCGGCGCGGTTGCTGGGCGCGGGTTTGAGCCGCCGGATTTTCCGTGTCGCTTTGCCGCTGGCGCGCCCTGCGATTGCAGCGGGCGTGGCCTTGGCGCTGATGGAAACCTTGGCCGACTTTGGGGTCAGCAGTTATTTCGGCATCCAAACATTCACTGCTGGCATTTACAAAGCCTGGCTGGTGATGGACAACCGCTGGGCAGCCGCCCAGCTGTCTACCTTCCTGCTGCTCATGGTTGCCTTGGTTTTGTTGCTCGAGCAGCGGGCGCAGGCCCGTTTGCGCTTTGTCAGCAGCCGAGCAAGCGGCCAAAGCCATGAATCTCAGCCTTTGCAGCTCAGGGGTTGGCATGCCGGCTTGGCCATTTTCCTGTGCCTGATGCCAATCCTGCTGGGCTTTGTTTTGCCCCTGGCCATCATGGGCCATGCCCTGTGGCAAAGCAGTCTTTACCAACCCCTGCCATGGTGGGACTTTGCCCATTGGGTCTGGAACAGTTTGCGCCTGGGTGCGGTCACGGCAGTATTGGCTGTGGCCATCGCCCTGATGCTCGCCCACAGCGTTCGAATGCAGCCAAGCTTTTGGCGTAGGTTTTCAACCCAGCTGGTGGGTCTGGGCTATGCCGTGCCCGGGGTGGTGATCGTGGTGGGTTTGTTGCTGCCGGTGGCTTGGCTCCAATCGCAATGGCCCAACAGCCAAGTGGGCTACTGGTTAACAGCCACGGTGCTGGGTCTGGTATGGGCCTACTTGGTGCGCTTCATTGCCGTGGCTTTGCAAAGCGTGCAAAGCGGGTATGCCCGCATCTCCAGCAGCACGGATGAGTCTGCTCGCATGTTGGGTATCGCTGGCTGGTCGCTGTTTGCCCGGGTGCATTGGCCGCTGATGACCCGCGCCAGCGCGGCCGCTTTGCTGTTGGTCTGGGTCGATGTCATGAAAGAGCTGCCGGCCACCTTGGTCTTGCGTCCGTTCAACACAGACACCTTGGCCGTGGTGGCCTACCAACTGGCGCGCGATGAGCGCTTGGGTGAAGCAGCATTGCCCTCGTTGGCCCTGGTCTTGGTGGGCCTGATACCGGTCCTGATGCTCAGCAAAACATTGCGCAAATCCACTTGAATCGCAGGGCATTTGAATCTCATCAAATGCGAATCATTCTTATTGGATTTAAAATCACATTTTCCTTACCTAAAAGTTTGACATGCTGACTTGCCAATGGACTCTTACACATGGCTGGCGAGGCTGGTTGCTGGTCAGTGCTTTACTGGCTGTCCTGCCTGCGGCCTGGGCGGAAGAACCGGTGCTCAACCTCTACTCGGCCAGGCATTACGCCACCGACGAAGCGCTCTACAACGACTTCACCCAAGCCACCGGCATTCGCATCAACCGGGTTGACGCGGATGATGCGGGGATTTTGGCCAGGCTCAAAGCCGAGGGTTCGGCCTCCGCGGCCGATGTGATTTTGTTGGTTGATGCCACCCGCTTGTGGAAGGGTGAAATAGACGGTCTGTTTGCATCGGTGAAATCGCCCTTGCTGCTCAAAGCTGTGCCAGAAAACCTGCGGGCCAAAGAACGCCCTGAGGGCACCGCCTGGTTTGGTTTGTCCACCCGGGCGCGCGTCATCTTGTACGACAAGCAAAAAGTCAACCCCAGCGAGGTTGATACCTACGAAAAACTGGCCGATCCGCGCAACCGGGGCCGCTTGTGTGTGCGCTCGGGCTCACACCCCTACAACCTCTCGCTGTTTGGCGCCATGCTCGAACACCTCGGAGCGCCTGCCACGGAAACTTGGCTCAAGGGTCTGATGCGCAACATGGCCCGCAGCCCAAAGGGCGGCGATACCGATCAAATCAAAGGGGTGGCCAGTGGTGAGTGTGGGGTGGCCTTGGCCAACTCCTACTATGTGGCGCGATTGATGCGCAGCAACACGCCCGAGGACCGGGCCGTGGTTGAGCGCATTGGCGTGGTGTTTCCCAACCAAGCCAGCTGGGGTACCCACATGAACATCGCTGGCGGGGCGGTCGCTCGACACGCCAAGCACCCTGGCAATGCGGTCTCATTTTTGAACTACCTGGTCAGCCCGCATGCCCAAAAATATTTCGCCGATGGCAACAACGAGTGGCCGGTGGTCAAAGGCATTCCCATGACCAACCCGGCTTTGTCTGCCATGGCTGGGCGTGGGTTCAAAAGCGAGCAACTGCCCACCAGCCTGGTGGGTATGAATCAAATCAAGGTTCAGCAAATGCTCGACCGGGTCGGCTTTCGTTGAATCAAGGTGGGGACAGCCGGGGCTGCAATTGCAAGGCCTCGGGCATGACCTGCTCTTGCACCCGCTCGGGTTCGCGGGGCTCGTCTGGGCCAAACCCCAACACACGCAAGTGCCCGTTGGACCATGCCCAGATCCACAGGTTAAGCAACAGCAACAGGCCGCACACATGGGGCCAGTATTTCCTCATGCCAATGCCCCCAAGCGCACACTGACCTCGTCGCTCGACACGGCCAGCCGGCCTTGCGGGGTGTCGATCTGCAGCACGCCTTGCGCGTCCACACCGGCACCCACGCCCTCAACCCCATTGGACAGCCTGATGGTCTGCCCCGCCAACAGGTCACGCCGCGCAAACGCGGTGCGCAGCGGCGCAAAGCCAGTTTGTGCAAAGCGGTCGAGCGCATCCACCAAGGGCAGCAGCAAGGTTTGCAAGGTATTGGCCACCGTGGCCTGCGGTTGCACTTCGCACCAAGCAGCAGCGGGCATCGAGAGCGATGCCGCTGTTGGCGGATGCAAGTTGATACCCACGCCAATCACCAGATAGCGGGCCGACTTGGCGCCATCGAGCATCGCGGTTTCAAGCAAGATGCCGCCGAGCTTGCGGGCTTGCTGGACGGGCCCCAGCCACAGGTCGTTGGGCCACTTCAAGCCCAAACCGTGTTGCTGATGGGGGTCCAGGCTGTTGACCAAGCTCAAGCCCACGGCCAAGGACAGGCCAGACCATTGGAACGGGTTGAGCTCGAGCCCCAAGGAGAACATCAGGGCTTGCCCGCGTTGGCTTTGCCACTGGCGGCCCAAGCGGCCACGACCAGCGGTTTGTTGCTCGGCAATCAGCAAGGTAGAGGCGGTGTCGCCCCGGCGAGCGCGGCGCATGAGCTCGCTGTTGGTTGAATCCACCTCGGTCAAGGTCTCGATCAACCAATGGGCGGGCAACAAGGCTTCAGTCCTTGGGCGACAACAGGGTGCCGCGGCAGGCTTTGGCGCCGCAGCGGCAAGGGTAGTCGGCCAGCAGCGCTGGGGTGTAGGGCTCGTCAATCACCAAGCCGTAGTCGTAATTGAGCTCTTCACCGGCCTTCAATTTACGCAGGGTGCGGATGAAGATTCGGCCCCCCGCCTCGTCTGCTTCACAATTGGGCTCGCAGGCATGGTTGATCCAGCGCGCGTCATTGCCACCGTAAAGCGCGTCAATGACGTGTTTTTTGTCAATGTGAAAGTAGAAGGTGTGGTTGGGGTCTTTGGGATCGTGGGGATGGCGCTTGAGCGCTTTTTTCCAGCTGATGACCTCACCGATGTATTCGATGATGATCTCGCCTTTGGCGATCGGCACCAGGGCAAACACCCCTTTGCCATGCACGCCTGAGCGCCGTACTTCAATGCGTTTGCCGCTGGCAGGGGCTGGGATGGTGGAAGTCAAGTTGAAAACTCTGGTAAGTTGAATGCGGACATGTGCGCGCATGCGCGCGAGACGACGAATTGTAAGCAAGGAATATTTGCATGAGTAAAACACTGGTCATCGCTGAGAAGCCCTCCGTGGCACAAGACATCGTGCGCGCCTTGACGCCCACGGCAGGCAAGTTTGAAAAGCACGACGATCATTTTGAGAGCGACGGCTATGTGGTCACCAGTGCCGTGGGTCACTTGGTGGAAATCCAAGCGCCCGAAGAGTATGACGTCAAGCGCGGCAAATGGAGCTTTGCCCATCTGCCGGTCATCCCGCCCTACTTCGATTTGAAGCCGGTGGAAAAAACCAAATCGCGTTTGGCCGCGGTGGTCAAGCAAGCCAAGCGCAAAGATGTGAGCGCCATCATCAACGCCTGTGACGCGGGCCGCGAAGGTGAGCTCATCTTCCGTTTGATCGAGCAGTACGCTGGGGGCAAAAAGCCTTTGGACAAACCGGTGAAACGCCTGTGGCTGCAATCGATGACCCCGCAAGCCATCCGCGACGGCTTTGGCAGCTTGAGAAGCGCCGCCCAAATGCAAGGATTGGCCGATGCGGCACGCTGCCGCTCCGAGGCCGATTGGTTGGTGGGCATCAACGGCACCCGCGCCTTCACCGCGTTCAATTCGCGCGACGGCGGTTTTTTCCTCACCACCGTCGGTCGGGTGCAAACGCCCACCCTCAGTGTGGTGGTCGAGCGCGAAGAGCTGATTCGCAAATTTATCAGCCGAGACTACTGGGAAATCCACGCGGGTTTTGCAGCCCAAGCAGGCGCCTATGCGGGCAAATGGTTCAACCCCACGCACAAGGCCAACGCTGATGACAAAGAGATCAAGGAAGACCGGGTCTGGAGCTTGGCCGAGGCGCAAGCGATTGCGCAAGCGGTGCAAAACCAAACGGCTACCGTTACCGAAGAAAGCAAGCCCAGCAGCAAGGGCAGCCCCGGTTTGTTCGACCTGACCACCTTGCAACGCGAAGCCAACGGCCGCTTTGGTTTCTCGGCCAAAACCACGCTGTCGCTGGCGCAAAGCCTGTATGAGCGCCACAAGGCCCTGACCTACCCACGGACCGATTCCAAGCACCTGCCTGAAGACTATTTGCCCACGGTGAAAGAGACCATGCAAATGCTGGCCAACAGCAAGATGGGGCACTTGGCCCCGTTTGCCAAAACCGCCATCGCGCAGGGCTACATCAAGCCCAGCAAAAAAGTGTTCGACAACAGCAAGGTCAGCGATCACTTTGCGATCATCCCCACTTTGGAAGCGCCCAGCGGTTTGTCAGACGCCGAGCAAAAACTCTACGACTTCGTGGTGCGCCGCTTCATCGCCGTGTTCTATCCACCCGCGCAGTTCATGGACACCATCCGCATCAGCCAAGTCGCCGCTGCGGGCAAAACCCACCACTTCAAAACCACGGGGCGTGTGCTGGTCGAGCCCGGTTGGCAAGCCATTTATGGCAAAGAAGTGGACGAAGAAGAAGACAAAGAATCCGGCAAGATTTTGGTCAAACTGAATGCGGGCGAACAACCCAAAGTGAGCGAGGCCGAGCCCAAGGCCCTGAAAACCCGCCCCCCTGCGCGCTACACCGAGGCCACCTTGTTGGGTGCCATGGAAAGCGCGGGCAAGCAGGTGGAGGACGATGAGCTGCGCGAAGCGATGCAAGAAAAAGGCTTGGGCACACCAGCGACCCGCTCGTCGATCATCGAAGGCTTGCTGAATGAAAAATACATGCTGCGCGATGCCCGCGAATTGATCCCCACGGCCAAAGCCTTTCAGTTGATGACGCTGTTGCGCGGTTTGGGTGTTGAAGAGTTGTCACGCGCCGACCTGACCGGCGACTGGGAGTTCAAGCTGTCGCAAATGGAAAAAGGCCAGCTGTCGCGCGAAGCCTTCATGCAAGACATCGCCGAGATGACCGGGCGCATGGTGAAAAAAGCCAAGGAATACGACCGCGACACCATCCCCGGGGACTACGCCACCCTGACCACCCCCTGCCCCACTTGCGGCGGCGTGGTGAAAGAAAACTACCGCCGCTACACCTGCATCGGCTTGCCCGGTGCCGTGGCCAAGACCAACGCAGAAGGTGAGATTGAAGGTCCAGGCTGCGGCTTCTCGTTTGGCAAAACACCGGCTGGCCGCACCTTCGAGCCCGCTGAAGTTGAGCAGTTTTTGCACGACAAAAAAATCGGCCCGCTGGAAGGCTTCCGCTCCAAAGCCGGTTGGCCGTTCACCGCCGAGATCGCTTTGAAATACAACGAAGAAGAAAAAAACTGGAAGCTGGAGTTCGACTTTGGCGAAGACAAAAACGCCGAGAGCGGCGAGATCGTGGAATTTGGTGAGGCTGAAACTTTAGGCGCTTGCCCCAAGTGCGGCAGTGCGGTGTATGAACACGGCGCCAACTACCTGTGCAACAAAGCCGTGCCCACCAACGCCCAACCCACGCCCAGCTGCGACTTCAAAACCGGCCGCGTCATCTTGCAACAGGTGATCGAGCACGATCAGGTGAAAAAGCTGCTCGCTGAGGGCAAAACCGATTTGTTGGAGAAATTTGTGTCCAACAAAACCCGCCGCGCCTTCAAGGCTTACCTGACCTACGACGCTGAGGCTGGCAAGGTGAGCTTTGCCTTCGAGCCCAGCAAGTACCCGAAAAAAGGCGGCGCACCCACCACCCGCGCCCTGGCCAAGGCCGCTGGCAAAACCCTGCCCGGCAAGAAAACACCTGCTGCGAAAAAAGCTGCCGCCAAAGCGGACAAGGAAGCCAAACCCAAAAAGCCACGCAAGCCCGCCGAAGGCAAAGCGCCCAGCGCCGCCTTGGCCGCGGTCATCGGCTCAGATGCTGTCGCCCGCACCGAGGTGATGAAAAAGCTGTGGGACTACATCAAAGAACAGGGCCTGCAAGACCCGAAAGACAAACGCACCATCCACGCCGACGCCAAGCTCAAAGCGGTGTTTGGCAAGGACTCGGTGGGGATGTTTGAGATTGCGGGCTTGATTGGGCCGCATTTGAGTTGAAGCC
>Ga0247831_1001413_pt1 | contig 45038 bp, 42 predicted proteins | sample LaCruzMarch2015__9_FD_192406 | JGI IMG/M metagenome (GOLD analysis project Ga0247831, IMG submission 192406) | Freshwater microbial communities from meromictic Lake La Cruz, Castile-La Mancha, Spain - LaCruzMarch2015_1m | ecosystem: Environmental > Aquatic > Freshwater > Lake | place: Spain...
CGCAGCGACGCGCATTCGAGTTGATCGAGAACATCACCCTGTAGACAGAACGCGGAACCCCTAATCCGCTGCAAACCCGCGTCACATAAGGACAAACTCGCGCTTCATACGGCGGAACTTCAGCCTAAACACCTCGGCGTGGGCGCGGCCGCGGTCAGCCCAATGGCGCGGATCGGCCACGTAGATGCGGGTCTTGATCACGGCCGAGAAGTCCATTCCCAAGGCACGCAACGATTCACCGATCAGTACCAGGCGGGCCTGTGTCTGGCGATAGACGTCGCCCGGGAACAGGATCGCGCTATCCGGTGCCGGCTGATTTGTCTCGATATCCGGGCCTGAGTCCTTTGAGGGTGGCGTAAGCAGTTGATTTATCGGAATAGTTTCACAACACCGGCAGGCCCTGAGGGAAGTGGCACGGCATACCAAAGCGTGCACTTGCGGCCTGCGGGTCCAATGCGGGCATGGCGAGTGCCTCGGCCATCAGCGGCTGCAACACCGGTCCGGCTGCTTCAGCGCCGGCGGCAAGCTCAGACGCTACACCACGTGGTACAGCGCCAGTGCACGGGCATGGACCGCAGCGCGGGCAACCGGATCGTCGTGCGTGACTGCCACCGCCTGCAGCACCAGCTGCAGCAAGGTGTCGAAACCACACCGGTGGCTGGCCACCAAGGCCGGGATGCACTCGAGAGCGGGCAACTGATCGTCGTCCGCTCCCGGCACCGCAGGGAGGTCCTGCAAAGTGGGGAAGACAGCAGTCGCACGACGGTACGGAGCGTGGGCCGGTCTGCATACCCAACCCAGGTCCTGGCGGGACCGAAACACGCCAGCCATTCCTGCTGGTAAGCCTGGCGCTGGAACCCTCCGCCCCAGCGAGCCAGATGCGACAGCATCAGGCGACAGCTTTCGCCATACGGCGACGAGTCGCCTGCACTTTTTCCTGCATGAGCGAAGTAACCCGCCACACCAGAGTAACTTGCCGGATCGGGCGCTCGAAACGCCAATGGACCAAGCAACTACAAGCCGCGCAAACGCGCTGCGTCGTAAAGCCAGTGCAAGCCCAGCGAAGCCACTTCGGCAGCCAATGCGCCCAGAACTGCGGCCGGCCTGGGGGTCATCGGACCGTCACAAAATGAACGCGTAGTTACCCTGCGGCGCGTCACGCTCCAAAAAACAGATGATCTTATTGGCGATCAGCATTGAACCCGCGGTCGACCGGGTGACTTCGACCACCTGGTAGCCCGGCCAAGCCCGCGTCTGGCCCTTGCGGTGTTCCCAGATCACGAGGTTGGCCCGTGCCACAATGCAATCGGCTTGGACGTCGACCCACTGTTCGGCATTCGTCAACATGCGTCGCGTGCGTGACGGGGGCGTCTGGGCATGCAGATGCCCAGAGCGCATCATGGCGATCCGATCTCCCATGCGGCGCCGGTCATCCAGATAGATGCCCGTCGCCAGGCGCGGGTCGACCGGGTCCGGCTGGGCGGGAACCCAGACCATGCATTGCGCCGTGTACTGCGCCAACCATTCGTCGTACAAGCGCTCGTCCAGCAGCCTGGCTTCGCGGAACAACAGTTGTGCCACCTCGCCATCGGCCGGTACAGTACCAGCCAACTGCGGGCCCGTCGCCTGCTCCCAAAGTGTGAGTAGCCGGGCGTAGCGTACGTCATTGACATACGCACCCGATTCCACCGCCGTAGTCGCTTGCATCGCAGCGCCGCTCATGTCAAAACGCACGGGTGGACATCGCGCTCCATCAACTCGAGCCAATACCGGTAGGCGCCCCGGATGCCGGTTTCGTCCGATACCGCTCCGGTGACAACACCGTCGGCACCCACCGACTCCCGGTCCGTGCCCAGACCCTTGCTGAAATCCACCCACTCCATCTCGGGGATAGTGGACAACGAATGTTGTATGCGTTCGAAAATCTCGTTGTCGTCCCGGTACCCGAAGCCGGCGAAGTCCTCCAGGAAACGGCTCTTGAGGGCATTGACCTCGACCGGTGCGTCGTCCAGCACCACGCTGTAGGAATGAACGATGGTCTTGTCGACTGCCACCGGTTCGTATACGTTGTACGAGCCAGCTCCCGAAATGATCATGTTCGGATACAGGATCAGGTTGATGCCGGCGCGCGCCGTCATGTTGAGGTAGTGTTGCGCCTGCTCAGCACCGAACCCAGTCTGCAGCGCCTCGGAGTACACTTCGCGCCCCGGCACCGGCCTGGCCCGTTCCCACGGAGACGGGATAGACGGCCGCTGGTCGATGGCTTTGTGGCCATGGCCGAAATACTGCACCACCATGGGGGTGTTGTCACTCCGAAAATGGTCCAGGGCCTTGCCAGCTCCATGGCGTTCCGCTGTCATCTGGGCGATGGACCGGTGCGTGAACGGCACATGGTACATGTCACCGTTGTTGTCGTTTTGCAGCTTCCAGTTGGCAGCGAACACCATGCTGCTGGCACGTACCACACGCGCACCGGGTGTGGTGAAGGCGGTCAAGGACCAGTCCATCAGGGCCCTGGCCGGCCCCAGCCACTCCAGCAGCGGCTCTACATCGGGATTCAACGATCCGAACACATAGCCGCCGTGGGACTCGATGCGCGGAAACCGGCCCAGGTTGTGGGCCGCCTTGTCGAAACCCGGGCCATACCCTTCTGCGAACGTGACGGCGAGCAGTTCACCGGTGTTGGAAAAAGACCAACCGTGGTATGCACACTGAAATCGCTTGGCATTACCCTGCTGCTGCAGGCAGACCGTAGTGCCACGGTGCGTGCATCGGTTCATCAACGCACGAATTTCACCGTTCGCGTCGCGCGCCACAATGACCGGGCGACGCCCGACCGTGATGCATTTGAAATCGTTGGGATGCGGTATCTCGGTGGCATGCAGCAGAAAAACCCAGGTGCCGCCAAAGACCTGGGACATCTCGCGCTCGAAGATGGCCGGGTCAGTGAAGACTGTGCGGTGCACCATGCCATCTGGCCGCACCAAATGGCCAAAACTTCCACTTTTGCCGTCCTTCAACGGCGGCGGCACCGGGCGGCGCAGCAAAGGCTGAATGTCGGTCATACGGCGGCTCAGGTCACGTTGAGAGGTGCCAACTCGCGCTCAATCGCTGCGCGGCGCTCGGCATCGGGCAAATACGCGAAGCGGATGTAGGCGTCCGCGATCTTTCGTGAGGTCTCGAGGATCAAAGCTCGGTCGTCCCCTGCTCCCTTGGGCACCCTCAGTACGGCGTCGCCACCAAACGTCGACACAAATGGGTTGTTGCCAGCCTCAGGCACCATCGGCTCGATGCCTTGCTGAAGGTTGAGAACGCCTTTTCGCCGCGCGTTACGCAACAAGCGCACACCCTGGTCGGTACCTCCCAGCGTCTCGTGCTGGTGGCGGTTGATCGGCCTCTGGCCGACCCAGGCGTCCCAGTCACCCGGATTCGATTGCTTCTGGCTGAAGGGCCGATTAGCGTTCTGGCCATAGAAATCCACCGACTCCCGGCCGATCTGGCCGCGCTGGGAGAGACCCTCAGTGTCGTCCACCTTGTTCAGGTTGCGCCAGGCGATGACGAAGCTGTTGGTGTCGTCGATCGGCACCACCCAGCGCGTCAGGCTGGTACGACCGAAGCAACGAACCTCATCGCCTTTTTCATGCAAGCCGCCGTTCTGCGAGTAGTTGTGTAACCCCTCGTACGCCATGAAGGTTTTTTGAGCGTCGACAGGCCCGGCGAACTGCGCAGGCAGTTCCAGTTCGCCAACCACAGCACCGACTTTTCGACAGGCCTGCGCTCTGTTGTTCAATGCGTGCTGTGCTTGGGGTTCGGCCTGCGACCACTGCGCGGTTTGGCAGACAGCCAGCCTGGGTGGCGCGGCGTGCGGACGGGGGTCAGTCACGTGACCGCCCAGCAGCGCGGAGCGCAACAGCATGATGTCGTCCACCGAACGCGCCAGCACACCCAGGGAATCCAGCGACTCGGCAAACGGGCGGATGCCCGAGAGGCTGAGTTCCCCATGGCTGGCCTTGTAGCCATACACACCGCAAAACGCCGCTGGTCTCGTCACCGAGGCCGCAGTCTGCGAACCCAGCGCCAGCGGCACCACGCAATCTGCCACGGCCGCCGCCAACCCACTGGACGAACCACCCGCCGCGCGCAACGCGGCCACGCAGGCGGCGTCCCAATCTGGCTGGCGCCTGGCATAGATCGGCGAACCCAGCTTTGTCGGCATGTCCACGGTGTCCATGATGTCCTTGATGCCCACCGGAGTGCCATGCGAGGGGTCCAGAGGCGGCAGCTTGTCGGCGGTGCGCCCCATGAACGGCAGAGGAAACGGCTGGCCCAGGCAGGGGACGGCCATTCACGGTGATGGAAGCCTCCGCGCTTTCGACAAACACGCTGCACATCTCGCGTTTGCCAGAGGCCGTCATGTCGGGCAGTACGTCCGCTGCGAACGACTTGCCGAGTTGGCCCCAGAACAATTCCAGCGCCGTGACCGACACCGAACTGGTGGAGCCAAGGTTGCCGCCAGACCAGTCGACGGCGCCATCGGGGAGGGGATATCGGAGCATCAGCAGAAACTCGATTGCCAGCGTCATGGCCGGCGTTGTTGTTCAGTGGGAAAGTATCTGGCTCAAAAATAGTTTGGTGCGGTCCGACTGGGGGTTCTCGAATAGCTCCTTTGGCGGCGCCTTTTCGACGATACGCCCGTTGTCCATGAAAACCACGGTATCGGCGACCTTCTTGGCAAAGCCCATCTCATGGGTGACGCAAATCATGGTCATGCCGGATTGCGCAAGGTCAATGATCACATCGAGCACCTCCTTGATCATTTCCGGATCCAGTGCCGATGTCGGCTCATCAAACAACATCACCTTGGGCTCCATACACAAGGACCGGGCGATCGCCACCCGCTGCTGCTGCCCGCCAGAGAGTTGCGACGGAAACTTGGCCGCCTGTTCCGGGATGCGCACCCGCGTCAGGTACTCCATGGCCTTTGCCTCGGCTTGAGCGCGCGACGTGCCACGCGCCCGAATTTGCGGCAAGGCGCAGTTTTCCAGCACCGACAGATGAGGGAACAGGTTGAAGTGCTGGAACACCATGCCAACCTCGCGTCGGATGGCAGCCACATGCTCGGTGTCGTGGTCAAGCTTGATGCCGTCCACCACGATGGTGCCTTCATCGTGCTCTTCCAGCCTGTTGATACAGCGAATCAGCGTGGACTTTCCCGACCCGGACGGGCCGCATATCACCATGCGTTCTCCGCGCCGGATGCTGAGGTCCACGTCACGCAGGACATGCAGGTCACCAAACCACTTGTTCACGCCCCTGAGCTGGACGATATCAGAGTCCATGGGTCACAACCTGCTATTTGAGGGCGCGGGCATAACGCCGCTCCAGCGCCGAGAAAATTTGGGACAACGTGAAACAGATTACGAAATACATTGCGCCTACAAACAAGAACACTTCGAACACCCTCTGTGTGGTGACCTGCACATCCTGCGCCATGAAGGTCAGCTCCTGGATCGATACCAGCGACACCAACGACGAATCCTTGATGAGCTGTATCAACTGACCGGCCATCGGCGGTAGCACATTGCGAAAGGCCTGCGGCAAAACAACAAATCGCATCACGTCGCGCGGTTTCATACCCAGGCTCTCGCCCGCCTCGACCTGAGACTTCGCCACCGACTGCAGGCCGGCGCGCACGATCTCCGTGACATAAGCGCCGGAGAAAACCGACAGGCAGATCAGGCCAAGCAGGAAGTTGTCGAACAACTTGGGCGCACCAAACAGAAAGGACAACCACCATTGCGCGATGGGCGACAGGTTTTTGATGCGGTCCCCCAAACCCAGCGCCGGCATGATCTGGCTGGCAATGAAGAATACGAACACAAATACAAAAACCACCGGTGGGATATTGCGTATCAACATCACATAAGCTGTGCCAATCAGCCTGAACATCAGCTTCTTGCTGACACGTGCAAAACCCATCACAGTGCCAATCACGCTCGCTACCAGAATGCCCCAAAAAGCGAGCCGAAGTGTAGTTGCCAGGCCCTCGAACAAAATGTTGGGCACCCACGACTTCGTTGCGTCGTCAAAACGGTAGACGAACGGCCAGACGCTGGACCAGTTCCATTTATAGCTGAACACACCACCAGCGCGCCACAGCAAGACACCCAGTGCCAGCGCAAACACAAGCAGCAAGGCCGTGTCGACCCAGGTCCATCGGGATCGTCGGGCGGCAGGGCGTTTTCTGGCGGCAGTTTGCGGCATGGTAATTGGTGAAACCGGTATGGCGGTCAATGCACTTTGCAGCGTCGCTCGAGCCAAGCCACCACCAGCGACAACGCGATCGTCATGACCAGGTACAGCGCGGCGGTGGTGAGCCAGATTTCGAAAGCCATAAAAGTGTCCGATACCACGGTACGTGCTTGCGTCGTCAGATCGAACACTGCGATCACGCTGACGATGGCCGAGTGCTTGACCAGGTTGACGACGATGCCCCCCAGAGGCGGCAACATCAGGGGAACAGCTTGCGGCAGGATGATGTCGCGGTACATGTCGACGGTGGGAAAGCCCAGGCTCTGGCTGGCCTCGCGCTGGCCCTTGCGCACAGCTACGATGGCACCGCGGATGATTTCTGCTGTGAATGCACCTTCATAAAAGGCCAGGCACAAAATGCCGGCCCACTCCCGCGGTATGCCGAGTACCGCAGCGATGATGAAATAGAAGACCAGCACCTGGACCAGGATGGGCGTATTGCGGATTACCTCGATATAGCTCCAAGACAGGGCCGTGCCTACGATGGATCCAGACAACCGCAACAAAGCCGTGGCCAGGCCGATCAGCATGGCCAGGATCCCGGCTTTCCAGGCGATGTCGAGCGTGACAAATACCCCCTTCATCAGGGGGCCCCAGATCAGCTCCCCATCGATCACCCGGTACAGGTACCTCGGTACCTTCTCCCATTTCCACTGGTAGTCCATGCTCTGGGCACCGTGGATGGTCAAGGCCAGCAGAAGGCCGAAAAGCACGACAAACTGCAGCGACTCGAACCAGGCAGAGCGATGCCAGATGATGGCTCGTGCGGCGGGTCTGGGTCTGCTGGTCTGGTTCAATTTACTTGCCTCTGGGTAAATTTACCACAACCATCTGGCCCGCGTAAAAGAATAGCGCGGCACCACGCTTCAGCCGGTGATCGGTTGAAAACCGTCAGGCATAACGGCTCGGTGAAAACGGTGCCAAGTCGAGGCTGGCGCGCCGTCCCGACAGTGAATCCGTGACGATGGCAGCTCAGCGCCAGGATCCTGCCGATATGCGAATAGCCAAACTCTAGTACGGCGCGATCACTGGCGGGGGCATAACCGATCACGGGCAGGCCGTAGGGCAAGCCCAGCGCGACCGAGCCAGCCAGGCGCACGCCACCCTGCATGCTGGTCAGCGCGTATTTGCCTTCTCCGTACAGCAGTTGGCGTCGCTGCCATATGCGCTGAGCTGGGACGACGTGCGACGTGTAATTGCAGGCGCGGGGTCGGACACCGCGCGCGACGTGCGTGATCGGGCGATTCTGATGTTCTTGGCAATCGACGGCTGGCGCAGCTGCGAGGTTGCCGCGCTGCGGCTCGATCAGATCGACTGGCGCGCACGCCAACTGCAGGTGTGGTGATCGAAATGTCGGCAGCCGCAACTCTTCCCACCGCAGGCGCCAGTTGCTCAATCCCTCTCACGGTACATCGACACCTTGCGCCCAGCGGTGACGCACCAGCGCCAAAGAGCTGGTGGGCGTGTGCAGCACGGAGAAGAACCGGCTGCACAAGGTGCTGGTAGACGCCAGGATACGGCTCAACGTGTTGGTATCGGACATTCATGGCGCCAGTGCACGTGCCACGGTCAAGGCGCTCATTGCGCAGCAGACCATGGACGAGATGCTGGACCTGCAGGGCCGGCGGCGCGCCAGCGGCGAGGAACTGTGCGAGGCCTTGGGCACCGAGCCGTTCAGCGCCACGCACTGCTTCGTTGCTGATGAGATCACGAAGCACATCGAGGCGCGCATTGCCCGCATGGACCAGTACCTCCTGCGGGGCTTGGAGGCCTGGCAGCCGCAGCGCAAGCTGCTGCAGACCATCCCTGGCATCGACATCAATGGTGCTGCGATGCTGCTGGTGGAGATCGGTGCAGACATGGGTGTGTTCGGCAGCACCGAGCGACCGGCGTCCTGGGTGGGCATCTGCCCGGGCAACAACGAGAACGCGGGCAAGCGCGCGGGGACTACGAAGCGCTGAGTGTGGCCAAGAACGCCCCACGCTGGATCAAGATGCTGACCAGGCTCGACTTCCTACCAAAACCCGTCGCAGCATCCTGATCCCTGCACCACCGCTCCAATCTCGCGCCCCGGCCAGCGTAAGGCCAGGTACTCGCACGCCGACGTAGGGGGTTCCTTCCACGTCAACTGCCGCAATGGGCACCCCAGACACCTGCCCGCCACAGGTTCAAGACTACGGAATCATGTTTGCCCAGTCACGGGTCCTGAACCAGTAGCCACGGCGCTCGTCGAGCCAGCTTTTGTTGCTGGCGATCCAGTCGTTCAAAAACTTCAACGTGGCAGGGTTGCCCTTTTTAAGCCCCATGCCCTCGAAACCACCCTCAAACAACTCGCGGTTCGCCTTGAACAGCTTGTCGGGATTCTCCAGCACCTTGAAGCTGGGCAGTGGCTCAGATCCGATGAACGCATAAGCGTTGCCGTTGACTACCTCCTGGTAACCAACGCCCTGGTCGTCAAACTGCCGCAGCGTCGCCTTGGGAAAGGTTTTCTCGATGAACTGGCAAGGGGTGGAGCCACGGCGGCAGGCAAACGTGACCTTGCTGTCGTTATAACCTTCCGGCCATTTCAGGCTTGCCGCCAGTTGCTTGTTGGCAGCGACACCCAGACCCGAGTTTGAATACGCATCGGTAAAGTCGATCTGCTCCTTGCGCGCAGGCGTCACCGTCATGCCGCCAATGATCACATCGAACTTGCTGGCGATCAAAGCGGGAATAATGCCGTCCCATGCTGTAGGGACCAGATCGAGCTCGACGCCCATGTCCTTGGCGAGTTTGGTCGAGACATCGATTTCGAATCCCACCCACTTGCCCTGTTTGTCACGCATCGCCCACGGGACGAAGGTGGCAAAGCCGACCTGCAGCTTGCCGCGCTTTTTAATCGCGTCGACCGAGTTGTCCTGGGCAAAAACCTGCCCCGTGAAGGCAAGCGCCGTTGCCACAACGGCCAGACCTCCCAACAATTTACCCATCAGTTTCATAGTCATCTCCTCAAAAAAAGCCGGTTCCCCGGGCCCAAAAATACCCCGCAAATGCCGTGCCAGAAACGACACCTTGCAATGCACCAAACTCAACCCAACAACCCCAGTTGGGCACTGAACACCGGCCTTTCCGCACCAATTTGGGCGGTCGCAAAAAACCGTGTATCCCAATACGTATTTCACTCGACTGGCCTCAAGCCGCAATGCGGAGATACCCTCGTCCGCCAAAGACTACAGAGGCACCTCACAGCCAAATCCTGGCTCGACTGCGCTTTCCGCAAGGCGTCAGCTTCGGGCCACGCATCAAGGGCTCGACAAGGACTTGGTTGCACATCGTCAGGGCTTGCAGCGCCCCCCATAACACCCTTGCGTGACCCACGCCGCGGGGCGCTACCGTGCCCTGTCCACCTCCCTGGGTCTGCCACCGACTAAGCACCTGCAGCCGTTCGCATCACGCCTGGCATACGCGCAGATGGCTGGCCATTAGCGGTATGCAGCCACCCTTCAATGAAGCCTGCCAGAGAGCGGTCTACCGTGACGATGCGAGAGAGTGGGGACTCGGCCGAACGCTCGACAACGGCAGCAACGCCCCACAGATCGGTGACTGCGGCCACCCCCACCGCAAACCCGGCGTCCGACACATCCAGCGCGGTTCCCTGGGCCAGAATGCTGGCCGCACCGGGCCCATCCAGTTCGAAGCGGACAACCATGTCAGTAGTGCAAAACACGTCTGCTGCAGGGAATCGGTCGAACGCATCGATCAACTGGCGCTGTACCCGCTCTTCGTCGGGCATTGACGCCGTGATGACATACCGGCGGGGTCCGAGCCAGTACACCTGCAGACCCGCTGCCGAGCAGGCCGAAGTGTTGGGATTGGACGGCAACTGCAGCCCGACTTCCCGCAGGGCCGCCGCCAGGGCACGGGGTTCTCCAGCAGTCTCGAAACGTGCACGCGGCTCCAGCACGCGAATCAACACACCGTAACGTCCCTGGGTCATGGGCGCTCCCCAGTCCAGCGCGCCGCTACCCGATGCACACCACAAATCGAACACTGACTCATGACTTGACCCGTCGCCTTTCGGCATCGTAGAAGACTGGGGGCGCAACCACCATCGGAATCACCCGCCCATACACCCGCGCATGCACCGTTTCGCCCAGCCGCGCACGGCCGTTGCGCAGCAGCCCGAGGGCAATGCTGCGTTGCAAGGCCACGCTGCGCACGCTGGCGCTCACAAACCCCTCTTGGTCGACCTTGGCTCCACCAGGTGTGATGGGGGCTCCGTCGGGCACGACCAGCGACGGGTCAACCGGCAGAAAGCCCACCAATTCAGCGCGTTGCGGCTCCACCGACCGTCGCAAGAACATCGATCGCTTTCCGACGAAATCCGACTTGGTGCGAGACACCATGGCACCCAAACCGAGGTCGATCACATCCGAGGTGCCGTCCACCTCGTGGCCTGTGGAGATATACCCGGCCTCGACACGCAGGATGTGGCTGGTTTCCGACCCGACCGGCGTGATGCCAAACGGCACGCCGACTTCCATGATGCGCTCCCACATGGCCAGCGCGTGGCGCGGCGCGGTGTTGATCTCGAAACTGAGCTCACCGGTCCAACTGACCCGCATTACCCGCACCGGCAACATGCCGAGATGGCCGTCACGCATTGTCATGAATGGCAGTGCCGCAGCGGACACGTCGAAGTCCGGCTCCAGTGCCTGCAGCAGAGCACGCGCCCTCGGACCGCACAAGGTCGCATTGGCCCACGCCGACGTCACCGGAATCACCGACACCGCAAGGTCAGGACGATGCACGTTGAGCACTGTCTCGATGTGCTGGTGCACCCGCTCCGCTGCGCCGGTAGACGAGTGCAGCAACCAGTGCGTATCGTCGATACGGAACGTGACACCGTCGTCCAGCAGCAGACCGTCGTCACTGAGCATGACACCATAGCGGCCGCAGCGCGGCTGCAGGCTGGAAAAGTCATTCACGTACAGCAGATCGAGCAGCGCCGGCACGCCCGAGCCCTTGAGCATGAATTTGCCCAGTGGGGTTCCGTCATACACCCCGACTGCGTTGCGCACGGCCAGGGCCGCGCGCTCGGCAGACTCCAGCCAGGACTCGTCCTGCTTCGGGTAATAACCAGGGCGCTGCCAGCGCATGCCGGCATCCACCATAACAGCGCCATGGGCCAGGTGCCAATCGGTCAGCGGCGTGTGACGCCAGGGAAACATCTGCGCGCCCGAACGCGCACCGGCGATGGCACCGAACTCGACGGGCACAAACGGCGGCCGGAAAGTCGTCGTGCCGACAGCAGCCGGCGCGACACCGGTCATCGCGCCCACTACCCCAATCACATTCAGGTTGCCAGTCTTGCCCTGGTCCACGCCCATGCCGGCCGTGGTGTAGCGCTTTATCAGCTCTATCGAATCGAAACCCTCGCGGATCGCCAGCCCGAGGTCGGCGGTGGTCACGTCGCCCGAAAAATCGACGAACACCTTGTCGCGACGCCGGCCCCGTGCGACTGCCCACAACGGTGCCCCGACTGTGCAAAGTTCGTCCTGCGCTTCAGGCAGCGTGATTGGCGCACTGGTGCCACCGCATGCCGTGACGGCCGCAGCGCCAGCGCGCCTGCCGTCTTCGAGACACCCCGACAAGGCGAATATGCCGTTGGCGGCCCCCGCAAGCTGCAAGTGGTGAGACGTGGGCGCCGCCACAAAGCTTTGCACCACATCGCTCCAGATGACGCGCGCCAACCGGCTCTGGGAAGCGAGGTGAATCGCTGGATTCCAGCCGCCGGAACTGGCGAGCAGATCGCAGTTCAGCCGATGGGTCCTTCCCGCCAAGTCGACCACTTCGACCGCTTCGACATGTCTGCCACCGAAGGCCTTTCGCACCTGTGCACCAATGTGGCAGGAAACGCCCAAGGCGCGGGCGACGCCCAGCAGGGATGGCGAGGGTTCGGACCTCGGATCAACCACCTGCACCGACGCGCCAGAACGGGCCAGGTCAAAGGCAGTGGCGTAAGCCGAGTCGGTATTGGCAAACACCACGGCACGGCGTCCTGGCAACACTGCGTACTGATTGACGTAACTGCGCACGGCCGACGCCAGCATGATGCCAGGCCGGTCGTTGTTGGCAAAAGCGACTGGCCGCTCGATGGCACCGGAAGCCACGATGACCTGTGCCGCGCGTATTTTCCAGTTGCGCAAGTCAAGCCCCGACGCATCGACCGGATTGCGTTCCAGCACTGTCACCAGGTTATGCTCGTGGTAGCCCCAGACTGAAGAGCGGCCCATCACGCGTACATTGGCGCAGCTGCGCAGTTCGGCCAGCACGCCATCAACCCAGAGGCCGGCTGGTTGTCCATCGAGCGTGGCGGCGTCACCGGCCAGCCGGCCACCAGGAAACATGCCATCATCCACCAGCATGACGCGCATGCCAGCACGAGCGGCAATCAGGGATGCGATCAGGCCAGCGGGCCCGCCTCCCGCCACCAGAAGATCACAGTGGCCGAAGCGGCTTTCGGAGCACGGTTGCCAGGCATCGTCCCCGGGGACGCGGCCCAAACCTGCCAGGCGCCGGATCGACGGTTCGAACCAATCGAACCCAGGTGACATGAAAGTCTTGTAATAAAAGCCGGCCGGCAGCAGCCGTGAAAACGCCTGCGTAACCGAACCCAGGTCCAAAGACGCACTGGGCCAGGCGTTGACACTGGCCAGACGCATGCCATCCATCAGCGGCAAAGTGGTTGCGAGCTGGTTGGTGGAAGGGTCGGGGTGCAGCCGGTTGACCAAAATGCCACAGTCCTCGTAGCCAGCGCCGAAGATGCCGCGCGGTCGGTGCAGCTTGAAGCTGCGCCCCACCAGCGAAACACTGTTGGCCAGAAGCGCAGACGCTACCGTGTCACCGGCGTAGCCGACAAAGGGTCGCCCATCGAACGTGAAGGACAGCGGTCGGTTGCGGTCGATCACACCGCCGGTGGGCAAACGCGAACGCTGCGTCAAGGCACATCCCCTCCGGCAGGGTCGATTGGCAGCAACTCGTGCGTCACTGTATTGCGTTGCAGTGCAAACCAACTGCCACAACCCCGGGCGTGCCACCATCGCTCGGAATGCTCACCCCGCGTGTTGTTCCGCATGACAACCCAATCGGCCCAGGCCGCGTCGGTCACCGCCTGCGGTTCGGATGGGCGTGGAGGCAGCAATTCGCCGGCACAGACGAACTCGGTCTCCGGGCGCACACCACAGAATGGGCAGGGAATGGGCAACATGGCGTGCTCAGCGTTGGGATACGAGACCGACCTCGATCATGAACTTCAGACTGTCAAAGCGTTCCAGCCCGAACTGATCGGCAAGCAAATGTGGTTTGTCCGTAGCCAGCAGGTGCGCGTAGGTCAGGCCACCCACCGGGATCGCCTTGAAGCCACCCCACCAACCGGTGCTGACATACAGGCCGCCCACAGGGGTGGCCGAAATGATGGGGCTGGCGTCGTGCGCAAACTCGATGGCGCCGCCCCACTGGCGCAGCATTTTCAAGCCCTTGAAACGGGGGAACAGTTCCAGCATCGCCGCTACCACCTCTTCGAAAACCTGAAAGTTGCCACCCTGGCGATAGGACGGGATCGGATCGGTCGCGCCGCCGATCACCAGTTCGCCCTTGTCCGACTGCATCAGATAGACACCAGTGTCGGGGCAATTGACGATCACATCGACTACCGGCTTGATCGGCATCGACACAAAAGCTTGCAGGTTACGCGTCACCAGGGGCAATCGCAAACCGGCCATGGCCGCCACGTGGCTGGTGTTACCCGATGTCGCAAGGGCCACCTTGCCAGCGCGGATGTCGCCCCGGTTGGTCCTGACACCGGTGACCCGCCCGGCACTGCTGCGCAAGAAACCGGTGAGCTCGGTCTGTTGGTGGATCTCGACACCACGCGCGTCGGCCGCACGCGCATACGACCAGGCTATGGCGTCGTGGCGTGCCATGGCGGCTTGCGGATGCACGACACCGGCCAGAGGTGGCAGCCGCGCATTCTTCAAATCGCCCATGGCCGGTACCAGGCGATGCACCTCCTGCATGTCGACAATGTTGTAGGTTGGACCATGCAGGTCCATCGCCATCGAGCGGCGGCGCAGGTCGCGCAACTTGGAAGAGCTCTGCACCAGGTCCACCATGCTGCGCTGGCTGAACAGGATGTTGTAGTTCAGCTCCCGCGTCATGTCTTGGTACAGCTGAATCGACTTGGCGTGGAACTTGATGCTGGCGTCGCGGAGGTGATTGGCGCGTATGGTGTGGGTATTGCGTGCGGTGTTGCCGCCGCCCAACCAGCCCTTTTCTATCACCGCTACGCTGGTGACGCCGTGCTCCTTGGCCAGGTGGTAGGCGGTTGACAAGCCGTGCCCGCCGGCCCCGACGATCACGATGTCATACGAAGATTGCAGCGGCACTGATCGCCAGGCCCGCTGCCAGTGCTCATGGTAACTGACCGCGTTGCGCGCCAGCGAAAAGAATGAATACCGCTGCACGATGATTCCGATAGGCTGACTGTCGATCGATCAGTGCTCCATTGCCGCTTTGACTACCGCTGCCAGCGCCCGGTCGTTCTCCTGCGGCAGCCCTATGGTCATTCGAATGAAGGTCTCATATCCCGGGTCGCGCCATTCGCGAAGAAAGATGCCTTGTTCCACCAGGTGCGAAATCACCGAGGCGGCTCTGGGCCCGTAGTCGAAGGACACGAAGTTAGCCCGCGAAGGGAGTGTGCGGTAGCCCATATTTTTGATCAGGCCGCTCACCCTCTCCCGCTCCGCCAGCGCCCTGGAGATGCAGTCTTGGGCGTAGGCCTCATCTGCCAATGCCGCCTCGGCTGCCACCACTGCCAGACAACTCAGATTGAAATTGAGCTTCACGCGCACCAGGCCATTGGCCACCTCCGGCGACCCGGCCAGCGCGTACCCGATGCGCATACCGGCAATCGCGTAGGCTTTGGACAGGGTACGGGTCGCCAACCATGGGCCACGCCGACGTTGCAACTCGGGCAAGGCGCCAATGCCACCTTGCGCTGCATCGAACTCGTAATAGGCCTCGTCGACCACCAGCAACACATCCTCCGGTACGCCTTGCACCAGGGCTCTGATCTCTTCCTGCGGCAACGGAGCGCCGCTGGGGTTGTTTGGCGTACAGGCGAACACGACCTTGGTACTGGCATCGATGGCACCCAGCAAACCAGCGACATCATTGCGGCCGTCGTCGAGGTTGCGTACCAGTCGTGCCTCAGCCCCCATGGCGCAGGTGCCCAAACGATAACGAGGGAATGACGGTGTCGGCATGACTGCACTGTCACCCGGCCCAAGCGCCATCTGGGGAACCAAACCCAAAATTTCATCCGAACCGTTGCCGATGACAATATTTGCCGCCGCCACACCCGTGCGAGCCGCGATCATGGCCGCCAGAGCACCAGGCCGGGGATCCCCGTACCGGTTGACCGCTGCAACGGCGTGACTCACGGCCTCGATCACCCGGGGCGAAGGCGGGTACGGACATTCGTTCAGATGCAGCAAGACCGGGTTGTGCAGAACGCCCTCGCGGGCCAGCGATGTAGCGGTCTGGACGCCGCCGAACGCGTTCAAACTTCGGACAGCTGGTGACAAAAACCGGGGTGAATTCATGCAACGATCTCCAAAACGGCCATCGATTCAATCTGCCAAGTTTCTTCAAATGAAAGAATAATCTTCTGGAGGCAACCGGGCAAGCAGAATACCATGCAATCAGGCGACGCCGGAATCGGGTTTAACCAAGCGCGCAGGTTCGGCGGCGGGCAACACCTCGCTCCAGACTGGCCGGGTCTTCCACTGCGGGGGGGGGGGGGGCGGCCAAGGCCCCCCCCCCCCCCGCCCCGCCCGGCCCCCCCCGGGGGGGGGGGGGGGGGACTGCAAGGTCCCAGCCCGCGGAACATGGACCGAATCCGTGACGAACCGTGTGGTCGGCACATAACGCAGGCAATTTCCAAAAAGCACGCCAGACGGCAATCCGTAGCAACAACTCCGCGCCAGGGTACCGCGACGGCAAGGGATCATCTGCCAGCACCATCGCTGCTGCGTTCACCCGCAACCACTGTGGCTGCTCGAAGTCAATAAAAAAAGTCCGACCTGCGGATTGGCAATTATGTTGCCGGTACTGGGAAACATGTCATTTCCGGTGTAACTCGGCAGCACGCGCGTACGCTGGTAGAGCATTCGCACAAAGCCAGGATCGCCGCCCTCTCAAGAACACTCGGGATACCCCTCGGTGCTGGCTGTAGCCATGAACACCATCCGTTGCCGGCAGATGAATTCGCAATCCGCTTCGATGAGCAAATGCCGGACATGAACCTCGGCGACGCGGTCCGCCAGGCGCACGGAATCGAATTGTTCTTGCAGCGCGCAGCTCTCAGGGTGGTAGTGCAGAGGTTCGGTCATGCTGCCCCTCTTTCTGGTGAACTGGACTCACGCTGGACACCACGCTGTCTTCTGAGAAACACGAACAGCGGGAACTTTCATTGCACGGCATGCAAGCGGGGCGAGGCCAGTATCTTGTAAAGGTTGAGAGTTTCATCCTGTCTCATGCCTGCGCCGGCATGCCCTCGCTGGAAAGTGGCAGCGATCCCCGGCAACGCGCCAACCAGACGGAGTGGCAAACGATGCACAAGTCGGATGGAATTTGTGCCCATCAATTGCGACGGTGGCTCATGTTTGTTAGCTCTGACTGCCAAACTTTAGATGCGCCCTGCTCAGGAACTGAAGGGGCGACTTCGATTAGCAGTCCGATTCCGCTATGCACCGGGCATTCTCAATGTCCACATAGGTCTCGGATGGCAGTTCGCCGATCGCGTGCAGATACACGGCTTCCCAGCGTGTGAAGCATCTCTGTCAACTTGATCCGAGTCGGCAGTGGGTTCCATGTTGTACGCCCACAGGGCCCGCGCTGTGTCGGCTGCTGCGTCTCGCAGATGCTCAGGAGCATCCCGGGCATCAAGCAAGTCAAGTTCGAGGTGGTTGATGGTGCGTTCCACGAAGCTGCCTTCGGTGCCAAACTGCTCGACGCGAATGAGGAAGACATCCAGCAGGAGATCCGCACGCGCAGACCCAGTATCCATTTGCAGGCGAGACCGAGTAGCCGGCGTCAACTATCCCTAGAGCGCCAGAGCAAATCGCCTTCTGCCCGACACGCGGGTACCAGCCATCCAGCCTACCAAGCCGCGTTCGAGTGGCGCACCATCACGCCAGAGGCCCTGACCTACCTGGGGACCGGCGCAATGGGCCAAGCGTCGTCGCACGGCCTGTGCATGGGGCTGGGTCGACCGGACAAGCGTGATGGTCATCGACGGTGATGGCAGCATGCTGATGAACCTGGGCAGCCTGGTCACCATTGCGCAGGCTGCGCCACCGAACCCGGTGCATTTCGTTTGCCAGAACAACACCTACGAGGCGAATGGCTTCCACCCGATACCAGGTGCCGACAAAGTCAGCTTCGCCGGGTTCGCACGTGCGGCCGGGATCGAGAAGGTCTACGAGTTTGACGAACTTGCCGACTTCGACCAGCGCATCGGTGCAGTGCTCGCAGAGCCGGGGCCGGTTTTCGTGGTGCTCAAGGTAGTAGCCGGGCAACACTACCCACAGGACTGGTCAGCTATCCACAGCGGTGCCTTGCGACAACAGTTTGCAGAGGCGTTCGCAATGGCATAACCCGAGCGGGCAATGGGTCAAGCGGCCCGGTAGGCTGTGCATTCCACTTCGACCATGATGTCCGGGTCAAAGAACGCACTCATGTAGACCCAGCCCAGCGCGGGCCGGATGTCCTTGAATACCTCGGCATGGGCGCGGCCTGATTCGACCCAGTGGCGCGGATCCGCCACGTAGATGCGGGTCTTGATCACGTCCTGAAAGTCCATGCCCAAGGCACGCAACGACTCACCTATCAGCACCAGGCAGAACTGGGTCTGGCGATAGACGTCACCCGGGAACAGAATCGCGCCATCCGGTGCCGCTGGCGAGCATAGGCTGGTCTCGGCCAGGTTGCCGATACGCACGGCCCTAGCAAATCCGTTTTCGGCTTCCCACGGACGCGAAGTCGTGTAGATCTGGCGCTGAAGGGCCAAAGATCCGGGATTACCTGGCGCATCAGGTTGTAGGTCTTGGCAGGAAGGCATGTTTTCTCCGTAAAAGTAGACAGATGTGGGCTGGTCATCGCCCCTGGCGTGGCGGAGCGCCATGAAGCGTCCGTATCCCCGTCAACGCTGGCAATTGTTCCAAGCGCTGGCGCAGTTCGCTTGCGCCAGCGGCCCCCAGGACGGGATCGACGCAGGCATGAAACTTGACAACCAGTTGGGCGTCAGATAGCGGCCGCTGCGGCATGCCCGACGGGACGCAAACGGTGCGCGAAACAACACGGCCAGACAACCCCGTCACGGTAAGGACAGCGCCCTCCGGGCAGCCCTGCAGCGCCTGCAAAGCTGCGCCGGACGGCAGCCGCACCTCGACTCGCGCCAACGCCGCGATGAAGCCGGGATCAGAAAGGCTGTCGGTGTTGAGGTGGGATGGGAGCAATGCACCAAATGCCAACACAGCGCCCAGCGCAAACGGCAGGCTGAATTGTGCCTCGGTCGCGTTCTGGGGCGGGCCGAACGGCATGTTGTCCAGTACCCCCGCCGGCACCTCACACAACACGCGGGCGACCGGCTCCTGCAGGTCAGCCATGGCATCGCACAAGGCCTCGGTGGCCGCCTGACCGTAGGAGCATATCGGATACTGCTTGAATGCCATGGGTGCATGCTCGAACACATACCGATGACCGAGCAGCGCGAGCTCTTCCATGCGCACCGCACCGTCATTGAGCAGCGCAGCAAAACCATGACGATGCCCCACCACATCGGCGCCCATGGCGATGCCAGCACGCGCCAGCATGGCCGAGCGCACACCCGCCTCGGCCGCCAGTCCGCATGCCACCGCTTTCATGGGCGTGCCGACGATGGCGCGCAAACCGCTTGCCTGCGCAAGAGCGATGTCAATGGCAGCGGTTGTTCCGGCGGCATCCAGCGACATGGCCTTGGCGGCGCCTGCCGCTGCCGCGACGGATCCGAGCAGCCCGGTCGTCCAATAACCATTCCAGAACAGATCGTGTCCAAAGGCCCTGCCCAGAGCGCAATGCACTTCCACACCCGCTACAAACGCGTCGAAAGCGCCCTGCCCGCTGCAGTCCATGGATTCCGCCGCGGCCCACACAGCGGGCCACACCACGGCGCTCGCGTGCACCATGCCCTCATACGACACATCGTCGAAATCGAGCACGTGGGACGCGGTGCCGTTCACCAATGCTGCCGCCAAAGCCGAGCTGCGTTGAGCGCTACCAAGCACCGTGCAGTCACCGGATCCGTATTCCATCAATGCAACGGTACGGACACGCCCACACAGCGTATGCCCTGCCCCTGCGATCGACACGCCGACAACATCCAGCAGGCTGCGACTTGCCTCCAGCCGGGCTTTGGTCGGAGCCTGTTCCGCCTTGAAACCCACAACCCAGCGAGCAAGCGCGCGCGAAACAGATGACTCAGCGCCACCCATATTGGGTCAGGCCCGATCTATGCCGCTGGCCTGCAACTACCAGACTACTGTTGACCTACCACGCCCCACTGCTTGTTGAGCTCGGTGAAGTACCCAGTCTGTTGCTTGATCGTAATCCAGTTGTTGACAAAATTGATCCATTGCTGATCATCGATCGCCATCAGAAACGCCATCGGAATGCTGTTCTTTGGTTTGTCCAGCAGGATCAGTTGCAGATCAGGATACTGTTTCATCAGCGCTGCTCCCTCGATCAGGCTGGCCACGGTGAAATCCACCTTGCCAGCCAACAGTTCCTGAAAGTCACGCGCAGGAGACTCCACGCGCTTGACCTTCACTTTTGGCAAATTAGCTTGCACGAACTGCTCAAACGTCGTGCCAAGGTTGTATGCGGCCGTGAGCTTGGGGTCGTTCATGGCCTCCCAGGACTTGAACTTGGCGACGTTTTTCTTTTGTACCAAAGGGAAAAACGCATTGCGACCCCAAGGAATGGAGAACGCCGCCGCCTTTGCCCGCGCGACACTCATCGAGGTGCCGGTCATGGCGATATCGAACTTGTCGGACTGTACGGCCGTCATGATGGACTTCCAGTCTGTGATCACAAACTCGACCTTGACACCGAGGTCCTTGGCGAGTTCGTTGGCAGCATCGATCTGGTGGCCTCGGAACTCGTTGCTGCCAGGGTCGCGAAAGCTCATGGGCATGAAGTCACCGGTCGTGCCAACGCGCAAAATGCCGGTCTCCTGGACTTTTTGCAGGCGCGATTTGCTCGCCTGGGCCAAGGCGTCGGCTGGTGCCAACAGGGCGGCCACAGTCAGGGCCACAGCGAGGGCTGGAAGGATACGTTTGAACATGGATGCTCCTTGAAAAATCAGGGGTTGGGGGAAGGTACCGGGTAGGCAGACTGCAGGGTCTGGCGCAACTTTTCTCGCCGATGTTCCTGACTGTCCATGCCTGAAGACAGAAGACTGTCGGTGACGAACTGTCCGAAGCTTGCAAGCGCTGCAGCATCGGCGAAGGTGCGTGTTCCGGCCGGCCAAACAGTGTCCTGGCAATAGGTGCCGATGACGCCGTCGTGTGCTGGCGCCGCGACCGGAACAGCCTGGCTACGGATTCCGTTGCGCACCAGCCGTCGCAAGGTCGCAACACCACGATCTGAAGTACCCAGGTTCTCGTTCGCGTGCACGGCGATCGGGCGCTGAGACACCTGAACCTCATAGTCGCCAGGAAAACGCTGGCGCTGCTCGTAGGAGCGCTCCTCTTCGGTCTGGCCAACAAAATCGATGCTCTGTTTGCCAACTTTCGACGCGTCACCAATGCCTTTGGGGTCGAGTTCTGTACGGAAAAAGCGCCAGCCGATGGTCATGGTGTGGGTGTCGTCGATCGGCACCATCCAGCGCAACATGGACGAGCGCTGCATCAATTTGGTCTTGTCGGCTGCCTCCCAGATGGCACCGGTCTGGTTGCAGTTCGGGAGAATGGTCTCGGTAGAGCGCGTCCACCAGTGGTCCTTCCACAGCCGGGTCTGCACATTGATCATGCCCAAGGGGGTTTCGCGGTACTCGATCTCCTGCTCGGCCCCGGACGCATCACCAAACTGGGCGCCCGTCATGCGGGTATGCAGGTACACGACGTGCACCGGGTCCTGGGTGTTTTCATAGACCTGCAACCAGTTACAGGTGATGGACAGCGAGAACGGCACCATTTGCGTATCTGCAATGAACTCGGTGTCGTACCGCGGCATCTCGGGCATGCTGTCGGGGTGTCCAAAATAGGCGAACAGGATGCCGTTGACCTCGCGCACCGGATAGGCCCCATGGACCAGGCGGGAGCGGATCCGGTCTGTGGGTTCGGCAGGGGTCGCAAGAATCCGCCCGTCGATATCGTAATGCCAGCCGTGGTAACAGCAGGCGATTCCGCACTCCTGGATGATGCCGTACTCCAGGCTGGCGCCCCGGTGCGAACAGTGCTTGTGCAAAAGGCCCAACCGTCCCGAACCGTCACGGAAAACCACCAGGTCTTCACCCAGGATGCGCAACGGCACAGGCAGATCGCGCACCTCACTGGCCATGGCGATTGGCTGCCAGCAACGGCGCAACCACTCGCCACAGGCGCTGCCCGGCCCGACGCGGGTCAACTCGGCGTCGGGGTCTCCCACTTCGCGCCGCAGATACCCCGAGTACCCTTTGAGTCCGGATAGGTCGATCTTCGCCACCATGTCTGACATAACCTTAAAGTTCTTCACCGCCACGCCACCGTGACGGGCGATCAGGATAGCCTCATCTGCCACCAACCCTTGACGTTGACGATGAATCTTATTTTACTGCCATGCAACTTGTCAAACTTCACGCTGCCTACAACAGTTAGACTATATTACTTGTATTCACTCATGGACCTGCAGTGACAACCAACGCGTACATCGTCCAGCTGGAATCTGTTTCCAAGCACTTCGGCAGCTTTCAGGCCTTGCGCAACATCTCGCTGTCGGTACGGCCAGGTGAAAAAGTTGTTATCTGTGGCCCGTCCGGCTCGGGAAAATCCACCATGATCCGCTGCGTGAATCGCCTGGAGCGCCACGAATCCGGCCGCATCACAGTGGACGGCCTGGAGCTGACCGATGACACGCGCAGCCTGCAAGCCGTGCGCTGCGAGGTCGGCATGGTGTTTCAAAGCTTCAACCTGTTTCCGCATCTGTCCGTCATGGACAACCTCACGCTCGGCCCGATGCGCGTGCGCAAAATGAGCCGCAAAGAGGCTGAAGAGGTGGCCATGCATTTCCTGGAGAGGGTACGCATCCCCGAACAGGCACGGAAATACCCAGCGCAGCTTTCTGGCGGTCAGCAACAGCGCGTAGCCATTGCCCGCTCCTTGTGCATGAAGCCCAAGCTGATGCTGTTCGACGAACCTACCTCGGCGCTGGATCCGGAGATGATCAACGAAGTGCTCGACGTGATGGAGACGCTCGCCAGAGACGGCATGACCATGATGGTCGTCACCCATGAAATGGGCTTTGCCAAGAGGGTAGCCGATTCCATGGTCTTCATGGACAAGGGGGAAATTGTCGAGACTGCGCCACCGGCGACATTTTTCAGCAATCCCTCCACCGAGCGCTGCCAGAAGTTTCTTAAGCAAATCTTGACGCATTGATATGTCTCCCCGCATTTTCACCCTCGCAGTCATCGCAGCCCTGCTCACCACGGGTTGCAGCAGCAACTACACCTGGGGTTGGTTCGTCATTTCGCCGTGGACCCCGAAGGGGCAGACCAATCTGATTTTTCTGATGTCCGGCCTGGGTTGGACGGTGCTGCTGGCGGTCTGCGCCATCCTGGTGTCGGTGACGACCGGCCTCTTGGTTTCCTTGCTGTCCCTGTCCAAGAATAGGGGGCTGCGTGCAATCGGACGCGTGTACGTGGAGGCGTTTCGATCCATCCCCATGCTGGTCATGGTGTTATGGGTTTACTACGGACTACCTGTTGTTCTTGGAATCGAGATGAGCGTGTTCGCCGCCGGCGTCGTGGCACTGGCTCTCTGCGACAGTGCCTTCGAGGCGGAGATTTTTCGCGCCGGTATCCAGTCGATCGATCGCGGGCAGCATGAAGCCTCTGAATCGATCGGTCTGACCTGGTTAGACAAGATGCGTTTCGTCATCCTGCCGCAGGCGATACGCCGCATACTGCCGCCATTGGGCAACCAGTTCGTCTACATGCTGAAGACTTCTTCGCTGGTGTCCATCATCGGGCTGACCGAGCTCACCCGCAAGGCCAACGAACTCGTAGTGACCGAGTATCGGCCGCTTGAAATCTACACCTTTCTCATTCTGGAGTACCTGGTGCTGATCGTGATCGTGTCGTTTCTGGTGCGAAAACTTGAGCAACGCATGGGCGTGTCAGACCGTCGGCCGGGTTGATCGCCAGACGCTCCAGCGACGCTGCAAAGCGGCACCGTTCATCCAGATATCCGCGTGACCACTTCCGGTCAAGGGCAACCCACCTTGCAGGCGCTGGGCGACGCGGCGGTCCTGATCGAATTCGCCGATCACCTGGACCTCTCCGTCAACACACGCATCCAAGAGCTGGCCAAGGCAATCCGCCACCGGCACATGCCCTGGATTCTGGACGTGGTTCCGGCATTGGCGACTCTGGCCGTGCATGTCGATCCGATATCGCTCGGCTTCGGTGATCCCATTGAACCGGTGCGCAACCTCCTGACCCAGTGCCTGGATGAAGGTCTGACGCACACGCGGTCCACCAGGCAAGTTCGCATTCCGATATGTTACGAGACCGAGTTCGGCCTTGACCTGGAAGACATCAGCCAGCGCACTGGCCTGAGCGTCGAGGAGGTCGTCCAGCGGCACCAGCACAGTGAGTTCATGGTCCTCATGGTGGGTTTCGCACCAGGCCATCCCTACCTGGGCGGCCTGGCGCCCAGCTTGTCCGTGCCAAGACGGTCTGCACCCCGCGTCAAGATGCCGTGCGGCTCCGTCGCCATAGCCAACGCCCAGTGCGTGGTGTACCCGTTCGAGATACCAGGCGGCTGGAGCGTGGTCGGCCGAACACCGCTGCGGGTGTTCGACGCCAGTCGCCGACAGCCGAGCCTGTTCGAGCCGGGCGATCAGGTCCGTTTCGAACGCATCGACCGGGGTGGCTTTGATGCGCTGGCACGCAAGGAGGGCACCCAGTGACCGGCGCGGCCTGCGTATTGGTCGAGCGGCCTGGAATGCTGACAACGGTGCAGGACTGCGGTCGACATGGATGGCAGCATGTGGGTGTTGTGCCCAGCGGCGCCATGGACTGCGGGTCGCTGCAGTTGGCGAATGCCCTGGTCGGGAACAGCCTGGACCTGGCGGGCCTGGAAATCACGCTGCGCGGACCGACCTTGCTGTTCCAGGGCGCCACCTTGCTGGCGCTGACCGGAGCGCAACATGACGCCCGCCTGACCCTGGATGGCCGTGAAATGCCCTGCCCGCTCAACCGCCCCGTGTTGCTGCATGCCGGTGACCGGCTGACAATCGACCAGCCACGCCATGGTTTTCGCGCCTATCTCGCGATTGCCGGCGGCATCGACGTTACCCCCCTGCTCGGCAGCCGGTGCACCTATCTGGCCGCCGCGATGGGAGGTGTCGAAGGCAGGGCGCTGAAGAAGGGCGACTCATTGCCGCTCGCGGGCGACGCCTACGCTTTGGCGCAGGCACGCTTTGACCAATTGACCCGGGATTCGGCCCCCGCGACCGGGCAGCGGCGATCTGTGCGCTGGTCGGTGGCACCACGCAGTCTGCCCTGTGACGAGCCCACGGTTGTGCGCTGTGTGGACGGCCACCATCGACACCTTTTCACGCCCGAAGCCCTCGCGGCATTCGAGGCAGGCAGCTACCGGATATCTCCACAATCGAACCGTATGGGGTATCGCATGCTGGGAGCCCGGCTGGAACGCGCACGCCCCGGCGACATTCTGTCCGAACCTACCGCGCTGGGCACGGTGCAGGTGCCAGCAGACGGGCTGCCGATCGTTCTCATGGCCGATCACCAGACCACAGGTGGTTATGCCAAGATTGCAGAAGTTGCAGCGGCCGACATCGGTCGGCTGGCACAGTTGCGGCCCGGCCAGGAAGTACGTTTTGTGCGCTGTACGCTGCCTGAAGCACGGGCGCTGGCGCAGGCGCAGCACCAGGCGTTGCAAGTGGCGGTACAGGCGATCCGGCTCAAATACAACGCGCCCACTGCGGGCCACTGACAGAAAATATTTCATGACCCGAAACATCATCGACATCAATTGCGACATGGGTGAGAGTTACGGCGCCTGGACCATGGGCAACGACGCCGCCGTCATGCCGTTCGTCACATCGGCCAACATCGCCTGCGGCTTTCACGGCGGCGACCCGGCAACGATTCGCAAGACCATTGCGCTGGCGGTCGAGGCCAAGGTCGCCGTGGGAGCCCACCCGTCGCTGCCAGACCTGATGGGTTTCGGTCGGCGCACGATGACCATTTCGGCGCAGGAGATGTACGACCTCGTCTTGTACCAGGCTGGTGCCGTGTCAGCCTTTGCCCGAGCCGCTGGCGTGCCATTGCACCATGTCAAGTGCCATGGCGCCCTGTACAACATGGCGGCCACCGATGAGGCTCTGTCCACCGCCATGGCCAGGGCGGTGAAAGACCTCGGTGGCCATGTCCTGCTGTACGCATTGGCTGGCAGCAAGATGGTGACGGCCGCCAGACAACTTGGTCTGGATGTCGTTCAAGAGGTATTCGCCGATCGCGCCTACGAGGACAACGGCACGTTGCGGCACCGCTCCCTGCCCGGCGCGATGATCGAGGATGAGGCCACCGCTGTCGCGCGGGCAATCGCCATGGTGCAGCACGGGCAGGTGCAAAGCCATGGGGGAAAGCCGATTGCGGTGTCGGCCGGCACGGTGTGTTTGCATGGTGATCAGCCGGGAGCGCTGCAATTTGCAACTGCGCTGCGTCGCGCCTGCGAACAACACGGAATCACGGTTGCCGCTCCTTGATTCGTACAGAAACCACACCAGCAAGGACTTGCGCCATGGCATCCAGACAACTCACCGCCGGCATCATCGGACTCGGATATGGCCGTGCCCATATCGCCGGCTTTCAGGCCGCCGGGGTTCAGGTGCTGGCCTTGTGCCAGCGCGACACAGGGGCTGCCGCCACGCTGGCGCAGAAGTACCGGGTGCCGCATGTGTTCGGTCGTTGGGAAGACATGCTGGATCAGGCGCGACCGGACATCGTGGTCATCGCCACCCCGCCGGCGCTACACCTGCCGATACTGAAGGCAGCCATGGCAGCCGGTTGCCACGTCGTGTGCGAAAAGCCGCTCGCGACCAGTCGCGCTGAAGCCCAATCCATGGTTGCGGCGGCCGCCGCAGCACCCTGCCTGGCCATCACCAGTTTCAACTGGCGCTTTGCACCGGCGATGCAGCGCATGAAACAGATGGTGGACGCCGGCCACCTTGGCCGTGTTTTCCACGTCAATGCGCGCTGGTTCAATCCGGCCTGGGTGGACGCCAGTACGGCCCCCACCTGGCGCATGGACCGCGCCCAGGCTGGGTATGGCGCTTTGGGCGACCTGGGTGTGCACCTGATCGATCTGGTGCAATGGCTGTTTGGCCCTGTGGACAAGGTGATGGCATCCACTGCCACCGCCCATGCCGGGCGCACTGTGCCGGGTAGCACGCGCCCAGCGGATGCAGAAGACTTCAGCCATGTTGTGGCAGAACTGCAGTCCGGGGTCACTGTCGCCATCACGGTGAGCCGGGTCGCCCGCGGCCTGAACGAACACAGCCTGGAAGTCTACGGCGAACAGGGTGCCTTGGCGATGCGCCAGACCCGCACGGGCGACGGCTGGCATGTCGGCGAATTGCGCGCTGCGAGCGGCGCCGGCATGTTCGAATCGGTCGCCATTCCGACCCGGACTGGCAGCGAGGCGCTGTCGACGGAGAGGCTGGATCTCACTGGCCAGGCCACGCTTTGCCCCATGGTGCAACAGTTCATCGAAGCCATCGAAGGCCGCCGCGTGGCTTCGCCTTCGCTGCAGGATGGCGCCAGTGCGCAAGCGGTGCTGGACGCAGTGCTCGAATCGACCCGCAGCAGGTCCTGGGTCACTGTGGAAGCCGGAACGTGCTGATCACCTCCCGGTCACCGGCGAAACGCAGAGCCGGCCGCCATCCTTTCTGCGGTACACTTTCCGGAACTAATATTTCCCTGTACGAAACAAGCGGCAGCGACCGGTCGGGAAATCGTCCTGTCAACGGCGCACAGCAACTTTTCGGACAACGCCGCCATACAAAAAAAGGTAACCGCCCATGAGCCCGAACCACAGCCCGGATGCACTTGCGACCGCCCTTGAGAAGCAGGGAGTCAAGTACCTGCTTCCGACCTATGTCGACATGCACGGCGTGTCCAAATCCAAGGTCGTACCGACGTCGCATTACCAGCGCATGCTGGGTGGGTCGGAGTTGTGTACGGGCGCTGCGGTGGACGGTGTTCCACAGGATGTCAGCGACGAAGAGATCTCGGCCCACCCCGATCCGCTGTCCTGCACCATCCTGCCCTGGCGTCCCGACACTGCCTGGTTCGCCAGTGACCTTTGGTGCGAAGGCAAGCCCTTCGAGCCATGCAGCCGCAATATCCTGGGCCGGGTACTGGCCAACGCAGCTTCAATGGGATACGGCGTGAACACAGGCATCGAGGCTGAATTCTATGTACTGCAGGATGAGGCCGGTGGCGGCTATCAGCCATTCAACAAGCGTGGCGACCTGGCCAAACCGGCCTACGACGTGGCGCGGCTGATCGAGAACCTGCCCTGGCTGGGCGAACTTGTGGACGCGATGAACCAACTCGGTTGGGGCGTGTATTCGTTCGACCACGAAGATGGCATTGGGCAGTTCGAGATCGACTTCAAGTATTTCGACGCCCGCACGGTCGCTGACCGCATGGTGTTCTTCCGTCTGATGGCGGACGAGATCGCGCGGCGCCACGGCGCATTTGCCAGTTTCATGCCCAAGCCATACGCCGACAGGGCCGGCAGTGGCGCGCATTTCAATATCTCCTTGTTCGATCTGAAGGACAAACACAACCTTTTCGAAAGCCGCGACGATCCAAGGGGCTGCAGCCTGTCCGGCTTGGGTTACCACTTCATTGCCGGCGTGCTGAAGCACCTGCCGGCGATCTGCGCCGTGGTTGCGCCCACCGTCAACAGCTACAAACGCCTGGTGCCCAAAGGGGCGATGCCCGGCTTCACCTGGGCTCCGATCTTCGTCAGTTATGGCGGCAACAATCGAACCAACACCGTGCGGATTCCACTCGGCGGTGGACGTGTCGAACTGCGTTTGCCAGACGCTGCCTGCAACCCTTACCTTGGCCTGGCCATGACCATCGCTGCCGGGATGGAGGGCGTCCGCGAGCAACTCGACCCAGGCGAGCCACACCTGGAGAACATGTACCTCAAGACCCAGTCGGAGCTCGGCGCCATCGGCGTGTCGCGCCTGCCAGCGACGCTTGAGCAGGCCTTGGATGCTTTCGAGGCTGATCCGCTGAGCGTGGCTGTCATGGGCAAGAAGATGGCTTCGGCCTGGCTGGACTACAAGCGCGCCGAATGGCACGCCTATTCCGTGCATGTGACCGACTGGGAGAAACAGCGCTATCTGAAGATGATCTGACTTCGGATGGTGCGTGGGAGGTGTCGCCCTCCGCGGAATCCGATCTCTGGCGCTATCCGTCTCGGGCTGCAGCGCGGCAATACACGCAGGAACAACCTATGAAGACCATTGACGAGAAGTTCAGAGCGCTTGCGACGGATCATGCGCCCGGCCAGGAAGTTCGACAAAAGGCCGGCGATCTCGCGGCCATGATGCGTGGCGACATCCTCGGCGGAGTCCCCGTTGATTTCTCTCACGGAGACGTGGATGCGTTCCCACCGACACCGGGCTCGTCCGAGGCCTGGAACGATGGTTTTGGGCGCGGGGCGCGACAGGCGTACACCGAGTACCGTGGATCTGCGCCGATCCGCGAGCGACTGGCAGCACGCCTCGGCGCGTTCACGGGGCGCCCTGTCGACGCCACCAGCGAGTTGATCATCACGCCGGGTACCCAGGGTGCCCTGTTCCTCGCCCTCGGCGCAACCGTGACGACGGGAACCCGCGTGGCGGTGGTGGAACCCGACTACTTCGCGAATCGCAAGCTGGTTGAATTCTTTGGCGGTGAACGTGTGCCGATTCCGCTGCGGTACAAAGGCACCGCAGCGCAGAACGGTCCGGATCTCCACGCCGTCGAATCGGCATTCAGCAATGGCACCACCGTCTTGGTCTTCTCGACGCCGAACAACCCGACCGGCGTCGTCTATTCGCATGCAGCGATCACCGCGATTGCATCGCTGGCTGCGAGTCATGGCGTCACCCTGATCGTCGATCAGCTGTACTCTCGGCTGCTATACAGTGGCGAGTCCTACACGCATTTGCGCGCGTGCGAGCGCGTGCCCGACGACACGATCACGATCATGGGGCCGTCGAAGACAGAGTCGTTGAGCGGATTCCGGCTCGGCGTTGCGTTCGGCTCGACGAAGCTGATCGATCGGATGGAGCGTTTGCAGGCCATCGTGTCGCTGCGCGCGGCGGGATACAACCAGGCGGCGCTCGATACATGGTTCGCCGAGCCTGATGGATGGATGGCGCAGCGCTCGCGCGAGCATGAAGCGATCCGCGATGCGCTGCTGGGTGTTTTTCGCAGTGGCGGGCTTCTGACCACCACGCCCCAGGCTGGCAGCTATCTGTTTCCTGAGGTTCCGCCATTGACCGTGGACGGCGCAAGTTTCGTGCGCTTGCTGCGCCATCAGGCCGGCGTGACGGTGACGCCGGGGTCCGAGTTCGGGCCAGGGCTCAGTCAGAGCATCCGCCTCAACTTCTCGCAGGACCATGCAGCGGCGGTTGCCGCCGCGCAGCGCATCGTGCGCATGGTCGAGATCTATCGCGCATGAATCAGAGCGCCACTCAGCCGGTCCCGCAGGGTGCCTGCCGTCCGGCAGAGCGACACGGCGACCTCAGACGACGTTGAGCGGCGTAAGCTCGCGTTCAATCGCCGCGCGTCGCTCGGCATCGGGCAGGTGCTGGAAGCGAATGTAGGCCTCGGCGATCTTTCGCGAGATCTCCAGGATTAAGGCACGGTCATCCCCTGTTCCCTTGGGGACCCGCAATATGGTGTCACCACCAAATGTCGACACAAAGGAGTTGTCGCCGGCCTGCGGTGCCATCGGCTCGATGCCCTGCTGCAGGTTGCGCACGCCCTTGCGCAGCGCATTGCGCAACAAGCGAACACCCTGGTCGGTACCTCCAAGGGTCTCGCGCTGGTGGCTGTTGATCGGCCCCTGGCTGACCCAGGCGTCCCAGTCCCCAGGATTGGATTGCCGCTGGCTGAACGGCCGGTCGGCATTCTGGCCATAAAAATCCACCGACTCCCAACCGATCTGGTCCCGCCTGGAGCGGCCTTCAGGGTCGTCCATCTTGTTAAGGTTGCGCCACGCGATGACATAGGAGTTGGTGTCGTCAATCGGCACAACCCAGCGTGTCAGGCTGGTGCGACCAAAGTAACGCACGTTCTCGCCTTTTTCGTACAGGCCGCCGTTTTGCGAAAAGTTAGGCAGCAGGTGATCATGCATGCGGATCCAGATATTGTCTCCACTGCGCCGCGCATTGGTGTAGAAGAAGCCGAACTCGCGTTCGTGGTAGTCGACAACTGGCAATTCACCCCAGGAGACCTCAAACTGGACACCCGACATCCGCGTGTGCAGAAACGGCGTGTGGTACGGGTCCATCGAGTTCTCGCTCACTTGCAGCCAGTTGCAAGGTGAGTGAATCTGCCAAGGCACCATCTCGTTGCCCGGATGGTCCATCATGTCGAGTTGGGGGAACGGAGGTTTGCGCTCGAGCGGGCCGAAATACGCGAACACCAAACCTTTGTATTCCACCACCGGATAGGCGCCATGGAACAGCCTGTCCTTGATCTGGCTGCCAGGCGCCTCGCCGGGCGTATCGAGGATTCGCCCCTCGTGGTTGAAGCACCAGGCGTGGTAGGCACAACGTATGCCATGGGTGGCAACAATCCCGTACTCCAGTGACATGCCCCGGTGGCTGCAATGCTTGTGCACCAGGCCGATGTCTCCTGAAAGGTCGCGGTACAGGACGAGGTCTTCACCCAGGATGCGAACAGCCATTGGCCTGTCCGTGAGGCGTGAGGTCATCATGACGGGATGCCAGAAGCGGCGCAGATACTCGCCCGCCGGCGTCCCGGGCCCGACTCGGGACAGTTCGTCGTCGACCGGTCGATCCTTCGGTTTGTTGTAGCCGCTGTAAATCATGTTCACCGCGCGCGGGTTGTCACTCATGGGCACCTCCTCAGTTGGCCAACAATCGGATAAGGTTGTCGTTCAGAAACTTTGCGTCTGTCGGATTGCCGGCCGGGTTGCCGCCACGATGGCCCCAGTTGGTCGGAATCGGCGCCAGCTCGGCGCTTTTCATCAGGGCCACTTCGCGTCGGTTATCCTCAACCGTGAAATAAAGGTCGGTTTCACTGGGCATGATCAGCGCTCGCGCTGTGATGGCACCCAGCGCTTTGGCGAAATCTCCGTTGTACATGGCGTTGGCACTGATGTCGGCATGTTGCCAAGTCCACATATGAGCCAGCAGGTTGTTGGCGTCGCGACGCAGAAAGCTACCCTCCCAGGACATGACCAGGAAGTCTTCCAGCGAGGAGAACCCGATGTCGCGCCACATGGATTCACGGTAAAACGCTTGGGACAATGCCCAACCTGCGTAGACACGGCCCATGGCACGCAGACCACGCTCCGGCTTTGCCGTAAACCAGCCGTCCTGAAAACTCGCATCTGCAGTCAGTGCCGCCTTGATACCTTCCAGGAAAACAAAGTTGTGCGGCGAGCAGCGTGCGGCACCGCAGGACACACCAATACGCTGAACCATCTGCGGGTACTGTGCCGCCCACTGGTAGGCCTGCATTCCGCCCATGGACCAGCCATACACCAGCTGAAGCGTGGTGATTCCGAACACATCGACAAGCAGCTTGTGCTGCGCCATGACGTTGTCGTAGGGTGTGAAGTGCGGGTAACGGTGCTTGTCGTAAGGTGCCGGCGTGTTCGATGGCGATGACGACAGGCCATTCCCGAACAGATTGGGAATGATGATGAAGTACTTGGTAGGGTCGAGCGCGGCACCGGGCGCGACCATGTACTCGATATCGGTATGGTGGGCGGCATACGAGGTGCAATAAACGATGGCGTTGCTGCGCGTCGCATTCAAGGTGCCATACGTCTTGTAGGCCAGTTTGGCGCTGCGGTAGGTCAGACCCGACTGCAACGCAAGGTTGCCGGCCTCGAAAACCTGGTAGTCCAAAGTACTTGCGCTTGTCATGCTGTTTCCAACTGTGTTTCAACCCAATGGCCAGTCTGCAAAAGATCGTCATCGTGTCCAGCCAGCCCAACCAATTGCACTGCCAACGGAAGGCCCTGCGAGCCGCGCCCCACGGGCACACACAGGCTGGGGCCTTGCAGCGCCGTCCACATGCGGCTCATCACCGGGTCACCGGTGCCGGATGAGGCCAACGGGGCCTCGCCGAGGGCGGCCGGCGATATCCAGGCATCCAGATCCGCCGCCATGCTGCGCAGGACGCGTTTGGCCTGAGCCACTTCACGTTTCGCACTCGCGTAGTCATCCCGGCTGACTTTGCGGCCGGATTCGGTCAAGGCCTGGAAGGCGGCGCTGAGTTGGTCCGGACAACTGGTCGTCTCGAACACATAGTTGTGTGCCGCTTCGTAGGCCATGATTGTCTTCTGGGCATCGATCAGCCCGGCGAACTGCGCCGGCAGTTCCAGCTCGCTGACCACGGCACCGGCACTTCGACAAGTCTGTACCAGGGTCTCCAATGCGTGCTGCGCCTGGGGTTCGACCTGCGACCACTGCGCAGTACGGCAAACCGCCAATCTGGGTGGCACGGATCTCGGCCGGGGCTCCGCAGCGGCACCTCCCAGCAGCACGGAGCGCAACAGCACGATATCGTCCACCGACCGTGACAGTACACCCAGGGAGTCCAGCGACTCGGCAAACGGGCGAATGCCCGACAAGCTGAACTCGCCATGGCTGGCCTTGTAGCCGTACACACCGCAGAACGCCGCCGGCCTTGTCACAGATGCCGCAGTCTGAGAACCCAGTGCCACCGGCACCATCCCATCTGCTACAGCTGCCGCCGAGCCGCTGGAAGAACCACCCGGGGTGTGCGCCAGACTGTGTGGATTGCGCGTTTTTCCGGGCTGGAAATAGGCGAACTCGGTGCTCACCGTCTTGCCCACAATAATTGCACCGGCAGCGCGCAAAGCGGCAACGCAGGAAGCATCCCAGCTTGGTTGGCGCTTGGCATAAATCGGCGAACCCAACGTGGTCGGCATGTCCACGGTGTCCATGATGTCCTTGATACCTATCGCAACGCCATGCAACGGGCCCTGCGGCGGCAATTGATCGGCGGCGCGAGCCCGCTCCAGAGCCCGGCTGGCATCGAGAAATTGCCAGGCGCCGACCTGTTGCTCCCGCTGCGCTATCCGGGCCAGGCAGGACAACATGAGCTCTTCGCAACCGAGCGTGCCAGCGCGGATCCGCGCCGCCGCCTGGCTGGCAGACAAGGCGCTGATCAGGCCGTGATCCATGTTTCGGAAAAAGCCAGGAAGGCGGAACTGGCCGTGCGGCCCATGAAAGGCCGCGGAAACGGCTTGCCAGGCAGACGGCGGCCGTTCACGGTGATGGAAGCCTCGGCACTTTCGACAAACACGCTGTACATCTCGTGCTTCCCAGTAGCCGTCATGTCGGGCAATACGTCTGCAGCAAACGGTTGGCCGAGCTGCTCCCACACCAGCTCCAGCTGCAAACCGGGTGCAGTGACAGAAATCGAGCTCGAATGCAGGTTGTCGCCACCTGCTGCATGAGCGGTCATGGGCAGGAATTGCATGGGGCCGAAGGCCTTGGCGTCCCGAAAGACACCGAAACGCTTGCAAAAATTCTCGACCAGGTACCGTGCCAGCGGCTCGTTGTCAGACACGCAGAAGTTGGCTACAGCGGGCCAGCCGGCCGTACTGGATGGGTCCTCGAACAGCACCACTGCATGTCCCTTGCCAAAAGGCGACCATGCGATCCTGAACCACACCATCAGCGATCTGAACGGACCATCTGCGCTGTCCTTGAGGTAAATGCCCGGGTTGTCGCCTGACCAGTCGACGGCGCCATCGGGGAAAGGATGTTTTGGCATTTTCTGGGTCTCCTGCGCCGACCACATTGCCGGCACTGTTGATTGGTTGGAAACTGACTGGCTCAGAAAAAAAGCGGTGTCGTCCGGCTCGGAGACGCTCGACAGGCCCCCGCGGAGGTGCCTTCCATGCGATCACCCTGGGCACAGTAACACCCCAGCACGACGCCCTCACCGACGGCGTCCATTTTTTTGGCAATGGAAATCATGGGCACGCCGGATTCAGTAAGGTCAATATCCACATCGAGCATCAAATCGATCATTCACGAAGCCAACACAGATGTCACAACAGGTTGAGGAGACCCAAACCAGCCCAACCGATGCCAGGTTGGCTCGCGTCGCGCACTTGGCCCTGCTTCTGTCGTTCAATTTAGTTGCCTGCGCTTAAATTTACCACAACGGCCATCGCCTTTGCACGAATGTGGCCCCAAGATATTAACGCCCCATTCTCCCGAGCTGCAAATGCCCCCTTTTCAGGTTTGAAGGGCGATGGTGGAGGCTCGGGACAAGCGCATGGGTCGCAAGCAGGTGCCAGGTCTGGATTGCCGCCGTAAGGTGTACCCCGTCTTCATCCGCAGCGATGCAGGTGATGTCACTGGACCATACCCTGTTCTGCGCCTGAGGCGTGAAATCACGATTGAACAAGTTCAGTGCAATCGGCAGCTCGTGTTCTTGCTATCGGTAGTGACAAAAAACCTCCCCTCGACCCAAGCCTTGATGTGCACCAGCGGGGCTTCGCTGCTGCTTCGCCTGTTCGTCCCTGGCCGGCTGGGTTTGTCGGCATCCAATTTGCGTCGCTGGTCGAGGTAGCCACTGGCACTGACATCCCACACCTCGCGCCCAAGTGAACCCGTTTAGCCGGTGTCTGCACCGGCCCACCAAGGGTCTTGCTCGTCGCGGACAGCGACTGTCCGCCATTGACCAGACGCACCGCCTCAAGCCCGGGCTCCAACCCATATCTGCCGCGGGATTGCGCGCCTCTTCAAATGCTCATTTCCCTCTCCATTGCATGAATTTGACCATCAGCTACGGCGCGGGCCTGTCGGAGGCAAGGTCGGTTTGCACGGGTCGGGCACCGAACCAACAAGCCCGAGAAAACTGAAAGTCGATTTGACATCTTGAACGGTAGTGCATTAATATTCCCAGGGGTTACCGATGACTCCGTCATCTCAGACTCTCCCCGTCGTAGGTGAAGCACCTGCAACCCGTGGACTGTGTCGTATCTTCGGCGCCCCAACCAAGGCAGAAATATGGATCGACTGTTCTCCGTCACATACAGCGATGCACGGGCCAACTTTCTTCAGGCCTGCCTGCAGGCGAAAGCACCCGTCCGGCATCATCTGCATCCTCTCAAGGGGCCCAGCGGCGAGACTCTGGCCACCGACGTCGCGCGCATCGGGCCTGACGACGCACAAGACGTGGTGGTGGTTGTCTCCGCGACGCATGGCGCCGAGGGCTACGCCGGCTCCGGGATACAGGTAGGTTTGCTGGAAACACTCTGCGACGAGTTGGGGCCGGGGCAGGCTGCAGTATTGATCCACGCCATCAACCCACACGGGTTTGCCTGGACGCGCCGGGTCAATGAAGATAACGTCGATCTGAATCGGAATTTTGTCGACCACGAAGGTGGCCACTACCCTGAGAACGACTTGTTCGAGCGGTTGGCTGAGTTCATCATCCCGGCTCAATGGGACGATGAATCCATCGCGCGTTGCCAGGCAGCGAGAGACGCCATCGCGCGCGAGGTGGGCGAGGTCGCGGTTCGCAAGGCGATTGGCAAGGGTCAGTACCACCATCCGAACAACGTGCACTACGGTGGTCGATTCGCCACCTGGTCGAATCGTGTGCTGCATGCGGTGTGCAAGTCCCAGCTCGGGGTCGCCAGGCGCGCGGTTCTGGTTGATGTGCATAGCGGACTCGGCCCCTATGGTTATGGTGAATTGATGACTCCGGCAAAACTGGACGAGCCGGTATTCGACATGCTCCGGACCTGTTTTGGCGATGAGGTGCACAGCACAAGCACGGCCTCGACGGCCTATTCGGGCTCCAAAGGAAGCATACTGGCCGGCTTTCGCCCGGCGGTCGAAGGCCTTCAGTACGCCGGGGTTGGCTTGGAGTACGGTACCCGTGAGCGGTCGGCTGTTCGCCGGGCTGTTGAAGCCGACACCTGGTTGCAGCAGCATGGCGACGCCTCCAGCCCGCTCGGGCGGCAGATAAAGAAGGACCTTCGGGACGTTTTCTACCCAGAGGAGACGGCCTGGAAAACAGCGGTCTGGGAGCGCGGTCTGCAAGTCGTGCGCATGTCTTTTGACGGGCTTCGCGCACTTCACTGAAACCAGTGTCCGTCTCCCCCGTCGACGAAGTGCCTGATGTCGAAGCGATCTCCGTCCATGTCGATCAGCCGACCGGGGGTCGAAGGTCCCCATGGCGTGGCACCAGACTTGCTTACATGCCATCCGACCAGCGACAAGGGCGATAGAGGCACCTTCGGCTGGTCCGCAAATTGCCAGATCCCCCCTCAATCAGAAGGAGTACCGCAAATGATGATCTTCAGTCTCAAACGCCGATTCTCGAAATGGCTTGCACCAGCGCTGGCAGCTGCCATGTTCCTGGGCACCCCGGCTGGCGCCCAGACGCTGACGATCGCCGTGGCCACCGCGCCGACGTCGATGGACCCGCTGTTTCAGCAACTCAATTCCAATCATGAGCTGGCGCTCCACGTCTACGACACGCTGGTCATGTTGGACGAGTCGATGAAGGTGAAACCCGGGCTCGCGCAGCGTTGGCAACCCTTGGCAGATCCGACCCTGTGGGAGTTCAAGCTGCGCCGCGATGTGAAGTTTCACGATGGCTCGCCCTTCACAGCGCACGATGTACTCTTCAGTTACCGCCGCGCCATGAACGTGCCGGGAGCCCCATCGACCTACAGCCGTGCGCTGGTGGGGGTGGATCTCGACAAGTCGCGTGTGGTCGACGACTACACGCTGCAGGTCGCGACCAAGGGCCCTTATCCATTGCTGCCGCGTTTCCTGTCCGGTATCCCCATAGTCAGCCGGACCCTGGGCGCCGCCGTGACCTCGCGCGAGTTCAACGACGGCAGCAAGGCATTCGGCACCGGGCCGTACAAGTTCGAGCGCTATGTTCCGGCCGATCGCGTCAGTTTCGTCGCCAATCCAGCCTACTGGGGAACCAAACCGCACTGGCAGCGAGTGGTGTTCCGGGTCGTCACCAGTGGCCCCACCCGCGTGGCCGCCTTGTTGTCGGGCGATGCCGACGTGATCGCCTCGGTGCCGCCAGCCGATGTCCCCACCCTGGAGAGAAATCCCAATGTGACGGTGACCTGCGGGCCCTCGACGCGCGTGATCTACTGGGCGATGGATGTGACAAGGGAACAGGCGCAGCACATCACGGCCAAGGATGGCAAGCCGATTGCCAATCCGCTGCGTGATCTGCGGGTGCGCCAGGCCTTGAGCATGGCGATCGATCGCGCCGGGATGGTGCGCACGGTGATGAACAGCATGGCGATCGCCACCAACCAGTTTGCATCCGAAGGGTTCGACGGCTACAACCCGGCGATTGCCATCCCCGAGAACGACGTTGCCCGCGCGCGCCGCCTGTTGGCGGAGGCGGGTTATCCGAACGGCTTCAAGATGACGATTCACGCAACCAACGACCGCTATGTCAACGACTCGCAGCAGGCGCAGGCCGTGGCCCAGATGCTGGCCCGGATCGGTGTCGAGGTGACCGTCGAGCTGCAACCGGTAGCGAACTACTTCAACAAGGCCCGCGCCAAGGAGTTCACTTTCGCGATGGTGGGCTTCGCCATGGTCACTGGCGAAACTTCCTCCGTCGTCACGCCGGCATTGTTGGCAAATTCGGTCAACAACTATGGCGGCTGGAAGAACGACCGGTTCGAGGCAGCGTTCCAGAGGGCGATGACCACCGTGGCGCCAGCTGAACACGTCAGGCTCCTGCAAGAGGCGACAGCCATCGCCATGGCCGACGTGCCGATCATTCCCACCCACACGCAGGTCGCCTGCTGGGCTGGACGAACGGGGCTCAAGATCGCTACCGCAGCCGACGAAAACACATTTGCCGACGCGTTCACGCGCAAGTAGCCTGTCTCCATCAAGGCGGGTCAAGATGGGCAGTAACGCGGCATGAGCGTCTACATCGTCAGGCGCGCCCTGCAGAGTATCGCCGTGATGCTGGTCATGGCCACGCTGGTGTTCATCGGCGTCTACATGATCGGCGACCCTGCACAGCTGCTGGTCTCTGCAGATGCTGATCAGGCTGACATCGACCGCATGCGGCGGATACTGGGGCTGGACCAACCTTTGTGGCGCCAGTTCCTGACCTTTCTGGTGAACCTCAGCCAAGGGGACCTGGGCTGGTCTTTCGCCTATGGCGAACCTGCCCTCGGTCTGGTGTTCCAGCGCATGCCCGCCACACTGGAGTTGGTGTTCGTAGCCATGGTGATGGCCTTGAGCGTTGGCATCCCGCTCGGTCTGTACGCCGGGCTGCACCCTGAGCGCCCCATGGCCCGCCTGCTCATGGGCACATCGATCATCGGCATCTCGATCCCCAGCTTCTGGCAGGCCCTGGTACTGATCTTCGTGCTGTCGGTCAGTCTGCAGGTGTTGCCAGCGGGGGGACGGGCCGAAGCGGTCACCGTGCTGGGCATCACCTCCAGTCTCTGGACGCTGGACGGCTGGAGCCATGTGTTCCTGCCGGCTTTCAATCTGGCACTCTCGCAATGCACCCTGATCATTCGATTGGTGCGCACCAACGTCTGCGAGATCGCGCTGCTGGACTACATCCGGTTCGCCTGGGCCAAGGGCTTGCCTCGGCGTCGCATCGTCTATGTGCACATCCTGCGCAATACGCTCGTCGTGCTGGTGACGGTGATTGGCCTGCAGCTTGGCTCCTTGATTGCCTATGCTGTGATCACCGAGACGATTTTTGCCTGGCCCGGCATGGGCAAGCTGATCATCGACAGCATCACCCGTCTGGACCGCCCGGTGACAGTGGCCTACCTGATGGTGGTGGTGCTGATGTTCATCACCATCAACCTGGTGGTCGATATTCTCTACACGGTGATAGATCCGCGTATCCGCTTGCGCGGGTCGGGTGGGCGATAGATGGAGTCCATCAGTGCCACCGCATCGACCGCCGACCGGCGCGAGCCTTCGCGTCGGTTACAGATAGCGCGGCGATTCCTAGCCAACCGGGTGGCGACTGCAGCCCTGTTCGTGCTTTTGCTCATCGTGCTGATGTCGATCTTTGCGCCCTGGATCGTGCCTCAGAACCCCTACGACCTGAACGCGATCGACCTTGCCGACGCACGCCTTCCCCCTGGGCACGTCAAGATGTCCAAACAGTCGCAGACTGCAGTGCAACTGGCGTTCGACGCGTCTGGCACGGCTGGCACCGCCTTGCAGGTGAGCCGAGTAGAGCGGGAAGATTTTGCACCGCTCAACGCACTGAAGATCGCCGTCGAACCAGTGCCAGGCCCCTCTTCCGCTGAGCGCAGCTGGCGGCTGGTGGTGACCCCCGAGGCAGGCGGGCGACTCGACCCGTTCGTCAGTGCGCGAATCAGCGGGCTGCCCCGTACGGCCGCATTGTCCGCCGGGGAGCGGCCGCGATTCGGTGACATCTGGACCCTGGGCGCCGCTGATCTGCAAGGTCTTCGGTTGAGCTTGCCCGCAGAAGTACAGAGCGTGAACCTTCGTCTCGAGCTCACTGGAGGTATCGAGCGCCCCTTGTTGCGCTATTGGCTGGGCACCGACGACCAGGGGCGTGACTTGTTGAGCGCCATCATCATGGGGCTGCGCATCAGCATGGTCGTCGCCATCATCAGCGTGCTGATCGCGCTCAGCCTGGGAACCATCCTGGGGCTGATCGCGGCCTACCGCGGTGGACGCACCGACGCGCTGATCATGCGGCTGGTTGACTTGCAGGTGAGCTTCCCGACCATCCTGGTTGCGCTCATCCTTCTCGCACTGATCGGATCGGGCATTGGCAATGTGATCCTGGCACTGGTCATCGTGCAATGGGCGCTGTACGCGCGGATCGCCCGCAGCGCGGCCTTGACAGAGTTGGGGAAGGAGTACGTAGAGTCGGCGCGCTCGCTGGGTTTCAGCGGCACCCGCATTCTGCTGGTTCATATCCTGCCCAACTGCACACCGTCCCTGATCGTGATAGCCACCCTGGAAGTCGCCGGTGCAGTGTCTCTCGAGGCGACCCTGAGTTTCCTGGGCCTGGGACTGCCAGTGACAGAACCCTCCCTGGGCCTGCTGGTTGCCAATGGCTTCAACTACCTGATGTCGGGTTACCCATGGATCAGCGTATTGCCCGGGCTTGCGCTGCTGATTGCGGTGCTGGCCATCAACCTGGTGGGCGACGAGCTGCGCGACATTCTCAATCCGAGGCTAGCCCGATGAGCGCACTGCTGGAGGTGGACAACCTGCGCACCCATTTCGCTACCGCTGCGGGTGCGCTGAAGGCCGTCGATGGTGTCAGCTTTTCGATTGATCGTGGCGAAGTCATGGGCTTGGTGGGAGAGTCAGGGTCGGGGAAGTCGGTCACGGGTTACTCGATCATGGGACTGGTGCCGCAGCCCGGTTATGTCGCGGCGGGAAAGATCCTGTTCAACGGCGAGGACCTCGCCAGCGTGCCAGCCGAGCGTATGCGCAGTTTGCGTGGAGCGCGGATCGCCATGATCTTCCAGGATCCGATGATGACCCTCAACCCGCTGCTGTCGATAGGAACCCAGATGGTCGAGACCGTCCTGGCCCACAGACAGGTCAGCCTGGCACAGGCGCGCAAACGCGCCTGCGAAACCCTGGAAATGGTCGGAATTGCTTCGCCACACGAACGGCTGGCGGCGTTTCCGCACCAGCTCTCTGGCGGGATGCGACAGAGGGTGGTCATCGCCATTGCCATGCTGCACGAGCCAGACCTGGTGATCGCCGACGAGCCAACCACCGCGCTGGACGTGACGATCCAGGCCCAGATCCTTGCGCAGGTGCGGCGCTTGCGGCAGGAGCACGGGACGGCGGTATTGTGGATCACGCACGACCTCTCCGTCGTCGCCGGGTTGGCCGATCGAATCTGCGTGATGTACGCCGGCACCATCGTCGAACAGGGAACGGTCGATGCGCTGCTCGACCAGCCGGCCCACCCCTACACCCGCGGCCTCATCGCTTCGCTTCCGAGCCGCAACCGGCCTGGTCATCGGATCCAGCAGATTCCCGGCATGATGCCCTCGCCCTTCGCATTACCCGAGGGTTGTCGCTTTCAGCCGCGCTGTCTCAGTGCAGATGCCAGTTGTCAGGCACCGCCACAGTTGGTAGTGATCAAGCCCCGGCACAGTGTGCGTTGCGTGCATCCGGTCGGTATCGCGAACGATGCAGGTGCGACTGGGGGTGAAGTGCCCCGCCACGAGCCCGCTCTGGACGCTTCAGTGGCGCGACTGCCGCGAGCCGTGGCCGATCCGACTGAAGTTGCCAAACCGCTGATTGCCATGGACAAGGTGGTCAAGCGCTTTGTGACGCGGCTCGATTGGGCCGAGCGCCTGTTTCGTCGTCTGGGTGCCAGCCTCACCGAACAGAACGTGAGTGCGGTCGATCAGGTCGATTTGCAGGTCTGGCCGGGCGAGGTGCTGGGGCTGGTCGGCGAGTCTGGGTGTGGCAAGTCGACTCTGGGGCGCATGCTGGCAGGTATCCACGCGCCAAGCGGTGGCCTGGTGAGTTACAAAGGCGCGGACGTCGCACAGCTCGATGCCGACGCCCGGCGCGAATACCAGTTGCGTTGCCAGATGGTTTTCCAGGATCCCTTCGGTTCGCTCAATCCGCGCCTGCGTGTGGGTGAGTTGATTGGCGAGGGGCCGCGGGTGCACGGTTTGTGGCTCTCCGAGTCTTTCACCGAGCGTCTGGAGGCCACCATGCGACGAGTCGGCCTTGACCCGGGCATGCGGACGCGTTTCCCGCACCAGTTTTCCGGTGGCCAGCGCCAGCGCATCGGCATCGCCCGCGCGCTGGCGGTCGAACCCGACCTGCTGGTGTGCGACGAGCCCGTTTCCGCGCTGGATGTCTCGATCCAGGCGCAGGTGCTCAATTTGTTCATGGAGCTGCGTGCCGATCTGGGTCTGACCTATGTCTTCATCAGCCATGACCTGGGCGTGATACGCCACCTTGCAGACCGGGTGATGGTGATGTACCTTGGGCGTATCGTCGAATCTGGCCCCTGCAAGGAGCTGTTCGAGCGACCGAACCACCCGTATACCCAGGCTCTGCTGGAGCAGATTCCCCGGCTTGACCTGAGACGCCAAGAGTACGCCATGATCGCGGGTGAGATTCCCTCGGCACTGGATCCGCCTTCGGGCTGCCATTTCCATACACGTTGCCCCAAGGCCAGCGTACGCTGTCGCAGCGAGGCTCCAGCGCTGCGCGAGATCGCCCCCGGCCGTAGCGCGGCCTGCCACCTCAATGACGGGCGCTGAGCATGCCCGCCGAACACTTGTCGCCGGCATCTGCCTGTCGACAAAAGAGCTTTCCGCATGCCTGTAATCGACCCCCGGCGCTTTCTGGCCGATCTGGAGGAACTGTCTTCGATCGGCCGGTTCAAGACCGGGGTGAGCCGGCCGACTTTTTCTGCGGCTGACCAGCAGGCACGCGCCTGGCTGGCAAATCGACTGCATGCGGCGGGGCTTCGCGCAGTGATCGACGGCATTGGCAATGTGATCGGGTGCTCGCCCGGAGCCGGCCCCAAGCTGCTGCTCGGTTCGCACATCGAATCACAACCAGAGGCAGGGCGACTGGATGGCGCACTCGGCCTGTTGATGGGTCTCGAGGTCGCCCGCGCATTGCGCGACGACCCGGACTGCGCCGGGCTGGGCGTGGATGTGGCAGCCTGGGCAGATGAGGAAGCCTACTACGGCAGTTTTCTTGGCAGCCGGTCGTTCATCGGCGAATTGACCGAGGCCGAAATGGATAGCGCGGTCCACCGGACCGACGGTACGCCATTGCGTACCGCGCTGCGCGAGGCTGGTTATTCGGGACCGCGAGCGACCGTTGAGCAGGGCCGCCACCTCGGCTATCTGGAGGCGCATGTCGAACAGGGCGACTACTTGGAGCAGGCTGGACACCGGATCGGCATCGTCACCGGAATAGTCGGTAGCTGGCAGTACCGTGTGATCGCATATGGGCAACAGAACCACGCAGGCACGACGCGCATGGCCGCTCGCAAGGACGCCGGGCTTGCACTGGCCAAGCTGATCGTGGCAATCGACCAGCAGTTCCCAAAAGTTGCAGGTGCACGCAGTGTCTGGACGGTCGGGCGTGTGGTGTTGGAGCCGGGAGCGCCAAGTGTTATCCCAGGCCGTGCCGAGCTTTCCTTCCAGTTTCGCGATGCCGATATCGCGGTGCTGCAGCGCATGGGCGCAGCATTCGATGACCTGATCGCCGAGGCCAACCGCGGACCCTGCGCAATCGAAACGATCCGACTGTCGCAGACCAGGCCAGCATTGATGGCGGAGAACCTTCTCGCAAATCTGGAGGTGGCGGCCGAACTTCACGCGCCGGCGCGACATACGCGCATGCCCAGCGCTGCCGGACACGACGCCCAGATCCTGAGCCGGGCCATGCCGGCGGCCATGTTGTTCGTGCCGTCTATTGGCGGGATCAGCCATCATTGGTCGGAAGACACCCATTGCGACGACATGGTGCTGGGAACCCAAATACTTGCAGACAGTGTCGCGGCAATTCTTCGCGCTTGAAATCGGTCTGACCTTGCCCAGCCAAAGCAAGAAAAGCCCGAGCATGGCCACGGCATCGCGGAGTTGCACTGGCACCAAAGGGAGCAGAACGTAACCGTCTCGCCGTGGCATCTTGAATCTGGCGGTACAGACTGCAATTGCGTACAGGCAACAGGGTTTCTCCTGGATCGACAATATCCCCCGCAACAGCCCTCTAGTCCAACCCACGAAAGTACCCCGAGCCAGTAAAGAAAGCCCTGCTCAGCGGCACCTGGCACTGACTCGCGGACTTCATGGGACCGCAGGTTCGTGGCTTTGCAACTAATTCTCGGTAGCAAGACACGGATTTCCGGGGCATTCCACCTGAGAAACAACTAGTCCCGTATGACACTTGTTTCGCAACTTGTTGATTTTATGGGGGGGTTTGGAGGCGCGACCCGGAGTCGAACCGGGCTGATCGGATTAACGTGGAAGACATCCCCGACGTCGGCGCGCGAGGACCTGGCCTGACGTTGGCCGGGGCGCGAGATTGGGGCAGCGGTGCAGGGATCAGGTTGCTGGGACGGGCTTTGGCATGAAGCCGTGCTT
>Ga0247831_1001414_pt1 | contig 45035 bp, 39 predicted proteins | sample LaCruzMarch2015__9_FD_192406 | JGI IMG/M metagenome (GOLD analysis project Ga0247831, IMG submission 192406) | Freshwater microbial communities from meromictic Lake La Cruz, Castile-La Mancha, Spain - LaCruzMarch2015_1m | ecosystem: Environmental > Aquatic > Freshwater > Lake | place: Spain...
AGGCAATCACCAGTACGGCCACGGCATTGAGCAATGCGGTTTCAATCGAACTGCCCGCCAGCAGCCAGCCGAGCAGGGTGGCCAGAGCGATGAGCAGCACGCTGGGCACGAAGACCTGGCTGACTTTATCCACCAGCTTCTGGATCGGCGCTTTCGCGGCCTGGGCATCTTCGACCAGGCGAATAATCCGCGACAGCACGGTTTCCGCGCCGAGGGCGGTGGTTTCCACCAGCAGGCGGCCTTCGCCGTTGATGGCTCCGGCGGTGACGCTGTCACCCGGCTGCTTGGGTTGTGGCAGGCTTTCGCCGCTGATCAGTGCTTCATCAGCATGGCTCTGGCCTTCGCAAACCAGGCCATCGACCGGGAAGCGTTCGCCGGGCTTGACCACGATGGCGTCGCCCAGTTGCAGCTCAGCCAGCGCCACCCATTGCTCGACGCCAGCCTGCAGACGCAGGGCGCGTTCTGGACGTAGCGCCTGCAGAGCGCGAATAGCGCTGCTGGTTTGGCGTTTGGCGCGGCTTTCCAGGTATTTGCCGAGCAGGATCAGGGTGATGATCACCGCCGAGGCTTCGAAATACAGGTGCGGCATGCTGTCAGGCGGGCTTACCGCCCATTGATACAAACTCAGGCCATAGGCCGCGCTGGTGCCGATGGCCACCAGCTGATCCATATTCCCGGCACGGGCGCGCAGGGCGCTCCAGGCCGCGCGGTAGAAGCGCGCGCCGAAGACGAATTGCACCGGCGTTGCCAGGGCGAACTGCAGCCAGGCCGGTAGCATCCAGTGCAGGCCAAAGGGTTCGACGAGCATGGGAATGACCAGCGGTACGGTCAGCACAATCGCCAGCAGCAGCGACCAGCGCTCGCGTTGCAGATGCCGGTCAGCTGTTGGTTGGGCCTGGGATGCATCGTCCTGCAGGCTTGCGCGGTAGCCGGCCTGGCTGACGGCACGTAGCAAAACCTGATGATCAGTGCCGCGCAGCACCTGCAACTGCGCCCGTTCGCTGGCCAGGTTGACGCTGACCGAGAGCATCCCAGGTTGCTGCGCCAGGGCGCGCTCGATACGCCCGGCACAGCTGGCGCAGGTCATGCCAGAAAGCGCCAGCTCTAGGCGTTCGCTAGGCACCTCATAACCGGCTGCGCTAACGGCATTGACCAGTTGCTCCAGGCTGTCGGCAGGCGCTTCGACCCGCGCCTGTTCACTGGCCAGGTTGATGCTGACGCTGGCGACATCGGTCACCTTGGCCAGCGCGCGCTCGACCCGCCCAGCGCAGCTGGTGCAGGTCATACCGCTGATGGGCAGGTTGAAGGTGGTGAGGCTGGACATGGGTGGTCCTCCATTGAGCTCCAGCACAGGATCAACCTTGCCATGCTGGCAAGGTCAAGCGTTGTTTTATGGCGTTGCCATCCATGGCCGCCACCCTGCGGGCCGTCGCTGCGCGACGTTAAAAATCGCTCCCGGCGATTTTTTATGGCTTTGCCATCCATGGCCACTAGCCTGCGGGCCGTTACTGCGCGACGTTAACAATCGCGCCCGACGATTTTTTATCCCTTGACCTTATCCTTATGGCAAGGCCAAGACTGCATCTATCCGTTTACCATGGCGGCTTATTTATTCAGGAGGTTGTTTATGCAGGTTTCTCAGGTTCACGCATTCCGTGTCGATGGCATGACTTGCCAGGGATGCGTCAAAACCATCAGCGAGGCGCTGTTGGCTTGCGACCCGGCGGCTGATGTGAAAGTGAAGTTTCCCGGTGGTGAAGTGCGCGTGAGTAGCAGTGTGCCGGTCGATCAGCTGATGGTCGCCATCGTCGAGCAAGGCTACGGCGTCAGTCTGGCGTAAAAGCTGCGACGTTTGGCCAGTCGCGGATCAGCCCGCGAAAGCAGGCGTCGATCATCGGCGCGGCGTCGCTGAGCGGGTCGAACAGATTGGGGTCGCGCGACCAGTCGTAGAACAGGCCGATCAGCAACGCATGCACGGTGCGCGCGGCCAAGCGCGGCGTCAGCCCTTCATGCAGGCGCAGGCGCACTGACTGCGTGTTGAACTGTTGTTCGCAGAGCGCGATAAACAGGTTGATAAAGGCTTCTTGGCGCTCTTCGGCTTCGCGCAGTTCTTCGGTGAATTCACACCTGCGCAGCAGGATGGTGAAGATGCGTTTCTTCTGTGGCTCACGGGCCAGGTTCTCGATGGCCTCGATACACAGCTCGCGCAGGGTCTGTAGTGGGTCGTGCTCGGGACAGCCGCGCATGCGTTCGGCGAGCTGTTCCGGCGGTAGCCGCACCTGACTGAGCATGGCGTTGAACAGGTCGGCCTTGTTGGCAAAGTGCCAATACACCGCACCGCGCGTTACCCCCGCATGCCGGGCGATGTGCTCCAGGCTAGTGTGCGCCACACCTTTTTCCAGAAACAGCGTTTCGGCGGCCTCAAGGATCGCGCAACGGGTTTTCTCGGCTTCTTCTTTGGTTCGACGCATGGCGGTAGGCGTATTTCTGGCTAGGCTCAGCACAAAGTGTAATGAACTTAAGGGTAATGTTCTATTTACAAACACTTATGTATGTAACTAGCATTGCCGGTCTCAAACGTTGTGCCTTGCGTTTATTCGGAGACATCCATGCTTTTTCCCCGTCGTCTGCCGGTCACTGCCGGTTCCTTGCTGTTGGCTTTTTTGGCCGCCCCGCTGTTTGCCGCCGATGCTCCGCCAGCACCCGAGGTGGTGGTAGAGACTGTCAAGGCCGAAGCATTGCCGCTGGAGCTTGAGTATTCCGCGCGTACTGCCGGTTTCCGTGAAGTGCAGGTGCGGGCCCAGGTCAGTGGCATTTTGCAGGAACGCACTTATCTGGAGGGTAGCCAGGTCAAGAAAGGCCAGGTGATGTTTCGCATTGACCCGCGTACCTACCAGGCCGCACTGAGCCGCGCCAAGGGTGCGCTGGCGCAGGAACAGGCGCGCTATCGACAGACCGAACGCGACCTCAAGCGTATCCGCGAGCTGCAGAAGAAGGGCTTTGCCAGTGAAAGCGAACTGGACAACGCGGTCTCCAATTTCGAGCAGAGCAAGGCAAATATCCAGGCTGCCGAAGCCGAAGTGCAGTCCAAGCAGATCGACCTCGACTACACCACGGTAAAAGCCCCGATCTCCGGGATTACCAGCAAGGAAACCGTCTCCGAAGGCAGTCTGATGGTGGCCGGTGATCCGAGTGCCAGTCTGCTGAGCAATATCACTCAGCTGGACCCGATCTACGTCAACTTCGCCGCCCCCGACTCTGATGTGGAGAGCGTGCGCAGTGGCCTGCAGAACGGCAGCCTGGTGCTGCCGGAAGACGGCAAGATGAGTGTGCAGATCAAGCTCGGTGACGGCAGCGTTTACCCACTGGAAGGCAAGGTGGACTTCACCGACAGCCTGGTGGATCGCGGTACCGGTACTGTCAGTGCGCGCGCTGTGGTGCCTAACCCGGATCAGACGCTGTTGCCGGGTCAGTTCGTTCGGGTGCAGGTCAAAGGCCTGAGCATCCCCAACGCTATGACCCTGCCAGAGCGCGCGATTGCCCAGGGCCCAGGCGGCACCTTTGTTTATGTGGTGGATGAAGGTGGCGTGGCGCGCATGCGCCAGGTCACTACCGGGCACACCGCCAAAGGCCGCTGGGTGATTGTCTCCGGCATCAGCGCCGGTGATCGGGTGATCGTCGAGGGCCTGCCGAAGGTGCGTCCAGACAGCCCGGTTAAAGTCGCCGCCCCAGCCGCCAGCCAATCCTAAGGAGCGTCCCCGGTGATCTCACGCTTCTTTATCGACCGCCCGGTATTTTCCGCGGTCATCTCGATCATCATCGTGCTGGCGGGCCTGATGGCCATGCGCTCGTTGCCGATCGCCCAGTATCCGCAGATTCTTCCGCCGCAGGTGTCGGTCAGCGCCAGCTATGCCGGTGCCAGCGCCCAGGTGATTGCCGAAACGGTGGCCGCGCCACTGGAGCAGTCGATCAACGGCGTGGAAGGGATGATCTACCAGCAGTCCAACTCCGGCGGCAACGCCATGAGCCTGTCGGTGTACTTCGAAGTGGGCCGCGACCCCGATCAGGCCACCATCGACGTCAACAACCGGGTGCAGGCTGCCCTGGCCAAACTGCCGGAAGAAGTGCGCCGGCAGGGCGTCAAGGTGCAGAAAAAGTCTTCGGACATTCTTCAGGTGGTCACCCTGTACTCGCCGGATGGTTCGCGCGACCCGGTGTATATCAGCAACTATGCGCTGATCAACGTGATCGACGAACTCAAGCGCCTGCCAGGCGTCGGTGATGTCAGCCAGTTCGGCTCGAAAGACTATTCCATGCGCATCTGGCTGCGTCCGGACAAGTTGGCGCAGTACAACCTGACGCCGACCGATGTGGTCAATTCGATCCGTGAGCAAAACTCGCAGTTCGCCGCCGGCAGTTTCGGCCAGCAGCCGCTCAAGCAGAAGCAGGATTTCACCTACACGGTGACCACCCAGGGCCGCTTCACCGACCCGAAAGAGTTTGAGAACGTCATTCTGCGCACCGATGAAACCGGTGCCAGCCTGTTGCTCAAGGACGTTGCACGGATCGAGCTGGGTGCCCAGGATTACTCGCTGATGACCTCGCTCAACGGTCAGCAGAACGCTGCTTTCGGTGTGTACCTGCAGCCCGGCGCGAATGCTCTGGACACTGCCGAGGCAGTGAGCAAGACGCTCGATCGTTTGTCGAAGAATTTCCCCAGCGGTATGACCTATAAGGTGCCGTACGACACCACCAAGTTCGTTCAGGTGTCGATTGATGAAGTGATCAAGACCTTCTTCGAAGCCTTGATCCTGGTTGTGCTGGTGGTGTTTATCTTCCTGCAGAACTGGCGCGCCACGCTGATCCCGGTGCTGGCAATTCCCGTTTCGCTGGTCGGTACTTTCGCCGGCATGTACATGCTCGGGTTCTCGATCAACCTGCTAACCCTGTTCGGCATGGTGCTGGCCATCGGTATCGTGGTGGACGACGCCATTGTGGTGATCGAAAACGTCGAGCGGGTGATGGCTACCGACAAGATCGGCCCGCGTGAAGCGACCATCAAGGCCATGGAAGAAGTGACCGGGCCGATCATTGCCATCGTCCTGGTGCTCTGCGCGGTATTCGTGCCGGTGGGCTTCCTCGGCGGCCTGGCGGGGGAGATGTATAAACAGTTCGCCATCACCATTGCCGTGTCGGTGGTGATCTCCGGCATCGTCGCCCTTACCCTGAGCCCGGCGCTCTGTGCATTGTTGCTCAAGCCTGGGCATCACGAGCCGGCGGCGCCATTCCGCGCCTTCAACCGGGTCTTCGACAAACTGACCAATGGCTACACCGCCGGTGTGCGTTTCTTCCTCAAACGTTCGGCGGTCGGGTTGTTGCTGTTCGGCGCGATGATCGCGGTGATGGTGCTGCTGTTCAACCGGGTGCCCAGCTCTCTGGTGCCCAATGAAGACCAGGGCTATGTGATCAACGCTTACTTCCTGCCGCCTGCCGCGTCGCTGACCCGCACCGAGAAACTCACCGGTGACGTGACCCAGCAGTTGATGGCGCACCCAGCGGTGCAGGATGTAGTGACCTTCGCCGGCTTCGACGTGCTGACCTTCGGCACCCGCAGCAACGCCGGGGTGTCCTTCGTGCCGCTGAAAGACTGGAGCGAGCGCACCACCCCTGAATTGGACGCGCGCAACCTGACCGGTGAATTCATGGGTATGGGCGCAGCGCAGAAGGACGGCGTGGTCCTCAGCTTCAACCCGCCACCGATCACCGGTATGAGCACCACCGGCGGTTTTGAAGGCTTTATTCAGGACCGCAGTGGCGGCACCACCGCCGAACTGGCGGCCAAGGTTCAGGCCTTTCTCGCCGCTGCCGCGAAACGCCCTGAGCTGGCAGGGGTGCAGAGCACCTTCAGTGCCAACGTGCCGCAATACTTTATCGACCTGGACCGTACCAAGGCGCGCGCCCTGGGTGTGGCAGTGAATGATGTATTCACCGCCATGCAGGCCACGTTCGGTAGCTACTACGTCAACGATTTCAGCCTGTATGGGCGTACCTTCCAGGTCAGCCTGCAGGCCGAAGCGGAGTTCCGCAGCAAGCCAGAAGATTTGTCCCAGGTCTATGTGCGCGCGGGCAGTGGCGAGCTGGTATCGCTGGCCAGCCTGGTCAAGGTTGAGCGGATTCTCGGCCCGGATACCTATGCACGCTTCAACGTCTACCCAGCTGCGAAGATCCTTGGCGGGCCGGCACCTGGCTACAGCTCCGGTCAGGCGCTGAGCGCGATTCAGCAAGTGGCGGATGAGGTGCTCGGTAGCGATTACAGCATCGGTTGGACCGGCTCGGCTTTCCAGGAAGTGGCGTCGCAAGGTTCGGGCAGCAGTGCCTTTATCTTCGGCCTGATCATGGTGTTCCTGATCCTCGCTGCCCAGTATGAACGCTGGACCCTGCCGCTGGCCGTGGTTACTGCGGTGCCGTTTGCGGTGTTCGGGGCGATTCTCGCGGTGTGGTTGCGCGGTATCGAGAACGACCTGTACTTCCAGGTTGGTCTGGTCACCCTGATCGGCTTGGCGGCGAAGAACGCCATTCTGATTGTCGAGTTCGCCGTGCTTTGCCGGCATCAGGGCATGGGCATCTTTGAGTCGGCACTGGAGGCTTCGCGCCTGCGGTTCCGCCCGATCATCATGACTTCGCTGGCCTTCATTCTCGGTGTTGTGCCGTTGGCGATCAGCTCGGGTGCAGGCTCGGCGAGTCGTCACTCGATCGGCACCGGGGTAATTGGCGGGATGATGGCGGCAACCTTCCTGGCGATCTTCCTGATTCCGATGTTCTATCTGCTGGTGGAGTCGCTGGCAGAGAAAATCGGCAAAGGCCGGAAAAAGGCCGATACACCGGTCTGACCAGCAACCCGTTGGTAAGGGTAAACCGTAGCCCGGTACACGCCGGGAACGCTTTGTCAGTCTGCCGTAGCTCCGGTTTTATCCGGGCTACGGCGGCACCTTCTGTTATTTCATTTCTGGACACCCATGCCGTTACGTCTTCTGTTGATTCTTGGCGCGTTAAGCGCCTTTGGCCCGTTGGCCATCGATTTTTATCTGCCAAGCTTCCCAACCCTGGCGCGCGCGTTTTCCACCGATGTGGAGCACGTGCAGCTGTCGTTGGCCGCCTACTTTGCCGGTCTGGCCATCGGTCAGCTGGCGTATGGTCCGCTGGCCGACCGTTTTGGCCGGCGTAAACCGCTGCTGGTCGGGGTTATGCTGTTCAGTCTGGCGTCACTGGCCTGCGCCCTGGCACCAAGTCTGGAATGGCTGATTGCCGCGCGCTTTGTGCAGGCACTGGGTGGCTGTGCCGGGATGGTGATTTCGCGGGCGGTGGTGCGTGATCTGTGTGACCCAATCAGCTCGGCCAAGGTCTTTTCCCAGTTGATGCTGGTGATGGGCCTGGCGCCGATTCTCGCGCCGCTGGGCGGTGGGCTGCTGCTGAGCACGTTGGGCTGGCCGTCGATTTTTGTCTGCCTGACGCTGTTCAGCTTTGTCTGTCTGCTGGCGGTGGCCCAGTGGCTGCCGGAAACCCTGGCCAAGGATGCGCCGCCTGCGCCTTTGCGCGGCGCGTTGGGGGAGTACAAGCGGCTGTTTACGGACCTGCCTTTTCTCGGTTATGCGCTGACCGGTGGCTGTGCGATTGCCGGGATGTTTGCCTATATCGCCGGCTCACCGTTCGTGTTTATCGAACTCTATGGCATACCCGCCGAGCATTACGGCTGGCTGTTCGGCAGCAATGCCCTGGGCTTTATTCTGGTGGCGCAGTTGAATGCCTGGCTGGTGGCGCGACACGGGCCGGCGTACTGGCTGGGTAAGACCGTGTGGTTCTATCTGGCGTGTGGCCTGGCGCTGCTGCTGGTGGCACTGGCCAAGCCACAGGCCCTGTGACCTTTGCTGATTCCACTGTTCGGCTGCATTGCCAGCCTGGGCATTCTTCTGCCCAACGCCTCAGCCTGCGCCATGGCCGGGCAGGGTAGCCATGCCGGCAGTGCGTCAGCGCTGTTGGGTAGCCTGCAATTTGTGATCGCTGCCAGTGCCGCCGCCATGGTGGGTGTGCTGCATGACGGCAGTGCCTGGCCGATTGCCGTGGTGATCTTCGCCTGCGGGATCCTGGCCGTGAGCTTTTCCCTGTTTACCCGGTGGGTCGAGCGCGGCGCGATCCGCGTATAGGGTTAGCTTGCCGCACGCTGCTGCTCGAAAGGCAGCCTATGCGGCGCGCTCAGGCGCGCTTGCAGGGTGCTGACAAACTGGCGGGCCTCGCTTTCACTGCGAAAGGTCACGCTCTGCTTGCCAAAGCTTACTTGCCAGCCTGGACCTGTGGCTGTTTTTACCGGTTGGGTCATGATGTTCATCGACGAGCCTCCTATGCAAGAAAGGCCAGTCTAGTCGCTCAATATGAACTTTCATTGACCTGTAACAAATCAATCAAGGCTGGCATACCGCTGGTCTGATTGGCTCACTTCAGTTGTGCTGGTATTGAATTGCACGGCCAGCCCCGCCAGTCGGGTGAATTCGGTTACCAGGGCGATATCGGCAGCGCTCGGCCGGTTTGGCTGCGGGTAATAGATGCCAAATGTGCCGAGTACCTGGCCGCTGTCATCCTTGAACGGCAATGACCAGCAAGCCTGCAGTCCCGCCGCCAGGGCGACGCTGTGGTAGTCGCGCCAGTAGGGATGCCGGCTGAGGTCTTCGGCGATCACCAGTTCGCCACTTGCTGCGGCATGCCCGCATGAGCCAACTTCCAGTGCTGCTGCAATCCCTTCGATGGCCTGGCAATAAGCCTCCGGCAGGCTTGGTGCGGCACCAATATGCAGGCGCTGGTGGGCATCGAGCAGCATGATCGATACGCGCATCTGCGGTTGCAGGCTTTCCAGGCGTCGAGTGATACCGCTGAGGATGCTGCGTAGTGGGTGCAGGCCGAGCAGCTCGTCGAGTACCGCATTGCGTGCTTGTTGCAGATGTTGGTCCTGATGGCGCTCATGTACGTCGTGCAGGCTGCCGTGCAGGCTGTGTTCGGGCAGGCTCAGGTTGAGGTGCAGCTCAACTCGACGCGCCTGTCCGCTGTGGGTGAGCAACTGGCACTCCAGGCGCAGGCTGCCGAGTTTGCCGCTGCGCAGTTCTTCCAGCCGTTGGCGCAGCGTGGCCTGACCGAGTTCCGGCATGAAACGCTGTAATGGGCGGCCCAGGCTTTCATGGATTGGGTAGCCGCTGATCTGCTCCCAGGCGGGGTTGAGGAAGCTCAGTTTGTCGTCGGCATCGGTGATAAAGATCGCATCGCCGAGGTGCTCGACCAGCGAGCGGTAGCGGGTCTCGCTGACCTGCAGTTCGCTGTCGATTTTCTTTTGTTCGGTCAGATCGATGTCGACGCAGTACAGCTCCAGCTGATCAAGGCTGTTACGCAGCATCAGGTGGCTGGAATAGACCCACACCAGGCTGCCGTCCTTGCGCTGCAACTGCACCTCAGCCGCAGGGATTGGCGGGCCGCCGAGCTGCCACAGGTTGATCGCGCTGGCTACCTTGCTGCGTGCCGGCAGCGGTACGATCAGCTCTTCCAGGCGCCGCCCCATGACCTCGTGCACGGCATAGCCGTAGAGCAGGGTGCTGGCCTGGTTCCAGTAAATCACCCGGCGTTCGCGGTCATAGCCTTGCACGGCAATCCGTGGGGTTTGCTCGAACAGCAGACGAAAGCGCTGCTCGCTTTCGCGCAAGGCGCTTTCATCACGCTTCTGCGCGCTGATGTTCTGTACGGTGCCGAGGATGCTGCCGTGCTCGTCGACCTCGCCGCGCAGCATCAGCCAGGTAACCTGATGTGGCTGGGGTTGCAGCAGGCGAGCGCTCACCATCATCGGGGTGTGCCCCTCCAGCAAGGCTAGCAGGGCGCGTTGCACGACTGCGCGTTCGGCGGGGTGCAGCCAGCTGAGCAGCTGTTCGATGGTGCTCTGTTGGCTATCCGTGGCGCGGCCAAGCAGGCAGAGGGCTTCTTCGCTCCAGAGGAAGGCGTTGTGGTACTCCCAGCTGCCGAGCCTGGCGTTGCGCTGAGTGTGTTGTAGTAGGCGGCTTTTATGGGTGAGTTCTTCCAGTAACTGGTGTTGCGCCTGACGATCACGCTGGGTGAACAGAAAGATCAGCCCTGCGCTGAGCAGAATAAACAGCAGACCTTTGCCTGTTTGCAGCTCGGCCACCAGTTCGCTGTCCTTGACCAGTGCATGCAGCAGGTAGTCGCTGCCGAAAATCCACAGGGCGCTGAACAGCATATATACGCCAGCCAGGCGCAGTGGGCCTTGAAGATCGGGTCGCATCCCTCACCACCAATGGCTAGCCAAGTCGAAAGATTTGAGTAGGTGTTGCCTGACCATAGGCAATGTAATGAGTCTAGCTGGCCGCTTATCGAATGTCGGGCGCGCGGAAAAAAAGCTGCCCGACGCGCGATGTGCGCGTCGGGCTTGCTTTGGACCGTTTAGAACCCTTCGAGAACGATCTTGCCCTTGGCTGTACTGCTCTCCAGCAGAGCATGGGCGCGGCGCAGGTTGGCGGCGTTGATGCTGCCGAAATGCTCACCCAGGGTGGTGCGCAGGGTGCCGGCATCCACCAGTTCAGCGACCCGATCGAGCAGGCGATGCTGTTCGACCATATCGGCGGTTTCGAACAGCGAGCGGGTAAACATCAGTTCCCAGTGCAGCGACAGGCTTTTGCGCTTGAGTTGCATGATGTCCAGTGGCTGCTCCGGGTCATCGATCAATGCCAGGCGACCTTGCGGTGCCAGGGCTTCGACCAGTTGGGCGAAGTGCTGGTCGGTCTGGGTCAGGCTGGCGACGTGGGTCACCTGGTCAATCCCAATGCGTTTCAGCTCTTCACTCAGCGGTTGGCGATGGTCGATTACATGGTGCGCGCCCAGTTCGCGGACCCAGGCCTGGGTTTCCGGGCGGGAGGCGGTGCCGATCACCGTCAGGCCGGTGAGTTGACGGGCCAGCTGCACCAGAATCGAACCAACACCACCGGCGGCACCGACGATCAGCAAGCTCTGGCCCAGGTCAGTGTTGCCCTGAGCGATCTGCAAACGCTCGAAGAGCAATTCCCAGGCGGTGATTGCGGTCAGCGGCAGGGCTGCTGCTTCGGCAAATGGCAGGCTCTTGGGCATGTGCCCGACGATGCGCTCATCCACCACGTGCAGTTCGCTGTTGGCCCCGGCACGGTTGATCGCCCCGGCGTAATACACCCGGTCGCCGGGCTGGAACAGGCTGACTTCGCTGCCCACTGCCTTGACGATACCGCTGGCATCCCAGCCCAGCACCTTGGCGTCACCATCGCTTGGGGCGACGTTGCGGCGGATCTTGGTGTCCACCGGGTTGACCGAAATGGCCTTGACCTCGACCAGCAGATCGCGCGGGCCGGGCGTTGGCGTCGGCAGTTCGACATCCAGCAAAGCATCGGCGTGGTCAGCGGGCAGGGAGTGGTAATAGGCGACAGCTTTCATAAAGGGCTCCTTAGACAATGCGTTGCATCAGTTGATGATCGACCTGTTCCAGCAGGCTGCCGCAGGTCTGTACGAAATGCAGGAAGTGCACGGTTTGCTGGTGCGCGCTGAGGGCGGCGGCATCCAGCCATTGCTCAACCATGATGAAGCGGTTCGGCTGCTCCTGATGCAGGTGCAGGTTGTATTGCAGGCAACCGGCTTCGGCCTGGCTGGGCGGCACTAGCTGGCGCAGACCGGCCTCAACCGCCTCGGCATGGCCGGGGCGTGCGGTGATGGTGGCAATCAAAGTCAGTGGTGTGGTCATGGCGGACTCCGGTTCAAGTGCTGCACATGCTCGGTTATTTGATTGACGAGAAAAACAGGCGGCTACTAGAGTCTCTTTCAATATTTTTTTGAAAATGAGCCGCCATGCTGCGTTTTGATGATCTGCAGTTGTTTGTCACCACCGCTGACCTGGGCAATCTCTCGGCCGCCGCCCGGCGCCTGGATATTTCCCCGGCGGTGGCCAGCGCCGCGCTCAAGCGTCTGGAGCAGCAACTGGAAGCGCGGTTGTTTAGCCGCTCCACCCGCAGCCTGCGCCTGACTCCCGAGGGCGAGCTGTTTCTCGGCCATGCGCGCCTGGCTTTGCAGAGTCTAGATGACGGCCGGCAGCAATTAGCCGGCAGCAAGGTTGGCATCAGCGGGCCGTTGCAGCTATCTGCGCCCTCGGACTTTGGCCGCAATACCTTGCTGCCCTGGCTGGATGAATTCCAGCAAGCGCACCCGCAGGTGCAGCTGCGTCTGCTGCTCGGTGATCGCGTGGCCGATCTGTTTCGCGAGCCGGTGGACATCGCCCTGCGCTACGGTGCACCGGAGGACTCCAGCCTGGTCGCCTTACCAGTGGCTGCCGCCAACCGCCGCGTGCTGTGCGCCGCACCGCAGTACCTGCACAAGCACGGAACGCCGCAAACGGTCGATGAACTGAGCGAGCACAACTGCCTGCTCTATATGCTCGGTGGGCGGCTGCATGACCGCTGGCGTTTCAGCGACGGCAAGCGCGAGCAGGGCATCAGCGTCAAAGGTGACCGGGTCAGTGATGATGCCGACGTGGTGCGGCGCTGGGCGGTCAGCGGTGCCGGGCTGGTCTACAAATCCTGGCTGGATGTAGCCGGCGATGTGCGTGCCGGACGGCTCCAGGTGCTGCTACCTGAGCTGCGCGGTGAGCCGACACCGCTCAACCTGATCTGCGCGCACCGGGCGCAACTGAGCAAGCCGGTGTTGCTGCTGCGTGAGTTCGTGCAACTTCGCTGCGCGGAGTTGTTGGCGGATGCGCCGTGGCCGAACTAAGATTGCCGCCAGCGCGCTGCGGCAATCCATCGCAGTGCCGCTGTATCACATGCGCCCCGGAGCAATGCTAGAGTCGCGCCCCATGGAAATGACCCGTACTGACCGTCGCCTGCTGGCCTGGATGCTGTATTTCAGCGTTCTGTTCAGTGCGTTCGCCTGCAGTATTGGTCACGGCCAGATGGCTGGCCTGCAACTTAGCGGGTTAGGCAGCCAGTACTGCTCCTTCGAGGGCAACTTCGGTGCCGGCGCGGATCTGGATGGCTCCGGTGTGGTGGCGCCCAATCCTGCCACCGGCTCCGGCTGCTCTCTGAGTTCCACGTTCAGCGCGATTATCCTGGCGGCGTTCTTCGGTCTGCTGGGCCTGCTGGTGCCCAGTCGCGCGCCCCTGCTGACCTTCTTCTTCACCCCGCGACCTGTCCGCTACCTCTGGCCCTCGGCCAATCCCCGCGCATCCCCTGTTCTGGCTTGAGTTGCTGTTGCTGCGGCTGTATTTGCGACCGCGCTGATCACTTGAAACCAGATAAAAAACCGCGTCTGTCGGTGCTTGAAGAGCGCCCGATGGACCGAAGTTGGGGAAGTCTATGCGTCAGATATCCGTATTCAGCCTGCTGGCCGTTAGCATCAGCCTGGCCAGTTCCGCCTATGCCGAACAGCTCAAACTAGAAGACAGCACCATCGTCGGTAAACAGCAGGGCGATGCCACTGCGCCGACGATTGCCGAGAAGCGCGCTGAGTTTGCGCGGATTCCCGGTGGTGCCAGTGTCGTCGATGGCGAAACCTACAAGACCGGTCGCGCCAGCTCGCCGCAGGATGCCCTGGGCCAGGCCACCGGTGTGTACATTCAGTCGCGCTCCGGCGCCGAGGAATCACGTCTGTCGATCCGTGGCTCGGGCTTGCAGCGCACCTTCCATCAGCGCGGCATTCTGCTGATGCAGGACGGCGCACCGCTGAACCTTGCTGATGGCAGTGGTGACTTCCAGAGCATCGAACCGATTGCCCTGGACCATATCGAGGTCATGCGCGGCGCCAATGCCTGGCGCTACGGCGCTGCCAACCTGGGTGGTGCGATCAACTTCGTCACGCCCACCGGCAAGACCGCGCCCACGGTGCAGCTGCGCACCGAAGCGGGCAGTTTCGGTTACCAGCGCATCTTCGGCGCGGTGGCTGAAGACTTTGGCGACTGGGATGCCTACCTGAGCTTCTCCGACTATTCCCAGGACGGTTTTCGCGACCACTCGCGCCAGGAGAACCAGCGCTATTTCGCCAATATCGGCGGGCGGATCAACGAGCGCTTGTCGACCCGCTTTTATATCAGCCACGTGGAAACCGATTCGGAAATCCCCGGCAGCCTGACCAAGGCGCAGCTGCGACGTAACCCTGAGCAGGCCGCGCTGAGCACGGTGACCGGCGATAACAAGCGTGATTTCACCCTCAACCGCATCGGCAATATCACCACCCTGCAACTGGACGGCGGGCACAGCCTGGAGCTGTCGAGCTTCTACAGCGAGAAATCGCTTTGGCACCCCATCTTCCAGGTGCTGGAAGTCGACAGTGAAGATGTCGGGGTACGCCTGACCCACAAGTGGCAGAACACGGATGGCTGGCGCTGGAGCGGCGGTGTGGAAGCGCTGCAAGGCCGCAACCAGGCAGAAAACTACGTTAACGTGCGCGGTAAACGCGGCAACCTGGTGGACCGTCAGGTGCAGACGGCGCGCAGCCTGAATGCCTTTACTGAGCTGGAAGTGCCGCTGGCCGAAGACTGGGCGCTGATTGGCGGCCTGACCTGGCTGCACAGCGAGCGCGATATCGATGACAAGCTGAAAAGCAGCTTCAACTTCGTCGGGGTGCCGACTGGTTTTCAGGATGCCTCATTCAACCGTAGCTACAGCGCACGAATCGGTCGTATCGGCCTGCGCCATGACCTGGCCGACGGTGTGCAGCTATTTACCAACCTCAGCCAGAGCTATGAGCCGCCGACCTTCAGCGAGCTGACTGGGGGCGCCATCGTCACCGAGAACGAGGCGCAGAAGGCCACCACCCTGGAGGCCGGTATGCGCTTCACCCAGGGCAATCTGGACCTGGACCTGGCGGTGTACCGCAGCGAGATCCGCGACGAGCTGCTGGGCTACGTCAACCCGCTGGCCCCAACTCAGGTGATCACCACCAACGCCGACCGCACCGTGCACCAGGGCATCGAGTTCGGTGGCGCCTGGCAGCTGGGTGAGGTGGTGCTGCGCGGTCAGTACCTGCTCAATGACTTCCGCTTCGACAACGATCCGGCCTATGGCAACAACCGCATTGCCGGCGTACCGAGCCAGTTCCTCAAGGGCGAAGCGTTGTGGCAGCGCGATGGCTGGTACGCCGGCCCGACGGTCGAGTGGGTGCCGGTGCACTACGCCGCTGACCACGCCGAGTCGCTGTATGCCGAAGCCTATGCAATCTGGGGGCTGAAGGGCGGTTATCGTCCACGTGAAGGTCTGGGCTTCTTCGTTGAAGGGCGCAACCTCTCGGACAAGACCTACATCTCCACCACGGGCGTTGTGGCCAATGCCCGTGGCCAGGATGCCGCGCTGTTTATGCCGGGTGACGGTCGCAGCCTGTATGTCGGCCTGGAGTGGAAGCTTTGACGGCGGCCCTGCAAGCGCAAGAGCTGCCGCGCCTGACCTGGCGCCAGCGCCTGCTGCGGCTGATGCCGTGGCACAGGCGCCTAGCGCTGCTGGCCTGCCTGGGCATCTTCAGCTGGGCGGGCAGCGGCATGCTGCACCCGCTGATGGGCTACCTGCAGCCGCGTCCGCAAAACATGGCCACACCACAACAGGTGTTGCCGCTGGATAACCTGCGCAGTCCCGCGCAGGTGCTCGGCGCGGCGGGTGTTGCCCAGGTGCAGGGCTTGCGCCTGCTGGTGCTGGCCGCTGAGCCGTATTACCAGGCGCGTCTGGCTGGCGATCTGCAGCCACGTTACTGGCATGCACGCAGTGGTCAGGCAGTCGAGCTGGCCGGCGCTCATGCCGAAAGCCTGGCGCGGCATTACCTGGGCCGTGACGAGCCGCTGACCTACGCCGGTAGCATCGAGCGCTTTACCAGCGAATACGCCTTTATCAACCGCCTGCTGCCGGTGGCGCGGGTCGATACCCAGCGTGATGACCAGTTACGCCTGTATGTCGACCTGTTCCATGACCGCCTCGGCACCCTGGTGGATCAGCGCAAGGCCTGGTTCAGTACGTTCTTCCAGACGATGCACAGCTTTCGCTGGCTGGATGCGGCGGGCCCGTTGCGGCCGGTGCTGATGCTGGTGCTGCTGGCCTCGATTGTCTCGGCGACGCTGTTCGGTGTGGCGCTGTTTATCGCCCGTCGGCGTGCTCGTACCTTCAGCCGGCGGCTGCATGGCTGGTGGGGGCTGGGGCTAGCCTTGGCGACGCTGAGCTTTGCCAGCAGCGGTGCCTGGCACCTGTTGCACAAGCAGGGCGCGCAGCCCTGGCCAGCGCCCTTTGTGCCGAGCTTTAACGTGGCCGAGTTGGATATGGCACCGGCGGCCAGCTGGCTGCTGGCCGGTGAAGAGCTGTACATGCTCAGCCTGCTTGAACTCGACGGCAAGCCGATCTGGCGCGCCCAGGGGCAGCAGTTCGCCAGCATGCCCAGCCTGCACTACCTGGATGCTCAGGGCCGTGAGCTGGGCAATGACACGCCGCGCCGTTATGCCCAGCAGCGCCTCGATCATTACGCCAAGTCCCTGGGCCTGGGTGAGGCACAGGCGCTTACGCTGCAGCTCAGCTTCGACCACGAATACGGCTTCGTCTTCAAACGCCTGCCGGTGTTCAAGGCCAGCTATGCCGATGCGCACAACACCGCGCTGTTTATTGATCCGCTGGACGGTGCTCTGGCCAGCCGCGTGCAGGATGCTGACCGCACGGAAGGCTGGACCTTCGCCTACCTGCACAAGTGGGAGTTTCTCGCAGGCTTAGGCAATGGCTACAAGCACCTGCTGCTCGGCATCGTCGCGCTGGCGCATGTGCTGCTGGCGCTGGTGGGATTGAGCTTGATAGGTAAATCCCGTGCGTCATATTGAATTAACCGACTGTTAACCCGGACACTGCGTCCACCCCAAGATGGAGTTTGCTGATGTTGAAAAAGACCCTGCTGATTGCCGCTCTGCTGAGCCCGAGCCTGTTTGCCAATGCCCACGAATACACCGCCGGTGAGCTGCATATCGAACACCCCTGGTCGCGGGAAATGCCGGCCGTAGCGCCGACGGCGGCCGCTTATTTTGTGGTGCACAACAAGGGCGCCGAGGCTGATCGCCTGCTCAGCGTCAGTACCCCAGTGGCCGGTAAGGCCGAGCTGCACGAGCATATTCACGCCGATGGCCTGATGAAAATGCAGCAGGTACAGAACGTGGCCATCCCAGCCGGTGGTGAGGTGAAGTTCGAGCCGATGGGCTACCACGTCATGCTGTTCAACCTGAAGCAGCAGGCCAAGGACGGTGAGCGCTTTCCGCTGACCTTGACCTTCGAAAAAGCCGGTGCGGTCGAAGTGGAAATCGCCGTACACAAGGACGCCCCTGCCGGTGAGAAGACCCATGGCGAAGGCCACGCGCACTAATCTGCGCACCCAGCCCCGCTGCGTTGTAGCGGGGTTGCTGTTGTTCGGTGATGTTTACCCTCATTGATTTGCATCAGCCGTCCTGCTCAGGCCGTTAGGCATACTCGGCGTAGGATTCTTGAGTTGCCGTGATGCCCCGCAATCGCTCCCTTTCCGTCGATTACCGCGCAAGCTGGCTGGCCCTGTTGGCCATGCTGCTGCTCAGTGTCGGGCCGTTGCTGTCGCAGCTCACTGCGCCAGCTGAACCGGCCTGGCTGACGGAACTGGCCTGCGGGGAGCATGTCGGTAGCCATGACAACCCGCTGGATCACGACGCGTTGTGGGCCAAGTGCGGCTATTGCACCCTGTTGCTCAACAGCCCAGCCACCGGTTGTGTCAGTCCAACGCTAGCCCTGACGGCCGTTGCGCCTGCGGATCGGCATAGTGCGCCGGTACGCAGCGGCGTTGCCCGCTCAGCTATTTTCCCCGGTTCGCGCAGCCGCGCACCGCCTGCCTATTCCTGATCGCCATTGCCCTGTTGCTGGTGCCGCGTATGCGGTGCTGGCCATTCCCTGGTTTTGTCTCGATTCTGGAATAGTCATGTCTACTCGTTCGCTTTTGATCAGCGCTGCACCTTTCCGTCTGGCGCCGCTATGTATAGGCCTGCTGTTGGCCACTCAGGCGCATGCCGCGCAAACCACCGAACACGACCCGGAACACCACGCGCTGCAATTGCCGCCAACGGTGGTCACCGCCGTGCAGCAAAGCTCGCCGCTGACCGTGGTGGCCGACCCCAAGGACCCGCGCCAGCCGGTGCCGGCCAGTGACGCCGCCGATTACCTGAAGACCATTCCCGGGTTCTCCGCGATTCGCAGCGGCGGCAGCAATAGTGATCCCGTGCTGCGCGGCATGTTCGGTTCACGGCTGTTGCTGCTCACCGACGGCGGGCAGATGCTCGGTGCCTGCCCAGGGCGGATGGATGCACCCAGCTCGTACATCTCGCCGGAAACCTTTGACCTGCTGACCGTGACCAAGGGCCCGCAAACGGTGATTTGGGGCCCAGGTGCCTCGGCAGGTGTGGTGCGTTTCGACCGTGAGCCGGAGCGTTTCGGTGAGCTGGGTGCGCGTCTGCATGCCAGCGTGCTGGCGGGCTCCAACGGCCGTTTCGACCAGACCCTTGATGGCGCTGTGGGCGGCGAGCAGGGTTACCTGCGGGTGACCGGCAACCGCTCGCATTCGGACGATTACGACAACGGTAATGGCGACACCATCCCCTCGCGCTGGGACAAATGGAACGGCGACGTGACCCTGGGCTGGACGCCGGATGACGATACGCTGATTGAGCTCACCGCCGGCCGTGGCGATGGCGAGGCGCGCTACGGCGGCCGTGGCATGGACGGCACCCAGTTCAAGCGCGAAAGTCTGGGCTTGCGCATTGAGCGGGGCAACTTCGGCGGCGTGCTGGATAAGGTCGAGGCCAAGGTCTACTACAACTACGCCGACCACATCATGGACAACTTCCGCCTGCGCATGCCCGACCCGACCAGCATGATGAGTGGCCCGATGGCCGCCCAGGTTGACCGCCGCACCCTGGGTGCACGCCTGGCCGCCACCTGGGCGTGGGAGGATGTCGAGCTGATCACCGGCGTCGATGCCCAGCGCAGTGAGCACCGCCAGCGCAGCTCCACCCTGAGCATGATGGGTAACTACACCGACGCCGATCGTTTCCCCTGGGACAAGGACGCGTTGATGCACAACTACGGCCTGTTCGCCGAGTCCACCTGGCGCCTGGACGAGAGTGATCGACTGATTTCCGGTGCCCGTCTGGACCGTGCCACGGCCAAGGATTTGCGGCCGAGCTTTAGCGACATGATGGGCATGTCGACGCCCAACCCGACTGCCGGCGAGACTCGTGCCGATACCCTACCGAGCGGCTTCGTACGCTACGAGCACGACCTGTCCGGCTCGCCGACTACCGTCTATGCCGGCATCGGCCATGTGCAGCGTTTCCCCGATTACTGGGAGCTGTTCTCCGCCGGGCTCAACGGGCCGGCTGGCGCAGACAACGCCTTCGACGGCATCAAACCGGAGAAGACCACCCAGCTTGATGTCGGCATTCAGTACAAGGGTGACGCTCTGCAGGCCTGGGCCTCGGCGTATGTCGGCCAGGTGCGTGACTACATTCTGTTCGACTATCGCGGTATGAGCACCCAGGCCGACAACGTCGATGCGCGCATCATGGGTGGCGAGCTGGGCGTGGCGTATGACCTGACGACCAACTGGAAGACCGATGCCACCCTGGCTTATGCCTGGGGCAAAAATAGCTCTGACGGCGAAGCGCTGCCGCAGATGCCGCCGCTGGAAGCACGCCTGGGCCTGACCTATCAGCGTGACGACTGGAGCGTTGGCGCCCTGTGGCGGGTGGTTGATGGCCAGGGCCGCATTGCGGACGGGCGCGGCAACGTGGTGGGGCAGGATTTCAGCGACAGCGCTGGCTTCGGCGTGCTCTCGCTCAACGGTGCTTACCGTGTGACCAAGCAGGTCAAACTCAGCGCCGGCGTGGATAACCTGCTCGACAAGCAATACGCCGAGCACCTGAATCTGGGCGGTGATGCCGGTTTCGGCTTCCCGGCTGATACCCGGGTCGACGAGCCAGGCCGGACGTTGTGGGCCAAGGTCGATTACGACTTCTGATATGTCCAGTTGTGGGAGGGGCTTTAGCCGCGATCTTTTGAGTCGCGGCTAAAGCCCCTCCCACATCCGCGCGATGAATTTTTGCGGGCTAATACAGCCTTAAGGTTCAAGCGCGACAGTAGTCCCCGCAGACACACAACTTCCCCTGCATCACGAGGACTTCACCATGCGCAAATTGCTTCTGCTGTCTCTGGTTCTGGCCAGCCCGCTGACCTTCGCCGCCACCCAATGCACCACCGCCGACAAGGCGCAGTGGCAGGATCAGGACAAATTCCAGGCCGACCTCAAAGCCCAGGGCTACGAGATCAAGAAGTTCAAAGTGACCGGCGGCAACTGCTACGAAATCTACGGCTTCAACAAAGAAGGCCAGAAGGTCGAAATCTACTTCGATCCGGTCGATGGCAAGGTCATCAAAAGCGAAATCGACGGCTGATGAACGCCACCACCACACGCCTCTGGGACCCGTTGGTCAGGTTGTTCCATTGGTCTCTGGCGAGCGCTTTCCTGGCCAATTACTTCTTCACCGAAGAGGGCGAGAACTGGCACCGCTGGTTCGGTTACTACGCCGTGGCCTGGTTGGCGATCCGCCTGGTGTGGGGTTTTATCGGCTCACCGGCTGCGCGCTGGGCGGACTTTTGGCCGACCCGGGCGCGCCTGGCCGAACACCTGCGGGCATTGCTCAGCGGGCGTGATTACCACCGCATGGGGCATTCCCCGCTGGGCGGCTTGGTGATGCTCGGCCTGATGCTGTTGATGCTCGGCCTGGGCGTGACCGGCTTTCTGATGGAGGAGGTCGATTACTTCTGGGGCGCTGATTTACCGCTGGACATCCATGAATTCTGCGCCGATGGGCTGATGGCCCTGGTGGGCCTGCACATCGCGGCGGCGCTGTTTGAAAGCTACCGCCTGAAGGAAAACCTGCCGCTGTCGATGGTCACCGGCAAGCGGCGCAAGCTGGATCACTGAGTTTTTATCTGTCGCGGCTGAAGCCCGGCCCACAGCGTATACGCACTGTGGGCCGGGCTTCAGTCGCGATGATTTTGCTTAAACCAGGCGCGCATCCAGGCTGTTCTGCGCCAGGCGCTTGGCCTGCTCCTGAGTCATGCCCAGGCTGTCGTAAAGAGCGGCGAAGTTTTCGGTGACGTAGCCGCCGAAGTAGGCCGGGTCGTCCGAGTTCACCGTCACCTTCACGCCGCGTTCGAGCATCTGCAGGATGTTGTGTTGGCGCATGTCGTCGAATACACAGAGCTTGGTATTGGACAGCGGGCAGACGGTCAGCGGGATCTGCTCGTCGATGATGCGCTGCATCAGGCGCTCGTCTTCGATGGCGCGCACGCCATGGTCGATACGCTTGATTTTCAGCAGGTCCAGGGCTTCCCAGATGTATTCGGGTGGGCCTTCCTCGCCCGCATGGGCTACGGTCAGATAGCCCTCGCTGCGCGCCTTGTCGAACACGCGCTGGAACTTGCGCGGCGGGTGGCCCATCTCCGAGCTGTCCAGGCCGACGGCGATAAACGCATCGCGAAACGGCCTGGCCTGCTCCAGGGTCTTGAAGGCTTCTTCCTCGGGCAGATGCCGCAGAAAGCTCAGGATCAAACCGTGGCTGATGCCCAGTTGTTTCTCGCCATCAACCAGCGCCTGCTTGATGCCGCGCAGCACCACTTCAAAGGGAATACCGCGGTCGGTGTGGGTCTGCGGGTCGAAGAACGGCTCGGTGTGGATGACGTTCTGCGCCTTGCACTTTTGCAGGTAGGCCCAGGTCAGGTCGTAGAAATCCTGCTCGGTGCGCAGCACGTCGGCCCCGGCGTAATACAGGTCGAGAAACTCCTGCAGGTTGTTGAAGGCATAGGCGCTGCGCAGCGCTTCAACGTCGTTCCAGGGCAGGGCAATCTTGTTGCGCTCGGCCAGGGCAAACAGCAACTCGGGCTCCAGCGAGCCCTCAATGTGCAGGTGCAGTTCAGCCTTGGGCAGGGCATTGAGCCAGTCGTACATGGTCAGATCTCGTTATCAGGCGTGGTCGCGACAAAGTTTAACCGTAAGGACAGGATTTCGCCGAATCAGCCGGGCGCTAAATCGCCTTGGCCGCGCAACGCTCTCGCGGCCAAGGCCGTTCCTCCGGGGTGCGGTCGGAGTTATGCGCCCGCCTGTTCTTCACGCCTGTAAGCGTAGGTGTCGGCAAAGCGCGAGAGTAGGTAGTCGGCGCTGGTTACTGACGGATACTTGGGTGGGTTGCTGGCGTCTGAGCAGTTGGGCAGGCAGCTGATCTCGGTATCCGGGTGCGGTTCGGCGAAGAACGGCATGGAGTAGCGATCCACTCCCAGCGGGCTGATCACTCGGTGCGGGGTTGAGGTGTAACGGTCGTTGCTCCAGCGCGCCAGCATGTCGCCGATGTTCACCACAAAGCTGCCGGCAAGCGGAGGCGCGTCGATCCACTGGCCATCGCGATGGCGCACCTGCAGGCCGCCGGCGTCGTCCTGGTAGAGCAGGGTGATGCAACCGTAATCGGTGTGTTCACCCGCGCCTTGCTGTTCGGCACTACTGGCGGTGTGGCGCGGCGGGTAGTGGATCATCCGCAGCACGCTGATCGGCTCATTGAAGCGCGTGTCGAAAAAGTCGCGGTCGATATCCAGGGCAATGGTCATGGCGCGCAGCAGGGTTTGCGCCAGCGCCTGCATATCGGCGTAGTGCTGCTCCATCAGTCTGGCCCAGCCGGGCAGGTCGGGATGCCGATTGGCCCCGCGCAGCGGTTTGCCGGCCAGCACCTCGGGGTGATTGAGGTCCATGTGGAAACCCATATCGAAGGTTTCCTTGAGATCGCTCGGTTTGCTCGGGTCGAGCTGCTCGGTGGCAATCGCGCCGTAGCCACGGTGATGAGTGGTCTGGGTGATGTCGATCTTGAGCTTTTCTGCAGCCGGCAGGGCGAAGAAAGTCTTGGCGGCGCTCAGCAATTCGGCGATCCGCGCCGGGCTGATCGGGTGGCCGGTGATGTAGAAGAATCCCCACTCGCTGCAGGCGCGGTCAATCTGCTCAGCCACGGCGGGCCAGGCGGTTGGATCGGCTGAGTAAAGCGGGGCGATGTCAATAATCGGTAGGGTGTTCATTGAGGCTCCGGGTGGGGCGGTGCTGCGAGTCTTCTCGTACTAAGGAGCCTGTCGAACTCAACACTGTTCTGCTGCGGAAAATCCGGATTTGGCCACTTTTGTGGCTTTCCCTCGTTAAATAGCGCGCTATTCGCCTCGGTAAACCCACAAAACTGCCTCAAACCGGCCTTCCCTCGCGACGAACGGTTGAGCCCGACAGGCTCCAAGCAGCGAAAAAGGGCGCCTCTATTTATAGGGCGCCCTGTGATGCGGTTCTGCCAGTGAGGCAGGGACGGCATCTGGGTTATGACTTACTTCGGCAGTTCAGCCTTTACGTTTTCCACGTAGTAGTTCATCGAGGCCAGTTCGGCGTTGGTCGCGGCGACGCCGGCCGGGATTTTTTCTACGCCGCTCTGGTCCTTGATCGGGCCGGTGAACGGGTGGAAGGCGCCGCTCTTGATGTCGGCGATGATCTGCTCGGCTTCGGTTTTCACATCCGCCGGCACCAGGTCGCTGATCGGCAGGCGAATGGTGTCTTCAGCCAGGCCGCCCCAGAAATCCTGTGGTGCCCACTTGCCGTCGATCACCGCTTGGGTGGATTTGACGTAGTGCGGGCCCCAGTCGTTGACGATCGAGGTCAGTACGGCCTTCGGCCCGAAGTGCGCCATGTCCGAGGCGTAGCCCACGGAATAGACGCCGCGACGTTCGGCGGTCTGGATCGGCGCAGGGCTGTCAGTGTGCTGGAACACCACGTCGACACCCTGGTCGATCAGCGCGTTGGCCGCATCGGATTCCTTGCCCGGATCGAACCAGGAGTTGACCCACACCACCTTGATCTCAGTGCCGGGGTTGTACTTGTCCAAAGCCAGCTGGATGGCGTTGATATCGCGGATGACTTCCGGGATCGGGAAGGAAGCGACGTAGCCGACTTTTTTGGTCTTGGTCATCTTCGCCGCGAGGAAGCCGCCGACATAACGGCCCTCATAAGAGCGCGACAGGTAGGTGCCGAGGTTCTTGTCCTGCTTGTAGCCGGTGGCGTGCTCGAAGGTCAGCTTGGGGAACTGCTTGGCCACTTTCAGCGTAGGGTTCATATAGCCGAAGGAGGTGGTGAAGATCAGGTCATAACCACCCTTGGCCATGTTGCGAATTACGCGCTCGGCGTCCGCACCTTCCGGGACGTTTTCCACGTAGCTGGTTTCAACCTTGTCGCCGAGCTGTTTGATCACCGCCTGACGGCCCTGCTCATGCTGGTAAGTCCAGCCGTGGTCGCCAATCGGGCCAATGTAGACAAAGCCGACCTTCAACGGATCGGCGGCGGATGCGCCCAATGTGGCGCTAAAGCCAAGGGCGGCAACGAGGGTGCGCAGCAGCGGTTTTTTGCTCTTCTCGAACATGGTTGGCGGAACTCCGATGTGTGTGGGTACGTTGTTGTTAAACAGCTGCCAGTTGGATTGCAAAAAGCTGACCAACTGGACAATTAGCACTGCGCGCCGCGTAAAAACGCAGAACCCCGCCGAAGCGGGGTTCTGTGGAGGTGCTGTGCTGGTGCGTCAGGTGCTGCTTGTGCTGCCTACTGGTGCGTGGGGGTCAGTGCCCCGGCTGCCAGGGCTTGCCCAGTGATACCGGGGCAAACAGGCGAGTCTTGATCGCGTCGCGCGACAGCAGGACCAGCACCAGGATGGTCGCCACATAGGGCAGCATCGCCAGCAGGTTGGAAGGGATCGACAGGCCGATGCCCTGTGCCACCAGATGGATGATGCTGGCCAGGCCGAACAGGTAGGCGCCGAGCAATACGCGGAATACCCGCCAGCTTGCAAATACCACCAGCGCCAGGGCGATCCAGCCGCGCCCAGCGGTCATGTTTTCCGCCCACATCGGCGTATAGGCCAGCGACAGGTAACCGCCCGCCAAGCCGGCCATGGCACCACCAAACAGCACTGCCAGGGTGCGTACGCGCAGCACCGGCAGGCCCATCGCGCTGGCCGCGTCGGGGTTTTCACCGACCGCCTGGATGATCAAACCGATGCGGCTTTTCAGCAGCACCCAAGCGACTAAACCGAACAGGGCGAAGGACAGGTAAACCAGAATGTCCTGGGCAAACAGCATGCGCCCGATCAGTGGAATTTCACTGAGCAGCGGAATGGCGATGGGCTCGAAACCGGCCAGCGGTTTGCCGACCCAGGCCGCGCCGACAAAGGTGGAGAGGCCGACGCCGAAGATGGTCAGCGCCAGCCCGGTGGCCACCTGATTGGCGTTAAAGCCCAGGGCCACGGCGGCGAACAGCATCGACAGCAGCATGCCGGCGCTCATCGCCAGCAGCACGCCGAGCCACAGGTTGCCGGTACTCAGGGCGACGATAAAACCGATCACCGCGCCGAACAGCATCATGCCTTCCTGGCCGAGGTTGAGCACACCGCTCTTCTCACAGATCAGTTCACCCAGCGCCACCAGCAGCAACGGCGTACCGGTGCGCACCATGGCGTAGAAAATATTGCTTAACAGGTCGAGGTCCATCGGGAATTCCTACAGATACGTTGTCAGGCCATTGCTTCGGCGTTGGTTGTGCGCTGCGCCCACTTCAGCTTCAGTCGTGGCCGATAGAGGATCAGTACGTCGCAGGCGAGCAGGAAGAACAGCATCATTCCCTGGAACAGTTGGGTGATCGCCTGGGGCAGATTCATGGTCATCTGCGCGTTCTCGCCGCCCAGGTAGAGCAGGGCCATCAACAGGCTGGCGAACAGAATGCCGAGCGGATTCAGGCGGCCGAGAAAGGCCACGGTGATCGCCGCGTAGCCATAGCCCGGTGATACCTGCGGCACCAGTTGGCCAATCGGTCCGGCCACTTCACCGACACCCGCCAGCCCGGCCAGGCCGCCGCTGACCAGCAGGGCAAACCACACCAGGCGCTTTTCGCGAAAACCAACAAAGCCGGCGGCGCGGCGGTCGAGGCCGAGCACCTTGATCTGAAATCCGAGAAAGCTCTTGTGCAGCAACACCCACACCGCCACCAGGGCCAGCAGGGCGAAGTACAGGCCGGCATGCAGGCGACCGTCTTCACTCACCAGCGGCAGGCGGCTGGCATCACCGAACATTGCCGACTCAGGGAAGTTGAAACCTGCCGGGTCTTTCAACGGGCCATGCACGAAGAACAGCAGCAGGTTCAGCGCGATGTAGTTGAGCATGATGCTGGTGAGGATTTCGTTGGCATTGAACTGCGTGCGCAACCAGGCGGTGAGGCCGCCCCAGGCTGCACCCGCTGCCACGCCGGCGAGCACCACCCAAACCAGCGCCCAGCGGCTGTCCCAGTCGATGATCTGGATAGCCATGGCGCTGCCGGCCAGCGCGCCGAGCAGCAGTTGACCTTCTGCGCCGATATTCCAGATGCGCGCCTGATAGGCCACGGCCAGGCCGAGGGCACAGAGCAGAATCGGCAGCGCCTTGACCAGCAGTTCGGATACGCCATACCAGTCGGCCAGCGGCGCAATCAGCAGAGTGTGCAGGGTGTCCAGCGGGTCGTGGCCGAGCAGGGCGAATAACAGCGCGCCGCTGCACAGAGTCAGCACCGCGGCGAGTAGCGGCGATAGCCAGAGCATGGCGCGCGATTGCTGGCCACGCGGTTCGAGGGATAACAGCATGGAAAACTCCGTCAGCTCAGGCTGGCAGCAGCGGCTGCCGGCGTGCTTGTGATAGGGGGAAGCGGGGCGAATTCACCAGCCATCCAGCGGCCGACTTCTACCGCTTCGGTTTCTGCGGTGGCGGCCAGGGGCGAGAGCTTGCCGCTGCAAAGCGCGCCGATGCGGTCGCTGATCTGGAACAGCTCGTCGAGGTCTTCGGAGATCACCAGAATCGCCGCGCCGGCATCGCGCAGGGCAATCAGCGCGCGATGAATCGCCGCCGCCGCGCCAACGTCCACGCCCCAAGTCGGGTGCGCCGCCACCAGCAATTTTGGGTTCTGCAGGATTTCGCGGCCGAGGATAAATTTCTGCAGGTTACCGCCGGACAGGCTGCGCGCGGGCGCATCGGCATCCTGCGTCTTTACCGCAAAACGCTGGATAATCTCATCGGCCAGGGCTCGCACCTTGCCGCGCTGAATCAGCCCCTTACTCAGCAAACCCTGCTGGAAAGCGGTGAGCAGGGCGTTATCACTCAGGCTCATGTCCGGCACTGCGCCATGGCCCAGGCGTTCGGCCGGAACAAAGGCCAGGCCCAGCTTGCGCCGCGCATCCGGGTACAGGTCGGCGATGGGTTGAGTGTCCAGGCTGATGCGTTCGCGCTCGCTGCGCGGCAGGCGGGTTTCGCCACTGAGCAGGGCCAGCAGCTCGTCCTGACCATTGCCGGCGACCCCGGCGATGCCGACGATCTCGCCGCTGCGCACCTCCAGGCGGATCTGGCTGAGGGTGCAGCCGAACGGATCGGCGTTGTGCCAGCTGAGGTCATCCACGCGCAAACGCGGTCGACCGCCGTCAGCTTTCGGGTAACTGCTTTCCAGTCCCTCGGCGTCGCCGACCATCAGCCGCGCCAGCTGCAGATCGCTGCATTCGGCCGGTATGCAATGCCCCGATACCTTGCCGCCGCGCAGCACCGTGGCGCTCTGGCACAGGGCACGCACTTCGCCGAGCTTGTGGCTGATGAACAGAATGCTGCAGCCCTCGGCCGCCAGACGGCGCAGCGTAACGAACAGTTCGTCAGCCTCCTGCGGAGTGAGCACCGAGGTCGGCTCATCGAGGATCAAGAGTTTGATGTCCTGCATCAGGCAACGGACGATCTCCACCCGCTGCCGCTCGCCGATGGACAGGCTGTGCACCAGCCGGCCCGGTTCCAGGGCCATGCCATAACGCTGCGAGACTTCGCGAATCTTCGGCTCCAGCTGTTTCGGTGTGCCGGCCGCTGCGCCCATGGCCAAGGCGATGTTCTCCGCCACCGTCAGGGTCTCGAACAGCGAGAAGTGCTGAAACACCATGCCTACGCCAAGGCTGCGCGCCATGGCTGGGTCACGCATCTTCAGCGGTTCACCCTGCCAGCGAATCTCGCCGCTGTCGGGTTGGGTGACGCCGTAGATAATCTTCATCAGGGTGCTTTTGCCGGCACCGTTCTCGCCGAGTAGCGCATGGATTTCCCCAGGCGCGATGCTCAGATCGATACGGTCATTGGCCAGGCAGCCGGGGTAGCGCTTGCTGATACCGCTCAGCTGCAAGCGTGGAACAGAGGGGGAACTGGACATGGACAGAGGCTCAGGAATGACAACTGCCCTGGCTAAAGCAAAAAGCTGGCCAGGGGGTCAGAAATGCCTCGGCCCGCGCCCGTGCGAGCTTCGCTGCAACGCCATACCAGCCGCAGGCTCCAGCGTGGTGCGTAGTTTTGCTGGCTGGTACGTTTTGGCGCATTTGCGGGATATCGCGGCTAAAGCCCCTCCCACGGTTCAGCACAAACCTGTGGGAGGCGCTTTAGCCGCGACAGGAACTACTGTGGCCGCAACTCAATCCGCCCACGGCTGATATCCGCCAGCAGCCGCTGTAGCTCGGCGACCCGCGTCGCAGGGATGGCCAGTTGCAGTTCGGCCCCGCTGGCGTCATAGCTCTCGTTTTCCAGCAGGCAGTCGAGTTCTGTAAGCCGCGCCTTGAGCAGCGGCAGTTCGGCGAACAGGCAATGGCAGCGGAACTGCTCGCGGGCGACTAACTCGATGCGCGGGGCAGCTTGCAGGCATTTGTTTGCGCTGCCGCCGTAGGCGCGGGCCAGGCCGCCGGTGCCGAGCTGGATGCCACCGTAGAAGCGGATCACCAGCACCGCCACCTTGTCCATCTCCTGGCTCTCGATGGCTGCGAGGATCGGCCGGCCCGCCGTGCCACCGGGTTCGCCGTCATCACTGAAACGGTACTGCTGGCCGACTTTCCAGGCCCAGCAGTTATGACTGGCGCTGGTGTCGCTGTGCGCGGCGATAAACGCCTGCGCCTCGGCCGCGCTGCTAACCGGCGCGGCGAGGGCGATAAAGCGGCTTTTGCGAATCTCCTCGCGGTATTCGCAAGGGCCGAGCAGGGTGTAGGGCATCAGGCGTCTTTGGTTGGCGGGGTCAGGCCACAGCCTTTGAGGATGATGGCGATCAGCTGGTCGGCGGCCTCTTCGTAATCGGCTTTTACCAGGCGCGAGCGACCGGTGACGCGGCAGATCTGCGAGGAGAAATCGGCGTAATGCTGGGTGCTGCCCCATAGCAGGAAGATCAGGTGCACCGGGTCGACCGGGTCCATCTTGCCGGCGGCGCTCCAGGCTTCAAACACCGCAGCGCGGCCACGGAACCAGGTCTGGTAATCCTGATTGAGCATCTGCGAGAGGTGCTCGCCACCGCTGATCACTTCCATGGCGTAAATGCGCGAAGCTTTCGGGTGGCGGCGGGAAAATTCCATCTTGGCGCGGATATAACCGGCCAGCGCGATGGCGGGATCATCGTCCACGCTCAGGTTGTTGAAGGTGTTGTCCCACAGCTCAAGGATGTTCACCAGTACCGCCTGATACAGCCCCAGCTTGTTGCTGAAGTAGTAATGCAGGTTGGCCTTGGGCAGGCCAACATTCTGCGCGATGGTGTTCATGCTGGTGCCTTTGAAGCCGTGGCGGGCGAACTCTTCCTCGGCGGCCTTGATGATCGCCTCTTCGTTTTTCTGCCGAATCCGGCCGGCAGGTTTGTTGGTCGGATCGGCTCGGTGCGCAAGTACTTCAACAGTCATGGGCGGTTCCGCAGTGGTCAGGTTTTCGGACGACTGCACTGATAACCCAGAGCCGCCGAGGTGACAAGCGCGAGGGGCAGAAAATCTGACCTGAATACGCTGCAACTCTGCTTTTGCACCAGGGTTGTGCGTGTAAGAGGCGTGCTGCGGCGCTTTTGGGGCTGGCGGGCTACGGTTCGATTCGTTCGTCACCGGGCCTGCCGCTTTGCTCCCTGCGCCCACCCAGATACCAGCCCAGTGCGACCCAGGCGGCTGCACAGAGGGCGCCTGCTATGGCGGCGATCAGCACGCCGTTGGCGAGCATATCGAGCAGGGCTTTGGCCCAGGCGCTGACGGCGTCGCCGGCGCGGTAGACCACGGTGTCGATAAAGTTCTTGGCCTTGTATTTACTCTCGGCGTCCAGCGGGGCGAAGAGCATTTCCCGGCCGGGCCGGACGAAGGCGTACTCACCGACCCGGCGCACAATCATCAAGGCTGCAAGCATGGCGAAGGTCGGCGCCAGGGCCAGGCCGATAAAGCCCAGGCAGACCAGCAGCGGCACCCCGGCGAGTAGGGCGCGGATGCCGAAGCGCTGGGCGATGCGCCCGGTGATAAACAGCTGCGCGAGTAGGGAGAGCGCCTGCACGCTGAAGTCGATCAGGCCGAATACGCGGATCTGTTCATTGCGCTCGGTGAAGGTTTCCGCCACCAGGCGCGCCTGTTCGAAGTAGAGAAAGGTGCTGGCGGTGGCCAGCAGGATCACGAAAGCGCTGATGCCCAGCAGATAGGGCGAGGCGAGCACGCGGGTCAGGCCGCTGAACGGGTTACCCAGCACCGGTTGGCGTGGGCTTTCGCTGGCTGGTGCGCCGGGCCGACCGGCACCGCCGATGGCGCGCCAGGCCATCAGCTGCTGCTTGGCCAGAATCGCCATGCCCAGCAGCAAGGCCGCCAGCAGGATCAGCCCGCTCTGCCCGAGGTGCTCAATCAGCAGCGCGCCGAGCGCCGGCCCGGCCAAGCCACCGCAGCTGGCACCAGCGGCGATAAAGGCAAACAGGCGCTTGGCCTGGGCGCTGTCGAACACATCGGCCATCAGGCTCCAGGCCACTGAGACGACGAACAGGTTGTAGACCGAGATCCACACGTAAAACACCCGCGCCACCCAGATGTCGTCGCCGCTACGCTGAAACAGCGCGGCGAAGGCCAGCAGGTTGAGGATAAAAAAGCCGTACACCCAATCGATATAACGCGCCCGCGCCACCGTCGAGTTAAGCCAGGCAAACAGCGGCACAGCGGCGAGCATGACCAGAAAGGTCGCGGTGAATAGCCATTGCAGGTTTTCCACGCCGCCGCGAATGCCCATGGCCTCGCGAATCGGCCGCAGCATGAAATAGCCGCTGAACAGGCAGAAGAACAGGCCAAACCCGCAGAGCACCGCCAGCAGCTCGGCGGGCCGCGCGTTGATCGCTTGGGCCAGGCGTTGCGCCGGGCTCATCGTCTGGCTTCCACGTCGCGGGCATCCCCGGGCATATCAGCTAAACGCCTGGATTATCTTCTCGCGCAGCGCCGCATCCGGCAGGCGGCCGATGCCGGCCTTGAGGTTGTCGGCCATATAACGAGGGTTGGAAGTAGCCGGGATCACCACCGTCACCGCCGGGTTGGCGAGGATAAATTTGAGCAGCAGCTGCGCCCAGGACGTGGCGTCGGTCTCCATTGCCCAACTGGGCAGCGATTTGCCTTTGACTCGACTGAGCAGCTGCGCGCGCTGGAACGGCCGGTTGATCAGCGTGGCGATGCCGTGGTCGGCGCAGTAGGGCAGCAGGCGTTTCTCGGCATTGCGTTCGCCCGCCGAGTAGTTGAGCTGGACGAAGTCCACCGACTCTTTTTCCAGCACCTCCAGCAGGTCGTCGTGCGCCGATTCGATGTAATGGGTGATGCCGATATAGCGCACCTTGCCCTCGGCTTTCAGCTCGCGCAGCAAGGCCAGTTGGGTGCGGGTGTCCTGCAGGTTGTGCACCTGTACCAGGTCGAGCTTGTCGGTTTGCAGCGCCTGCAGGCTGGCCTGAACCTGCGCCATGCCGCGCTCGCGGCCGGTGGCGGAAATCTTGGTAGCGAGGAAGGCCTTGCCCTGAGTTTTGGTGCGTTTCAGCAGCTCGCCCGTAACCGCTTCGGAGGCGCCGTAGCTAGGTGCGGTATCAATCAGCCTGGCGCCGCCGTTGATAAAGGTGCGCATCACCGAATCCAGCGGTTTCAGGCTGTCATTGCTGAGGCTGACATCGAAGGTGCGCGAAGTGCCCAGGCCGATCACCGGCAGCAACTCACCGCTGCTCGGGATGGCGCGTTTCAGCAGTTGGCTGGGGTCGGCGTAAGCCAGGGATGGCAGCCAGGGCGTGGCGGCGAGCGCGAGCAGGCTGGCGCTGCCCTGGATGAAGTGACGACGGCTAGGCATAAGCTCCTCCGTGGTGGCACTGCACAGATACAAAAGGGTCAAAGCCGCGCCAGGCGTGGCTTTGACCGAGCATAGACCTGAGAGTCCCGCCGCCGCCCAGCGTTACGTGGCCAGTTGTTACCTGGTGTGTCCTACGCCTCGGCCAGGGCCTCAAGAAAACTCTCCAGCACCAGGTGCGGGCGGCGGCCTTTGCGGGTGACCGAGGCCAGGCTGATGTCGTAGAAGCGGCTGGCCGGCTTAAGCACGCGCAGGCGTCCCTGCTGCACCCAGGCCTGGGCGTAGTGGTCCGGCAGGTAACCGATATAGCGCCCGGTGAGAATCAGAAAGGCCATGCCTTCGCGGTCCGAAGCGCTGGCGGTGCAGTTGAGCGCCTGATAATGGCTCTGCACCTCGGGCGGCAGGCGGAAGGTCGGGGCGATGGCCTCTTGAGCGTTTAGCCGCGCGTCCTCCAGCTGCTGATCATCGACATAGAACAGCGGGTGACCGACCGCGCAGTAGAGCAGCGAACGCTCGTCGTAAAGCGTCTGGTATTCCAGCCCGGACAGCGCGCTGGCCTGGGGAACCACGCCGATATGCAGGCGGCCGTCGAGCACGCCTTGTTCGACTTCACTGGGTGGGGTCATGCGGATATGGATATGCACGTCCGGGCCGCGTTCTTTCAGGCGCGCCAGGGCGTTGGTGATGCGCATATGTTGCACCGTTACCAGATTGTCGGTCAGGCCGATATTCAGCTCGCCGCGCAGGTGCTGGTGCAGGCCGTTGACCTCGGTGCGAAAGCTCTCCAGCGCTGCCAGCAACTGCTGGGTGCTCTGGTACACCTCGCGGCCTTCTTCGGTCAGGGCAAAGCCGGCGCGGCCGCGTTGGCACAGGCGCAGGCCGAGGCGTTGTTCCAGGTCGCTCATCTGCTGGCTGATCGCCGAGCGGCCGATGCCCAAAGCGCTTTCCGCAGCGGAAAAGCCGCCGCATTCCACCACGCTGCGAAACAGCTTGAGCAGGCGAATATCAAAATCACTGACCTGGGCCAGCGGATCGGGGCGGCGGGTGCTCATTGGCTGTCGCTCATTGTTTAGTGAGTGGTTAACTAAAAATAAGAAGAGTCTGGTTTTCCTGACTCTAAGCCCGTGGCACCTTTACTGGCAACTGCTTCTCCACATAAGAACACCGCCCTTCCTTGCGAGGCCGCACCATGAACATGCCGCAGACCGAAGTCCCGTCCCTGGCCAGCCAGCTCAAGCTGGATGCGCACTGGATGCCGTTTTCCGCCAACCGCAACTTCAAGCGCGACCCGCGTTTGATCGTCGGCGCCGATGGCAATCACTTCATCGATGACAAGGGCCGTCGCGTATTCGACAGCCTGTCCGGCCTGTGGACCTGTGGCGCTGGGCACAACCGCAAAGAAATTCAGGAAGCCGTGGCCAAGCAGCTGGGCACCCTGGATTACGCACCGGGCTTCCAGTACGGCCACCCGCTGTCCTATCAGCTGGCCGAGAAAATCACCGAGCTGACCCCGGCCGGCCTCGATCACGTGTTCTACACCGACTCCGGCTCCGAGTGCGCCGACACCTCGGTGAAGATGGCCAAGGCCTACTGGCGCCTGAAAGGCCAGCCGAGCAAAACCAAATTTATCGGCCGTGCCCGTGGCTACCACGGCGTGAACATCGCCGGCACCTCGCTGGGCGGCATCGGCGGTAACCGCAAGATGTTTGGCCAGATGATGGACGCCGACCACCTGCCGCACACCCTGCAGTCGCACCTGGCCTTCACCAAGGGCATGGCGGCAACCGGCGGTGTGGAGCTGGCCAACGAACTGCTGAAACTGATCGAACTGCACGATGCCTCGAACATCGCCGCGGTGATCGTCGAGCCAATGTCCGGTTCCGCCGGCGTGATCGTGCCGCCAGTGGGCTACCTGCAGCGCCTGCGTGAGATCTGCACCCAGCACAACATCCTGCTGATCTTCGACGAAGTGATCACCGCCTACGGCCGTATGGGCAAGTGGACCGGTGCCGAGTTCTTCGGCGTGGTGCCGGACATCATGAACACCGCCAAGCAGGTCACCAACGGCGCGATTCCGCTGGGCGCGGTGATCGCCACCAGCGAGATCTACAACACCTTTATGAACCAGGCGATCCCCGAGCACATGGTCGAATTCGGCCACGGCTACACCTACTCGGGTCACCCGGTTGCCTGCGCCGCCGGCCTGGCAACCCTGGAGCTGCTCAAGCGCGACAACCTGATCGAGCAATCGGCTGCCCTGGCGCCGATCTTTGAAGACAAGTTGCACAGCCTCAAGGGCAGCAAGAACGTCATCGACATCCGCAACTGCGGCCTGGCCGGCGCGATCCAGATCGCCCCGCGTGATGGCGACCCGGTGATCCGCCCATTCGAGGCTGGCATCAAGCTGTGGAACGCCGGCTTCTACGTGCGCTTCGGTGGCGACACCCTGCAGTTCGGGCCAACCTTCAACACCAAGCCCGAGCAGCTGGACTCCGTGTTCAACGCCGTCGGTGATGTGCTGAATAGCCTCGACTAATTCCTGTGGGAGGGGCTTTAGCCGCGACTGCGCAATGTCGCGGCTAAAGCCCCTCCCACGACAGAACCCTCTGGCAGCCAAGGCCGCCTCAAAGAATTTGCTAATGGAGTTTTTATGACCCTCGTTAACCACCTGATCCACGGCGAACTGACTGCCGGCACCGGCCGCAGCGCAGACGTATTCAACCCTTCCACTGGCGCCTCCACCAAGCAAGTCGCCCTGGCCGACCGCGCCACCATGCAGCTGGCCATCGATTCGGCCAAGAGCGCCTTCCCGGCCTGGCGCAACACCCCGCCAGCCAAGCGCGCCCAGGTGATGTTCCGCTTTAAGCAACTGCTGGAGCAGCACGAAGCGACCATCTCCAAGCTGATCAGCGAAGAGCACGGCAAGACCCTGGAAGACGCAGCCGGTGAACTCAAGCGCGGCATCGAAAACGTCGAATTCGCCTGCGCTGCCCCGGAAATCCTCAAGGGCGAGTACAGCCGCAACGTCGGCCCGAATATCGACGCCTGGAGCGACATGCAGCCAATCGGCGTAGTCGCCGGTATCACCCCGTTCAACTTCCCGGCCATGGTGCCGCTGTGGATGTACCCGCTGGCCATCGTCTGCGGCAACTGCTTCATCCTCAAACCGTCCGAGCGGGACCCAAGCTCCACCCTGTATATCGCCCAACTGCTGCAAGAGGCTGGCCTGCCAAAAGGCGTGCTCAACGTGGTGCACGGCGACAAGGAAGCGGTGGATGCGCTGATCGAAGCGCCGGAAGTCAAAGCCCTGAGCTTTGTCGGCTCCACGCCGATTGCTGAATACATCTACAGCGAAGGCACCAAGCGCGGTAAGCGCGTTCAGGCCCTGGGCGGCGCGAAAAACCACGCCGTGCTGATGCCTGATGCCGACCTGGACAACGCCGTCAGCGCCCTGATGGGCGCGGCCTACGGCTCCTGCGGCGAGCGCTGCATGGCCATTTCCGTGGCCGTGTGCGTAGGCGACCAGATCGCCGATGCCCTGGTCGAGAAGATCGTGCCGCAAATCAAGGCGCTGAAAATCGGTGCCGGCACATCCTGTGGCCTGGACATGGGCCCGCTGGTGACAGGCGCTGCGCGTGACAAGGTCAAAGGCTATATCGACGCCGGCGTGGCCCAGGGCGCAAGCCTGGTGGTCGACGGTCGCGACCTGGTGGTTGCCGGCAACGAAAACGGCTTCTTCGTCGGCGGTACCCTGTTCGACAAGGTGACCCCGGAGATGACCATCTACACCGACGAAATCTTCGGCCCAGTGCTGTGCATCGTCCGTGTCGGCAGTCTGGAAGCCGCCATGCAGCTGATCAACGACCACGAATACGGCAACGGCACCTGCATTTTCACCCGCGACGGTGAAGCCGCGCGGCTGTTCTGCGACGAAATCGAAGTCGGCATGGTCGGCGTCAACGTACCGCTGCCGGTGCCGGTGGCCTACCACAGCTTCGGCGGCTGGAAGCGTTCGCTGTTCGGCGACCTGCACGCCTACGGCCCGGACGGTGTGCGCTTCTACACCCGCAAAAAAGCCATCACCCAGCGCTGGCCGCAGCGCGCCAGCCACGAGGCGGCGCAGTTTGCGTTCCCGAGTAATGGCTAACAGGCCGTTGTAAAACTACCTACGTTGCCGATACGGCGTTAGAAACAGGCTCGAAATGCTCATTTACACCAGTAAACTCCGCTTTCTCGCCTGTTTCTGCCTTGTCTCGGCTGCCTCGGCTACGTTTTTCAACAACCTGTCATAACACCCAAGGGGGCTGATCGCAGGATCAGCCCCCTTTTTTGAGTTTCCGGTAGATGGGTTGAGCGCAGCGATACCCATCAAGCAACAACAGCTTTACGCAACAAACCAGCCGCGCGGGCGCGGCGTTGGTGCAGTGACCGCAGGTTACGGCACCCCTTGGGTGAGCGGGTTCAGGGTTTCCTGGCCCGTAAGCCCGCTCTCCCAAGGGCAGCCCACTTCAATAATTAATGAAGAGGACTCCTTGCAATGAGCAAACCCATGATTGGCCTTCCCCTGTGCCGTTGGCAGCTGACCAGCCGTGATATCGGCTGGTTTCACCTGGTCGGCGAGAAGTACATCCACGCCGTCACCGGCTTCGGTGCCTTCCCGTTGATGATTCCGGCCTTCGGCGATGATCTGGACATGGACACCGTGCTGGATAACGTCAGCGGCATCATGTTCGGCGGCTCACTCTCCAACGTGCACCCCAGCTTCTACGGCGACGACCACCCCGGCCTCGGCCTGGCCGACAAACCCCGTGATGAAACCGTACTGCGCCTGCTGCGCGCCTGTATTGATCGTGGCATTCCCTTCCTCGGCATCTGCCGGGGCATGCAGGAAATGAACGTGCTGTTTGGCGGCACCCTGCACCGTGAAGTGCATGAAGTTGAAGGTCGTCTTGATCACCGTGAGGTGAAGGATGTGCCGGATGACGTGGCCTACGGCCCGATGCACAACGTGGCCCTGACCGAGGGCGGCGTGTTGCATTCGCTGTTCGGCGAGCGGCAGATCAAGGTCAACTCATTGCATGGTCAAGGGGTTGATCGCCTGGGTGAGGGCTTACAGGTTGAAGCCGTGGCCGAGGATGGGCAGATCGAGGCGGTCAGTGTGATTGGCGCCAAGGCGTTTGCCGTTGGGGTGCAGTGGCATCCCGAGTATCGCTATTGGGAAAAGGCGGATTACAACGCGCTGTTGGGGGCGTTTCATCAGGCGGCGAGGGAGTATCAGGTTAAGAAGTTGGAGCGTCGCAGCGAGGCTGCGGTGGCCTGAGCCGAGTGCTGTGTTGAGTGGTATTTAAAAAAGGCCTATCGATTGATGGGCCTTTTACTTTGCGGACGGATAAGCATCTTTAAATCCAACTTGGTTGGTGGGTCTATTTGGCTATAGTGGACAAAGATTTAATAAGGTCTCCGTATATTTCAAAATATATCGGAGATGCTAACTTGAGCGATTCGCATGAGTTGGTTTTTAAGTTGTTCGAAAGTCCGCCAGAATGGTTGATTTTGTAAAGAATTGATTGTGCTTTACTTGATGCTTCGGAAGTGGGGGTTTTGTTTAGTTTTTTCAATTTGTGATTTATTACAACGATTTCGTACGCGATAGGGCAGTAGTCGCTGTCATGAATTAGCTCATATCCATATATTGCGTATTTAAGTCCGTTTTCTTCATCGCCTTGGTCTAATAATAAATTACCAGCGCCACTCAAGATTAGGTAGCACTTGACCTCGCGCTCTTTACATTTGTTCTCGCCAAAGTAATTTAAGTTTCTTGGGTCATTGCTCGCTCCAGGCTTCAAGCTTCGAATGAAGAAGTCGTCATATTCATTGGTGCTCGGGAATTCTCTAGTTGAATCTATTTTTTTGAGTGGTTGTGCTGAGTTTTTTTCACTGGATGCAAATGCATTGGTTAAAACTAGTAAAAGTAGAATGGTGGAATTTTTTAAGTTTTTACGTGTCTTCATTTTAAATGCCTATGTAGATAAATTGGACGCAAAAGTAATAGATTTATTTTTAATGAATATCCGCGGCGAGTAGGGCGGGTGACGCTTTCCACATCCAGAATTTGGCACGCTATTTATCTCGGTTGTGTGCTTTTGAGTTAGCCTCGATTAATACGTTGCGATGTTTTTGTTGGCGAGCGGGGCTGGGTTTGGCGGCCATGGCCCGTCCTTGAGTGGGTGCTGAAACCTTACCGTCAAACGCTGGCTATGCGCCATAACTTGGGGGTTGGTTGTGGTCTTCGGTTTTTTGTATGCGCCGCTTGTGTATTGACGGTGCTATTGGTTCCGCCCTTACGGCGGCTCACTTTTGGCAAACGCCCCAAAAGTAAGCAAAAGGTCTTGCCCCTTGCATCCGGCCCGCCTGCGGCGGGTTCCCTCGTTCCATCATTGCTTCAGGGGCACGCCGCGAAGGGCCATCCCTGGCCCATCGCAGCTCTCGCGGCATCCATGCCGCTCAACCCCTTCCACAACGATTCCACTCGGCCTCCTGATGGGGCGTTTGGCGTTGTCTGTGATAACGCAGAACTAACTGTAGGAGCGGCCTTGGCCGCGATGTTTTTGCTTTGGCTTTTGCGTTCTGCTTTGCCTTCCACAAATCGCCTAGACAACGCGGTCCCCGAATCCCGTCAGGAGGCCGAGCGTAGGTGCTGTGGAGAGGGGCGTTTGGCATGGATGCCAAACGAGGAACGATGGGCCAGGGATGGCCCACCGTGACGACCCTCGGAACAGCACCGGAGCGAGGGGAGTTGAGCGCAGCGAAACCCGGATGCCGGGCGCGCTTTCTCTTTGGTTACTTTCTCTTTGCGCGCGCAAAGAGAAAGTGACTCGGCGTAAAGCCGAAACCAGTAAGTAGCGGCAATACACCTGCGGCGGATGTCATTGAACGCCAAGCCACTACAGCCCATGCCGTCAGCAAGTAGGGTGGATGACGCTGTATCCATCCACCACTGCGGTCGTTGCCCGAGCGACCGCTTACTTCTGTGCCAGATTCAGCTGGTTATAGTCCTGAATAAACTCGCGCAGGATGTCGTCCAGGGCCAGTTTGGTGGATTGCTGGATGGCGTTTTTCATGGCGAAGGAGCCGCCCCAGAACATTTTGCCGCCCTGGCTTTTGCCCTCGACCTTGTAGGTTTTGGAGAACAGCTGCTGTTCGTCCGCGCTGACGTTCACCTTCAAGGTGATGTAGGCGCGGAAGTCGGCGAAGCGGTATTCCTGCAGCTCGAAGCTCAGCAGCGGCAGATCACCACTCTGGCGTGCTTCGAGGCGGCCGAAGGCTTGTTGTACATCCGTCGATTGCAGGGTGTTGTCGAGCATCTGGCCGAAGTTGACGATCCACAGGTTGGCATGGCCCACCACGGCGGAGCGGAATTCGTAATGGTGGCTGCTGGTGGCCGGGCTCAGGGCGTAGGCGGCAGGGCCATTGGCGCTGGGCAGTTGGCTGTCCCCAGTGTTGTTGCTCAGGTAGGCGGGGTAGTCCTCGGCGATCGGATGCTTGATGGTGCAACCGGTCAGGGTGGCGAGCAGAGTCAGGGCCAGCAGGTAGGCAATCTTTTTCATGGCGAATCCTTGTCAATACAGCGGGTTAGTGCGCAAGGAACGGCCATCTGCTATCGCCCGTCCCTGGGCGGCGCACAGGCTAATGACAATGTGCGGTGATGGCAAATTGGCATTGATGATGTTTGGGGCGCTTTTTATGCAGGTAGCGTTAGCTACTGAGTCTCACGCTGGCGCTGTCATAAGCCTTAACTATCCTCAACAAGCGCCGATAGAGCGTATTACTAGACAGCTAGAAGGCGACATTCCATGAGCATCAAATCCAAATTGCTGGTGAGTTTTCTGGTTGCAACCCTGATTCCGGTTCTGGTGGTGGCGCTGCTGACGATTCGCAATGTCACGCAGCAGGCCAAAGAGAACTTTCTGGTGTCCAGCAGCCTGGATATGAAACTGGTGAACAACAGCTTCGCCACCTTCTTTGATTCGGTGGGCCATACCGTTTCCGCCCTGGCGGAATACCCTGCCGTGCAGGATGCGCAGAACGGCGAGCTGACCACCTACTTCGGTGAGGCGCGCAAGCCGGGCGAGGTGGCCACTGCCAATGGTGGGCGCGAGAAGCAGATCTTCGATTACTTCTCCAGCATCGGTAAGAACAACCCCACCTTCGGCTACGTGTATATGAGCGATACCAAGGGCGGCTATGTGGAGTGGCCGGGCACCGGTGATTACGGTGATTGGGACCCGCGCACGCGTGAGTGGTATCCGATTGGTCGCGACGCCAATTTCACCCTGGCCCGCCGCGACGGTTATTACTGGGAGCCGGATGACGCGGTGTATGTCTCGGTGCTCAAGGGCTTCAAGGACACCGCCGGGCAGTTTGCCGGGGTGGTCGCGGTGGATGTGTCGCTCAAGGCGCTCACCGATATGGCGCAGAAGGTGCGCTTCGGTGAAACCGGTTTCCTGATGCTGGCAGAGGGCAGCGGCACCTTGCTGGTGGATGGTTTGACGCCGGACAACAACTTCAAGAAGGTCAGCGAGCTGCCCGGTGAGCACTTTGCGGTTATCGGTAAAACCGAGAACGGCCTGGTGGAGGTGGAGATCGACGGGGTGGCGTATATGGCCAACGTCTATACCTCGCCTGAGCTGGGCTGGAAGTTTGTTGGCTTCAAGCAGGCAGACGAGATTTACGCCAGCGCCCGCGAGCTGACCTGGATCACCCTGATTGTCTGTGTGGTGCTGGTGCTGGTATTCGGTGCGGCGGGGGTGATTATCGCCAACCGTATCGTCAACCCGATCAATCTGGTGAAGGATGGGCTGCGTACCATCGCCCAGGGTGAAGGCGACCTGACCCGTCGGCTGGAGTTGCTCAGCAGTGATGAAACCGGCGAGCTGGCCAAGTGGTTCAATCAATTTATCGCGTCGATCCAGGGCATGATCAAGGTGATCAAGGAAAACGCCATCAGCATGGATGGGGTTTCCAGCGATACCAACAAGCGCACCACGGCGATGTCCGCCACGCTGCAACGCCAGCTGAGTTCGGTGGAGCAGATCGTCACGGCGGTGACCGAAATGTCCTCGGCGGCCAACGAGGTGGCCAAGACCTGTGTGCAGACCGCCGAGGTGTCGGAGCAGGGCCTGGTGGCCACGCGCAATGGCAAAGAGGTGATTGGCCGTAGTACGTCCGGGGTCAACAAACTCGGCACCAGCATCCAGAACTCCAGCAAGGTGATTCAGGAGCTGGAGAAGGAAACGGTCAATATCAACAACATCCTCTCGACTATTCAGCAGATCGCCGAACAGACCAACCTGCTGGCGTTGAACGCGGCCATCGAAGCCGCCCGCGCGGGCGAGCAGGGGCGCGGGTTTGCGGTGGTGGCCGATGAGGTGCGCAACCTGGCTAAACGCACTCAGGACTCTACCGAGCAGATCAACAGCATCCTCAACCTGCTGGTCAACCGCATCAAGGAAGTGACGGTGAGCATGGACCAGAGCCTGGTCGAATCGGGCAAGGCCATCGTGCTATCCGAAGAGGTCATGGCCGCCTTCGAGAGCATTGAAGGCAAGGTGCAGATGATCCGCGACATGACCATGCAGATCGCTACTGCGACTGAGGAACAGCATCTGGTGACTGAGGAAATCAACCAGAACATCGTCGCCATCAACGACGCAGTGACGCAGATATCCGCGCAAGCCGCCGAGGTGGAAAGCTACGCCCAGGAACAAAGTGGCCTAAGCAGTGAACTGAAACAACTGGTGGTGCGTTTCCGTACGGAGTAGGCCGGCCGCGTTGCTTTATACCGAGAAAAAGCCCCGCAATTGCGGGGCTTTTTTGTTTACCAGCGATAGCCGTCGTGCCGACGGTATTTGTGGCCATGCCAGCGTTTATGGCGCGGCCGCTCCTGTATGTAATACACCGGGGCTGGTTGGTAGTAGACCGGTTGGCGTTCGTAGTACACGCGGCGTGGTGGGTAATAAGCCGGTGGCGGCGGGTAGTACTCGCGCGGTGGCGGGGCGTAGATCTGTACGGGGCGGCTTTGGCTGACGATAACGCCACCAATCACCGCGCCCACCACGGCTCCGGCAATCGCTGCGTCACGGTTGGAGGCCTGCGCTGGGGCCTGGGCAAACAGCGCCAGACTGGCCACCAGGCCGGTGATAAGGGGGATACGCGACAGCATGATCGAAACTCCTCTGCAAACCGGTCTTTTCCGGCTTGTAGTTTCGACACTGGGTGTTGCCCGGCATTGCAGGGCGCAATGTAAAGCCTGTGTAAAACAGGGCAGCGTGGGCTGACTGAACGCAGTGCAGAACGGCCAGAACGATACTGTCTGTTTTATGCCTGGCTGGGAGGTGCAGTTTTGATCAGAAGGCAGTTCGGTTGTGTGGCGTCAAGAAATATTTGGCAGTATCGGCAGGCTGGCGGAGCAAAGAACAATTCAATCCGTCGCCTTTGCTTCTGTACTTCAGCCTCGGGCCTGGAGGCTGAAGTGAAGAGGATTCTTCCTCAATAAAGGAGTCGCTTATGTTGAGCCGCAAAGGATTTCTGCTTGTCGCAGCCGCTGGGCTGTTGGCCTGTCATGCTCAGGCCGCTGATGTCACGGTCAAGCTTGGCAGTACCGAGCGCGTCACCCGTTTGTTTGCCTATCCCAACAACTGCAATGTGATCTGCTATCGCGATTGGACGCTGGAGCAGACCGCTGAGCACTACCTGCGTCAGAGCTTGCAGCGCGATGGTTACGACACCGCCAAGGTCACCGTGCACCGCGAGCAGCAAGACCTCTACGCCAAATTTACCGAGGTGCCCGAGGGCTACGGTAAGCCACTCGAGCAACTGCTGAAGACCGGGGAGCTGGCCTACGCCGGCGCCAAATTGCTCAACAAGGACGGCAAGTGGCAATACAACTGGTCGTTGTTCCTGCCGCTGGGTATGGCGCTGGATAACCGCAAGAGCGTTGAGCTGCTGCATTTCCCACCGGATTACTCGCTGACCCAGGCGCAGGATTATCTAGAGTCGAGCACCACAAATCGTTGGGCTGACCTGCTGACCGAGAACGGCATCAGTGCGGCGCAGACGCCGGCCTTCCAGACCATCATCGACATTGCGCCGATTGCCGCACCCGCCAACGCCGGCAGCGCGCTTGAGGGGGTTTACAGCTATTTCAACGCCTACCAGACGCAGATGGTCATGCAGTTGACCGCTGGCGAAGGCGGCCAAACGCTGCCGATGGTGGCCTTCGGCAGCCCGGTGCGTAGCTGGGTTAATCAGCAGTACGGGGTTTCTGTCGATGTCCTCGGTCTGGCGCAAATCAGCCCAGCCGCTGGGCAGCAAGTGGCCGTGCTCGGCGCCAACCACCCCAGCTACATCTGGTATGCGGCTGACCCGGAAAACTATGACGGCGATCAGCAGAAAGCCGATGCAGCGGGGCTAAAAGTCATGGGGCAGGACCTCAGTGCCGCCTGCTGGCAGGCGCGTATGGGCGAACAACCCAATCAGGACGCGAGCCCGGTGCTGAGCGCCTGCAGCGAGAAGTGGCAGGTCACTGACAAGCTGCAAACCTGCGAGTTGTTCTACACCTCGGTGCGCAACCTGACTCCCGCCGCAGCGCAGGCCAAGTGCACCCCAGCGAGTAGCTAAGTGCTGCGATCAAAGCCCACAGCTGTGGGCTTTGATCGCTCTGGGCTTAAGGAATAGCCGGTGTTGCAGTGCCTGCTGTAGCTTCTGGCATGCCAGGCGTTACCGCTGGCACCTGGTTCTGCGCGGCCAGATGAGCCTGTAGCTGGGCCATCTGATCGTTCTTCAATTGGATCAGGCGCTGCAGTTTGTCGAGTTGGCTTTGCAGGTCGGCAATACGGCTTTTCAGCTCAGCGTTTTCACGATTGGTCGAATCGAGGCTCTCCTGGGTTACCGCCAACTGATCAAGCAGGGCCTTGTTGCCTGCGCTGCCTTTGTCACTGCCGGTGCCCGCCTTGTCGCTGCCTTCGGCAACCAGTTTCAGGTTATCGCGGCGTTCAAGGGTGGCTGGCGTAGCGGCTGCGGTATTGCGCTTGCTGGCATCCAGCTGGCGGGCGCTGGCAGCAACACTGCGCGCTTCACGCCAGGCCGCAGTCTGCTGGTTAACCTGAGCAATGGCGGCGCTTTGCGTGCGGCTGTTGATTTGTTGTGCATCGGGTAGGCGCAGCACCTGACCGCTTTTCATGCGGTTGATGTTGTTATCGATAAAGGCCTGCGGATTCAGCTCCTGGATCGCCAGCATGGCCTGGTGCACGCTACCGTTACCCCGCACACGGTTGGCAATGTCCCAGAGGTTGTCGTTGGCGGTGGTCTTGTACTCATTGCCTGCCAGCGTTGTGGCAGCAGCGCCGAGGGGTGCTTGCTGAGTTGCAGTAACCGCCGGACGTGCTGCAGGCGGCTGTACCCGTTCAGGAGAAGAGGCTACGGTTACCGGCTGTTGTACTGCGGCAGGGATAACGCTTTGCGCAGTGTAGAGCGGCGGGTCCAGCAGCAGGGTGTATTCGCGCTGCATGCGGCCGTTCGGCCAGAGCACCTGTACCAGGAAGTTCAGGTAAGGCTCGCGCATCGGCTTATTCGAGGTCACCCGGATAACGCTCTTGCCATTGGCTTTGAGCAGCGGGGTGAATTTCAGGTCGGTCAGGAAGAACTGACGATCAA
>Ga0247831_1001418_pt1 | contig 44999 bp, 50 predicted proteins | sample LaCruzMarch2015__9_FD_192406 | JGI IMG/M metagenome (GOLD analysis project Ga0247831, IMG submission 192406) | Freshwater microbial communities from meromictic Lake La Cruz, Castile-La Mancha, Spain - LaCruzMarch2015_1m | ecosystem: Environmental > Aquatic > Freshwater > Lake | place: Spain...
GTAATAGTTGAAGCCGAGTTCACAGTGGAGAACGGCCTCGATTATCGCCACTGGATGCAGATCACCTTAGCAACTGCTGCAGAGAACCCTATCACGGCTTGTGTCGTGATGCAGAACCCAAGCTACGCATGCGAGGAAATCGCCGATAAGTCCGTACAGTTCATGGAAAAGAACGTTTTCACTTGTAACCTTCCGGCCTTCATGAATGTTGAGCGTCTAATCGTTGTAAATCAGTTCGCACGAGTTCAAACGACGTCGTTTGTTGGGGTCACTTCTGACATTGGAGAGAAGAACGACGCTGCTATTCGAAGAGCCATTGAGCAATCCGATATCGTGATCATTGGCTGGGGCACAAGCAACCGATTTAATGAAAGACAGGCGTTTGTGCACGCAACGCTTGCCCGAAATCGTGGCAAGCGCATCTATCGAACCAGCAGTCATCCATCCCGGGGCCGATATGAAGGCTTCATCCTTCCGATTGACACCTAACCATTCCATTTAGCGGATGCCCAGCCTGCTGCACCGGTCAGTCACAGCTATCAGCTGCAAAGAGCGTAATGGAGATTGCATTACCGAGTGCCACTTGCCTTCAGCGCTTCAACCCCGCATAAAAATTTTCATGCGGTCCGACCGCCAGCAGCGTGGCCTCAATGGGGGCTGTTTTGTGCGGCTGCAGTTCATGGGCCAGCAGTGTTTCCTGACCGTTCAGTTTGAACTTGTGGACAAAAACGCCCGCGAGGTCGCCTTTCTTTTCCTCGCCCAGCTGTCGATTTTGAAGAATGGCTTTGATGGCTTCATCCAGTGTTTTTTTGTCGCGTTCGCGCAGTTTTTTGGCCACCCGGTTGAACGATGGTGAGGCGCTGACTTGCAGCATCAGCCAAACTCATAAGGCGCAGCCAGTCCGGCTTTGACCTCTTCACGCGAGAGCATGGTGTCTTGGATCACCCGCAAAGGCATGTCAGGGTTGTCGATCACGGCTTTGCCGATGCGAGCCCAATATTCAATTTGTCGGGGCACCGAACGGTGCTCCGCCGCAGCATAGGGTTTAGCGTCTTCGACCAATTCGTCAGACAGTTTCATTGCAACAGCCATGGTGCTTCTCCGTGATGAGGTTGCATTTTACAACCAATGAGTGTTTTGTGCAACCTGGTAAGGCTTTGAAGTAGCTTGATTGACGGTGCTATAAGGTGCGAATGCAGTCCTGACACCCCAATGTCTTAAGATCACCCCACTATGAATTGGCTCGACAAAATCAAATGGGATGACAAAGGCCTGGTGCCGGTCATTGCCCAAGAACAAGGCTCCGGCGACGTGTTGATGTTCGCCTGGATGAACCGCGAGGCGCTGCAAAAGACGGCCGAACTCAAGCGGGCGGTGTATTTCAGCCGTTCGCGCAACAAGCTGTGGTTCAAGGGCGAGGAGTCGGGCCATGTGCAGACGGTGCACGACATCCGCATCGATTGCGACAACGATGTGGTGCTGCTCAAAGTCACGCAGCTGGGGCACGAGCCCGGCATTGCCTGCCACACGGGCCGCCATAGCTGCTTTTTCCAGAGCCTGCAAGCCGATGAGTGGCAGGCGGCCGATCCGGTCTTGAAAGACCCCGAAACCATTTACAAGTGAATGCCATGACCAATCAGGACATCCTTGACCGCCTCGCGGCCGTGGTCGAAAGCCGCAAACCCGCCAACGGCGGTGACCCCGAAAAAAGCTATGTTGCCCGCTTGCTGCACAAAGGGCCTGACGCCTTTTTGAAGAAAATCGGCGAAGAAGCCACCGAGACCGTGATGGCCGCCAAAGACGTGGACCATGGCGGGGACAAAGCCAAGCTGGTGGGCGAGGTGGCCGACCTGTGGTTCCACAGCATGATCGCGCTGGCGCACTATGGCCTGTCACCCGCCGACGTGGTCAACGAGCTGGCCCGCCGCGAAGGCCTGAGCGGCTTGGAAGAAAAAGCCCTGCGCAAAGTGCAAGAGCGTGAGCGCTTGGGCGAATAAACTGGACGACTGGACCAACAAACCATGAACCACCAACCCATCGATGACAGCACCCAAACCATCAGCTGGATCAGCTACATCCTGCACCTGATCGTGGCGGTGAGCGCCGTGATTCCCGGGGCGCAGATGGGCCCGGCCTTGCTGGTGGTGGCGCTGATCATCGATTGGGTCAAAAAGGGCGATGCCCCAGGCTGGGAAGCCACGCATTTCAGCTACCGCATCCGCACCGTGATCTGGGCAGCTTTGCTGTACTTGGTCACGGCACCTTTGTTTTTGTTGATGTTTTTCCCTGGCTGGCTAGCTTGGGTGGCCATTTCCATTTGGTTTTTGTACCGCATCGTGCTGGGCATGGTGCGCTTGAACGGGCAGCGACCCGTGATGGATTGATCTTTTTAAGCTGAGCAGACCATGATCGACGACAAATGTATTTTTTGCAAAATCATCGCGGGCAAGATTCCTTCGCGAAAGGTGCATGAGGATGAGCATGTGTTCGCCTTTCACGACATCAACCCCTGGGCACCCATCCATTTCCTGATCATTCCCAAGCTGCACATCCCGTCAATGGCGCAGTTGGCTCCTGAGCACGCTGCTTTGATGGGGCATATGATGACTCTGGCCCCCAAACTGGCCGCGCAGGAGGGTTGCAACCCGTACCCGGAGGGCGGTTTCCGCACGGTGATCAACAGCGGGACGGAGGGTGGACAGGAAGTGCACCACCTGCACATGCACATCATGGGAGGTCCGCGGCCATGGTTGCGCGGCTGAAATTTGGAATTGTCATCAAATCCTTGTCTAATCAAGGCAGTTTTTTTGGCAGGGCTTCAGCCCTTAGAATTCTGCAGACTACCTTAGGAGATTTTCATGGGTTCTTTTTCAATTTGGCACTGGTTGGTCGTTTTGTTGATCGTGGTCATGGTGTTCGGCACCAAAAAGCTCAGAAACATGGGCTCTGACCTTGGCGGTGCTGTCAAAGGCTTCAAAGACGGTATGAAAGAAGGTGGCGTCAAGCCCGAAGATGGCGCGGCCCCCATTGCCGGCCAGGTCACAGCTTCGACCGCGGCTCAATCCGAAAAAACCACCATTGACGTTGAAGCCAAGACCAAGTCTTGAACTTTTGAACGACTGAACGCTGCACTGTGCTGGACTTAAGTTTTTCGAAAATGGCCCTCATCGGGGTGGTGGCGTTGATCGTCATTGGGCCTGAAAAGTTACCCAAAGTGGCCCGCACGCTGGGCGCTTTGCTGGGCAAAGCGCAGCGCTATGTGGCTGACGTCAAAGCCGAAGTCAACCGGTCCATGGACCTCGATGAGCTCAAAAAGATGAAAGAGACCATGGAGACGGCGGCTCGCGATGTCGAGCAAACCGTCCAAAACACGGCCTCTGATTTTGAAAAAGACTGGGCCGACACCACGGCGGGACTGAACAGTGATCTACCCGCCATCGAGCCTCCGCCGCCCTACTACAAACGTCCCGAGAAGAACTGGCGTCTCAAGCGGGGTGCGATGCCACAGTGGTACAAAGCGCGTTCTGGGGTGCGCACCAAAGCCTTGTCGGGTGCTGCCCGCGTGGCCCGTTACCGGCCCAAGCCTCTTAATTCCTTTTGATGTTGGCGCGCTTGCTGCGCGCCCGCTAGACTGACCTATCCCATGTCTGAAAACCCTTCCCAGCCCGACGACGAACTCAAAGGTTCAGAGCAACCTTTTGTGGCGCATTTGATCGAGTTGCGAGACAGGTTGATGTGGGCTGTGATAGCTGTGGCTGTAGCAGCTGCCGTTTTGGCCATCTTTCCGGGTCCTGGCAATTTGTACGATATCTTGGCGGCTCCCCTGGTGGTGCATCTGCCCAAAGGTGCCACCTTGATCGCGACGTCGGTGATTTCGCCTTTCATGGTGCCGCTCAAGATTTTGCTGATGAGTGCCTTCCTCGTTGCTTTGCCGGTGGTCTTGTACCAAGTTTGGGGCTTCATTGCGCCTGGCCTTTACAGCCATGAGAAAAAGCTGGTCATGCCGTTGGTGGTGTCCAGCACTTTGCTGTTTTTCATCGGGGTAGCTTTTTGTTATTTCTTTGTGTTCGGCCAGGTGTTCAGCTTCATTCAGAGCTTCGCCCCCAAAAGCATCACCGCCGCGCCTGACATCGAGGCTTACCTGAGCTTTGTGCTGTCCATGTTCCTGGCATTTGGTCTGGCCTTTGAAGTGCCCGTGGCCGTGGTGGTGTTGGCCCGCATGGGCGTGGTCACCATTCAAAAGCTCAAGGATTTCCGGGGCTACTTCGTTGTGCTGGCTTTTGTGATTGCCGCTGTGGTCACGCCGCCCGATGTGGTGTCGCAGCTGGCACTGGCCATACCGATGTGCCTGCTCTACGAGCTGGGTATCTGGGCCGCGCAAATCTTCATCAAGCACACACAAGCCCCGGATGCGGCTGCCGACGGCAGTTGATGTGTGTGTTTAGATGTCAAATGAAAAAGGGCCGCCAGGCCCTTTTTTCATGCTCTCCCCAAAGCTTGCATCTCTTTTAAGGCGCTTTCTTTTTGGGAGAGGGTCTTTCCGCAGGGGTCAGGCGCAAGGACAGTTGGGCTTGTTGACGCCATATGAGCACCTCGGCGGGTTCGCCCGGCTTCAGGCTAGCGACCTGATTGAGCAGGTCTGAAACGCTGCCCACTGGTTGCTTGGCCACTTGCAGGATCACGTCCCCGGGACGAACGCCCGCTTTGGCTGCTGGACCGTTTTGCAAAACGCCGGTGATGACGACACCCTGTCGGCTTTGATCGGATTTCACCTTGGGAAGCTGAAAGCTTTCGGCCAGTTCCGGCGACATGTCTTGTGGTTCAACCCCGATCCAGCCCCGGACGACCTTGCCGTTTTGCAGCAAATCCTGCATGACCTGCTTGGCCGTCGATATCGGGATGGCAAAGCCAATGCCCATGCTGCCACCTGAGCGGGAATAGATGGCGGTGTTGATGCCCATCAGATGGCCATTCACATCGACCAGCGCCCCGCCGGAGTTGCCCGGGTTGATGGCGGCGTCGGTCTGGATGAAGTTTTCAAAAGTGTTGATGCCCAGTTGGCTGCGGCCCATGGCGCTGACGATGCCCGAGGTCACGGTCTGGCCAACACCAAAGGGATTGCCAATGGCCAGCACCACATCGCCCACTTGCAGGTCTTGCAGCTGACCCAAAACGATCACGGGCAGTTTGTCCAAAGAGATTTTCAGCAAGGCCAGATCGGTGTCCGGGTCAGTGCCGATCACTTTGGCCAAGGTTTTGCGGCCATCGCTGAGCACTACCTCGATGTTGTCGGCGTCTTCAATGACATGGTTGTTGGTCAGGATGTGGCCCTCGGCACTGACGATCACGCCACTGCCCAGACCACCCGGGTTCTGCTCTTCCTGTTCGCCATAAAAAAACTTGAACCAAGGGTCTTGGCCATGCGGGTTTTTGCTTTTGCCTTGGCGGGTATTGATGCTCACCACCGCTGGGGAGGCTTTTTGCGCTGGCCCGCTCAGACTGCCGACGGGCCGGTTGCCGCTGACAGTCGGGGAGGCTTGCAGCAAAGTCATGCCGTCCACCGAGCGTGGAGCACGGCGAAGCCATTCAGGCTGGAGCGTGGCCACCACAAACCAGATGGCCAACAAAACGGTCACCCATTGGGAGAATAAAAGCCAATAACGTTTCATGGTTGCAGATTGTCCTTGATTCGGTTGAGTCGCACTTCAAACTGTGCGCATCAACCAGCACAGACGCAAGGACGTGATACAGACCGACCTGAGCCACAATGGCGCATGCAAGCCAAGTCAAATCAGTCATCATGACCAATGCCAAAACCCTGGGCCAAGCTTTTGATGCCTTGCTTCAGCCCGAAAAGTTCCGCGATTACGGTCCCAACGGACTGCAAGTCGAAGGAGACCGCGAGGTGCGGCTGCTGGTCAGCGGTGTCACCGCCAGCCGCGCCCTGATCGAAGCGGCCATTGACGCCCAAGCCGATGCCATCGTGGTGCACCACGGCTTGTTCTGGCGCGGTCAAGATGGGCGCGTCACAGGTTGGATGCGTGAGCGGCTGCGTTTGCTGTTGGCGCATGGCATTCACCTGTTTGCTTACCATTTGCCGCTGGACGCCCACCCCGAGCTGGGCAACAACGCCCAACTGGCCCGCGTGCTCGGCTTGCAGGCCGATGGCCGCTTTGGCGAACAAGACCTGGGTTTTCTCGGGACGGGCGCACAGACTTGGGCGAGGCCTCAAGCCCTGGCCGAGCATGTGGCCGCCGTGTTGGAGCGCCCGGTGACCTGCGTGGGTGGCATCGACCGACCGGTTCGACGCGTGGCCTGGTGCACGGGCGGTGCCCAGAGTTACTTCGAGTCGGCCATTGCCCAGGGTGTGGATGTGTTCATCACCGGCGAAATTTCCGAGCCGCAAGCCCATCTGGCGCGTGAAACCGGCGTGGCCTTTTTGGCCTGTGGTCACCATGCCACCGAGCGCTATGGCGCACCTGCCTTGGGCGCGCATGTAGCGCAGGCGCTGGGCATTGCGCACCGTTTCATCGAGATCGACAACCCGGCCTGATGCCGCCCTTTTGCGCCATGAACCTGTCTGACCTGACCCGCCCCATCGCCATCACCCCCGGTGACCCCTGCGGCATTGGCCCCGAAATCATCGCCCGGGCCTGGTGCATCGCGCCTGAACTGACCCGGGGCTGCTTTGTGGCGGGCGATGTGGGCCTGATGCGCCGCGCCATAGCCTTGGTTCAGCCGTCAGTGCGCTACCCGGTTTGTGAAATCGAAACACCCGCGCAAGCCCTTGTAGTGCCCCCGAGGTGTTTGCCCGTGCTGCAAGTGGTGCCGGTCCTACCCGAGATGCCATGGGGCCAAGTCGATGGCCGTGCCGGGCAGTTGGCGGGCGAGGCCGTGCTGTGGGCCACGCGTGCGGCCTTGAGAGGCGAAGTGGCCGCGCTGGTCACCGCCCCTTTGCACAAAGAGGCCTTGCACGCTGCAGGCGCACCGTACGACCAATACCCGGGCCACACCGAGTTGCTGCAGGCCGAGTCGGCCCGGTATGCGGGGGTGACGCTCGCGCAAATGCCCGTGCGCATGATGCTGGCCAACAACGAGTTGCGCACGGTGCTGGTCAGCATCCATGTTTCCATGCGTGAGGCGCTCGACGCGATTACCGTGGATCGGGTTCTGGAGACCTTGCGCATCACCCAATCGGCTTTGTCAGCTTTGCTGAGCCGCAGGCCACGCATCGCGGTGGCGGGTGTCAACCCCCATGCGGGCGAGGGCGGATTGTTTGGACGGGAAGAAATCGAGGTCTTGCAGCCAGCCATGTCGCGGGCCCGCCAAGAGGGTCTGGATGTGCACGGCCCCTTTGCGCCCGACACGGTGTTCATGCGGGCTCGCCAAAAACCAGGCATTCAGCGTGAATTCGATGTGGTGGTGGCCATGTACCACGATCAAGGTTTGATCCCTGTGAAGTACCTAGGGGTGGAGCAGGGGGTGAACGTGACCCTGGGCCTGCCCTTGATCAGGACCAGCCCGGACCACGGCACGGCCATGGACGTGGCAGGGCAGGGCAGGGCCGATGCCAGCAGCATGGTCCAGGCCATTCGAATGGCGCGTCAGTTGGTGGCGGGCAAGGCCCATGGCGAGGCTTGAGTCCGGAACTTTCAGGCCTTGTTTTTCAGACTGTCGCGGATTTCACGCAGCAGCAACACGTCTTCAGGTGGGATGGGGGCGGCTTCTGGTGCTACTGTGGCGGTGTCACTGGCTTTGAGGCGGTTGATCTGGCGCACCATCACAAAAATCACAAAAGCCAAAATAAAGAAGTTCAAGGTGACCGTGACGAAACTGCCGTAGGCAAAAACGGCCCCCAGCTTTTTAGCCTCTGCCAATGTCAAACTGGCTGCTTGACCGGCCAGCGGCAGGTAGTAGTTTGCGAAGTCGAGACCACCAAACACCAAACTCACAAAAGGCATGATCAGATCGGCCACCAAGGAATCGACGATTTTGCCAAAGGCCGCCCCGATGATCACGCCCACCGCCAGGTCCATGACGTTGCCCTTCACGGCAAAAGATTTGAATTCTTGAACAAATGACATCTTAAATCTCCAAAAAGAACAAAGTGATGGCTATTGTGCCCCACTCAAAAGGAAGCTTATCGGGTTGTAAGTCGTTAGCTTGTTTCACTCCGCTACAATCGCGGGTTGACCCTGATAACGACTCGCCAAGAGGATTCCCATGAGTGACACCCCAGTCGACAGCAGCAAGCGGACGTGGCTGATTGCCTCCACTTGCGCAGGTGCCGTAGGCGCTGGCTTTGTGGCCACCCCCTTCGTCAGCAGCTTCCAACCATCCGAGCGGGCCAAAGCGGCCGGTGCGGCCGTAGAGGTGGACATTTCCGCCTTGAATCCGGGCGAAAAGCTCACGGTCGAATGGCGCGGCAAACCCGTGTGGATCATGAAGCGCTCGCCTGAGCAGCTCGAATCACTGAAAAAAATCGAAGGCCAACTGGCCGATCCTGCCTCAGATCGCACCGCGTATCCCACGCCTGAGTACGCCAAAAACGGCCATCGCTCGATCAAGCCTGAAATCATGGTGGCTGTGGGCATTTGCACCCACTTGGGTTGCTCGCCAGCCGATAAGTTCGCCGCTGGGCCTCAGCCTTCTTTGCCTGATGACTGGAATGGCGGCTTCTTGTGCGCCTGCCATGGTTCCACCTTTGATCTGGCCGGACGCGTGTTCAAGAACAAGCCCGCGCCCGATAACCTCGAAGTGCCGCCTCACATGTACCTGTCTGACACCAAACTGATCATTGGTGAAGACAAGAAGGCTTGATGGAGAAAAACATGGCTCAATTCAAAGAAATTTCTCCGAACGCCCCCGCTGGCGAAAAGTTGCTCAACTGGGTAGACAACCGCTTTCCTTTGTCCAAGCTGTACAAGGACCATTTGTCTGAGTATTACGCGTCCAAAAACCTGAACATTTGGTACGTTTTTGGCGCTCTGTCGCTCTTGGTTTTGGTGATCCAAATCGTGACCGGCATCTTTTTGGTCATGCATTACAAACCAGATGCAGCATTGGCGTTCGCCTCGGTCGAGTACATCATGCGCGATGTGCCCTGGGGCTGGTTGATCCGCTACATGCACTCGACTGGCGCCTCAGCGTTCTTCGTTGTGGTGTACCTGCACATGTTCCGGGGTTTGATGTACGGCTCGTACCGCAAGCCGCGCGAATTGGTTTGGATATTCGGTTGCGGAATCTTTTTGGTGCTCATGGCCGAAGCTTTCATGGGTTACCTCCTGCCTTGGGGCCAGATGTCCTACTGGGGCGCTCAGGTGATCGTGAACCTGTTCTCGGCTGTGCCTGTGATCGGTCCGGATCTGGCTTTGCTGATTCGCGGTGACTTCGTGGTGGGCGATGCCACCTTGAACCGGTTCTTCAGCTTCCACGTGATTGCCGTGCCTTTGGTGCTGCTCGGCTTGGTGGTGGCGCACATCATTGCGCTGCATGAAGTCGGCTCCAACAACCCCGATGGCGTTGAAATCAAGGCGGCAGATGCCCCCAAGGACGCCAAAGGCAATCCTCTGGATGGCATTCCGTTCCACCCTTACTACACCGTGCATGACATTTTTTCTGTCAGCGTCTTCTTGATGGCGTTCACAGCGATCGTGTTCTTTGCCCCTGAATTCGGTGGTTATTTCCTGGAGTACAACAACTTCATTCCGGCCGATCCACTGACCACGCCTTTGCACATTGCGCCCGTCTGGTACTTCACCCCTTACTACTCCATGCTGCGGGCCATCACAACAGAGATGATGTATGTGTTGGTGTTGTGTGTGGTGGTGGGGGCGTTCTTGGCGGTGGCCAAGGGCAAGCTGCCTACTTTGCTCAAAGGTGGTTTGGTGGGTGCAAGCATTGTGATTTGTGTGTTGCTTTTGTCCATTGACGCCAAGTTCTGGGGTGTGGTGGTCATGGGCGGCGCCGTGATCATCATGTTCTTCTTGCCTTGGCTCGATTACAGCCCCGCCAAGTCGATCCGCTACCGTCCTGACTGGCACAAATATGTCTACGCCGTGTTTGTGATCAACTTCCTGATTTTGGGCTACTTGGGTGTCAAGCCGCCCTCGCCCATCGGTGAGCGCGTGTCCCAAGTGGGTACCCTGTTCTATTTCGGCTTCTTCCTCTTGATGCCTTGGTGGAGCAAGCTGGGCACGTTCAAGCAAGTGCCCGACCGCGTGACCTTCACGCCTCACTGAGACCCCGGAGAGTCAAGAACATGAAAAACCTCAAGAAACTCGCATTGGGCTTTGTGATGGCGCTGGGCCTGGTGGCCGGTGTCCACGCTGCAGGCGGCGGCATTGCCTGGGATAAAGCACCTCACAAAACCAACGATTTGGCTGCTTTGCAAAATGGCGCCAAATTGTTCGTCAACTACTGTCTCAATTGCCACTCTGCGGCTTACATGCGCTACAACCGCCTGAAAGACATCGGCTTGACCGATCAGCAGATCAAGGACAACCTGATGTTTGCCACCGAGCGCGTTGGCGACAACATGAAAGTGGCTGTGGATCCTGTGTTGGCCAAAGACTGGTTCGGCAAGAACCCACCCGACTTGACGTTGATGGCCCGCTCGCGTTCAGGGCCTGGCGGCACAGGTGCAGACTACCTCTACACCTATTTGCGCACTTATTACCGTGATTCGACCAAACCTACAGGTTGGAACAACCTGGCCCTGCCCAACGTGGGCATGCCCAATCCGCTGTGGGAACTGCAAGGCGAGCGAGAGCCCGTTTATGTGGAAAAAGAAGAGCATGGTCACAAAGTCCAAATCTTTTCTGGCTGGAAGCAAGTCAAGCCCGGCACCATGACGCCTTTGGAATACGATCAAGCCATTGGAGACTTGGTCGGATACATGCAATGGATGGCCGAGCCTGACCAAAACACCCGTGTGCGCATTGGTGTATGGGTTTTGATTTTCTTGTCCTTCTTTACCTTCATTGCCTGGCGTTTGAATGCGGCATACTGGAAAGACATCAAGTAACTGATCTTTCACCCGGCTATTCAGCCGGGTCCTTTGGAGTGGCAGGTCTTTGGGCCTCCCACTCTTTTTGATTTTTTGAGGAGCCTCCACCATGATGGTGCTTTATTCCGGAACGACTTGCCCTTTTTCACACCGCTGCCGCTTTGTGCTGTTTGAAAAAGGCATGGACTTCGAGATTCGCGATGTGGACTTGTACAACAAGCAAGAAGACATCAATGTGATGAACCCCTACGGTCAGGTGCCGATTTTGGTCGAGCGCGACCTGATCCTGTACGAGTCGAACATCATCAACGAGTACATCGACGAGCGCTTTCCGCATCCCCAGTTGATGCCCGGTGACCCGGTGGACCGCGCCCGTGTGCGCTTGTTCTTGCTCAACTTCGAAAAAGAACTGTTCACCCATGTACTGACCTTGGAAAATCGTGCGCTCAAAGGCAACGACAAGGCGCTGGAAAAAGCCCGCTCGCACATCCGCGACCGCCTGACCCAGTTGGCCCCGGTGTTCCTGAAAAACAAGTTCATGTTGGGCGACAACTTCTCCATGTTGGATGTAGCCATTGCCCCTTTGTTGTGGCGTCTGGACTACTACGGTATCGAACTCAGCAAAAATGCAGCCCCGTTGCTCAAGTACGCTGAGCGCATTTTTTCGCGTCCTGCCTACATCGAGGCGCTGACGCCTTCTGAAAAGGTCATGCGCAAGTAAAGCCGGGTGTTTTCGGGTAAATAATGGCGACGGAGGACAACGCATGATCAGCAATACCGAACTGCCATCAACCAGGCCATACCTGATTCGCGCCTTGTACGACTGGTGTTCCGAAAACGGCTTCACACCCTATGTTGCGGTGAAGGTAGACAACTCGGTTCAAGTGCCGCGTGAGTATGTGCAAGGGGGCGAGATTGTGCTGAACGTCAGCATGGACGCCACCAGTTCATTGAAGCTGGGCAACGACTTCATCGAGTTCAAAGCCCGCTTTGGTGGCAAGCCGCGTGAAATCATGGTGCCTATCCACCGGGTCATGGCCATCTACGCCCGTGAAAATGGGCAGGGCATGGCTTTTCCTGTGAGCGATGAACAAGCGCCTCCTGCCGCTTTGTCCTCGATCGATAGCCCTTTGCTTGCAAGTGCCGACAGTGAAGACAAGCCCGCAGCACCCAGCCCCGGTAGACCCGCACTCAAGCGGATCAAATAAAAAATTAAGGTCGTGCGCAAAGTCAGCCCTAGAGCACGTTAAAATTCAGCCCGTGCCGCTTTAGCTCAGTTGGTAGAGCACCCGCCTTGTAAGCGGTAGGTCGTCAGTTCGAATCCGACAAGCGGCACCAAAACTTCAGCCCTGACCCTTCAAAAGTCAGGGCTTTTTTGTGTTCCGAATTTGAAGCTAATACGGTGGGGCCTCAGCGGTTTTGCACCTTGATGCGGATCGAAGACACACCAAGACCTTGGACGTTGAGATGCGCTTGCAAGGCGGGCAGCAATTGACGCAGCTTGGCGGCCACGGCGTTCGAGCTCACCAGCAGACACCAGGCGCCATCTTCAATGGGGCCGGCTTGGATGCCGGCACGCAAAGGCGCAGGCAGCAAACTGCCAATGGCCTGCAGGCGATCGGACGAATCGCGCACCCGTCCCATCAGCAGCGAAAAGGTGGGGGACTCTTGGGCGGCTTGTTGCAGGGGAATGGCTTGGTGGCGTCTTTGCATGGCTTGTCTTTGGCCTCGATTATCTGGCAAGGCGTGAAGCCTCGGCACAGTGCCATGAAAAGGCTTTCGAGGAGGGCTGGTCAAGCGGCTAAAATCATCTGGTTATGCAGGTTGCCCTTGGGTGGCTTGTCGGGTTGATGGGGACTTTTGCCCTGCAAGCCCGGATTTCATGAAACTTTTAACCAGACAGGATAGACGGTCTGTTTTTCAGCCTCTGTGCTGAATGTGGATCTAATTGACATGGCCATCCCATTCCTCACCAAGATTTTCGGCAGTCGCAATGACCGCCTCCTCAAGCAATACCGCAAAACCGTCGAGCGTATCAACGCCATGGAGGCTGGACTCGAAAGCCTGAGCGACGATGAGCTGAGGGCCAAAACGCAAAGCTTCCGCGATCGTGCAGCCGCTGGTGAGAGCCTGGATGCCTTGTTGCCCGAGGCTTTTGCCGTGGTGCGTGAGGGCTCCAAGCGGGTCATGAAGATGCGCCACTTCGATGTGCAGCTTGCCGGTGGCATCGCCTTGCACAACGGCAAGATTGCCGAGATGGGCACGGGCGAGGGCAAAACCCTGACCTCGACGCTGCCGGCCTACCTCAACGCCATCGCAGGTAAGGGTGTGCATGTGGTCACGGTGAACGACTACTTGGCCAGCCGTGACGCCACATGGATGGGCAAGCTCTACAACTTCCTGGGGCTCAAGGTTGGCATTAATTTGCCGCAACTGCCGCGAGAAGACAAGCAAGCCGCTTACAACGCTGACATCACCTACGGCACGAACAACGAATACGGTTTCGATTACTTGCGCGACAACATGGTCTACGAAGCCCATGACCGTGTGCAGCGTCCGCTCAACTATGCCATCGTGGACGAGGTGGACTCGATCCTGATCGACGAGGCCCGTACGCCCTTGATCATCAGTGGGCAGGCGGAAGACCACACAGCCACTTACTTGGCTATGAACCAGGTCGTGCCGCTGCTCACCCGCCAGGAAGGCGAGGCCGACCCACGCACTGGCGAGGGCATCATCACACCCGGCGACTTCACGGTCGATGAAAAATCGCACCAAGTCTTCTTGACCGAAGATGGCCATGAAAAAGCCGAAGCCGTGCTCTCTGAAATGGGCTTGATACCGGCAGGCACGAGCCTGTACGACCCGGCCAACATCACGCTGATGCACCACTTGAGCGCTGCTTTGCGTTCTCGACACCTTTACCACCGCGATCAGCACTATGTGGTGCAGGACGGCGAGATCATCATCGTCGACGAATTCACCGGCCGTTTGATGACGGGCCGCCGCTGGAGTGATGGCTTGCATCAGGCGGTGGAAGCCAAAGAGGGCGTGCAAATCCAGGCCGAAAACCAGACGCTGGCCTCCATCACCTTCCAGAACTATTTCCGCTTGTACAACAAGATCGGTGGCATGACGGGCACGGCCGATACAGAGGCTTATGAGTTCCAGGAAATCTATGGCCTAGAGACCATGGTAATTCCGCCGCACCGCAAGAGCCAGCGCGAAGACCAGCTGGACCGGGTATACAAAACCTCGCAAGAGCGTTACACCGCGGCCATTGCGGACATCCGAGAATGCTTCGAGCGAGGCCAGCCGGTGCTGGTGGGCACCACTTCGATTGAAAACTCGGAGCTGATTGCGCAACTGCTAACACAGCAAAAGCTGCCACACCAGGTGCTCAACGCCAAACAGCACGCACGCGAGGCGGACATCGTGGCCCAGGCCGGACGACCCGGCATGATCACGATCGCCACCAACATGGCCGGTCGTGGCACGGACATCGTGCTCGGTGGAAATATTGAAAAAGACGTTCAGGCCATTGAAGAAGATGCGAGCCTGCCAGAGGCGGCCCGCCATGAAAAAGTGGCCCAGCTGCGTGAGCAGTGGAAAGCCGTGCATGAGCAGGTCAAGTCCTTGGGCGGATTGCGCATCATCGCGACTGAGCGGCATGAGTCGCGCCGCATCGACAACCAGCTGCGCGGCCGTTCGGGCCGCCAAGGCGACCCAGGTTCTTCACGTTTTTACCTGAGCTTGGACGACCCTTTGATGCGCATTTTTGCGGGTGACCGTGTGCGCTCCATCATGGACCGGTTGAAGATGCCCGAGGGCGAGGCAATCGAAGCGGGAATCGTCACACGCAGCATCGAAAGTGCCCAGCGCAAAGTGGAGGCGCGCAACTTTGACGTCCGTAAACAGCTGCTCGAATACGACGACGTGTCCAATGACCAACGCAAGGTGATTTACCAGCAGCGCAACGACATTCTGGATGCGCAAGACATGCACGCCCAGATCACGGCCTTGCGCGAAGGTTGCTTTACCGATCTGGTGCGCCAGTTTGTTCCGGCCGAGTCGGTAGAAGAGCAATGGGATCTGCCGGGTCTGGAAAAAGTGTTGGCTGAAGAGTGGAGCATGACGCTTGATTTGCAAGGCAAAGTCCAAGCTTCCAGCGCCATTTCGGACGAAGACCTGCTGGAGACGGTCGTGACTGCTGCCCATGCACAGTTTCAGTCCAAGCTCGACCAAGTGGGGGCCGAGAGTTTCGTGTCCTTTGAACGCATGATCTTGTTGCAGAGCATCGATACCCATTGGCGCGAACACTTGAGCGCTTTGGATTACCTGCGTCAGGGCATTCACCTGCGGGGCTATGCGCAAAAGCAACCCAAACAGGAATACAAGCGTGAAGCGTTTGAGTTGTTTGGCCAATTGCTCGACGCTGTGAAAAACGAAGTCACCAAGACTTTGATGATGGTGCGCATCGATTCGGGCGACCAAATGCAGCAAGCAGCCCAAGCCATTGAGGAGCGGGCTGAGCAGATCAGCAATGTGACTTATACCGCCCCGGATGAAACAGGACAACCACAAGTGCAGGCTGCCGGAGCTGCTGCGGCTGCAGGTGGGCTTGCTGATTTGGCCAGCACTTGGGGCCAGGTTGGGCGCAATGAACCTTGCCCTTGTGGCAGTGGCAAAAAATTCAAACAATGCCACGGCAAACTGGCCTGAAAGGGCTGAGCGTATAAAACGGGCTTCGGCCCGTTTTCTTTGAGCTCCCACGCTTGTGCTGTGAACCCCTGTTTTTGTGAAGGACTTATATGCCTGTGAACTTGCTCCCCATTGACCCTGCACAACTTCAAACTATCGCGGGCGTGCGCATCGGCATTGTCGAAGCAGGCGTACGCAAAGCCAATCGAAAAGACCTCACGGTGTTTTTGCTGGACGAGGGCGCCAGTGTGGCGGGCGTGTTCACCCGCAACCGTTTTTGCGCCGCCCCTGTGCAGGTCTGCCGTGAGCATCTGGCCGCGGGCTCTGCCGTGCGGGCTTTGGTCATCAACACCGGCAACGCCAACGCGGGCACAGGCGCACCGGGCTTGGCCCATGCCCGCCAGACATGTGAAGCCTTGGCCGGTTTGTTGCACTGCACGCCCGCGCAAGTGCTGCCTTTTTCGACCGGTGTGATCATGGAACCGTTGCCAATGGGTCGCATCGTTGCGGGCCTGCCTGCTGCACTGGCCGATGCGCAATCTGCCCACTGGGCCAAAGCCGCAGAAGGCATCATGACGACCGACACCGTGCCCAAAGCAGCCAGTGTGCAGGTGAAAGTGGGTGGCAAAACCGTCAGCATTACAGGCATCAGCAAAGGCGCGGGCATGATCCGACCCAACATGGCCACCATGCTGGGTTTTGTGGCCACCGATGCCTGTATCGCCCCGTCCCTGTTGCCTGAGCTGGCCAAGCAACTGGCCGATGGTTCGTTCAACCGCATCACCATCGATGGCGACACTTCCACCAACGATTCCCTCATGCTGATCGCCACGCACAAGGCGGCGCATACCCCTATCACCTCGCTGGACAGTGCCGAAGGCCAAGCCTTGTTGCAGGGCTTGATGCAAGTGGCCCGTCAGTTGGCTCATGCCATCGTGCGCGATGGTGAGGGCGCCACCAAGTTCATCACGGTGCAGGTCGAAGGCGGCCGCACGGCCGAGGAATGCCGCCAAGTGGCCTATGCGATCGCGCATTCGCCGCTTGTAAAAACCGCCTTCTTCGCCAGTGACCCGAACCTGGGCCGCATCCTGGCCGCGGTGGGTTATGCGGGCATCGAAGACCTGGACCAAGGTTTGATCGAGCTGCACCTGGACGACGTGCATGTGGTCTCGCAAGGCGGTCGTCGCGCCGAGTACCGCGAACAAGACGGTCAGCGTGTCATGAAGGGCAGTGAAATCACCGTGCGCGTGGGCTTGGGCCGTGGCACGGCCAGCGACACCGTCTGGACCTGCGACCTGAGCCACGATTACGTCACCATCAACGCGGACTACCGTTCATGAACTCTCCTTCTTCTTCAGCCCTGGACCAACTGCTGGCCAAAGTTAGCCAATTGGTGGACCGCATCGAGTCGGTCTTGCCCCAACCCCTGTCGGCCCCCGACTGGACGCAGGCCATTGCCTGGCGCTACCGCAAGCGTTCTTCAGGCCATGGTGTGATGGAGCCGGTGCGCCATGTGGCGGCCATGACGCTCGATGATCTCAAGGAAATCGACGACCAAAAAGAAAAGCTGCAACGCAACACCGAGCAGTTTGTGCATGGCCATCCGGCCAACAATGTGCTGCTCACGGGCGCACGTGGCACCGGCAAATCTTCGCTCATCAAGGCCTGTCTGAACACCTATGCACCGCAAGGCTTGCGCCTGATCGAGGTGGACAAGGAAGACCTGACCGATTTGCCCGACATCATCGAGGTGGTGGCCGGGCGGGATGAAAAGTTCATTGTGTACTGCGACGACTTGAGCTTTGAAGACGGTGAGCCGGGCTACAAGGCGCTCAAGTCCATTTTGGACGGGACCGTGGCCGCCTCGACTCCCAATGTGCTGGTGTACGCGACCAGCAACCGCCGCCACCTCTTGCCCGAGTACATGAGCGAGAACCTCACCTATAAGCACACTGACGACGGCGAAGTGCACCCGGGTGAAGGCGTGGAAGAGAAAATTTCCCTGTCAGAGCGCTTTGGCCTGTGGATCAGTTTCTACCCTTTCTCGCAAGACGAGTACCTGACCATCGCAGGCCAATGGCTCAGTGCTTTGGGTGCCACGCCCGCGCAAATCGATGCGGCGCGTCCCGATGCTTTGCTCTGGGCTTTGGAACGCGGCTCACGCAGCGGCCGTGTGGCCTACCAGTTTGCCCGAGACATGATGGGCCGCCAATCGGACCGCGCATGAGCGCAGGCCTGCTGGTCGCCGATGGCGAGCGTGAGCGGCAAGACCTGACTGCAGGCCAAGCCGAGCGTGCCGTGGTCGATGTGGCGGTGGGCGTGCTGCTGCAGGCCGATGGCCAGTTTTTGCTGACCTCGCGCCCCGAAGGCAAAGTTTATGCAGGCTATTGGGAATTCCCTGGCGGAAAACTCGAAGCGGGCGAGTCGGTTGAGCAAGCGCTTCGCCGTGAACTGCAAGAAGAGCTGGGCATCACCATCGGGCAAGCGCAGGTTTGGAAAAACCAGATGGTCGATTATCCCCACGCCTTGGTGCGGTTGCACTTTTGCAAGGTGTGGGACTGGCAGGGTGAATTGCAAATGCGGGAAGCGCAATCACATGCTTGGCAGTCCCTGCCCGTAGCGGTTGTGCCGGTATTGCCGGGCACCGCCCCCGTGTTGGCTTGGTTGGCCGAAGAGCGGCAATTCAAAGGCCACACACACGAGAGCGCACACGCGTAGGCATCACGTCACTGCAGACGGGGATCGCCAAAAAACTCGTCGGGTGGGGTCTCATCGGGCAGTTTGAATTCTTCGCTGGCCCAGGCCCCCAAGTCCACGCCTTTGCAGCGTGCGCTGCAAAACGGACGGTAAGGATTGTTGGGGCTGTACAAGCTGGTGCCAGCGCAGGCCGGGCAACGCACTTGGCGTGGTTTGAAAGATTCAGGCGGGTTCACGACGCTCATGCGCACAAAGTCATCTCGAAGGGCACGTCATCGGTCGTGGCCACCAATTTGCCGTCGCTTTGCTGGCGCATCATGCGAATCACCACCAGCAAGCGATTGCAACTGATCTCGGGCGTCAAGCCCAAAGAGGGGTCGATCTTCAGGCGCAGCAGCTGAAAGCTTCGCCCTTGGGGCAGGTTTTGTTGCAACTGACCTGAAGTGGCCATGACTTTTTGGCTGGAGCCTGATTCGCGCAGCATTTGCAACAACTGCTCAATGGCTTGAGCCCAAGGTGCAAAAGGCAAAATCCATTGTTGCAAATCACGGGTACGGCTGCTTGCATCATGGTGCTGCCAAGCGTGGTAGGCGGGCAAGTCAAATTCGCAAGTGCCCCCCGGGATGGCCACACGGCTTCTGAGGGCCATCAAGAAATCATGATCCGTTAAGCTTTGTCCCATTTTTCCGGCCACATGATTGAGGGCTTCAAAAAGGTGATCGAGTTGGGCAATCAACCCGTCCAGCGCCTTTTCAGAAATAGCGGGATTCCCCCTGTAAGCGCTATAAACTTGCTTTTGTCGTTCGAGGTCTTTGAGCACCTCGGACTTGAGTTCCGATCGGCCCCCCACCTCCATGATTTCAAAGAGAGTGATCAAGGCGAAATGGTGGTCCAGAGCCTGATCGCGCCCGACAAGTTCACCCAAGCGGGAAAACAGCTGCTGCAGTCGCAAATAGGTGCGAATGCGTTCATTAAATGGGTATTCGTACAGTATCACGCGGCATTTTCCAATGCCGCCATCATAGCCCGAAGTCGGCGGCAAGCTGAGCCACTTGGGCATCTAGATCATCAAAACTGAGACCTTGATTAACAAGAATGGCATCGGCGCAGGCCAAGCGTTGTGACCGCGAGGCTTGTTGAGCCATGATGCGTGCTACTTCTGCGCTGACCAGGCCACTGCGGGCCATGACCCTTTGCGTTTGGGTCTCGGTATCGCAGTCCACCACGATCACGCGGTCCACCTGTTTGCGCCAACGCTCACCCGATTCCACCAGCAAGGGCACATCAAACACCAAGACACGGTGGCCATTTTGCATAGCCGCTTGAGCTTGCTCGGCCGTGATCTGGCTGACCAGAGGGTGGACGATCTGTTCGAGCTGGCGCTTGGCTTGTGAGTCACGGAAGATGCGCTCGCGCATGGCCTGTCGGTCCATGGCGCCATCCGGGCTGAGCAAGGCTGTACCGAAGGTGTATGCGATGTCTGCCATGGCCCTGCCGCCAGGTGCCGTGAGGCTGCGAGAAATGGCATCGGCGTCGATGATGGCCGCGCCGCGCCGCGCCAAAAAGCCCGCCACGGTGCTTTTGCCGCTGCCAATGCCGCCGGTCAGGCCAATGCGCCAAGTGCGTTGTGTCATGGACGTTCAGATCAAAAACCAGGGGAGGGGACCAAAGGCCATGACCCACAAACCTGCCAACACCAAAAAAGGCCCGAAAGCCAGTTGGCCATTGTCGTCCAATTGACCCCGCAACTTGAGCCAGAGGCCACCGATCGCCCCGGAAAAAGAGGCGATCAAGATCAAGGACAACAGTGCGGGCCAACCCAGCCAGGCCCCCAAAGCGGCGAGCAACTTGAAGTCGCCCTGACCCATGCCCTCTTTGCCAGTCACGGCTTTGAACAACCAGAACACCGTCCATAAAAACAAGTAGCCTGCAGCAGCTCCCCAGAGGGCTTCGTTCAGCCCAATGCCCGTCAGCCCCAGACTGGCAGCGAGCATACCCGCCCACACCAGGGGTTGGGTGATGGCGTCGGGCAGCAAGCGCGTGTCGGCATCAATGGCGGCCAATGCCACCAAAGCGGCTGCAAAGCCGGCCCAGGCGAGCGCCTGAAAACCCAAGCTGTGTTCAGCCGCTGACCACATGAACAGACCGCAAGTGATCAGTTCGATGGCCGGATATCGCCAACCAATTGGGGCCTGGCAGTGGGCGCATCGGCCGCGCAGTCGCATGAAGCTCAGCAGCGGAATGTTTTCGTGCCATGCCAAGGCGTGCTGGCAGTGGGGGCAGTGAGAGCGGGGCACTGCCAGATTGAAGTGGGGCGCATCTGGCGGGGCATCACCCAGTGGGGCATCCCAGTGCGCTTGCAGCATGAGCGGTAGGCGGTGGATCACCACGTTCAGGAAACTGCCAATCATCAAACCCAGCAAAGCCGCCAGGCCGAGTGCCAAAACGCTGTCGTTCATGTCAAAAAACCTGCCCCAAACTGAATATTGGTAAATACATGGCCACCAAGATGGCCCCAATGAAGCCGCCAAGCACCACGATGATCAGCGGCTCCAGCAAACTGCTCAGGCCATTGACCTGATCGTCGAGCTCGCTTTCCATCAGGGCGCCCGCCCTGCCCAGCAAGCTGTCCAAGGCCCCGGTTTCTTCACCTGTGGCGCACAACTGCACGATCATCGCCGGAAAACGCCCGCTTTGGGCCATGCTCTCGCTCAAACTGTGGCCTTGCACTACCTGGCGCTGGATTTGCAATGTGATGCGCGCAAAAACTGCATGATCGCATGCCTGGGCTGTGGGCCCTAAGGCTTCGGTCAAGGGTACACCCGCAGCCAGCAAGGCCGACAGGGTCTGCGCCCAACGCGCCACCACCGACGTGGTCAACAGCGGCCCGAGGACTGGCCAGTGCAGCCACCAACGCGCCAACCACTGACGCATGCGGCTGGCTGCCGGGCTTTTGTGTTGTGCTGCCCAAAGGAGCATCAAGACCAAGGGCACGCCCGCAGGCCAGGCCCGAACCAGCGCGTTGCTCATGCCGACCACCAGTTGCGTGGCCAAGGGCAATTCGGCCCCAAAGGACTGGAACACATCCTGGAAAACCGGCACCACCAGCACCAGTATCAGCACCAAAATACCCAAGGCCACGGCCATCACGGCGATGGGGTACATCAAGGCCGAACGAATTTTGGAGCGCATCGCTTCGTTTTTTTCCAGCGTCAAAGACAGCCGCTCCATCATCGTGTCCAGAATCCCGGCGGCTTCGCCGGCTTGCACCATGTGCACATAAAGGCCGCTGAAATGTTTCGGGTGTTTGGCCAGGGCGTCGTGCAGGGCCACGCCGGCTTCCACTTCGCTGCGCACTTTGTTCATAACGATCACCAGGCCTTTGGCGCTCATGCTGCGGCACAGCATGCCCAGGGCCTGTACAACGGGCACGCCTGCCCGCAGCATGGCCGCCCATTGGCGGGTCATGACGGCCAGGTCTTTGGCTTTGACGGTATCCGGCGGCGACCACCACAGGCGCTGAACCTGCACTTGTTGCAGCCCCTGCCTGCGCAGCTGTACACGGGCCAAGTCGGCGTTCAGGGCCTGAATTTGGCCGCTTTGGGCATGGCCTTGACGGTCGCTGCCGGTCCATCGAAAGACCGTTGTGGCGCGTGCAGAAGGTGGGGCGCTCATGTGCTTTCTCGCGTAGCGGCCAGTACCTCGTCCAGCGAGGTGATGCCTTGCAGCACTTTGCGTAAGCCGGCCATGCGCAAACTGCTCATCCCTTCGCTTCGCGCTTGACGCGTCATCTCTTGTATCCCAGCTTCTTGTAAGACCAGTTTCTGCATTTCGGCGCTCACGGGCATGACCTGGAAAATTCCGGTTCGCCCAGCAAAGCCTTTGTGGCATAGCGGGCAGCCCACGGGCTCGAACACGGGTACGGGGTCTGCTAGGTGCAGACGGGGTGGCCACCCTGCTTTGTGCCAAATCACAGCGGGTACGCTGGACGCGCGCTTGCAGTGCGGGCACAGGCAGCGCACCAGGCGTTGCGCCGTGATCAGGCTCACACTGGCAGCGATGTTGTAGGGGGCTGTGCCCATGTTGCGCAAGCGCACCAAGGTGGCAGGGGCGTCGTTGGTGTGCAAGGTCGAGAGCACGAGGTGCCCGGTTTGCGCTGCCTGGATGGCGATGTTGGCGGTCTCCAGATCACGCACTTCGCCCACCATCAAAATGTCCGGGTCTTGCCGCAAAAAAGCACGCAAGGCCACGGCAAAGCTCAGGCCGGGTTTGTCCTGCACATTGACCTGGTTGACGCCCTCGAGCTGGATCTCGCAGGGGTCTTCCACCGTGGCGATGTTCACCTCGGGTGTGTTCAGCAGGTTCAGACAGGCATACAAGGATTGCGTCTTTCCCGAGCCGGTGGGGCCTGTCACCAGCACCAAGCCGTGTGGTGCGCGGATAGCGGCCAGCAAGCGCTCGAGGTCTTCTGCTTCGTAGCCCAGAAGGCTCAAGTCCAGTTGAGACTGAGCGGAGTCCAGCACCCGAATCACCAGTTTTTCACCAAACAAGGTGGGCAAGGTGCTGACACGCAAGTCCAGCTCCCGCCCTTGGTCCAATTGCAGTTTCATGCGGCCGTCTTGCGGCAGGCGTTTTTCGGCAATGTCCAGACGTGACATCACTTTGATGCGCGATGCCAAACGGTCCTTCAGGGCCATGTGCGGTGAGGCCACCTCGCGCAGTTCTCCATCAATGCGCATGCGTACCCGGTACTGGTGTTCATAAGGCTCAAAGTGCAGGTCAGAGGCTTTCAGCGCCACCGCATCTTCCAATAGTTTTTTAACATAGCTGACCACTGGGGCGTCATCGTGCCCGGTCAGGGGCGGTCGTGTTTTAACAGAATCCATGAGATGCAGCCTATTTATTGAATACTAAAAAACTCAAATCATGGCGCTTGGTGTGCGATTTGTAAATCCCTCGTCATGGATTTGCCGATTCTTGCTGGATCTTGCTGGGCCGAAGAGCGGACTCAAAAAAACCGAGCCGTCAAGGACCTCTGTTGCAGTCAGTCTTTCGCACTTCCCTCAAAATAATGGCCATTCAATGGGACAACAGGAGACAAATATGCACGTGGGTATTGCAGGCATCGGCAAGATGGGCGCAGCGATTGGGTCGCGGTTGTTGTCACTGGGCATGCCCGTGACGGTTTGGAACCGCACCGCTGAGCGTGCCCGGCCCTTGCTGGATACGGGGGCTCAGTGGGCTGAATCACCCAAAGCCTTGGCTGAGTCGGTCGATGTGGTCATCACTTTGCTGACCAATGAGGCGGCGCTCGACGACGTTTATGGTTCGTCGTCGGGTTTGCTCGCGGGCCAAGTTCATGACAAGGTGTTCATCGACATGAGCACCGTTCGCCCTGCCAAGCCGCAAGAAATGGCCCGGCGTGCGCAAGCGGTTCAAGCCCGTTTTCTGGAGTGTCCGGTAGGCGGTAGCGTGGGGCCTGCCAAAGAGGGCAAATTGTTGGGCTTTGTCGGTGGCGACGCGCAGGACTTGCAAAAAGTCCAGGCCTTGCTCGACGTGATGTGCCGCCGTGTGGAGCATGTGGGGCCGCACGGGGCGGGCGCTACCATGAAACTGGCTGTCAATTTGCCTTTGATGGTGTATTGGCAAACCTTGGGCGAGGCACTGTCTTTGGTTGAGCCCTTGGGACTCGATCCCCAGCGCGTGATCGACATTCTGTCGGAGTCATCGGGCGGGCCCAACATGCTCAAGGTGCGTGGCGGCATGATTGCCAAGACCCTGAGTCAGCAAAAAAGTGATCAGGTCACGGTCAATGTGGCAACAATGCGCAAAGACATGCAGGCAATGCTGGACTTGGGATCGGCGACACGCAAAAACCTGCCCCTGACGGCTTTGGCCCTGCAAAAGTTCGAAGCTGCCGCACAGAGCGGACTGGATGCGAAGGATTGTTCAGAGCTGCTGGTGTGGTGGTTGACCCAAGGTGGCCGCGCCTGATTCGGGAGCAGCCCCCTGGATGCAGGCCTCACTCGAGGCGCATTTCCCGGATGATGGCGCGGAACTGGTCCATCTGCCGGCGCAGCATGGCGTCTTGTTCGGCCGGTGTTGAGCCCACGCCCTCGGCACCCAGGTCGTTCAGGCGCTTGACCACATCGGGGTGGCGCACAGCGGCGATCACTTCCTTGTTCAGCCGTTCAATGATGTCCTTGGGTGTTTTAGCTGGGGCAAAGACACCGTTCCAACCTTCCAGTTCCAGGTTGGGAAAGCCCAACTCCCTGACGGTGGGCACATCGGGCAGGCCCGGGATGCGTTTGGATGCCGTTGTGGCGATGGCCTTCAACGTACCGGCCTTGATCTCGGCCAGGGAGGAAGACAACTGATCGCCACCGACTTGAAGTCGACCCGCCAGCAATTCCTGCTTGAGAGGGGCTGCGCCCTTGAAAGGAATGTGGGTAATATTGACTTTGCCTTCTTTTTTGAAGGCCTCACCCAACACGTGCATGGTGGAGCCCGGGCCCGTCGAACCATAGTTGTATTGCAGCGCAGGGTTGGTGCGCAGCAAGTTGGCCAGCTCTTTCAGGTCTTTGGCGGGTACGCTGGGGCTGGCCGTCCAGACAAAAGGCACATACACGGCGATCGAGACCCCTGCAAAGTCGGTGTCCACATTGAAGGGGGACCGGTTGGCCAGAGCTTGCGCGACCGAGGCCAGCGGAAACGACAGGTTGTGCATCAAGATGGTGTAACCATCGGGAGCGGCTTTGGCCATCAGGTCGGCACCAATCGCGCCACCCGCTCCGCCCCGGTTGTCCACCGTGACAGGTTGGCCCATGGATTCGCTCATTTTTTGCGCCACGATGCGGGCAACAATGTCGGTGGTGCCTCCTGCAGGGAATGGTACGATCATCTTGATGGGTTTGCTGGGGTAGGACTGCGCTAGGCTCGCAGAGTGAAGCGCAAGCGTCACCAGGCCCAACAAGCCAGAGGCGCATATTTGGCGCCATTTTTGAGGAATCAAACGCATGAAGTCTCCTTGTGGTTGTGACCTCCTGACTGTGCAGAGCAGGAAGAAAAATCACTATCACACAAGTCAATTGACCCGACGCATCACCAAAGTGACAAGCTCATGGCCGCAAGTGCTTCAGCAGACGCGCCGAGCGATTCTTTGAATGGCCGATGTGGGATCGATGTCCATCCAATCGTGCAACATGCCTTGGCGACTGACCACCTTGCCCGTCAACATGGCACCACTGTAATGGGTCAAATGCATCACGCGTGCCATCTTGGCTTCGCAGTTGACCATCAACTGAGTCTGGGCCGACAGGTAAGGCTGGCCTTGAGCGGTCGTTTGAGTTTTTTTGTAATCGATCGCACTCCACAAGACCTTGCGGCCAGCTTCTTGCGTGACGGAGTTGGCATCGATGTAGAACATGCCTTGATCGTTCAAAACGATGACTTCCCATTTGGGCGCAGCCATGGCATGAGCTGCCAAAGCGCTGGACAAGGCGATGAGCACGATGGTAAATATTTTGAAATATGTCATGTTCATTCTTGCCGGACTCTTCGCTCAGGTGCGCCGAGCAAGCAACTGCGATGCCAGCAGCACCATGGCCTGACGGTGTGCGTTGTCGGGCAGCTGGAGGGCAGCATCGATGGCCCTTTGGGCCTCAGCGGCGGCGGCATCCCGGGTGGCTTCCAGGGCTCCGGTTTCGCGCACGATGGTCACGATGTCGGCCAGGCGTTCAACGCTACCGGTTTCAATGGCCTCGCGCACGGTTTGACTTTGAGAGGTGTTGCCGCGCTGAATGGCCAGAATCAAAGGCAAGGTGGCCTTGCCCTCGCGCAGGTCATCGCCCAGGTTTTTGCCCATCTCCGTGGTGTTGCCATCGTAGTCAAGCACATCGTCGATCACCTGAAAGGCAGTTCCCAAGGCCTGACCGTAATCAGCGCACGCGGCTTCAATGGCTGCGGGGCTTCCTGCCAAGATCGCACCCAGTCGGGCGCTGGCTTCAAACAGTTTGGCGGTTTTGGATCGGATCACGCGCAGATAGCCTTCTTCGTCCAGCGAGGCGTCGTGCATGTTCATCAGTTGCAGCACTTCGCCTTCGGCGATCACGTTGGTGGCATCGGCCAGGGTTTGCATCACCCTCATGCTGTCTGCATCCACCATCATCTGAAAGGCGCGCGAATACAAAAAATCACCCACCAGCACGCTGGCCGGGTTACCAAAGCGTTCATTCGCCGTGGGCCTGCCGCGCCTGAGGGTGGACTCGTCCACCACATCGTCGTGCAACAAGGTGGCGGTGTGGATGAATTCGACCACGGCCGCCAGGTTGTGGCGCTGGCCACCGGTGTAGCCCAAGGCCCCGCAAGTGAGCAGCAGCAGGACCGGTCGAAGGCGCTTGCCTCCAGCTGAAATGATGTAACGGGCCACTTCTCCCACCAAGGGCACACCGGAATCGAGGCGCTGGGCAATGACATGGTCGACCATGGCCATGTCTGGGGCCACCAGTTCTAGAACGGCTGCGGTGCTGTTTTCTGAGGCAGACAAATGGAAGATCCGGCAGGGGAGCTCGGTGGAGCCTAGGCGGGTGGAACAAAACACACCCAATTCATGTGTATATTATAGAGACCGTCCCGCTTGGCCCCCTGAATCAGGTGCATTCGGGAGGCGACAGATTTGCCAGTCATGGGTTGCCGTGCTAGAATTTCAGGTTCCTTGGGGATTAGCCCTCGGAAACTTCCATTCAAAGAGGTCATTTATGTACGCGGTCATAAAAACCGGTGGCAAACAGTATCGTGTTGTCGCTGGCGAAAAAATTAAAGTAGAACAGATTGCTGCGGACGTTGGCCAGGAAATCGTGATTGATCAAGTTCTCGCAGTCGGCAACGGCGCAGATCTGAAGATCGGCACGCCCCTGGTGTCCGGCGCAACAGTCACAGTCACAGTGTTGGCTCATGGCAAGCATGACAAAGTGCACATCTTCAAGATGCGCCGTCGCAAGCACTATCAGAAACGTCAGGGTCACCGCCAGCAGTTCACCGAACTGCAAATCGGCGTGATCGCTGCCTGAGGAGAATAGGTCATGGCACAGAAAAAAGGCGGCGGCTCTACGCGCAACGGTCGTGATTCCAAGCCAAAAATGCTCGGCGTCAAGGCTTTTGGTGGTGAACTGATCAGCGCTGGCTCGATCATTGTTCGTCAACGTGGCACCAAGTTCCATGCAGGCAACAATGTCGGCATCGGCAAAGACCACACTTTGTTTGCCCTGGTGGACGGCCATGTGTCGTTTTCTACCAAAGGCGAACTGAGCAAGCACATGGTCAACGTGACGCCGGCTGTTTAAGCCCGTTGCGCCCATGGCGAAGAGGAGCCCCGCATGCCGGGGCTTTTCGCATTCTGGCCCGCTGACCTTTTGACCTCGGGCCCACCGCTACACTGGATACCCCATGAAGTTCGTTGACGAAGCCTATATTGACATCTCCGCAGGTGACGGCGGGAACGGCTGCGTCTCGTTCCGCCATGAAAAGTACAAAGAATTCGGTGGCCCCAACGGGGGCGATGGCGGGCGGGGCGGTCATGTGTTCGCTTTTGCCGACATCAACCTGAATACCTTGGTTGATTACCGTTATTCGCGCCGCCACGAGGCCAAGCGCGGTCAGCACGGCATGGGCTCGGACATGTTTGGGGCGGCGGGTGACGACGTGACCCTCAAAATGCCGGTGGGCACCATCGTCACCGACGCCGAAACCGGCGAAGTGCTGTATGAACTGCTGGTGCCGGGTGAAACCATCATGATTGCCAAGGGCGGCGACGGTGGTTTTGGCAACATGCGCTTCAAAAGCGCGATCAACCGCGCCCCGCGCCAAAAGACACCGGGTTGGCTCGGTGAAAAAAAAGAGCTCAAGCTCGAATTGAAAGTACTGGCCGATGTCGGTCTGCTGGGCATGCCCAACGCGGGCAAGTCCACCTTCATCGCGGCCGTCTCCAACGCCCGTCCCAAAATCGCCGATTACCCCTTCACCACCTTGCATCCCAACTTGGGTGTGGTGCGCGTCGGCCCCGAGCAAAGCTTTGTAGTGGCCGATGTGCCGGGCCTGATCGAAGGCGCTTCGGAAGGCGCTGGCCTGGGCCATTTGTTCCTGCGCCATTTGCAGCGTACCCGTTTGTTGCTGCATGTGGTGGACTTTGCCCCGTTTGACGAAAACGTGGATCCTGTACAGCAAGCCAAGGCCATCGTGGCGGAGCTCAAAAAATACGATCCGGGCCTGTACAACAAGCCGCGCTGGTTGGTGCTCAACAAGCTGGACATGGTGCCCGCCGAAGAGCGCGAAGCACGCGTCAAGGACTTCATCAAGCGCATGCGATACAAAGGCCCCGTCTTTCAGATTTCTGCCTTGACCCGCGAAGGTTGCGAGCCGCTGATCAAGGAAATCTACAAACACATCCGTGCCCAGCAAATCATCGAGCAGGGCATTGTGGAGATTGATCCCCGCTTCACCGAGCAGGACAAGCCGCAAGAGCCGGATGCAGATGACCCGCGTTTCAAGCCGCTGCCGTCTGATGCTGATTGATCCGGTGGCGTGCGCCCCTATTTAGTTCCTCTTTCCTTCACGCCCAGTAAACCCCCAGCATGACCTCTGCCGCCGTTTCCACCCTGTTGCGCGATGCACGTCGCATCGTCGTCAAAGTTGGCTCCAGCCTGGTGACGGACGAAGGGCGGGGTCTGGACGAGGGTGCGATTGGCGAATGGTGCCGCCAAATGGCGCTGCTCAGTGCCCAAGGCAAAGAGGTGGTCATGGTCTCCAGCGGTGCGATTGCAGAAGGCATGAAGCGACTGGGTTGGACCACCCGCCCAAGCGAAGTCCCTGCCTTGCAAGCCGCTGCCGCTGTGGGGCAGATGGGCTTGGCGCAAATGTACGAAACCAAGCTGCGCGAAAACGGCATGCGCAGCGCCCAGGTCTTGCTCACGCATGCCGATCTGGCCGACCGCGAGCGCTACCTCAACGCCCGCTCGACTTTGCTCACCTTGCTCCAGCACCGCGTACTGCCTGTCATCAATGAAAACGACACGGTGGTCAACGACGAGATCAAATTTGGCGACAACGACACTTTGGGGGCCTTGGTGGCCAACCTGATCGAAGCAGACTTGTTGATCATCCTGACCGACCAAAAAGGCTTGTACACCGCCGACCCGCGCAAAGACCCCTTGGCTACCTTCGTGCACGAGGCCCATGCGGGTGATTTGGCCTTGGAAGCCATGGCGGGCGGTGCGGGCTCCAGCATTGGTCGGGGCGGCATGATCACCAAAATCCTGGCTGCCAAACGGGCTGCTGGTTCGGGCGCGTCCACCGTGATCGCCTGGGGGCGCGAGCCCGATGCCTTGTTGCGTCTGTGCCAGGGCGATAACATAGGCACCCTGCTGGTTGCTCAGACGGCCAAACAACAAGCCCGCAAACAATGGATGGCCGACCACCTGCAAATGCGGGGCTCGGTCACGGTGGATGCGGGTGCAGCGCACAAAGTGCTGACCGAAGGCAAGAGCTTGCTGCCCATCGGCATGACGGGCGTCGCGGGTGATTTTTCACGCGGCGATGTGATCGCCATCCGGGACGATCAGGGTATTGAAATTGCCCGGGGCCTGGCCAATTACGCCAGCGCCGAAGCCCGCTTGTTGTGCCGCAAGCCCTCACACGAATACGAGGCCTTGCTGGGCTACACCGCAGAACCCGAGATGGTGCATCGGGACAACTTGATCCTGAGCCGCTGAAGTCACGGGAGGCAGAGCCAGCCTTCGCCAGATGGGTCAGCCTTGCGGGTTTGGGTCGAAGCTGGCGCCCGGGGGCAACTCCATGTGCAGGGGGGGCTGCATCTCGCCGTGATCGTGGTCCACGTCGTGATCACGTGGGGCTCGGCTGCCCCCACGCAGGTAGCGGTTTTGCCGCTCTTGCCGGGGCAGGTAGCGGGCCAGTTCGGTCAGCGCCATTTCATACACGCCGCGCTTGAATTCCACCACCACATCGAGCGGCACCCAATAGTCGTTCCAACGCCAAGCGTCAAACTCGGGGTGGTCGGTGGCGCGCAAGTTCAGGTGGTGGTCGTGCGTCACCATCTGCAACAGGAACCAGATTTGTTTCTGGCCCTTGTAAAAGCCGCGTGCATCCCGTCGGATGAAGCGGTCCGGCACCTCATAGCGCAACCAGTCACGGGTTCGGGCCACGATGCGCACATGCTCCGGGTGGAGCCCCACTTCTTCATGCAGTTCGCGGAACATGGCCTGTTCGGGGCTTTCACCCCGGTCAATGCCACCCTGCGGAAACTGCCAGCTGTGGGTACGGATGCGCTTGCCCCAGAAAACCTGGTTTTTCTGGTTGAGCAGAATGATGCCGACGTTCGGCCTAAAGCCTTCACGGTCAAGCATAATCAACCTCAATTTTTTAAATTGTGTTCATTATGCACGGCGCACCGCCGTTGGATGTTGGATGTTTCCCTGATCCCCTTGTCTGAATTAGCCCGTCGCGATGAAAGCCTCCCAGTTCCTCATTTCCACCCTCAAAGAAGCCCCAGCCGACGCCGAGGTGGTCAGTCATAAGCTCATGACCCGCGCCGGTATGATCAAGAAGCTGGGTGCTGGCATCTACAACTACATGCCCATGGGCCTGCGTGTGATCCGCAAAGTCGAGGCCATTGTTCGAGAAGAAATGAACCGTGCCGGTGCCATCGAGATGACCATGCCCGTGGTGCAACCCGCTGAGCTGTGGCATGAAACGGGTCGTTTTGACAAGATGGGCCCCGAGTTGCTGCGCATCAAGGACCGCCACGGTCGCGATTTCGTGATCCAGCCCACCAGCGAAGAAGTGGTGACCGACGTTGTGCGCCAAGAAGTGCGCAGCTACAAACAGCTCCCCAAAAACTTCTACCAAATCCAGACCAAGTTCCGCGACGAGCGCCGCCCCCGCTTTGGCCTGATGCGTGGGCGCGAATTCACCATGAAAGACGCCTACAGCTTTGACCGTGACGTGGCCAGCGCCAAGGCCAGCTACCAGGTGATGGCGGGGGCTTACCGCAAGATTTTCGACCGATTTGGCCTGACTTACCGCGCTGTGGCCGCTGACAGTGGGGCCATCGGGGGCGATTTGAGCGAAGAGTTTCAGGTGATCGCTGCCACCGGCGAAGACGCCATCGTGTATTGCCCCAGCAGCAGCTACGCCGCCAACATCGAAAAAGCAGAAGCCCTGGCTCCCAGTCAACCACGTGGCGCAGCATCGCAAGCGCTGACCAAGACCCCCACACCGGGCAAGAGCACCTGCGAAGACGTGGCTGCTATGCTGACTGTGCCCCTGTCCACCACCGTTAAATCGCTGGTATTGGCCACAGACACCCTGAGCGAACAGGGCGAGATCGTCCAATCGCAAGTCTGGCTGCTGCTGCTGCGCGGCGACCACGACATGAACGAAGTCAAGGTCGGCAAACTGCCCGGCATGGAAGGTGGCTTCCGCTTTGCTACGCTGATCGAGATCGAAGAGCACTTTGGCTGCAAGCCCGGCTACCTTGGCCCGCTGAACCTGAAAAAGCCCGTGCACCTGGTGGCCGACCGTGATGTGGCCGTGATGGCCGACTGGATCTGCGGGGCCAACGAAGAAGACTTTCACATCACCGGCGTCAACTGGGGCCGCGACTTGCCCGAGCCTGCGCTGGTGGCCGACATCCGCAACGTTGTGGCCGGTGACAAGTCGCCCGACGGCCATGGAGAGTTGGCCATCGAGCGCGGCATTGAAGTGGGCCATGTGTTCTACCTGGGCACCAAATACTCCAAGGCCATGAACGCCACCTTCCTGGACGAAACCGGCAAGCCGCAATTTCTGGAAATGGGCTGCTACGGCATCGGCATCACCCGCCTGCCCGCCGCCGCCATCGAGCAAAACCACGACGAACGCGGCATCATCTGGCCCGACGCGATTGCCCCCTTCACCGTGGTGGTCTGCCCCATCGGCATGGACCGCAGCGATGCCGTCAAACAGGAGGCCGAGCGCATCTATGCCGCATTGCTAGTCGAAGGCGTGGACGTGATCCTGGACGACCGTGGCGAGCGCCCCGGGGCCATGTTTGCGGACTGGGAACTGATCGGCGTGCCGCACCGCATCACGATTGGCGACAAGGGGTTGAAAGACGGTCTGGTTGAATACCAGCACCGACGCGATGCCGAACCCAGCAAAGTGGCTGTGGCCGATATTCTGGGTCACCTCAAGGGGCGTTTGGCCCCCTGAACCGCACGTCCCGGCCCATGAAACGCCCGGTCTTGCCCAGCCGCCGGGCTTGTTTGCTCAGTCTGTGTGGGACTTTGTTGCCCGCTGGGCTGACGCATGCCGGACGGCAAATCGAAGAGCCCCTGTCGCATTCTGTGCGTACGGCCCTGAGCGCAGCGGTGGCGGCAGCACCCCCTGAGCCCTGGCTGTCCACCGCCTCTGATCAGCAGGCTTATGCGCAGTGGCAAGCGGCCAGTAGTCAGCGTCTGGCGCGCCACAAAAAAAACCCCACAGAGCGGCAAGAATTCTTGCAAACCCTTTGGTACGAAGCCCGCCGCGCAGGCCTGCCGCTGTCGCTGGTGCTGGGCGTGGTGCAGGTCGAAAGCGCGTTTCGCAAATATGCCATTTCCAGCGCCGGGGCACGCGGTTACATGCAAGTCATGCCCTTTTGGGCGCGCCTGATTGGCGACGGCGACGACAGCCGCCTGTTCCACATGCAGACCAACCTGCGTTTTGGTTGCGTCATCCTGCGCCACTACCTGGACCGGGAACGGGGTGACATTTTCATGGGGCTGGGTCGTTACAACGGCAGCCGGGGGCAAGCGGTCTACCCGCAAGCGGTGCTGGCGGCGCAGCGCGGTTGGGTGCATCCAGCCGATTGAGGCGAAAAAAAGCCACCCGAAGGTGGCTTTGGTGCGGTTGAGCCCTTGGGTGAGTCGACCGATCAGGCTTGGCCGTTGATCACTTGCTGCAGTTCACCCGATTCGTACATTTCCATCATGATGTCCGAGCCGCCGATGAATTCGCCCTTGACGTAGAGCTGGGGGATGGTGGGCCAGTTGCTGTATTCCTTGATGCCTTGGCGGATTTCAGCATCGTCCAGCACGTTCACGGTTTTGACCGTCTTGGGGTCAACGCCGCAAGCTTTTAACAGTTGGATGGCGCGGCCCGAAAAACCACACATGGGAAAGTTGGCGTTGCCTTTCATGAACAGGGTGATCTCGTTGCCTTTGACGATTTCGTCGATGCGTTGTTGGGTGTCGCTCATGTTGTTGCTCCAAGTGGGGTCGGTGTCAGATGAAGTGAATTATGTCTCTGATTGAAAGTCTGCCATTTTTGCAGGGATGTTGCTGTCAATCAGGCATCACCGCGCCTGTGCAGCGCTCGATCCCGCCCAAATCGCGCCGCGACTGCACCTGCACAAAACCGGCTTCGCGCAGCAGGGCCTGCACCAAGGCAGCCTGGTCCCAGCCATGTTCCAGCAGCAGCCAGCCGCCCGGGGTTAGGCAGCTGGGGGCTTGGGCAATGATTTGACGGATGTCATCGAGGCCATCGGCACCACTCAAGAGCGCGCTCATGGGCTCATGGGTCAGGGCGGTCAGGTGCGGGTCACCTTCGGCCACATAAGGTGGGTTGGACACGATCAGCTCAAACGGGCCCGGCACGGCGTCCATCCAGTGGCTCAGCACGCACTGGACCGGCAAGCCTAGGCGCTGGGCGTTGGCACGGGCCACGGCCAGGGCGTCGGCACTGGCGTCCACCGCAGTGACCTGCGCAGTAGGACGCTGGTGCTGCAGGGCCAGCGCCACGGCCCCACTGCCCGTGCCCAGGTCCAACACGCGAGCTGGTTTATCCGAAAGCAGTAATTCCAGCGCCCATTCGACCAGGATTTCCGTGTCGGGGCGCGGGTCCAGCACCCGGGCGTCCACCTTCAGCGTTAGGCCAAAAAAGTCTTTGCACCCGGTGATGTAGGCCACAGGCTCGCCCTGCAGGCGGCGAAGCAGGGCTTGGCCCCAGCTGTGTTGTTGCACCTCGTTCAGCACCTCGGTATCGTGGGCCAGTAGCCAGGCGCGGTCATGAAACGGGCGCCCCAAGGCATGCAGCAGCAGTATCTGTGCGTCCACGCGGGCCAGCCCTTGTCTGTGGGCTTGTTGCAGGCAATCGGCCACGCTGGGGCTTGCGTGCGAGGCCATCACGCAGTCGCTCCGATTTCCAGTACAGCCAGTTGTTCTGCGGCTTCGTAGGCTTGCAGCGCATAGATCACGTCTTTCAAATCGCCCTCCATGATGGTGAGCAGCTTGTACAAAGTCAGGTTGATGCGGTGGTCGGTCAGGCGCCCTTGCGGGAAGTTGTAGGTGCGGATACGGTCGGAGCGGTCGCCGCTGCCGATCAGGCTTTTGCGCTCGGCGGCGTCTTTGGCGGCGCGTTCGGACCGATCTTTTTCCTGAATGCGGGCGGTCAGCACTTTCAGGGCTTGCGCCTTGTTGCTGTGCTGGCTGCGGCCGTCTTGGCATTCGGCCACGATGCCTGTGGGCAAGTGGGTGATGCGCACCGCTGAATCGGTTTTGTTGATGTGCTGTCCACCCGCTCCGCTGGCGCGGTAGGTGTCAATGCGCAAGTCGGCTGGGTTGATTTTGATGGCTTCGGCTTCGTCCGGCTCGGCCAATACCGCCACCGTGCAGGCGCTGGTGTGGATACGGCCCTGGGTTTCGGTGGCGGGCACACGCTGTACCCGGTGACCTCCTGACTCGAACTTAAGTGCGCCGTAAACCTGGTCGCCTTCGATGCGTACGACGACTTCTTTGTAGCCGCCCAGCTCGCTCACCGATTCAGACACGATCTCGCAACGCCAAGCTTGGCTTTCGGCAAAGCGTGTGTACATGCGCAACAAGTCGCCCGCAAACAGGGCCGATTCGTCGCCCCCGGTGCCTGCGCGGATTTCCACAAAAGCCGGACGTGCATCGTCTGGGTCTTTGGGCAGCAGCATGCGCTGCAGTTCGGCCTCCAAGCTTTGCAGCTCGGCGCTGGCGCTGGCCGCTTCTTCTTCGGCCATCTCGCGCATTTCTTCTTCGTCCATCATGGCCTGGGCTGTGATCAGGTCAGCGCTGCGCTGCTGAAAGCGGGCAAAGCGCGAGGCCACGGCGCTGACCTCGGCATGTTCCCGCGAGAGCTTCAGGAACTGCGACATGTCCGCCATGATGTCTTCGCGGGACAGCAAAAAGTCCAGCTCGGTCAAGCGCAGGGCGTAGCGTTTCAGTTGCTGGATGAGAAAGGGTTTCATGCGGTGCAGAGGGTGAATGGAAGGCGCAACTTGCAAGCGGTGGGCTGGATGGGTGTCATCGCGAGCGAAGCGTGGCGATCCAATGTCTTTGGTCTTAGCAGCTTGAAGGGTTTGACTACCGCGTTGCTCTCGCAGTGACGGTGAGAGAGGGTATCGCCGTGATCCAATGATCCGGCGCAGGAGAGGGCAGTGGCGCTAACGCTCTTTGCGCAAGAAGACGCGATGCACAGTTTGAATGGTGTGCTCTCGGTTTTCGGAGTCGGTCCCGCGCAATTCAGCCAGGGCGCCGTGCAGCATTTTCTGGGTCAGGCCTTTGGACAGGGCCTCCATCACGGCGATCGGGTCATCTCCCCGGGCCAACAGCTTGCGGGCACGGGCCATTTCAGTTTCGCGCCAAGCGTCGGCTTGGTTTTGCAGCTGCTGGATCAGGGGCACGGTGCCGCGCTGACCCATCCAGTGCATGAAACTTTGCACACCCGCGTCGATGATCACTTCGGCTTCGGCCACAGCCGCTTGCCGGTGCGCCTGACCCGCCTGCACCACGCTGGCCAAGTCATCCACGGTGTACAGGTAAACGTCTTGGAGGGCCTTGACTTCTGGCTCGATGTCACGCGGCACCGCCAGATCGACCATGAACATGGGGCGGTATTTGCGTTTTTTCAGGGCACGTTCGACCGCACCCAAACCGATCAGTGGCAGGGTGCTGGCGGTGCAGCTGATGACCGCGTCGAATTCGTGCAGGCGCGCGGGCAGGTCAGCCAAGGGCATGACCCCCGCCCCAAATCGGTGGGCCAGTAACTCGGCGCGGTCCAGGCTGCGGTTGGAAATCACCATGCCTTTGGGCTGCTTGGCTGCAAAGTGGGTGGCCACCAACTCGTTCATTTCCCCCGCACCGACAAACAGGATGCGGATGTCTTTGATGTCTTCGAATAACTGGCTGGCCAGGCGCACTGAGGCAGCGGCCATGCTGATGGAATGGGCACCTATTTCGGTGGAGCTGCGCACTTCTTTGGCCACCGCAAAGCTGCGCTGAAACAACTGGTTGAGGGTGCTGCCCAGAGCGCCGGCTTGCTCGGCTGCACGCACGGCGTCCTTGAGTTGGCCAAGAATCTGGGCTTCGCCCAACACCATGGAGTCGAGGCCACTGGCCACGCGAAAAGCATGGCGGGCCGCCTCATTGCCTTCGAGCAAGTAAGTGTGGGCGTGCAGTTCGGACGCGCTCACACCACCGGCCTGGGCCAACCAACGCAGGGTGTCGCCGGTGGCAGCCTGGTCGGCGGCACAATAAATTTCGGTGCGGTTGCAGGTCGAAAGAATAGCCGCTTCGGGCGCTTGTGCCGTGTAGCTGGCCAAGTCCTGGCGCAAACCGTGCAGCGTGGGCACCAGTTTGTCCACGGCGAACGCAAACCGCCCGCGCAAATCCAGCGGTGCAGTGGTGTGGTTCAAACCCAAGGTCCATACAGCCATACAACTCATTATAGGCAGGGGCTGTCAACCTCTCTTGACGCAACACAAGTGAGGCAACTGAAAGTGGTTTTGCATGCACAATTTCAGGATGTGGCGCACCTTGAGGGCGTGCTCGGAACAACCGGAGCGAGATTTCATGACGTTTTGGCAATTGGGATTGCACCTGTTCAATTTTCTGCTGCCCGCTTTGGCCTTGGCGATCTTCATGCCTTTGGCTGGGGGCTGGGTTATGGGGCCGGGTCGGGCCAGCTTGGGTCGCCGCATGGGGGTGCATGTCCTGAGCGGGCTGGCCGTGCTGGTCACCGGGCTATGGCTGCACGGCCAGGATGGCAAGATGAGTACCTACATCGCCCTGCTGCTGGTGGCCGCCACAGCCGAATGGCTCATGCAGCGGGGCTGGGCCAGCAAGTAAACGAGTCAGCACGAGACGCTTTCGGTCAGGGGCAAGTTGACCCCATTTTCAAATCGGACTGAACACATCCACCCGGTCGGTGATGATGCCGTCGGTGCCCAAGGCCAGCAGGTGCTGGGCGGCCCAGTCATCGTTGACGGTGTAGCTGAGGCACCGCATGCCTGCGCCATGGACCTGGGCCACGGTGGCTGCGTCCCACAAGGCGTAGTTGGCCACCACGGCCACACACTGAAGCGCAATGGCTTTTTCAAGCCAACCCTCCCACAGCGTGTCGACCAGCAAGCCGCGTGGCAATTTTGGGGCGGTTTGCTGCGCGGCGGCCAAGGCGTCGGGCTTGAACGAGGTCAGGAGCGGTGGCACGTCAGCACCCGCCCACAGGCGAGCGGCCACACGGGCCACGGCTTCGCCCGTGGCTGCTTCGGTGCCCGGCGTGGGTTTGATTTCGATGTTCAGCAGGTGGCCATTGATGAGGCAAAACCGTGCCAGGGCTTCGAGCGCGGGCAGAGCCTCGCCGGCAAAAGCGCGTGAATGCCAGCTGCCCGCGTCCAGTTGCGACAGGGCATGCCAGGGCAGCTCACCGCCAATGCCTTGTCCGTTGGTGGTGCGCGCCAGCGTAGCGTCGTGCATCAAGAACACCACGCCGTCGGCGCTGAGCTTGGCGTCGCATTCAAACATACGGTAGCCGTGCGCCGCGCCCAGCCGGAAGGCGACCAGGGTATTTTCCGGGGCGAGCTTGCCCGCACCCCGGTGCGCGATCCAAAGCGGGTAGGGCCAAGCGGGGAGGGTGGCGATGTCGGGTTTCATGCGGAGGCGATGCGTTGACCGGTTTTGGCGTCAAACCAGTGCAGTTTGTCCGCGCGGGGGGTGATGCAAAAGGACTCGCCAGACGTGGGAGCTGGTAGGGAGGCGTCCAAGCGCAGCGTCAGGCTTTCCGAACCCAAACGGGCGTGCACCAGCCGCTCAGCCCCGAGCAGCTCCACGGTTTCCACCTGCAAAGGCCAACCCGTTTGGGTGATGTCAATGTGCTCGGGGCGAATGCCAAGGATGCGGCCTGCCAGTGTGCCCGGTGCGTGCTGCAGCAGGTTCATGGGCGGTGAACCGATGAAGCTGGCCACAAAGGTGCTGGCGGGGCGGTTGTAGACCTCTTCGGGCGTGCCGAACTGTTCCATACGGCCACCGTTCATGACGATCATGCGCTGGGCCAGCGTCATGGCTTCGACCTGGTCGTGCGTCACAAAAAGGCTGGTGATGCCCAATTCGCGGTGCAGTTTTTGAATTTCCAGCCTTGTCTGGGCACGCAGCTTGGCGTCCAGATTCGACAGCGGTTCGTCAAACAAGAACACCTGCGGCTGGCGGACGATGGCGCGGCCCATGGCCACGCGCTGGCGCTGGCCACCGGACAGCTCGCGCGGCTTGCGCTGCAGCAACTGGGACAGCTCTAAAATCGCGGCAGCCTTGTCGACCCGGGTCTTGATTTCGGCCACCGGCACTTTGGCGATTTTCAGGCCATAGGCCATGTTATCGAACACGCTCATGTGCGGGTACAGCGCGTAGTTCTGAAACACCATGGCGATGTCGCGCTCGGCGGGTTCCAGGTCGTTGACGACGCGATCGCCAATGGACACGGTGCCTGCCGTGATTTCTTCCAAACCCGCCACCATGCGCAGCAGTGTGGACTTGCCGCAGCCTGATGGCCCGACGATGACCACAAATTCGCCATCTTTGATAGCTGCACTCAGATCTTGAATGACGGTATTGCCCTTGGCGCCAGCGCCGTAGGTTTTTTGCAGGTGAGAGAGGGTGATGGAAGCCATAAATCTTTGATCAGACGGGGACAGAGCACCGCTTCGCAGTGGTCTGTCCCCGGGTTTTTAATTAGACGAGGACAGATCGCCGCTTCGCAGAGGTCTGTCCCCGGTGTATTTATTTCTCCGTGTCGACCAGGCCCTTTACGAACCATTTTTGCATCAGCACCACCACCAAGGCGGGTGGCAGCATGGCCAAAATGGCCGTGGCCATGACCAGGTTCCATTGCACTTGCGAGTCGGCCCCCGCGGTCATGCTGCGGATGCCCATGACGATGGGGTACATGCGCTCTTCAGTGCTCATGAGCAGGGGCCACAGGTACTGGTTCCAGCCATAGATGAACTGGATCACAAACAGGGCTGCAATGCTGGTGCGCGACAAGGGCAACAGCACATCCCAAAAAAACTGCATGGGCGAGGCACCATCCATCTTGGCGGCTTCGGCCAGTTCATCGGGCACCGTCAGGAAAAATTGCCGAAACAAAAACGTCGCCGTGGCCGAAGCAATGAGGGGGATGGTCAAGCCCGCAAAACTGTTGATCATCCCGAAGTCGGCCACTACTTGGTAGGTCGGCACAATCCTCACCTCGACTGGCAGCATCAAGGTGATGAAGATGCCCCAAAACACCGCTTTGCGAAACGGAAAATTGAAGTACACGATGGCAAAAGCGCTGAGCAAAGAGATGACGATCTTGCCAAACGCAATGCTCAAGGCGGTGACCAAACTGACCCACATCATCCGCGCTACAGGTATCTGGCTTGTCACGCCGGGGCCCTCGCCCAGCAAGATGGTGCGGTAGTTCAGCCAAGCATCTTGGCCAAACCAGATTGGGATGGGCGACTGCGCCATGTCTTGCGCCGAATGGGTGGACCCAACCAAGGCGAGGTAGATGGGGAACACGATGACCAGCACGCCCAAAACCAACAGGGCGTGAGAGATCAGATCTAAAAAGCGGTGCCGTTCAACCATGTCAGTAATTCACCTTGCGCTCGACATAGCGAAATTGCAGCACCGTCAAACCGATGACGATCGCCATGAGCACCACCGACTGTGCAGCCGAACCGCCCAAATCCATGGCTTTGAAACCGTCAAAGTAGACTTTATAGACCAAGATGGCCGTATCTTTGCCAGGGCCTCCTTTGGTGGTGGCGTCGATGATGCCGAAAGTTTCAAAAAAGGCGTAAACCGTGTTCACCACCAACAAGAAAAAAGTGGTGGGGGTCAACAGCGGCAATTGCACGGTCCAAAACCGCTGCCAAACGCTGGCACCATCGATGGCGGCAGCTTCAACCAGAGATTTGGGAATGCTTTGAAAACCCGCCAAAAAGAACAAGAAGTTGTAGGCGATTTGCTTCCAGACCGAAGCGATCACGACCAAGGTCATTGCATGGGTGCTGTTGAGCAAAATGTTCCATTCGACGCCGAATTTCTCAAGCACATAGGCCACCAATCCCACCGACGGCGAAAACAAAAACAACCACAGCACCCCTGCCACCACAGGCGCGACCGCATAGGGCAAGATCAGCAGGCTGCGGTACAACCAGATGCCCCGAATCACGCGGTCGGCGAAAAAGGCCAAAACCAATGACAGCGAAATCCCCAAGCCTGCCACCAACACCGAAAACAAAGCGGTGGTTTTGAACGATTCCAAATAGGTCTCATCGCGCCACAAAGCGACAAAATTGTCCAGACCACTCCATTGAACCGAAGTGCCAAAAGCATCGGACTGTTGGAAAGACTGCACCAAAGCCTGACCTGCGGGCCAAAAGAAGAACGCCAAAATGATGAAGCCTTGGGGTGCAATCAGCACCCAAGGCAACCATTTGGACCGAAAAATAACTTTTTTATCGCTGCTCAAAATCATTCAAGCCAGCCGACGCGAACGCCGACTGGCTTGCCTTCAAAAAAGACCTGAAAAATCAGGACTTGTTGGCTTTTTCAAACTTCTCAAGCAATTCGTTGCCGCGCTTGACGATGCTGTCCAAGGCGTCTTTGGCAGACTTTTTACCTGCCCAGACTTGTTCGAGTTCTTCGTCTTCAATGGTGCGGATCTGCACATAGTTGCCCAAACGGATGCCGCGCGACTTTTCGGTGGTCTTGCGGATCATCTGGTTAACCGACACGTCAGTTCCGGGATTTTGCTTGTAAAAGCCCGAAGCTTCTGTGATCTTGAAGGCTTCCATGGTCACAGGCAGGTAGCCTGTGCGCTTGTGGTTGACCGACTGAACCACCGGGTCAGACAGGTAATTGAAGAAAGCTGCAACACCTTTGTTCTCTTCGGCTTTCTTCCCAGCCATTGCCCAGAGGCTGGCGCCACCGATCACGGTGTTCTGAGGCGCACCGGCCACATCGGGGTAATAAGGCAAGGTGCCCACGGCAAATTTGAACTTGGCGTTTTTGCTGATGCCGGCATAAGCCGCTGATGAGTTGGTGTACATGGCGCATTCGCCAGACTCAAACGTGGCACCGGCGGCACCGGCGCGACCTTTGTAAACAAACAGGCCTTGTTGGGCCATGTTGCCCAAGTTTTCAATGTGGCGCACATGCAAAGGCGAGTTGAGAACCAAGCGGGCGTCCATGCCCTTCATGCCGTTGCCTTTGGTTGCCAATTCGGTGTTGTGCCAAGTGGAGAAGCTCTCCAACTGGGTCCAACCTTGCCAAGCGGTTGTGAAGGGGCACTTGTGGCCGCTGGCTTTGAGTTTGGCAGCGGCCAAAGCGACCTCAGGCCAAGTTTGGGGCAGCTTGTCGGTCGAAACGCCAGCGGCCTTGAGGGCATCCACGTTGAACCACATCACGGTGGTCGAGCTGTTGAACGGGAAGGACATCATTTGGCCATTGGGCGCTGTGTAGTAACCGGACACTGCGGGCACGTAGGATTTGGGGTCAAACTTGTAACCAGCATCGCGCATGATTTTTTCGGCAGGGACCACCACGCCTTTGGAAGCCATCATGGTGGCGGTGCCCACTTCAAACACCTGCAAGATGTGTGGAGCATTGCCAGCGCGGAAAGCAGCGACAGCCGCAGTCATGGATTCGTCGTAGTTGCCCTTGAAAACGGGCACAATTTTATAATCTTTTTGCTTGCCATTGAAGTCTTTGGCAATGTCTCCAACCCACTCGCCCAAGGCGCCGGACATGGAGTGCCACCATTGGATTTCGGTTTGGGCTTGGACCGTCAGGCTGGCCAAACCCAAGGCGATGGCTGTGAGGGACGTTTTGAAGTTCATGCTAGCTCCTGAGATGGAAAACGGCGGTTGAGTTGCTCTTCACGCTCCTCATCGCCACTGGATTTCTTATTTTGGAGCAGGAGTATGACTGGAGGAAGGCGAAAATAAGTCAGAACAGTGAATTGACGTGGTGTGGGAGCCATGATTGACCTGCTGGGTTGGGTGTCCCTCTGTGACCCGCGTGTTTAATGCACTGCGGTAACATTAGCCCCCAGCCGGTTAGACGCCTCTGTCCAGGTCTGGCTGACCGCGTTTTAAAACGCATTTGACCGCGCCTACCCCCATGAATGCACCCACCACGCTCCAACTTTTGATGCAAGCCGACGCCGATGCGCCGCGCTTGCGCGAAATTCCTTACAACTACACCAGCTTTTCAGACCGCGAAATTGTGCTGCGCTTGCTGGGCGAGTCCGCTTGGGATTTGTTGAATCAGTTGCGCCAAGAGCGGGGCACGGGCCGCTCAGCTCGCATGCTTTACGAAGTGCTGGGTGACATCTGGGTGGTTGAGCGCAACCCCTATTTGCAGGACGACCTGCTGGACAACCCGGCCCGCCGCAAACTGTTGGTGGAAGCTTTGCAGCACCGCTTGGGTGAGGTGCAAAAGCGCCGCACCCCGAGCGTGGACGCCGCCCGCGACGCCTTGGTCGGCCAATTGCTGGCCATGGCCACCCAGGCTGTGACGCAATTCAATGAGCGTTTTGGCCGCATGGCCAAGCTGCGCAGCCAGGTGCAAAAGACTTTGGGCCGCTTGACGGCCAAAGACAATATCAAGTTCGATGGCCTCTCGCGTGTGAGCCATGTGACCGACGCCACCGACTGGCGCGTGGAATACCCCTTTGTGGTGCTGACGCCCGACTCTGAGGTCGAAATGGCTGGGCTGGTCAAGGGCTGTATCGACCTTGACCTGACCATCGTCCCACGCGGCGGCGGCACGGGTTACACCGGCGGCGCTATTCCCTTGACTTGGAAGAGTGCGGTCATCAACACCGAAAAGCTCGAAGCCATGACCGAGGTCGAGATGGTCGACTTGCCGGGCATTGCCCACAAGATCCCCACCATCTACACCGAAGCCGGTGTGGTGACCCAGCGCGTGGCCGATGCGGCCGAGCGCGGTGGTTTTGTGTTCGCGGTCGACCCGACTTCGGCCGAGGCCTCGTGCATTGGCGGCAACATCGCCATGAACGCGGGTGGCAAAAAGGCGGTGCTCTGGGGCACAGCGCTCGACAACCTGGCCAGCTGGCGCATGGTCACGCCCGACGCCGAATGGCTGGACGTGGTGCGCATGGACCACAACATGGGCAAGATCCACGACGCCGAAGTGGCGACTTTTGAGTTGCGCTATTTCAAAGCCGATGGCAAAACCCCGATCCGCACCGAAACCTTGGTCATCCCCGGCAAAACCTTCCGCAAGGAAGGCCTGGGCAAGGACGTGACCGACAAGTTCCTCTCGGGCCTGCCGGGCGTGCAAAAAGAAGGCTGCGACGGCCTGATCACCAGCGCTCGCTGGGTCATGCACCGCATGCCCACCCACACCCGTACCGTGTGCATGGAGTTCTTTGGCCACGCCCGCGAGGCAGTGCCCAGCATCGTCGAGATCAAAGATTTCATGTTTGCCGAGCAAAAGCGCACCGGCACCGTGATGGCAGGCTTGGAGCATTTGGACGACCGCTATTTGCGGGCGGTGGGTTATTCCACCAAGAGCAAGCGTGGCGGTTTCCCCAAAATGGTGTTGATCGGTGACATCGCCGGTGACAACGCCGACGACGTGGCCAAGGCGACATCCGAGATCGTCCGCATTGCCAACTCGCGCAGCGGCGAAGGCTTCATTGCCATCAGCCCCGAGGCGCGCAAAAAGTTCTGGTTGGACCGTAAGAAGACCGCCGCCATTTCGCGCCACACCAACGCCTTCAAAGTCAACGAAGACGTGGTGATTCCGCTGCCGCGCATGGCCGAGTACACCGATGGCATCGAGCGCATCAACATCGAGTTGAGCCTGCGCAACAAGCTCAAGCTGTGCCGCGAAATCGAAGCCTTTTTGGAGCGGGGCAACCTGCCTTTGGGCAAGCAAGACGACGCCAGCGACATTCCGTCGGCCGAGTTGCTGGAAGACCGTGTGGCACAAGCCTTGGCGGTGGTGCGCGAGGTGCAGGCCCAGTGGCAAGGCTGGCTGACCGATGTGGACACTTTGTTCCCACAGCTGCAAGAGCACACTTTGCGCGCCAGCTGGAAGACGCAAATCCGCCCGGCTTTCCAGAACATCTTTTCGGGCTCGGCCTTCCTGCCCATCCTCACCGAGGCCAATGCCATCCATCAGCGCGTGCTCAAGGGCCGTGTTTGGGTGGCGCTGCACATGCATGCCGGTGACGGCAATGTGCACAC
>Ga0247831_1001420_pt1 | contig 44927 bp, 35 predicted proteins | sample LaCruzMarch2015__9_FD_192406 | JGI IMG/M metagenome (GOLD analysis project Ga0247831, IMG submission 192406) | Freshwater microbial communities from meromictic Lake La Cruz, Castile-La Mancha, Spain - LaCruzMarch2015_1m | ecosystem: Environmental > Aquatic > Freshwater > Lake | place: Spain...
CTAGAACGTAGTCTTGAAATTTATTCGTTGAAAATTCATCTAAAAATGGAAGTTGCAAAGTATCTGGCAGGTAAATTATTGTACTATCAAAAGAAACACCATCAATCTTAGTTGTATAGTTAGGAACCGAAGCAATGCTTGTATTTTGCATCAAAGGTCCGATTTCCATTCCTTGAGAAAACACGAAATTTGCAAATAATATAAAGGCAAAAAGAAGACGCATGAAGGCTTTTGTTTAAGTTCGTATTAGTTACCAATACCAGATTTAGACATGGTAATGGTGAAATGTGTTGACTTAAGAACGGTTTTTCCTTCAATATATTCTGGTGATTGTCCAAAAATTATTGCAGCCATTGAATCTTCTTTCGTTAAACAGTCTGGACAGATGAAACTGTAAGAAGTGAAACCTGTTGTATCAAGCATCATTTTCACTTCGTCCATAGTTAACCCAACTAAATTCGGAAGTGACAAAGGTTCACCTAAATCATTTTGTCCAACAATCAGAATGACAACTGCTCCACGGGGAATTTTTTCACCTTCTCTGATACTTCTACCTTTATATAATTGTTCTAATACTGAACCATTTTCCTCACTTGTTGAACGGTATCTAATTTCATAACGTAAAGAACGTTGCTCCAAAATACTTTCAGCTAATTGAATTTGTTTGTGTACCAAAGTTGGCATTTCCACTAATTCTGATTTTTTCGATAATCTTAAACCGATCGCTCTACCTGTTTTTACATAAACTTTCGAAAGTGTTGTTGGCTCAACTAATTGCTCAACAACTGTTCCTTCAGGTAATTTTGGGTCATAAACACTATCCAAGATTTGAAATTCCAAACCTAACTCTTCAATTTTTTGCTTTGCTTCATTGCTCGACATTCCTGTAAAGTTTGGAACGGCAATTTTTTCTCCGTGATTTGTTGCTAGATTTAGATAAATAACTGTAATCAAAACAGCTGATAAATAAAACAAAATAACAAGTCCGAAATGTTTTAGAAAATGCTTCGTGAGAATAAAGTCCTTCAATTTTTTAATCATAGTGCTTGGATAAATCGCATTACAAAGATAACAATCAAATCTAAAGTTTAGAAATTTGGCGAAAGCGAATGCGAACGGTAGAAATCTTCAATAATTTGAGCTGCCTCATCTGCTGAGTCAACAATTTTTACTAAGTCTAAATCTAAGGGTGAAATGTTGTGTTCTTCGTTCAACATCACTTCTTCTACCCACAACATTAAACCTGTCCAATACGATTTTCCAACAAGAACAACTGGTCGCTTTGCAATTTTCTTAGTTTGGATCAATGTGAGCGCTTCAAAAAATTCATCTAAAGTTCCAAATCCGCCCGGAAGAACAACAAATGCTTGTGAATATTTAACGAAAATTACTTTGCGAACAAAGAAGTAATCGAATTCTAAATTATGTTCTTGATCGATGTAAGGATTGTGATTTTGCTCAAATGGTAAATCAATGTTTAGTCCTACTGATGCTCCTTTTCCAAGTTGCGCACCTTTATTTGCTGCTTGCATAATTCCAGGTCCACCACCAGAAATAACGCCATATCCTAAACCTGCGATTTTTTCTGCAATGTCAACTGTCAACTGATAATATTTGTTGTCTTCTTTCGTACGCGCTGAACCAAAGATAGAAACACAGGGTCCAATTTTCGCCATTCTATCAAAGCCCTCCACAAATTCGGACATAATTTTAAAAACTGCCCAGCTATCGTTGCTTTTTATTTCGTTCCAATCTTTTTTAGTGTGTTCCATATTTTTAAATAAAGTTCAAAGATATAATTTGAAGTTTGACAAACGGATTTGTAATCAATAATCATTTTATTGGCGTTCCAATTTTTTCACCTAATAGCTGTGTGAAACGAGCACCGAAAAAAACAATTTGAGCTGAATAATTTACCCAAGCAAGAAATATAAATAGCGAGCCAACAATACCTAAATTTCCTAACGAGAAATAATTTCGCAAATAATATTTTATCAATAGTTGACTAAAAAACAACAAGATAGAAGTTACAATTGCACCTCTTATTGCCAAACGAAACTCCACTTTTCCGTCGTGAATATACTTGAAAATCAAGGTGAAAATTATAGCATTAGATAAAATTGAAATGACATATTGTATCAATTTAAACGAGAAATCAATTAATTCATCGTGAGCACTTAAATAGCTTTCTAAACCTGAAAAAATAAAAATTTGAACAAAGTAAAACAAGATAACCACCAACGCAAACAAAGCAAGTAAACCCAAGGAAAGAAAGCGAAAGCCAATGAAATCCAGAATCACATTTTCCTGTTTGATTTTAGATTGTTTAATCTTAAAAAAATCATTAATACTTCGCTTTAATGAAACTAAAAATGCAGAACAAGTATAAATTACAACTGTAATGCTAAGAATTTCCATCAAAATGCTTGGCTTGTCAAAATTTACCCCGTTTAAAAGATTCATTATTCCTGATGAATCCTCAATTCCAATTTGATTTTTGAATAAGTCACTGATGATGCTTTCCATCGTTTTCGAACCGAAAATTCGTCCAAAAATAGAGGTCGTTAAATAAACAATTGGGACAAAAGCAAACAAAGTATAATACGCCAAAGCAGCTCCGTGAAAAAAAGCACCTTCTTTTATAAAAACGATTAAGGACTTGTAAAACAAAATAAAAAACCAATACCAAGGCTCTTTGATTATTTCCTCAGAATTTCGCTCTTTTGATTCCAATTGATTTGATTCCATTTAATTTTGTTAATCCATATAAAACAAGGCTTTCGCCGTTTGAATTTAAAAAGTAATTCAAGTAGAAACCTCCAGCAAAAACAGCACGTTGAAAGGTAAGATTAATTATTCCATCTTTGGTGATTTCGTATTCATCTGGTCGAAAATTAATCTTTTCACCGTTCACTTCTATACTATTTGCGGGCCCTAAAAGTCGAGCTAAATTCACGTTTGAACAGTCATAGTAAACTTGCTCCGCTTTTTTCTTCTTCGATAATTTTCCGTTTTGAAGAAAACAAACCGAATCACACAAACCCAAAACATCTTGTCCATCGTGCGATACTAATAAAATTGACATTTCCTCCGTTTCACGAATTTGAAGCAAATGGTGACCTAACTTTTGACGAAGAACGCTGTCTAAATGACCAAAAGGTTCATCTAGTACTAGCAAACGTGGTCTTTTTGCGACAGCACGAGCAATTGCTAATCGTTGTTGTTCGCCACCAGAAATTAAATGAGCTTTTAAGGCCGAAAATTTTTGCAATTCAAACAAACGCAATAAATTTTTGACCCTTTTATCTCTTTCAATAATTGGTAAACTCAACACAGCTTCTCGGATATTTTCTTCAACTGTGTGATAAATATCCAGTTTAAAATCTTGATTTACAATCGCAACATCTTTAAAACCCGGAATCAAAAACGTTGAAGCATTGGGTAATTTCTTTGCATCTAAGGTCAAAGTACCCTTATCTGGCGAAATAATACCAGCAATTATTTTCAGCAATGATGATTTTCCAGCGCCACTTTTTCCAACAATTCCAACGATTTCACCTTTTGCGATTTCGAAATTTATTGTTTTTAAAATTGGTCGATTAAAGCTTAATTCAATTCCTTTTAATTGAAGCATTTTAAATTAACTCTTTTGGAAATTCTTTAGAAGCAATATAAATTCCTGGAATAGGATTAGCGTGTGGTTCATTATCTTTTAAGTAGATGGAAACAAGAATTTCGTCATTTAATTTTTCAATATTCATAGTATCAACTATACTTTCAGAAGCACCCACAAACACATCAGGTGCATTCGTAGATTTGATTTTCACCAAACGCATATTTGGAACTTCAACAGAAAAATAATCTCCGTTTCCGTTTTCTCCTTCTAATTTATAGACTGAATTATCTAACTCTTCGGTTGAAACAACATCGCTTGAAATACTTAATTCATCCTCCCAATCATATTCTTTATTGTCCTCTGAAGGGTTTCCGTTATGAAATTCATCTGCGAATTCTTGTGAATACAATTCATTAATTAAATAGACGTGAATAGAACATTTCATAGGTTAAAATTATTTTTCCAAGTCGTTTTCCTTGAAAGATGAAGGCAATAAATCAGGAACAATTTTGAGAATCAAAGGTAATAAAACTGCGCCACCTGGAAGTAAGAAGATGGCCATTGAAGGCATTGATTTTAGAATATCCATAAATTGAGTTTTGACTTGTTCCTTTTCTTCTTTGCTCAACTCGTGTTTTGTTGATTTTTGAATCAAGGCAATCAAATCCTTACTTTCCTTTAATTCGTTGACTAATTTTTCTTTATTTCTACCTAAAATGCGCAACCAACGACTTGAAAAACTTGCATAACCATAATGTGATTTAGAATTAGAACTGATCAAAGAAACCACTCTTTCGTTTTCCATTAAAAAAGAATTCACCAATTCAACCGAATCTTCCATTTCATCGCTGGTAAGACCAATTAATTTTCCTAATTCAATCAATTTTTCTTCCTCTTTTTCAGAAGTTTGATGGGTTCCTTTCGTTATAAATACGCCTAATTCAAAGGTAATTCTAGCAAGCATTGGATGTTCGAAAAGCACTTTTTCAACTTCTTGATTCGAAATTCCATGCATAATAAAACCTTCGATTTTTTCGCGTTCAAACTTTGGTAAATTTGCGGAAGACAAAAAGCGCCAAAGCATTCGCTGTTCTTTTTCCTCTACTTTTTCATCCACATAGGCGGCGTAAACAATTCCGCAAAGCACAAAGTTGGCGTATTTGGTGTAGTTCTTATAAAAGGTAGCTTCTTGATTTTTGAGAAATTCATAAAATAGAATTACATCCAAGAAAACAAAGCAATTAGAAAGGTGATTCAACCAGTAATTTGTTCCAAAAATAGGCGATTTAACCTTTACTCGTTCATCTAAAATATACTCAATTCGCGATTCTAATTTCTTATCCTTAAAGATGGTAAACCAATTTTCAATTCCGCTTGCAATGGGCGCTTCGGAGTAGAATTTTCCAAGTAATTTCAGGAAATCTATTGAATTGAAATCTTCTTTTGAATGTTGTTTATAACAAAAAAGTAAAGTTTCAAATAGGAGAAGTTTCAGCTTTTCGTCATTCGTGTAATGTTTTGTATCTAAGTCATTTGAATAAATAAGCGAGCTTGGCATACCATAAACCAAACCTGTTTTATTCGAAAGGAAATGCAATATTTCTAACTCGTCTTCTTCAATTTCAAGGTGTAAAGAAATAGCATTCGATTGCACCAAATGAAAATACTTTTTAATCCAGTTTTTTGCACCTGGTGAAAGTTTTAAGGGATTACTTGATGGCATAAGTTTTTAACTTTTCAATTTCACAGATTAAAAAAATGAATTTAAAACTTAAAATAGTTCGAAATAGAAATCTCACTCGGACAAAATTACAACTTACCTGCAACCGTTACTGCCAATTTATTTGTAAAAAACACACCTCCATTTGTTGAAAAAGCCTCAAAAATCAGTACATAAACTCCAATGCTTGCTTTAGTTTGTTCATCGGTGGTTCCGTCCCATGTAAAAAATCCAGATGTTGCCAATAATTCATTTGAAAAAAGATTTCTGATTAATCTTCCTCTGTCGTCGTAAATTGTGATTTTCCCCAAAAGTCCTGGCTCACTCATTTCGTAATTTATCTGTAAAACATCCTCAAACCCATCACTGTCAGGTGAAATCACTTCACTGGTTAGGTTTATTTTTCCATTACTTAGCGCTGGCAAAAATTGAGAATTAATTCTACCAGGAGTACCAAAGCCATAAGATTCAGCTGCTGAATGCCAATTAAATTCGCTTGAAGCAATACCATTTGGGTCAATTCGCTCCAATGAAACGCCATCTGTTTCGTCCAATAAATCAAAATGCCAAGCATCTAAATAACTTACTTTGTCAATTATTTCTTGATTGTAAATTAAGTAGACGGTTCCAGAATCGTTGTTGTAACTTGGCAATTCAGCATATAAAAATCTTCCCGGAACAGCAAACGGATAATTCATTTTCACAAAGTTGGAATCTTTACCAACTACCACATAATTGTTTGGTTCAAGAAGAAAATTATCAAAAATTGTTTTAAAGTTGGCAATGGTATCATCGTCGAAATTTGCAAGTTGCCAATCTTTTAAATTGATCACTTTTGACGAGTTATTATACAATTCAATCCAATCTTGACCTCCATTTTTTGGATTTTGTAAAATTTCATTGATAATAATTTCACCTTTCAAAGGCGGTTCAGGAAGAATAAATTGCCCAGTAAAATCAGTTTCATTCAAAGAACAATCCACTATGTTTTCAAGTTGAAGATTATAAGTTAGTGAACCAACCAACGTTTCATTAAACTGTAAAGTCATCAGCTTAGGTGAAGCACCTTGAATAAAACGATTTTGAATGGTCAAATTTGGATTGAAAGCCAAAATAGCTGTACTCAAAGAACTTGAATCCATTCCTTCGCTAAAATGAATTTCTAAAAAATTTGGAGCAAGTGCTAGTAACAAATCAACAGTTGGAGTTTCGCTATCAGGTGTTAAATCATTCACCGAATTTACTGCGCCAGGGGTTCCACCAGTTATAGAATTTGAAGCAATCCAATTATCTTCATCCGAACAAGGATCGTTGGGATTTATTAATTCTAGCGTAAATCCTCCCTCTGTTTTAATTTCATCCTTGTACCAATCGTCGGTGTAACTCAATTTGTCTAAAACTAAACCTAAATTATCTTTCAAGACAACATCATCACCTGCATTATTCAAACTTGGAAAACTTGTAACTCCAATCGCTTGTACTGAAAACAATGGAACATTTGCTGTAGCCGTTAATATTTTATATTCTCCAGGAAGCAGCCAACCTGCGCCAAGTGTACCTTCCGCAGAAGCATCGCCAATTTTCCAGCCTTGCAAGTTGAAGATTTTATTGCTTTTGTTGTAAATCTCTACAAATTCTACTTCTGGCAAACCTATTACAGGACTTGGATCAGGAAAAAACTCAGTTATGATTACATCTCCCTTTTGTGCCAAATCACTTACTAAATATTGAAAATTTTTGCTCTGGAGTGTTGCGCTATTTCCTGCTAAATCAACTATGTTAGAAGCAGATAATATATAAGTTGTCCCATTTACCAAGTTTCCATTTAAGGTAAAATGAAACAAGGAAGGATCAGTTCCATCAATTGCTATAGAAGCTACACCAACAGTTGGAGCAATCGAATAATTCAAGATTAATTCTCCACTTGCTTGCGTTATTGCCTCATTAAACTTAACATCAATTTGATTTGCCGAAATAATAGTTACCGTATCTAAAACGGGAGGAGCAACATCAAAAATTTCGTCACCGATGTAAATATTATCATAAAAGAATTTAGTGGCATTACTCGCTGTGTAAACATTCAGAAAACCAAAATTGGTTCCTAACAAAGTGGATGTTTCATTTCCTGTAGCTTGCAAAACATAACTATCTCCGCCTGCAAAGTCAGCAAAAACACTCCATTCTCCTGCCGCACTTCTTTTCACGCGAATGCTTGCTGTTACACTATTTACGATTTGACCGTCAGAACCAGAGCAAATAACTGATGAAGTTCCATTTTCTAATTTATATAAACGAATAGCATCTATTGAACCTGCTTCACCGAACTGTAAATAATATCCATTTTGAACTAAAGTTAAATCAGCATTATCAGCTGTCAAAAAAACGCTACCGTAATTACTTCCTGAACCAGCAAAGGATTGCTTGATATAAAAGCGCCATTCTTTACCACTTAAAGTTGTCAATTGATGAGGAGTTGAAAGGTAAGAAGTTGCTGCAATTGTATTATTTAACTGCAATTGTTGACTACTATTTACAATGTAATCAGCAGTTGTTCCCGTCCAAGTTGGATTGGTAGAAAAATCGCCATCAGTAAAATCCTCTGTTACTTGTCCAAAAGCAACGGTTTTTAAAACTAGAATGCTGAAAAGTAAATATAGACGCATAGATTTTTATAGACTTCAAATATATTAAATTTGACCCCAGAAAGAAAGATTTCTGCTTTTTAACATTGATAATTAATATTTAGATAAAATGAGAGTAGCTGTAGTTGGTGCAACAGGAATGGTAGGAAACGTGATGTTGCAAGTTTTACGTGAACAAAATTTCCCTATAACTGAATTGATTCCAGTTGCTTCTGAAAAATCTGTTGGTACAAAAATTAATTTCGGAGGTTTAGAATTTTCGGTTGTTGGTTTACAAACAGCGGTTGAGATGCGTCCAGATATCGCCATTTTTTCAGCTGGTGGGGATACTTCTTTGGAATGGGCACCAAAATTTGCTGAGGTTGGAACGACAGTTATCGACAATTCTTCTGCTTGGAGAATGGACCCAACGAAGAAATTGGTTGTTCCAGAAATCAATGGCGATGTGCTTACGAGAGAAGACAAAATTATCGCTAATCCAAATTGTAGTACTATTCAGTTAGTATTAACACTTGCTCCTCTTCACAAAAAATATGGTGTAAAAAGAGTTATTGTTTCAACGTATCAATCCATCACTGGTACAGGTGTAAAAGCTGTTCAACAAATGGAAAATGAGCGCAATGAAATTTCGGGTGAAATGGCTTACAAATATCCAATTGATAAAAATTGTATTCCTCAGTGCGATTCTTTTTTGGATAATGGCTACACCAAAGAAGAAATGAAATTGACGAATGAAACGAAGAAAATTTTAGATCCAAAAATCAATGTTTCTGCGACTGCTGTACGTGTTCCAGTTGTTGGCGGACATTCCGAAGCTGTGAATATTGAGTTTGAAAACGATTTCGATTTGAATGAAGTACGTCGCTTACTACACGAAATGCCAGGAATCACGTTGAAAGACGACCCAACTACTTATTCCTACCCGATGCCAAAATATGCGGAAGGTAAAGACGATGTGTTTGTGGGTAGAATTCGACGCGACGAAAGCCAAGCAAATACATTGAATCTATGGATTGTTGCCGATAATTTACGCAAAGGAGCAGCTACAAATGCCGTTCAAATCGCTAAGCTTTTAATGGAAAAAGGGTTGATTTAATTAAGTTTTTAGGGTTATAACCATAAAAAGTTAAAAATTATTTGAGTTTTTAGGGTTAAGAGCGTAATTAAAATAATTATTTTGCTACTTTTGTGTTTATAAGCATAAAATGATAGCGAGAAAATTCTATATAAAGCAAATAGAACCTTTTATTGATAAACCATTCATCAAAGTTTTAACTGGACTTAGACGAAGTGGAAAGTCAAGTATATTGAGCTTACTCAAAGATACTTTAGTAGAAAGAGGAATCAAAAAGGAATCAATCATTCACGTCAATTTAGAAAGTTTTCAATTTCGACATTTGGATTCTGATGTTGCAATCTATACTTATCTGCAAACGCAAATACACGAAAATGAGCGTGTTTACATATTACTAGATGAAATACAAGAAGTAGAAAATTGGGAGCGTGCAGTGAATGCTATGCTTGTAGATTTTAACGCAGATATTTACATAACCGGTTCAAATTCAAGATTACTTTCTTCCGAGCTTTCCACCTATTTAACAGGAAGATATGTTGAATTTCACATTCAAACGTTGTGTTTTGAGGAGTTTTTGGATTTTAGAAAAGTGAGAGGAATTGAGGATAAAAACCAACGTGAAGCATTTAATGAATTCAGAAAGTATGGTGGTTTTCCAGTTCTTCACACGATGGATTATGTTTTGGAAACGGCTTACAAAATAGTTTTTGATATTTATTCCTCAGCGATATTACGAGACACTGTTCAACGCAATAATATCCGAGATACAGAATTATTGGAACGCATTGTGAAATTTGTTTTTGACAATATCGGTAGTAGTATTTCAGCCAAAAATATCGCCGATTATTTCAAAGGTCAACAGCGAAAAATAGATTTGAACACCATCTACAATTATCTCAAGGCCTTGGAAAGTTCGTTTATTGTTTACAGAATACCACGATACGATGTCAAAGGAAAAGAGATACTAAAAACACAAGAAAAGTACTTTGTTGGCGATATTGCTTTGGTTCATGCAATGACTGGATTAAAAGACAGAAACACAGCTGGAATATTGGAAAACATTGTAATGCTTGAACTTCGAAGAAGAAATTACAAAGTTTATGTCGGAAAACTCTACACTACGGAAATTGATTTTATTGCTGAAAAAGGCAATGAAAAAGTGTATATACAAGTATGTTTTAAAATGGAGGCAGAAACAACGATTGAAAGGGAATTTAAACCACTTCTGAAAATCAAAGACAATTACCCAAAATATGTATTGAGTTTAGATGAAGAATGGACAGATAATGTTGAAGGAGTGAAACATTTACACATTGCTGATTTTTTATTGATGGAGAAGTGGGGTTGAGTTGGAAAGAAAAGCGTTCGTTGATTTTTGCAAAAAAAACGGATGCTTTCACACCCGTTTTAGTTCTATTTGAATAAGAAAATTACTTACAAATCGTTTCCTCAGTCATTTTAAGGATTTTGCGAACTTCTTCCAAAGTTGGAGCTTCTGCATACGTTCTTAGTACGGGTTCTGTTCCTGAAGGGCGAATCATCATCCAACGATTTTCATCGAAGAAATATTTGAATCCGTCAATTGTTTTCACTTCTTTCACTTCGTAATCACCGAATGCTTTGTAGTTATCTGCTTTGCAATTCGCAATGATGTTTTGTTTCATTTCTTCTGTGATATGCAAATCACTTCTTTCAAATTTGAATGGGCCAACGATTTCATAAACTTCTTCGATTAATTCATCCAAAGATTTTCCAGATTTTGCCATGAATTCCCAGATGATTAATCCCATCCAAATTCCATCGCGCTCAGGAATGTGACCTTTCACCGCAATTCCTCCTGATTCTTCTCCGCCTAACAAAACATCTTCTTTCACCATAATCGTAGCGATTTCTTTGAAGCCAATTTTTGTAGTGGTTACTTCTAATCCGTAATGCTCACACATTTTGTAAACACGAGGAGTAACGCTGAATGCAATCGCTACTTTACCAGTCATTTGCTTGTATTTCACCATGTAATGAATTAACAACAAAATGAGGTGATGTGAATCAATGAATTCTCCTTTACCGTTGTATAAACCAATTCTATCTGCGTCGCCGTCTGTTGCTAAAGCACAATAAATTCCCTCATTTGCAGCAATGTACGCTTCTAATTCTTTTAAGTTTTTAGCAATTGGTTCAGGTGCTTGTCCCATGAATGAAGGATTCGGGTCGCAATGCAATAATTCCACATTTGGCAAAATTCGAGGCATCACACGTTGTCCAGCTCCATACATTGCATCATACACCAAACGCATACCAGATTTTTCAATCGCTTCTAAATCGAAATTCTTTTTAACGTGCTCCACATACAATGTTTCGATATCAATCACTTCCACTTTTCCAGCAGCCATTGCGTCTTCGATAGAAATATTTTCAAAATCTATGCTACAAACTTCTGGAATAATATCTTCCACTTCTTGTACGTGTTCAGGTGCCAAAGGACCACCGAAATCTGCTTTCAATTTATATCCATTGTAAGAAGCTGGATTGTGACTTGCAGTTAAATCTACACCTATTTGACATCCAAAAGTATTTGCTGCCAAAGAAATCATTGGTGTAGAAACAAATCCACGAGACATCTTTACTGGAATTCCTTGTGCGATGAATACTTTCACAGCTGTTTCCATGAACAATTCTCCTGCAAAACGACAATCGTGTCCAACAAATACAGTAGGATTTTCATAATTTTTTTTCAACCAGACTCCTGTTGCTTCTGTAACACGCGCTACATTATCAACTGTGAATTCTTTTGCGATGATAGCTCTCCAGCCGTCAGTTCCAAATTTAATTTTTAAAGCCATAATAAATTAATTGCGAATTAATAATTGCGAATTGCGAATAAAAAATTACAAGCTTCAAACAAAATCAGTTCGCAACTAGCAATTCTATGTTAGCAATTTATTTTTTAAAGTTTTTTATCGTTTTCTCAATAATCCCAACGCATTCCAATAGTTGATCTTCTGTGATTACCAAAGGTGGTGCGAAGCGAATGATGTTTCCGTGTGTTGGTTTTGCCAGTAAACCGTTTTCTTTTAAAGCTACGCATAAATTCCAAGCAGTTGGACTATCTTCAGTGTCGTTTACAACGATCGCATTTAATAAACCTTTACCGCGAACTTTTAATACCAAATCATTCGTTTCAATGATGCGATTCATTTCTTTTCTGAAAAGCTGTCCCAAATGGCGTGCATTTTGAATCAAGCCTTCTTCTTCAACAGCATCTAGCGCAGCAATCGCAACTTTCGCAGCAATTGGATTTCCTCCAAAAGTTGATCCGTGTTGACCTGGTTTTATAACCATCATAATTTCGTCGTCAGCTAGAACTGCTGAAACTGGATAAACACCTCCTGAAAGTGCTTTACCTAGAATCAAAATATCTGGACGGTTATACGTTTCTGTTTGACGTTCGCATTTATTTTCACACGTACAATTTCCACAAACAGCTAATAAACTTCCTGTTCGGGCAATTCCTGTTTGAACTTCATCTGCAATTAAAAGGACTCCATTTTCAGTACACAATCTTCTAGCGTTAGCCATGAAATCATCTGCCGGTGTGTAAACTCCAGCTTCCCCTTGAATCGGTTCCACTAAAAATCCAGCAACGTTGGGCAATTTTAAAGCTCCTTCTAATGCATTCACATCGTCGTAAGGAATTGCCATAAATCCTGGCGCGTAAGGTCCAAAGTTTTTATTTGATTCTGGATCACTTGAAAAAGAAACGATTGTAGTTGTACGTCCGTGGAAATTACCTTCACAAACAACAATCACCGCTTGATTTTCAGCAATTCCTTTTTTCTCATACGCCCATTTACGACACAATTTTATAGCCGTTTCTACTGCTTCAGCGCCTGTATTCATTGGCAATACTTTGTCAAAACCAAAAAGATTGGTGACATATTTTTCATATTCACCTAAAGAATCGTTGTAAAAAGCACGCGAAGTCAAAGCCAAAGTTTGCGCTTGGTCGATTAATGCTTTTGTAATTTTTGGGTGACAATGACCTTGGTTCACAGCAGAATAAGCTGATAAAAAGTCAAAATATTGTTTACCTTCTACGTCCCAAACAAACACACCTTCACCTCGAGTTAATACAACTGGAAGTGGGTGATAATTATGCGCACCGAATTTGTCTTCGAGTGCAATAATTGATTGGGAAGTTGTGGCATTCATAGTTTCATTCATAAAATGTATATAAAGGTCGGCAAATATAATGAAATCAGTTGCTAAGCCGAAATTCTAAGGAGTAAATTTGACGACAAAGAGCATTTGGCAAAGTTGAAACAAATATAAAATTGACGGTATTAATTTACTTTTGAAATAATAATTGAAGGAATTTACTATTAGATAAGATATTAAACATCGAACTTACTAATTGAAAGTTAATTTTTTTTATCGAAATAAAATTCAGTTATATTTTAAAAATTGGGTTAAATTTTTTAATTTTTAATCTTCTATAAGTCAATATTAATAATGTCTACAGCGTTTTTTAGTTTACAGTAAACTGTTTACAGTAAACTAACTATATTTGTAGCGTGAAAACGAAGGATAAAATACTTAGAATTTTAAAAAAGAGAGGTCAAGTTTCCATTCATGAATTATGTGAACTTCTGGGAGCTTCAAGGCAATATGTTCATCGAATGATAAGTGAGCTTGAAGAAGAAAAAGTTATCCAAAAATTGGGGAAAGCACCTCTTGTTTATTATTCTTTAATTCAAATTGAACAGGAAAAAGAAACTCCAATCATTTCTTATGAAAAGGAACAGTTTTTAAATCAACATTTTCTTTTAATTGATCCGCTTGGAAATTGCTTGGAAGGATTGAAAGCAATGAATTATTGGTGTGAAAAGCAACAACTTCAATTAACGAAAACTATTGATGAATACATTGAAACGCGCAAAAAATACTTGGATTATTTCAATGGAAACGGAATGATTGATGGACTTTCGAAATTGACAAATACAGCTGGAATTGATCAAATCGGGGTTGATGCACTTTATTATTTAGATTTTTACGCCATTGAAAGATTTGGAAAAACACACTTAGGAACCTTGATGCACTATGCGAAACAAGGGCAGAATAAACTGTTGATGAAACGAATAGCTGATGAAATAAAACAACGGATTTATAATTACATCAACGAACAAAAAGTAGACGCTGTAGTATTTGTACCACCGACGATTTCAAGAAAAATTCAGATTATGACTGAACTTGAAAAACTATTAAAAATAAACTTGCCACAAGTCAAAGTCAATAAGATAAAAACGCCAATAATTATCCCGCAAAAAGCACTTTCAAAAATCTTTGAGCGACTTGCCAATGCTAGAAATACGTTCGTCGTACCTCAACAAAAAAGCTACAATCACATTCTCATCATTGACGATGCAGTTGGAAGTGGTGCCACAATAAATGAAATCGCAATCAAACTAAAACAAAAAAAGATTGCAACAAAAATTACAGGTTTAGCAATAACAGGAAGCTTCAAAGGTTTTGATGTGATTTCAGAATTGTAACTTTCTATTCTTTATAAATCCTAGAATTTTTCGGCAAACATTCAATAGACTAGAAATAAATACCGCAAGCGAAATTTGAAATGGAAAGCGTTTGATTTTCCGACGAAATAAGAAAAAGCCATTTATCTGAACTAGACAAATGACTTTCTTTAATTTTGATTTTAGTCTTTATTTCTTAACAATCAGTTTCACACGATTTTCATTGATTTGAATGGTGTAAATTCCAGAAGCAACTGATTCAAGAGAAATCACTTGATTTTCAGCTGTTATTTTTCCAGTTTTAATTAGTTGACCTTTGATGTCGAAAATCAAAAATTCACTACCAACGATTGCATTTTTCAATGTTACAATTCCTTCTGAAGGATTTGGGAAAATTTGCAAAGTTGAAGTTCCATTTTCGTTTAAACCTGAACATGGTTCTACTATTAAATTTACTGTAGCTGAAGCACTACATCCATTTCCATCAGTATAGTTTGCTGTGATTACATTTAATCCAATTGAAGAATTTGCTGGATTGAAAGATAAATTGCTTACTCCATTTCCTGTGATGATTGCGTTTGCTGGATTAACAGTTAATTGGACCAAACCTTGATTATCGCAAACAACATTATCAGAATCATCAGAATTTAGACTTACTGTTGGATTAGCATTTACAGTAATTGATTGAGAAGTAGTGTTTGTACCAGCACTATTCGTAACGGTTAATTGAACAGTATATGTTCCAGTAGAAGCATAGGTATGTGATGGATTTTGCTGAGTTGAAGAATTGCCATCTCCAAAATTCCAAACCCAAGATGTTGGAATGTTCGAAGAGAAATCTGTAAATGAGACAGAAGTACCTTCACAAGCGTTTTGAGTTGATGGCTGAAAAGAAGCAACAGGTTCAACAGGAGCACCTACTTCATTATAGAATATTTTGAAATCGTCAAAATAAAATCCATCTGCATTTGTTCCACCATCTGCTCTAAGTTGGAAACGAACTTTAATTTGTTGTCCTAAATAATCACTTAAATTAAATTCTTCCAGCACCCAAGAAGATTGAACTCCTTCGTAAACAGGTTGATTGTTTGGTTGAACACTTCCATTTGCGCTTGTACCATTTACAGTATAATTTCCGCATTGACCAATCCAAGTTGTACCATTATCAATTGAAACTTGAAATTGTGTGTAATCATAATCTGCTTCAATGTCCCATTTAGCATAAAAAGAAATCATAGCTGCATTTGCATTTGTCAAGTCAATAACTGGTACATACGTGTAAGTTCTATTGGCATTATTGGCATAATTTCCAGTTGGAGTATCTGTAAAAGACTTCGTAGCAGACACATAAGTTGAGGTGGTTGTGTTCCAATTACCAGTCCAATTTGTAGCAGTTGTTGCATCCTCTAAAACTTGAAGAGTTACTGCCCCATATGTTTTTGTAATCGTATCTTTTTTAACCCACAAACCATTGTCTGTTTTTAAAATATACTTGATTTCATCACCAAATTGAATAGCTGGGTTCAATGTATAAGCAATCGTTCCATTTGTAGTTTGTTGCAGATTCAAGTTATAGACTACAGGACTTCCAACAGTGGAAATATTCATCAGCGGTTCAATTGAAACAGTAACTTGACCTGCTTCTCTTCCTAATCTTTTGATAGAATGGTTAAAATCTCCATTAAGTGTTGCAATTGTTGATGGATCTGTATCGGTCACAACATTATAATTTCTAGCAATATGAGCTAGTACCAAGTTTGGAAAAACCATTTCAGCAGATGTAGAAATTATTTCAGCTGATGGTTGCCAAAAATCAGTTCCCACTTCTGGAGTGTGCGCAAAAATTGTATCTTTTTGTCCAACACCTATATCAACTTTGTACATGTAATCGTCAGAATCTCCAGAAGCTGGATATAAGCCTGAACTTTTTATAGCTGAATATCCATTGAATTGAACCATGTGGTTGGTATAATCTTGAAAGTAGTCGTGATGTTCAGCAAATTCAGCGGTAGTAGTTCCTATCGGAAATAAAATTGATTCTGCATAAGTATGTGCATTGAATGCTGAAATAAAATTGTGATTTTGAACTAACCAACGCATTGCTTGCGTTTCTGGTTCTGAAAATGCAGCAGTTCCTCTGTAGGTGTCGTTGCTTTGCGTTGCACTTGTTCCTGTTGTTCCCCAACCATACGAATAGTTTCTATTTAAGTCAACACCATAGGATCCACCGCTATTTAATCTTCTGTTTTTGCGCCACATTCCACCACCGTTTGCATTTGTTGATTCATTGTATAAATAACCATCAGGATTAAGACAAGGAACAAAAAATAATTGTGTGTTATTTACTAAATAGGTTATTTCATCGTTCGTTCCATAATTTTCTAAAACATACCACATGAAGAAAATAGTTTCCATTAAAGCCATTGGTTCGCGTGCATGATGAATAGCAGTGTACAGAATTTTTGGTTCTGTTTCGTTTGTATTTGGATTATCAGAAATTTTAACATGATAAATCGGACGGTTGTTGTAAGTAACGAATGTTGAAATTGGAGCTTTTTGAGTTATTAAATTAGGATATTGAGCAAACATGTCATCTAATTCTGCTAACATTTCGTTATATTTCAAGTAACCACCCATCGTGCCCAAGTTGAAATTTGTAGGCGTTGTAGGCGTAAATCCAGTACTTCCTCCAGAACCTGAACAACTTGCATTTTTTGTAACTTGAGAAGTTTCAGGATTGTTTAATCTATTCACATAATAAGCTTGCACATCTGGAATAAGAATTTCATATTCAAATTCATAGTCTTGCATAATTTGTATCTCTTCTTTAGAGAAGTCAGAGATAAAAAACACACCTTCTTTTTTGATACCATGATCTATGGTAACACCAAGTTGACCAAGTTGGTATAAGTCCTCAGCATTTCCGTAAACCTTTACGCGTGAATAATCTTGAGAAAAAAGAAACGTTGATAAAACCAACGAAAATAGGAGAAATAAAGTTTTCATAGTTTGAATTTAGCGGTACAAATTAAAGAAAAAGAATTGAATCTCAAAACTAAACGATTGATAATTAAAACTAGCTAACATTTCTTTCGTAACTTGGCACCCCAATATGCCACGGTATTTTATAGAAATCGCTTACAATGGTGCTGACTTTCATGGTTGGCAAAAACAGCCCAATGCTCCTAGCGTTCAAGAAACAATAGAAAAATGTTTGTACAAGCAGTTTGCGAATACTGAGGTTCCGATTGTTGGGTGTGGACGAACAGATACAGGAGTGCATGCAAATCACTATATTTTTCACTTAGATTTAGAAAGTGATGTAGATGAAGTTCAATTCATTTACAAGCTCAATCGGATGTTTCCCAAATCAATCGCAGCTTATTCAATGCAAAAAGTTGAGGCATCATTTCATGCACGTTTTGATGCTAAAAAAAGAACTTATCGTTATTTTATACACCAAAAGAAAAACCCATTTCGCGAAGAGTTTAGCTGGTATTTCCCTCATTTTTTTGATATTGAAATGATGAACCAAGCAGCTCAATTACTTTTGGAAGAGAAAGATTTTGGATCCTTTGCAAAAACGCATACTGATGTGAAAACAACGATTTGTACTGTTTTTTCTGCCGAATGGAGAACGGATGAAAATGGCTATTATTTTGAGATTTCTGCCAATCGCTTTTTGAGAAATATGGTGCGTGCAATTGTGGGAACTTTAATGGATATTGGGACAGGAAAATTGAAAGTAGAAGACCTTCCAAGTATAATTGCAGCAAAAAACAGAGAAGAAGCATCCGTTTCTGTTCCAGGTCATGGATTATTTTTATGGAAAATTGACTATTAAATGAAAAAATTAATAACCTTTCTTTTTCTGTTTTTTTATGGATATGCTATCATTCGTTACCATATCGGAAAAGAATTATATGGTTTGATGGAGTTTTATTTTGTGTTTAACAAGGCGTTCGCATGGACAGCTGGAACTTTGTTACTTTTGAGTGTATTACCCACCAATTTTTTAGATAAATACAAAATTTCAAGAAGAGGAATTGGAACTTTTGGATATAGCATTGCACTAATTCATATAACGAGTTCAATTCTATTGTTGAGTGAGAAATTTTATCCAAAGTTTTACACCAACGCAAGCTTAAATACAGATGGATGGCTTTATATTTCACTTGGAATTTGTTCAATTTTACTATTTACTATTCCGTTAATTGCGAGTAAGATAAATCTACCTAATGGACATTTTTTGTATCAATTTGGACGCTACGGAATTCTGCTGAATTTATCTCACGTATTTGCAATTGGATTTAAAGGTTGGCTCAAATTTAAAGATTGGCCTTTTTTCATGCCACCAATTACCTTGCTTTTTTTCGTAAGTGGATTAGTGATTTTAGTTTTTAGATATTTAGTTTTAAAAAATAAAAACTAAGCTTAATTAATCAATTTAGAAACTAATACTTAATTGTTAGTGCGCTGTATTTAGTCACCGCTTTACCTTCCAAATCTTTAGCAGTAACGTAGTAAATATAATTTCCAGCTGGAAGTTTGTCACCGTTTAAATTTGTTCCGTCCCATTTAAAATCAGCTTCTTCAGATTTAAAAACAACATTGCTTTTCGCGTCGAGAATAACTATCACAAATTCGTTAACGTTTTCAACATCTAATTTTAAATAGTCATTATTTCCGTCGCTATTTGGAGTGAAAATATTCGGAAGTTTAAACTGTAATTTGCTTTCTTCAGGTAATTTTTCTGTTGCAACGTTTTGTTTAGTTTCTTGATTTTGAGCCAATGTAGCTATTTCGACTTTCGGATTATTTTTTGGTGCTTTTACTTCTTCTTTTGTTTCGATTTGTGCGTAAGAAATAGGACCTTCAACTAAACCTGTGCTTTCAAAAATGGTATTATCAATTATTGATTCAAATTGACTAATCGTTTCAATAGCAGTATTCTCAGAAACACGATTAACAGGATTCGAATTGTTTACTTTAGAAACAATTAAATTGTTTTCTACTTTATTTTCAGTTGGATTTGGTTTAGATTCTTTTTGTTCGTTGGCTTTTTGCTCCTCAATTTTTGGAGTTTTCTTCGCTTCATCTTTAGAAAGAAAAATAACCGTTCCTGTTACACTTGCAGCAATGGTAATACCAATAGTAATTTTTGCAAGAAGCGACATTCCAGTTGATGTTGCAACCGCTGAGGTACTTGCAATCGAAGAAGAAACCGCTGACCAAAGTTCAGGACGCACAGGTGTTTCCAACTGCGAAAGTTTTTCTTGAAATAAATCTTTAATACTATCTTTCTCTTCCATTTTATCTTTTTTCTAATCGGTCTCTCAAATAGGCCCTTGCACGTAAATACTGTGATTTTGATGTGCTTTCTGTTACACCAAGAGCTGCTGCAATTTCTTGGTGTGAATAGCCTTCAATCGCAAACATATTAAAAACAACTTTATAACCTTCAGGCATACTTTGAACGAGCTTCATCAAATCTTCTGCCATTAATCGCTCGGCTATAAAATCTTTATGTTCTAGTTTGTATTCCACTTCTTCTGCTTGAATGTCGCCTTGAAATTTTACATTCTTGCGAATTTGGTCCAAGCAAGTGTTGACCATAATGCGACGAATCCAACCTTCCAAAACACCTTCATTTTTATAATCAGGGAGTTTTGTGAAAACCTTCACCAATCCATCTTGTAAAACATCTTCTGCTTGTTGGCCATTTTTCATATAGCGCAAGCAAACACTGTACATTCTAGGGGCAAATTTGTCAAACAACGCTTTTTGCGCTTTTGGATTTCCTTTTATACATTCATTAACTAATGTGAAATCATCCATAACGCTTGACAAAGACTTGTATAATTATTTAAAAGTTGCATTACTATTTGTTTATAGCTTAATTTCGTTGTGAAATATAACCAATTTTATGCGATCAATTTTTCTTTTCTCTTTACTTTTTGTTGCTTTTTCAACATTTTCTCAAGGTATAAAAACGTTACAACTTGGTCATTGGCGGGCTGAATTAGCGATGAATGATCGCTTGTTCATTCCTTTTTTTCTTGATATTTCTAAGAATAAAAATCAGTTACGATTAGAAGTTGTCAATGCTGATGAACGAATTTTATTGCGAGACATTTCGGTGAAAAACGATAGTGTTTATGCTCATTTTCCTGAAATGGATGCACAAATTGTATTTCAAGTATCCGAAAAAGGAAATGAATTGCGAGGCTATTGGATTAATTATGCGCGCAAAGAACCCGTTAAAATTCCTTTGAATGCTTATGTTTCATCTGAAAACACGGAACGTATTTCATTTTCAGCAGCTGGAAACAGCAACGCAAATCAAAATTTAACTGGTAAATGGGACGTAACTTTCAATCCGAAAGCAAAACAGCGAAAAGCAATTGGGTCTTTTGAAGTTAAAAACACCAAAGTAACAGGAACTTTTATAACTGAAACAGGCGATTACCGATTCTTAGAGGGGAACATGAATGGGAATGAATTTGCGCTTTCAAGTTTCAATGGTTCTTGGGCATTTTACTTTACGGGAACAATTTCTGGAGATTCTATTCAAGGAAAATATTACAGTGGCGTTTCGTTTTCAACTGATTGGATTGCCTCAAAAAATGAACAAGCGAAATTACGCGAACACGAAGAATTGACGTATGTCATCAATGATGCTGCTTTCAATTTTAAGGAATTACAGGAATTAAATGGCAAACCGTTTTCGTTTCCTGGAAAGAAACACAAAGACAAAGTGGTTATTTTTCAGATAATGGGAACTTGGTGTCCTAATTGTATTGACGAGATTAATTATTTCAAAACTTTGTATACTCAATTCAACAAACAAGGTTTAGAAATTATAGCGCTAGCTTATGAAGTGGGTGAAGATAAAAAAGCGCAACTTAAAAAACTCAAAGCATTTAAAAAACGAACTGGAATTACTTATAAGGTACTGTTGGCTGGAACATCAAAAACAGAAGTTGCCGCGCGTCACTTTCCAATGTTGAATGGAGTTATGAGTTTTCCAACAACTATTTTCGTAGACAAAAAAGGTAAAATTCAAAAGATTTTTACTGGATTTAGCGGTCCAGCAACAGGTAATGCTTACAAGGAAATTAAAGACGAAATTCAATACGAAGTAGAAATATTATTGGATTTGTTGAAGTAGATTATTGAGAATTACTGCAACTGATTTTCACAACCTTTTCCTTATCTTTGAATCATGGTAACACATTCTATCATCATCACTGCAGGCGGAATTGGAAAACGCATGGGTAGCGAAATCCCCAAACAATTCATTGAAATTTGAACCTTCATTTTTTCCGCTCATCCAATATATTTAGTTTTAATAAGTTTATAATAAAACCCATTTAGTTTGTTGAATAATATTTAGATATATTTGTTTTTGAATAATTTACATGAGAATTTCAACTGTTTTTACAAGACTAACGCCAAACTATAACAATTGGCAAAAACCATCAGGTAGTTTGGGGAAATGCCGCTCTGTTGATCGTACAAAACCCCTTTATGAAGAGAGAAATCATTTCGGGTGGGAAGAGTGGTTATTTGAGGATTACCATGCTAGAAAAGAAACCTGTGTAGGATTTCTCCAAGCTTTTAATGATAAAAATAAACATATTACTTTTGTTGACATTATACATCTGTATACCAGAATTTTAGAAGGAAATAAGCCGAAACAATATTACATTGGTTATATTAAAGATGTAAAGGTTTTGCCTTATAATCAACGAGCCATTTCAACTCAACAGAAAGAACAAATGCAAAAAGATCTAAAGGAGGCAAAAATCACTAATTTTCCAGTTAATGACAAGATGTGGGACAAATGCTTTAACATTCAATTCGAACGAAAAAATGTGGTTTTCCACGAAAATTTTTTAGAAAAGGAAATTCAACTCAATAGAGGGCAATTTCGGTTCTCGCTTTATGATTTAAACAATCACCCAAATTTTTTATTTAATCAATAAACGAAAAAATATGAAGAAAGTAATTTTAAGTGTTATTTTAATGTTTACAATGATATTATCGTCTTGTGAAGAAGAATCTTCAAATGGTTCCCAAAATTCAAATGATACCCAAAATTCCAATGAAAAATCTATTGATGGTGTTGACTATAGACCGATATTAGGTAAGAATTACAATTCAGATGAAGTCAGAATATTTTTTATTGAAAATAAAATTTCCACAGATAATGAATATTTAAGAATAAAATTAGACGATTATGGTAATATAGAGCAAATCTATTTTAAAGAAAAATGCCCCCCACAATCCATGCCTTTCGGTAGTAGTTTTCTGCTTACACAAAAGTTGGCTAAAAAGAAATATGGTGAACCATCATTCATTTTCAATAGGACCTTTGTATATGACACATTGAATTTGGGTATTCAATTTAGTCAGGATCAAAATAAAGTAGATGATATTGGAGTTTTCACTTCAAGTATTTTGCAGAAAATTAAATTAAGACGCTAGATATAATTTTATGAAGTATAAATTTTTGTTTCGTTAGTTTTTTCATTTGTAATTGTTTTAGATTGTTTTGCTCAGTCTAAAAAAGAACAAATAGAGCAATTAAATCATATAATTGACAGTATCTCGAATGTTGCAAAAATTCAAAAAATTAAAGTTGACTCTTTATATAAAGTTGAATTTAATCTTAAACTGAAAAATGAACAAAATCAGAAGGAAAAAGAAACGCGAGAAATAACAATAATGGAATTAGAATCAGCTATTAAGAAATTAGAATTCGAAAAAATAAAACAGAATAATGATTTTGCTCTAAGAACTAATAAACTCCTCGATTCTTTAGTTCAATTAACATCCAAAAACATTAATTCAGATATGTTTTTTCTTACTGATTTTGCTTAAAGTTATATTGATGTGGCAGAGCCAGATTTTGATTTTGATTTTCAAAAGAATGAATCTAATGATGAAAAAATGACTGGGTTGTTCAAATCATTTTGGCCAAAAAGTTGGTCTGAAAATAATGAAAACGGCTCAAAAAAAATAGATTATGCTACTGGTGAATATAAAAATGGTCTTAAAAGTGGATTTTGGAAATACAAACTATGTAACGGTGAGGTACAATATGAAGGAAATTATATAAACGGATTGAAACATGGTAAATGGTATAATTATGATTTTTGCAATAATGCTTTGGAAATGGGATTTTTAGAAATGATTTACACTACCGGAGACTATTATCAGTTAGAATTACTAGGTAGAATTTCAAAAGAAGAAATCACATTTGAAAACGGAAAACCTAATGATATTTTATATTATTTAAACAGTGAAAACAATGTGATTTTAAAAATAAATCACAAAACAGGTCAAATTTTTTATGATAATGACCAACCCTTAACTAATCAAACAATAAAATTCGAATACCCAACATTTATAGGTCTTGAAAACAAAGAATTGATTATTTACCACAGAAATGGAACAATTGCTTACAAAATGACTGATATTGGAACAGATAAATCCGAATTCTTTTACAGTGATAGCGAATTTCTTCTAAAAAAATGTGTCTATTCGAAAGTTATGGGAAATTGTCAAACATTTAGTCAAAGTGGAATGGTAATCGATAGTTATCAATATGAATTTGGTTCAGATAAATTTGGTGATGAATGCCCTTGTCAATAAGCAAAAATTAAAAAAATTGGTAATAAATGGTATGCCAAGTTTAAATCAAATAGCCACATTATTAAATTCTAAAGGTTTTAAAAGAAAGGATTCTGAAACAGAAGTCCTCTACAAAAAATGATTTTTGCCCAATTTTTCAAGCAATAAGTAATCAAAAAAAACGCTTACTTATTTTAAATATTTATTTTAATGAGATAGCGCTTCTCAACCTTAGAAAAACAAGCTAAATCCATTAAAACTAATCACCAAAAACAGTAAATCGTTCATTGATTAATTCTTCTGTATTTTGAATTCTTAACATATAATTTCCTTGTTGTAGTTCTTTATCTAGTTCAATACTATTTTCAAATTCATTCAAAAACACATTCTCGGATGAATATACGACGCGTCCCATTTGATCTATTACAAGAACTTGATACGGTTGATTACTTGTTTCGTCATATGTAAACATAATTCTCTTGGTTATTCCCATTGGATTTGGATAAACTACTAAAGATTTTTTTTCTAGTATTTGCACAAAATCTTCATCTTCATTTTGTACTTGCATTGAATTAATACCGCTTACCATAGTGGGGCCAAATTTAAATCGCATATTGGGGCGGTAATAACTTTGAGTTCCTACTGCAGTTGATGCAATGGTAGAACTAGTTAAGTTATCTCTTTTGAAAAGCGACTTATAAGTCGATAAAATCGTTGATTGAACAATTGAATTAGTTCCGACGACATTGTTATTAAATGATATTGTTATTAACAAATTCATTGTTTGGTTGTAATTAAATGGATTACTAAATGTGTATGTATTCCATCCATTAATAGTTGTAACTGACCCCGTGTAGGTTGTTACTGAAGAGGTGCCAGAAATAAAACTCCCATTTGAATAACTTGCCGAAGTAGTATGAGCAACTCGAATTGTAAATGAACTCAATGTTGTTGAGCTTGGAGTAGAAACTTGAAAAGCAATAGAATGTAGCATTGGAGTTTGTGAAGTCCACCCAGATGCTAGTAAATCACTCTTAGTAATGATGTATTGTGAACGCTCATCCATGAAGGAGCTAGAATATGGGTGCCCAGAATAGGCTGTAGTTCCATTTCCCAAAGTAACAAAAACAGGAGGAGGGGCAAGTGTTGTAAAAGTTTGTTCAGTTGAATAAGAGCTACTTGATGCACTACAATTACTCATTACTTTAAATTGATAACTAGTTGAAGAGGACAAACCTGAAATCACTTTAGAATTTGAATTGGATGTTGTTGTAATCCAAGATGTTGAATTGGCTGCTTTGTATTGAATAGTATAAGAAACAACATTTTGCACTGCCCCCCAATTTAAGGATGCCGAAGAGCTAGTAATAGAAGAAGCTAGCAAATTGTTAGGATTCACACACAAATTACAAGCTGAAATTATTTGTTTTGCATCATTTCTCAAATTCCCTAATCTACCATACAAGTTATTTCCAGGGCAAGCAGTTTGTCCAACATCTTTATGACCATTAATACGTGGTAAGTTTAAAACTCCATAAGCTTGAGTTTGCATGGATGCAGAAGATAATGGATCCCACCCCTTTTTATCAAACCACCATGCCAATATTTCAGAAACTCGCTGCATCTGAATAGTTGTGGCAATAGTAACATCGGCATTTCCCGGGAAATTAATCCCAATTGATCCACTATTAGCATTTCCAGCATGAGCGCCTCGAACATCTGAATTGTCAATATTTGGATTGTGTCTACCTTGAAAAAAATTACCATTTTTATCCACTAAATAATTGTATCCAATATCAGTCCAACCAAGTGTATTTACATGATAATTATAATAGGATTGAACAACTGTTTGACCAGAAGTATACGTGTCCGGAGATGCTCCATGATGGATAACAACGTGAGTTGGATTAATATATGTTGGAGTATATGAAGTAGTAACTTGTGCACATGAGGCCGAACCTCCACACCATTGGGCACGTGTTATCATTGTTGGTAATGCAGGACAATCAGTATTTTTATGATTTGAAAGAATAGAATCCTTTTTTATTAAGTTATCTTCCTGTGTTTTAAAGTTTCCGTCAAACAAATGAACTTTAATTTCTTTTGGAGTAACAGGGAAGTTAACAATCAGATCAATCTCTTGATGAGTGGTTGCATCCGTGGTGAAAATTGCGTCCGTCCAAACCATTTGAGTGGGAGTTTCATTTGGCCCGACTTCAGCAGACATTTCCTTCCATTCAGTCCATTGACCATTCTGATTTTTTGTTCGAAATAAAACAGTATATTTTTCAAGATTTGGATTTATTTCTTGACTTACCCATCCAATTCCAAAACAAGAAAAACCATGATCAGGCTTAATTGAAAAAGACGAATTATTTTTTTCAGTTAACTCTTGTTGATTAATAATTAATTCAGATGAAGGTACTCCACCATTTTTGGAAATGTTAACGAGTCTACTCTGAACATACACAGGAAAAGCGCCATTTATTTTTGTTTCTAAATAATTCAATTGGGCAGTTGGAAAAATTTGTGCAGATGCAAAATTTGCAAAACCAAGTAAGAGAAAAAAAATATTTTTCATAAATCATAAAATTTAAACAAAAGTAATAATTATGAATTTTATTGACACTACTTTTTTATAACTTTCAGTCTTAAAATTAATTATTTGAACATGATTTTTATTTTAATAGATTTATTTTGGGTCAACTTTAAAAGCATTCGGCTCAAGGATTTGTTTTGGTGATTTATACTTTAAGGCATCTTTAATTCTCTAGAAATTTCAGATTTTTTCCCATTGTGTCATAGTTTCTTGACAATCTTGTAAGGTTTGAAATTTAAATCGTTGACAAACAAAGCTTTTCAGTATTGAATTATTGAATCAATGTGCGTGTTTTTTCTGTAGTTGTAGTTTTATTAAATATTGAAAAACTTTTTTTTTTCAATAACTCTTTTACAATTAATGCTTGCAATTAATACCAGGTATCATTTCTAATAATGAACTGATCTGCTATTCAAGTCCTCTAAAAAAATAATGGTAGTTAATTTTTTCAAGAAGAAAATTGATATTGTTTTAGACTAAAAATTAGTTTGAGCAATCTTTGATTCCTCCATCTTTCTACCTTTTCCTTATCTTTGAAACATGGTAACACATTCTATCATCATCACTGCAGGAGGAATTGGAAAACGCATGGGAAGTGAAATTCCCAAACAATTCATTGAAATTTGCGGAAAGCCAATCTTGTTGCACACCTTAGAGCTGTTTTATCACTTTGATTCAAGTATGGAATTGTTCATCACTTTGCCCGAAGATTGGAAAAGTTATTGGAACGAAATCTTGGAGAAACACAATAGCAAAATTCCTCATCAAGTAATTTCTGGCGGAGAAGAACGTTACCATTCCATTCAAAACGCCCTTCAATTTTGTTCTGGAAAATACATTTCTGTGCACGATGGTGTGCGTCCTTTGGTGAGTGCATCGACTTTGAAAAAGTGTTTCGAAGCTTTAGAAAATCACGCTGCTGTGGTACCTGTTTTAAACGTCAAAGAATCGATTCGTCGAATAGAAAATGGAACATCACATGCCGTCAATCGTAATGAATTTAAATTGGTTCATACGCCACAATGTTTTCACGCCACCGTTTTAAAAGATGCCTATCTTCAAACATTTCACGAGCGCATCACCGACGATGCAAGTTTGGTAGAAGCGAATGGAGTTTCGATACATTTAGTGGAGAGCAACGAAGAAAATATCAAAATCACAACACCCAACGATTTAAAAATAGCTGAATTATTCATCCAAGAATTTCAAAAATGATTCAACCGGCACCTTTAAAAAAAGGAGATTTAATCTACATCACCGCTCCCGCAAAAGCAATAGAACCTGAATTTGTTTATTTCGCTCAAAACTATCTTGAAAAACAAGGTTTTCGAGTTGAAATCAGCAAATACAGTTTTGGAGCTTTCAATTACTTTTCGGGTACAGACCAAGAACGACTTGCTGATTTACAACAAGGTATAGACCATTCAGAAGCGAAAGCAATTTTGTGCGCGCGTGGTGGTTACGGTTGTGTGAGAATCGTCGATCAATTGCAATGGGCGAACATGTTGCGTGAACCCAAATGGTTGATTGGATTTAGCGACATTACTGTTTTTCATCATCGATTATTCAAGTTAGGAGTTCAAAGTATTCACGGAACGATGCCGCTCAATTTCCAAACGAACTCAATTGCCGCATTACAAACATTAGTTGATTCCATTACTGGTAAAAAATCGAATTTAACTTGGAACACAACTCCTCATAATCAAATTGGAAAAGCCACTGGAAAATTAATCGGAGGAAATTTAAGTATTTTATACAGCTTAATTGCGACAAACGATGCGTTTTATTTTGAAGGTAATATTTTGTTTCTGGAGGACTTATCAGAACAATTATACCACCTTGACCGCATGTTTTTTGCATTGAAAAAAAGTGGGATTTTAGACCGAATAAGTGGTTTAGTTATTGGTGGAATGACCGATTTAAAAGATACTGTTGTTCCATTTGGAATGACAATCGAAGAAATTGTTCTCCAACATTTTACCTTTTCAAGAATTCCCATTGCTTTCGGCGCACCAATTGGACATATTGACGACAATCAAGCTGTAATTGTAGGCGCTGAGGTGAAATTTGAGGTAAATGATACGTTTTCTACAATTTCTTATAATTACTAGCTTTAATCAACAGTTTATTTCTACATTTATAGTATCTCCTTTTTTCAAAATTTATGTTTCGAATTTTATCTTTTTCAATTCTTTTAATGATTTCAAATTCCATCTTTTCACAAGAAAATCTTTTCAGTGTCGGTTTGGAAAAAACAGACATTACGATTTACAAAAAGGGAGGAGGAATGCTGGGTTACAGTATGGCGTTCAACGTATCACAAAGTGTTGAAACACCTTTATTTGCAAGAACATTTGTGTTAAAAGATAATAACCAAAAAAAAGTAGCTATTGTTGAATGTGAATTGTGCTTCATTCCTTCTGAGCTAAAAACAGCAGTTGTTAATTTACTTCAAAAAGAAACAGAAACGCAAGAATTTAATGAGGAAAATGTGTTGATTATGGCGCAACACACACATTCTGCTCCTGGCGGATATTGCCATTATTCTACCTACAACATGTCAGTTCCAGGTTATATTCCTGAGATTTTTGATACACTTAGTATAAAAATTGCCAGCTCAATTAAAGCAGCAAATCAAAAAATTGTTCCGTGTTCAATTTCATTAAGTAAAGGGTTTTTTCCAGAAGATTGGGAAGTCGCTTTTAATCGCTCATTGCCAGCTTATAATCGAAATTCGGATGTTATTCCTTTAGATCATGAAAACAGACATAAAGCAGTAAATCGCGAAATGATTTTGCTTCAATTTCAAGGAGAAAACAATTTTCCTCTTGCTTCTCTCAATTGGTTTGGAGTTCATGCAACAAGTATTTCGAATGACAGAACTGCAATTAACGCAGACAATAAAGGATATGCTGCCACTTATTTAGAGCAACATTTTTTGAACCTAAATCCGAATTACATTAGTGCTTTTGCGCAGGGCACAGCGGGAGACGTAAGTCCAAAATTTATTTACAATCGGAAACATCATTGGCAAAGAGGCTATTACGAAGGTAAATTTCCAGATGATGTTGAAAGTGCTAAGTATAACGGTCAATTGCAATATAAAAAAGCCTTAGAATTGATTGAAACTGAAAATAAAATTGCTATTTTCTCAGGTGAAATCCATTGTTCACTTCGCTTTTTTGATTTTTCAAAAATCCTAGTTGACACCGCATATTCACATACAACGGATGTAAAAAAAACGAGTCCATCGTGTATAGGAATGGATATGTTGGGAGGAGCTATTATGGATGGACCTGGCGCACCAAAGATTGTTTTGAAACTGGGGAAATCTTTAATCAAAAAAAAGAAAAGAAAAGAACTTAGAAAAGCTAGAAAAAATCCTGGAGAAGATTCGAATAAGATTTTTGAGAAATACGAAGCACAAGGACCAAAATCAATTGCTGTTGAAACTGGAGAGAAGCGTTTACTTGGTTCTGAGAATGTTAACAAAGTTCCAATTCCTAGCTTCGTTGATCCAACAATTGCAACATTCAAATTATTTGCAAAACGAAAAGCTTTAGAGGAAAATACTTGGACACCTCAAATATTACCGATACAACTTATTGAAATTGGCGATGTTGTTTTGGCAAGTATTCCTTTTGAAATCACCACAACCGCAGGACGAAGACTGAAAAAAGGAATAGAAGAGCTTTACTTGATCAAAGGAAAAAAAGAAGTGATTTTATGTCCTTACGCAAATTCTTATTCGGGTTACATTACGACATTTGAAGAATACCAAGAACAAATGTACGAAGGCGGACACACCGTTTTTGGTCAATACGCTTTAGCTGCTTTACAAACGACCTTTAAAAAATTGTTTGAGGTAAAAGCTATTCCTTTTGGAAATTCACCCAATGAGCTAGTTCCTCCAGTTTTTAGTGAAGCTGAATTAAGCAAGCGACTTTATTACCAGCGAAAGAAATAAGTTGATTTTTTTTAATTCAGTGTTTATTTAATAGTTTGTCAACTTAAATTCTTATAGTCGTTGATAAATAAATCAATTTATTGTACATTTACAATCAATAACGTGTAAAAATACAATTATGGCAATTACACCGAGCACAAAAAAAACGGTTTCTGTTGTGCGTCAGAGAACATCTGTTTCCAAAAGCCATCAAAAAAATGTTGTTTTAGACAAATTTTCCCCAGCTTGGGTTGTTGTTCATGCAAACGAAGCGCCGGGATACAATTTAGAGTTAATCAATCGAATTAGAAGTGGAGTTAAGAAAACCGATTGGAAAGATTTAATCGCAAGTATTGGATCCACGGAAAAAGAATTTGAAAACATACTTCCAAGTTCTATCAGTAGTATGCAAAAGAAAGCCGTTTACAGCAGAGAAACGTCTGAAAGAATCTATGAATTGGCTCGTTTATTTGGATTAGGTTTTGAAGTTTTTGACACCAAAGAAGCTTTTAAACAATGGTTGATGACTCCTTCTCGAGCACTTGGTGATAAAATTCCGTTTGAATTATTGGATAATAGTTTTGGCTTTGAATTGGTTGAAAATGAAATTGTTAGAATTCAACACAACGTTTATAGTTAATGGTTGTTTATCGAATTACAAATGTAAAACATCAAAATTCAGTTTTATCTGGAATTGGTGCAGAAATGGTTGGTGGAAGATGGAACGAAGTGGGAACTCGCGCCGTTTATTGCTCTGAAAATATAGCATTAGCCTTGCTAGAATATTACATTCACTCTGAAAACATTGCCTATCTTCCTAAAGAAATTGTTGTTGCAAAAATTGAATTTCCAGATGAGTTTGTCGTTCAAGAATTAGAACAACTTCCCGAAAGATGGAATCAGTATCCCTATTCTTCAAAGACCACTAAACTGTTTACAAATCTTGCGAAATCGAATAACTTTTTTGCACTAAGAGTTCCTTCTTCAATAGTTGGCTTGGAATCAAATTTCATCTTGAATCCACTTTTTAAAGAATTTGGAAAAGTTGAGGTTACTCAATTCATAAAATTACCTATCGACGAACGGTTAAAATTTCAGAAGCTATGAGTTTATCCTCGTTTCTAAACAAATTGCAAGCAAAGCAAATATTTTTCGCATCTTTGATTACTCAAAAAATTTAACATGGAAAATAGCCAAAAATACATCAGCGAAAATCAAGAGCGATTTTTGAATGAATTAATAGATTTACTCAAAATTCCATCGATTTCTGCGGATCCAAGCTACAAAGAGAATGTTCATGCCTGTGCTCAACACCTCGCTGACAATCTAACTAAAATAGGAATTGACAACGTTGAAATTTGCCAAACGGCAGGTTACCCAATCGTTTACGGAGATAAAACTGTGGACGATTCTTTGCCAACAGTTTTGGTTTATGGTCACTACGACGTGCAACCAGCCGACCCATTGGAATTGTGGACTTCACCGCCATTTGAACCCGTAATTAAAGTGACCGACAAACATCCACAAGGAGCAATTTTTGCACGTGGAGCTTGTGACGACAAAGGACAAATGTTTATGCACGTGAAAGCCGTTGAAGCGATGTTGTCAAGTGGCGAACTTCCTTGCAATGTTAAATTTATGATCGAAGGAGAAGAAGAAGTTGGAAGTGAGAACTTAGGCATTTTCATCAAAGAGAATAAAGAAAAATTAAAAGCGGAAATTATCCTCGTTTCTGATACAGGAATGTTGGCAAATGACGTTCCATCCATCACAACCGGTTTACGTGGTTTGAGTTATGTTGAAGTGGAAGTAACAGGTCCAAATCGCGATTTACATTCTGGACTTTACGGTGGATGTGTGGCGAATCCAATCAATGTATTGGCTGAAATGATAGCTTCATTAAACGATGAAAATGGAAAAATTACCATTCCAGGATTCTATGACAAGGTGGTGGAATTAACAGACGAAGAACGTGCTGAAATGGCAAAAGCACCGTTTTCACACGAAGCGTATTGTCAAGCTTTGGACTTAAAAGACACGATGGGTGAAGCAGGCTATTCAACTCCTGAACGCGGCTCGATTCGACCAACTTTGGACGTAAACGGAATTTGGGGAGGTTACACAGGGGAAGGCGCAAAAACAGTGATTGCATCTAAAGCATTTGCGAAAATTTCTATGCGTTTAGTGCCCGACCAAGACCCTGAGGAAATCACACAATTATTCACGAAACATTTTGAATCGATTGCTCCTAATGCAGTGCGGGTTGTTGTGAAACCACACCATGGCGGTCAAGCAGCAGTTACGCCAATTGATTCTATCGGTTATAAAGCAGCAAGTTTGGCATACGAAAAAGCGTTTGGTAAAAAACCAATTCCAGTTAGAAGCGGTGGAAGTATTCCAATCATCGCGTTGTTTGAGCAAGAATTAGGATTGAAATCTATCTTGATGGGCTTCGGTTTAGACAGCGATGCGATCCACTCACCAAACGAGCATTACGGTTTGTTCAATTACTACAAAGGCATTGAAACGATTCCTTATTTTTACCACTATTTCAACGAATTAAACGCTTAAAATGAAAGTTATTTATCTTGCAATTTTAACGCTGGTTTTACTGGCTTGTGCTCCTTTTAAAGAACCTGTTTTCAAAAGTTACGACGGGATGGAAGGTCTAAAAATGGATGGAGATAACATCAATTTTACCCTAAAAGGAACAATTGAAAATCCAAATTGGTACGCCTTGAAAGTGAAACCATCGATGTTAGAAGTAACGATTGACGGTAAAAAATTCGCTGATGTTTATTTGGATGAAAAAGTTAAAATAAAAGCAAAACAAGCTGTTTCTTTAGTTGCACCAATGCACGCTGAATTAGAGGATGGAGCAATGATGCGTATGATGGGAATGGCTTTAAAAGACTCCGTTCGTTTGAATTTAGCTGGTGACGTGAAAGGCGGTGTTTTCTTCATTTACAAAAAATTTCCTGTAAACGTTACACGTTCTGTTTCTCCAAAAAGTTTGAATCCAATGAAAAGCATGAATCCATTTAAAAAAGATTAAAATGTTTTCAGTTTCGTTTAATCAGGTTTAACTTTATAAAGTTGTAAAGATGAAATTGAATTAGATTTCTATTGTTTGAGAAAAGGAGCTGATTGATTTGATTTTTGGCATTGGTTTGATGAAAAATTACCGAATGGAATAGCAGAATATGTAATATAAAATGTGACTATGGCTACAAAATCGAATAAAGCATTTAATAATCTTCCTATCCTCCCTCCTAAGCAATCTTTGATAGAGACAATAGCAATTCTCAAACAAGAAAGTAAATCTGCAGTAGCTTTGGCTGAATTAAAAGGCCTTACAAACACATTGCCCAATCCAAATATTCTTATCAATGCGGTTATTTTAAAAGAAGCACAAGCGAGTTCCGAAATTGAAAATGTAATCACAACTCAAGACAAACTTTACCAAGCTTTATATGCAAAATCGACTAAACCAGATGGAGCAACCAAAGAGGTTTTACGATATAGAGAAGCACTTCTTATGGGAACGGCTCTAATAAAAGAAAAGGGATTTCTTAATACAAACGGAATAATTGCAATCCAGAAAGAATTAGAAGAAAACAATGCTGGACTTAGAAAACTTCCTGGAACAGCTTTAGTAAACGACTTGACCAATGAAGTAGTTTATACTCCACCTGATAATTTTGATACGATTAGTAATTTGATGAAAAATTTGGAGGAGTACATAAATGATGATGCAGATGATATTTCTCCTTTAATCAAGTTAGCCATTCAACATTATCAATTTGAAAGCATCCACCCTTTTTATGATGGTAACGGCAGGACAGGTAGAATTATCAATGTTTTGTTTTTGATTTTAAAAGGTTTATTAAACGAACCTGTTCTGTACTTGAGTTCATATATCATTCAAAACAAAGGAGATTACTACAGACTATTACAAGAAGTGCGTACTAAAAACAATTGGGAGGATTGGATTTTGTATATACTCAAAGGCATAGAACAGACAGCTCAAAGCACAATTGAGCAAATCAACAAAATCAATCTACTTTTCAACGAAATACAAAAATTGGTGCAGGAGAAGTTACCTAGAATCTATTCAAAAGATCTGATAGAGCAACTTTTTATCCATCCTTATTGTAAGATTGAGTTTTTAGTCAATAATTTAGGTATTGAAAGGAAAGCAGCATCAAGATACTTAAATAGTCTTGAGGAAATAGAAATTTTGAAATCGCAACAAAAAGGCAAAGAGGTTATTTACATCAATACTAAACTCTATAATTTACTGAAAAAGGGATGAAAGACAACATGTACCAAATAGTCCCATGTAAATAAAACGTGTACCAAAAAATGATTTTGTGGTACACATAAATTAGACATGAGACTTTTTGGTACATAAATTAACCCCTTTTGAACACGGTGTTGCTTTCTTAGAATTGATGGATGATTTACAAAAACTTAATCATAGATAACATTGATTTGTTTTCAAACAGAGTTATTAAAAATCGGATTTTCAAAACGGAATTAGACAGAAGAAAACAAGTTGTATATGCACCAGCGTAATAAAATTTTAAGATATTTTAAAACCCACTATAACCAAAAGCTATCGACATTTTTATTTAAACAAAAAGTCTAATAAAAATTGAAAAACAAGTTCCTATTTTAAAACACGATTTTGAGCTTACTCACTTCTTTTTCAAGTTCAAAATAGTATCTTCGGGCTTTAATTTAAGTCTATGTTATCCAAAGAAGCTCCCAAAAAACTGTTTTTACTCGATGCGTTTGCGCTGATTTACAGGGCTTATTTTGCATTTGCGAAAAATCCACGTGTCAATTCCAAAGGACAAAATACGTCAGCCGCTTTTGGTTTCACGAATGTGTTGATTGACGTCATAAAAAACGAAAAACCAACACATATCGCTGTTGTTTTTGATCCGCCAGGTGGTTCAACGCATCGAATAGAAATTTCGGAAGCTTACAAAGCACATCGTGAAGAAATGCCAGAAGACATTCGTTCAATGATTCATCCGATCAAGCAAATTGTGGAAGCTTTCAATATTCCTATTTTAGAATTGGCTGGTTACGAAGCAGATGACGTGGTAGGAACGATTGCTAAAATTGCCGACCAACGTGGCTTTGTGACGTACATGATGACGCCCGATAAAGATTACGGACAATTGGTAACGGAAACGTCTTTTATTTTCAAGCCTGGTCGTGGGGGAAATCCGCCTGAGATTTTGGGAGTGAAAGAGGTTTGTGAGAAATTTGAAGTTGAACGTCCAGAACAAGTGATTGACATATTAGGACTTTGGGGAGATGCTTCAGACAACATTCCTGGAATTCCTGGTATAGGCGAGAAAACCTCGAAAATACTAATTCAAAAATATGGTTCAATTGAAAATTTGATTGAACATGCTCACGAATTGAAGGGCAAGCAACAAGAAAACGTTATCAATTTTGCACAACAAGGTTTGGAGTCCAAGCAATTGGCAACTATCATCACAGATTTGGATGTTGAATTCAATGAAGACGAGTTGATTATGTGTCCGCACGACGATGAAAAAATAAAAGCGATTTTCACAGAATTAGAATTTAGCAACCTTGCACGTCGTATTTTAGGAACAGATATCGTTGTAACTTCTGCATCGAACACAGGTTCAAAACCAGCAGATGCGGCACAATTGGATTTGTTTGGAATGCAAAGCATGGTGGAGCCACAAGAGCCCATCGAAACAGCTTCTTACAAAACAATTGTTACTGAAAAACCAAGTTATCATTTGGTGACTTCGCCAGAAGATCGCAAAGAATTGTTGGAATTATTACTGAAACAATCTCAAGTTTGTTTTGATACAGAAACCACTGACATTGAAGCGATGCACGCCGATTTAGTTGGATTCTCGTTTTCATACAAAGCGCGTGAAGCATTTTACGTGGCAGTTCCAAAAGATTTTGAGGCAGCAAAAAGTATCATTCACGAGTTCAAACCGTTTTTTGATGACCCGTCGATTGAGAAAATTGCACACAATATTAAATACGATTTGAAAGTGTTGTTCCGTTATGGAATTACAGTGGCAGCTCCCACTTTCGACACAATGATTGCTTGTTATTTGATCAATCCAGAAGCGAAACAAGGAATGGATTTCTTAGCAACTTATTACTTGAATTATCAGCCGATTTCCATCGAAGCATTGATTGGTAAAAAAGGCAAAGGTCAAGGAAACATGGGCGATTTGGCTCCCGAAGACATATCAGATTATGCTTGTGAAGATGCAGATATTACGTTCCAATTGAAACAATTATTTGAGCCAGAAATTCAAAAACCACATTTATATAATTTGTTTTACAACATGGAAATGCCTTTGGTGGAAGTGTTGAAAGATATAGAACAAGAAGGGATTTCAATCGATGTGAATGCCTTGCAAGAATATTCTAAAGAATTAGATACTACATTAACAGAATTGGAAAGTCAAATCAAAGCACACGCAGGTATTCCGTTCAATTTAGATTCACCAAAACAATTAGGTGAAGTGTTGTTCGAACACCTAAAAATTTCTTCTAAAGCGAAAAAAACCAAAACAGGTCAATACGCAACTTCGGAAGACGTACTACAAAAACACGAACACGATCACGCAATCATTCCGTTGATTTTGGAATACCGTCAATTGCGAAAATTGAAAAGCACCTACGTGGATGCTTTGCCAACTTATGCTGATAAAATCGATGGTCGTATTCACACGAATTTTATGCAAACAGTTACGGCAACAGGTCGTTTGAGTTCCAATAATCCGAACTTGCAAAACATTCCGATTCGCTCCGCAAAAGGACGAGAAATCCGCCGAGCGTTTGTAGCGCGAAGCAACGAATATAAAATAATGGCGGTCGATTATTCGCAAGTTGAGTTACGTATTATTGCAGCTTTGAGTGAAGACACAAACATGATTCAAGCGTTCCGAGATGGATTAGACATTCACGCAGCAACGGCAGCAAAAGTATTCCACACTGAAATTGAAAACGTAACGCGCGACCAACGTAGCGCAGCAAAAGCAGTTAACTTTGGAATTATCTATGGACAATCGGCTTTTGGTTTAGCACAGAATTTGGGAATTTCTCGCACAGAAGCAAAATCAATTATCGACAGTTATTTTGAGCAATACGGAACCATTAAATCGTACATGGACAAAGTGATTGCTCAAGCGCGCGAAGAAGGATATGTGGAAACGATTATGAAACGTCGTCGCTATTTACCGGACATCAACTCAGCGAATGCTGTGGTACGTGGTTATGCCGAGCGAAATGCTGTCAACGCACCGATTCAAGGTTCAGCAGCTGACATTATCAAAATGGCGATGGTGGCGGTTCACAAAGCGATGTTGCACGAAAAGGTGAAATCGAAAATGATTCTGCAAGTCCACGATGAGCTTGTTTTTGATGTGCACGTTTCGGAAGAAATGTTGATGCAATTATTGGTAAAAGAAGCGATGGAAAGTGCGATTCTATTAGCCGTTCCGATGGAAGTGGAGTTGAAGCTGGCGCAGAATTGGTTGGAAGCGCATTAGTTACAATTTTCATTTTACAACTTCACAAATCGCAATTGCTTCACCTCATTATCTGTTGAAATACCAATAACATACGTTCCAGCAGGAAGATGTTCAATTTCAATTTGCTTTTCGTTTGTTCCTTGCTTCAATAATTTTCCCTGTAAATCTGAGATTTTATAACTGAAGTCGGTGTTGATTCCTAAGATTGAAAGTGATGATTTTGTGGGGTTGGGGTAAATTGAAATTTTTGTATCTAAATCATTTTCAAACAAAGATGAATTAGGTAAAACATCAATTGTATCAAGTATCAATGCATATTTTCCTGCTACTCCAAATCCTCCTGAATATGCTAAAGTTGCCAATTTTCCATTATTGTATTCAATTGTTTTGATTCCATAAGAGCTCATGTTTAAAGTATAATTTTTCCCCCATAAAGAATCACCAACAGCATTAACTACAAGCACAGATGTTCGATTATTATTTCTTCCAGTAATTACATAATTCCCTGATGAATGTTGAAAAACACTCTTTGCTCGAATATAGAACTTTTTGTTCCAAATTTGAACACCAGAGCTATCGGTCTTAATTAATCTAAGTGAATCACCATTACCACTGTCGTTAGAAGAATGTGCAAACAATAATTTGTCGTAATTAACCCTACAAAAATCAGCTAATGGAGTACTACTTGATAAATTTGTATTCCAAAGTTCAACATTGTTATCTGTTACTTTATATAACTTATTGCTACTTGTCAACCAATATCCGGATGGAGCTTTTTCAATGTTTGTTAAATAAGTATAAGGTAGGGGAGTTTGAGAAACAAGTCCTATAAAATTATCCCAAAAATCTACGATTTTGTAATATCTTGAATTAAAATTTGTTCCCTCCATTTCATAAAGTAAGTACATTCCTATCTGTTTTTTCTTACCATCAATTACTCTATCATAACATTCTGAATCTGAAGAATAAGAAGAAACCAAATTACCAGTTGATGATAGTGTCTCTAACGAAAAATTAGAAAATGGCCATGACATTCCAATACCATTGCAATCATAGCCAGCACCAACACTTCCATAGGTATGTAGGTTGCCGTTTGAGGACTGCATGGAAGAAGTATTACCAAAGCCATAAGAGTCTTGATCAAAATATTTAGTCCACAACGTATCTCCTGTTATATTAGTCTTCACATAATATTGTTTTGAATAAAAACTTTCAATGAAAGGTCCAGCTAAATTGCAATCACCGTTAATCATAAATCCATTATCTGATGTCAGTAAAATATCTTTTGGGTCATGATTATAATTGGTGTCTAAACCAAAATAGTGAATCGATTGAGAGTATGTATTTGTACATACTAATAAATTTAATAAGCAAACAAATAATGAATAAAATACTGATTTCATAGAGTTAAATTTAGTTGTTAAAAAAGACGAATACTTATAAGAGTCAAATGTTTAAATCTTCACAAATCGCAATTGTTTCACCTCATTATCAGTTGAAATACCAATCACATAAGTTCCGGCAGGAAGATTTTCAATTTCAATTAGCTTAGTGTTTGCTCCTTGTTTCAATAATTTTCCTTGTAAATCTGAGATTTTATAACTGAAATTGGTGTTGATTCCAGAGATTGAAAGGCTGGAATTTGTTGGGTTGGGGTACAAGAAAACCATTTTTATTGAAAGCGATTGGATACCGATTGAAGAAGCTTCATAATACAAGCGCGAACTCGCTACCAAGAATTTTGGACCTGATTTTGCCGAACAATAGAGTTGCAATGTCAAATCATACACTCCTGTCGTTCCTGGACTCATGTAATAAGTAGCATCTACAGAAACCGTCGAACCAGTACTTAAAGCAACAATCCAAGTTACAATTGTTGAATCGCCACTATCTATGTAAGAATCAATCGTTGCGCCTGTTACTAATGAATAATCAAACGTACAATTCTCAATCCAAGCACTTGTGTCTGCACCGATAATCGTAGAATCTTGGTAAATGTTATCTGTGAAAATTAAAGTATCACCAAGTACATTTTCTATTAAGGTGTCATTTATGGTTGCGGAATTTGTTGCAGAACATCCATTTGCATCGACAACAGCAAGCGAATATGCACCTGAACATAAGTCTTGAATTGCCGATGTTGTGTAATTTGAAGCGCCATTTGTCCAAGTATATGAATAAGGAGCTGTTCCATCTGTTACAAGTACTGAAAGCGTTCCATCACAAGCGAGCGAATCTTCACCGTCGAAAGTTGTGATTGAAGCAATTGGATTTGACACTACAGTAAGCAACACATTATCTGATGCGATACATCCATTCAGGTCTCCGTTCAAGGTAAGCATTATCGTGGATGGAGGAACAAATGAAACACCGTTTGTGTAGTTTACCCAATAATAACTTGTAGCTGTTCCGTTTGCAATTGGCGTAAAGGATTGCCCAGCGCACAAAAGTGTATCATTTCCTGCATTGATTAATGGTAAAGGATTTACAGTTATCAAAAAAGTATCAGAAATCCCAGTACATCCATCTAGAAAAGGAGTAACGATGAAATTGGCTATTTGAGATCCAGAAGATGGATTTTGAACTTGAAAAGAAGGAATATTTCCAGTTCCACTAGCAGCACTTCCAATTGATGAATTACTATTTGTCCAATTGTAATCAGTTCCATTTATTGCTCCCGAGAAGTTGATGGCAAATGTTGAATCATTATGACATCGTGTTTGATTTTGAGGCGTATCGACGGTTGGCATTGGTTTTACAGTTATCGTAAATGTTGTTGGGGTTGAATTACAGCTTCCACTAATTGGTGTTACGGTTATTGTAGCAACTTGATTAATTAAAGAAGTGTTAGTAGCTGTAAATCCTACAATATTCCCAGTTCCAGATGCCGCTAAACCAATGTTTGTATTATCATTTGTCCAATTGTATTGTTGCCCTGAACCAGAAAAAGTTATCGGTGTTGTTGAATTTCCAGCGCAAACAATTTGGTCAGGGATTGGGTTAATGGTTGCAGATGGGATAACAGTAATTGTAAAATTAATTGCTGTTCCCAAACAACCATACAAGGATGGCGTAACAGTAAAAGTTGATATTAGAGGTGAACTAGATGTATTTTGAGCTTGAAAAGAAGGGATAAAACCTGTGCCTACTGATAATAAACCAATAGCTTGGTTATTGTGAACCCATTCATAAGTTGTATTTGGATTAGAACCAGAAAAGGTTATTGGTGTTGTTGATTCTCCAGCACAAACAATTTGGTTAGGAATTGGGTTGATGGTTGCATTCGCCGTTACGGTTAAATTACTTGATGTCGTCGAACAGCCAGTTGCTGTACTTGTGAAACTAAAAGATGCTATTCCTTCTGCAGTTCCTGTTACTAAACCACCTGAAGTAATTGATGCTATTGAAGGATTATTGGTTATCCATGTCCCGCCACTTGAAGGACTTAGCTGCGCTGTTGAACCTACACAAATAGAAGCGGGAGCTGAGACTGTTGGCTGTGAATGAATGGTGACTGTAAAACTTTCTTCGTCAATACAACCACCAATTGTTGAGGTGTACATATAAATTGTTGAGGTTGTTGATATGACAGTTCCTGTTGAAATCACAGTACCAGTGCCATTTGGACCCGTATAATACGCTTGATTACCTGGTAAATTTGTTCCTGTAATTACTGGTAAGGAATAGGTTGTTCCGCATAAAACCTGATCTTGTATATCGTTTATATTAGGTGCATTTGGATTGACTAAAGTTATATTTTGAGTTGCTGATTGACAACCCGTTGAAGTTAAACTTATGACTAAAGTATAAGTTCCTACGCCCATACCTAAAATTGTTATTTGTCCAGATGAATTACTTGTTGCTGTTATTGGTCCAGTTGAAATATTTGATAAAGCATAAGAATATTGATAAGATGTATTTGGAGTTAATCCTAAAATATTAATTGTGCCATTTGTTCCATTACAAGTTGTAGGATCTGTTTTTGATAGGGTAAAGATTGGATTTGAATTAATAGTAACAGTTGATGTTGTATTCGAACAACCTGTTACTGTGTTAACATAGGTGAAGGTAACATAGCCTGCAGTTGCTCCTGTTGCAATACCGTTGTTGGTTACAACTGCTCTTACTGGTATATTTGAAACCCAAGTTCCACCAATTGAAGGGCTGAGTTGACCTGTTGAACCATTGCAAATAGAAGCTGGCGCAGTGACAGTTGGTAATGAATTTACAGCTATGGTTGATGTACTGTTAGAGCAACTTGTTGCATTACTTGTAAAAGTAAAAGTTACGTTTCCAGGACTAACTCCCGTTACAAGACCTGAAATAGAATTAATTGTTGCTATTGCGTAATTACTTGATGTCCAAGTACCGTCACTTGAAGCACTAAATTGAGAAGTAGAACCTTCACAAATGGAAGCAGGTGCAGAAAAGATTGTTGGTACTTGATTAATTATAATCATAACGGTATCATCCACAGCAGAACAGGGTCCAGCAGGATCATTGGTTCTTAAAATCAAGTTTACAAATTCGTTTGCAATATCACTGGCACTTGGTGTATAAGTTGGATTTAATATTAAAAGATTAGAAAGATTTCCAGGTGTTCCTCCTGATACTGATAAATACACCCACGTTACAGAGCTCGCTGAGCCTCCAAAACTACCATTTAATGTAGCAAACGAATTGGCACAGATTGTTTGGTCAACTCCGGCGTTTGCTATTGGTGGTGAACTAAATGAAATCATTATCGTGTCAGAAACTGCAGAACAGGGTCCAGCAGGGTCATTTGTAATTATTACTAAGTTTACAAATCCAATTGCAATTTCATTCGGACTTGGTGTATAGGTTGCTGTTAAATTCGCAATGTTCGGAGAAAACGTTCCAGTTCCTCCAGACCAAGACATTGAAGTAGCTGAGCCACTAACAGTTGCATTTAAAGCTACAGCTGCATTCGCACAAATTGTTTGATCAACTCCCGCGTTTGCAATAGGTGCTGGGTTAATCGTAATCATAACTGCATCAGTAACTGCAGAACATGGTCCAGCGGGATCATTTGTAGTTATTGTTAAGTTTACAAATCCGTTTGCTATTTCACTAGGACTTGGTGAATATATCGCCGATAAATTTGCATTAGTTGGAGAAAAAGTACCTGATCCTCCTGACCAAGATATTGAAGTAGCTGAGCCTCCAACAGTTCCATTCAACATAACTAATGTATTCGCACAAACTGTTTGGTCAACTCCCGCGTTTGCAGTAGCTGGAGTCGCAACATTCAAATACACATTCAATGTATTCGTTTCTGTTGTAACACCATCTGTAACGGATAAACTCACATTGTAAGCTCCGGGTTCTGTTAGGTAAAGTGCGGATGTAATTCCAGCGCTTGTGCTTGAGAAATTATTTGGCCCTTCAATTGTCCACGTGTAGCCTTGGTAAGTTGTAGTTGTGGCATTCAGCGTAAACAAACTTCCTGCGCATTGATTGGTTAATGGACTTGAAAACGTAGCATCTAATGTTTGTGCTTGCGTTACAAAATTGCTGGTGAAAAAAAGCAAAAGAGCCAAAATCCACTGGGTTGAAGAATTCATTCGCATAGGTAAAGGAATTGTAGGTTAGTAAAAGTAATTCAAATAAATGAGAACGACTATTTTCCTAACGATTAGAATTTTAAGTGGTTGCTTGAAATGAGCGTTTGAGGATTGTTAAAAATCTTCCTGCACATTTGAACACTAAAATATTACTACGATACTTTCTTCAATTTGATTATTTCGAATCAATTAAAAATCACTTTAATTACTTTTTTCTAAAATCAAAATTGGTGGTGCAAGTCATTTTAACTCCCATTACATCAATCGTCGATGTAATTACACCTTTTGAATTGATAAATTGCCCGTTTGCAACATCAAAAGTCGAAACTAATTCTCCATTCATTGTTGGAGACATTGAGTTTACTGTTGTTATAGCAGCTTGATCTTCGGTGTCTAAATCCATTCCGTCTGTTCCACCAAATGAACCTATTTCCATTCCTCCATCTTCTGTTTCTCCTTTTGCACTGCCTTCAAACATATCCGCGTTTTTGTCGGTTGAAATTTTTTGTCCAATCACAGCTTGAGTTGCTGTTAAAGTTTTAACAACTTCATTTACAGTGTACATTCCAGCGCGAACTTCAATTTTATCGTTCAATTTAACATCGCCATCAGGAAGGATTAAAAATTGCAATAAATCGTAAGGAATGATATCGATTTCGTCACTTTGTTCGTCTTCTTTTACCTCTACTTTTTTAGGTTTTGCAATTGTTGTCACAGAATAACCTGCTTTCATTTTACCAGTTTTCGGGTCGAATTCAGCATAAACTTCTACTTTTTCACCATCAACTTCTGCGCCAGCCATTCCACCATTTTCATTTACATTTGCATACACTAAAGCATTGGAAGTTGTTGTTGTAACTAATTGTAATTTTCTTAAAAAAGTAAAATTTCCCTTTCTATCAACTTTCACTTCACTTTTCACCGCATTTTTTGGCAAATTAAGCAACGAAGCAAGCGAAATTCCTTTCGAATCCTTCACGTTGAAATTAACTAAATAAAGTGTTCCTGTTGCTGTTCCCTCAGC